>ENA-ORTV01000987-ORTV01000987.1-human-gut-metagenome-genome-assembly--contig:-NODE-987-length-32997-cov-6.718323_pt1 | contig 32997 bp, 23 predicted proteins | sample MGYA00241915_ERZ509194 | MGnify/ENA primary metagenome ERZ509194 (study PRJEB26280, sample SAMEA2338810) | human gut metagenome | biome: human gut; feature: human-associated habitat; material: faeces... | reverse complement strand
CCAGCCGCCGGAGAAATCCCGCCGTTTGCTGGAGCAGTACAAGGCAAAGGCACCCAAGAGCAACCCTGCCGATTCCGACTATACCGAGTATCTGGATATAATCTGTGAGGATGAGCAGAGCTGGGACCCCGTGGCCCGGCACTGATTGAAATTCCCCACCTGCCAGGCAGTACGACGTACTGTCAGACAGGTGGGGAATTTTCTATTTGCTTACTTTTTACGGGCGTAAGGGGTGTTCTCCAGCGGCAGGGTCAGCCGGTAATAGGCGTCGGCAATGGCGGGGGCCGTGGGGATGGAGGTGATCTCGCCGATGCCGATGGCGCCGCCTGCTACATTGAGGCCGGGCTTTTCCACCACAATGGCCTGGATCTCCGGCGGGATCTGATTGGCCCGGAACAGGCCCAGGGTGCCATATCTGGCAGTGGGCTTGCAGGTGTCGTCAATGGGATACTGCTCTGTCAGCGCATAGCCCATGCTCATGACCACGCCGCCCTCGATCTGCCCCTCGCAGCTGAGAGGGTTCACAGCCTTGCCCACGTCGTGAGCGGCCACCAGCTTCTTGATGCGGCCGGTCTCCCGGTCCAGGATACACATCTGGGTGGCGTAGCCGTAGGCCACATGGCTGACGGGGTTGGGAACATCGGCCCCCAGGGGGTCTGTCTTGGCCAGATACTCACCGTAAAACTCCTGTCCGGCCAGGTCCCGGAGGGCCTTGCCCTCCAGCGCGGCGCAGAGCTTTTCGCAGGCCCGGCGGGTGGCCTCGCCGGTGACCAGGGTCTGGCGGGAGCCGGAGGTATCGCCGGAATCCGGGGCGATCCAGGTGTTGCTGCGCTCATAGACGATGTCGTCCCGGTGGAGGCCGGTGTTGGTGACCACCACCTGCACCAGCACGGTACCCAGTCCCTGGCCGATGCAGGACGCGCCGGAGTAAATATGCACCTTGCCATCGTCCTCAACGATGAGCTTGCAGCGGCCCCAATCGGGGATGCCCACGCCCACACCGGCGTTTTTCATGGCGCAGGCGATGCCCACCGGGTCGCCGCTGCGAACGGCCTCGTCATAGGCGGGCTTGATGGCCTCCAGCGTTTCCACCAGGCCCGTGGACTCATCCACGATCTGGCCGTTGGGCAAAACGCCGCCGGGGCGGATGGCGTTGCGATAACGGATCTCCCAGGGGCTGATGCCCACCAGATCCGCCATCTCGTTGAGCAGCGTCTCCGTGCAGAAGCAGGTCTGGGTCACGCCAAAGCCCCGGAAGGCCCCGGCGGGAGGATTGTTGGTGTAATACGCGCGGCCCTCGATCTCGAAGTTTTCATAGGCATAGGGCCCCGCCGCATGGGTGCAGGCCCGCTCCAGCACCGGCCCGCCCAGAGAGGCAAAGGCGCCGGTGTCGGACACCACGCTGGCCTTGACGCCCTGGATGATGCCGTTTTCGTCGCAGCCCATCGTGAAGTCCATCCACATCGGGTGGCGCTTTGGATGGACGAGCAGCGATTCCTGCCGTGTGAGCTTCACCTTGACCGGCACGCGCGCGATGTATGCGATGAGCGCCGCGTGGTGCTGCACGGACATGTCCTCTTTCCCGCCGAAGCCGCCGCCGACAAGCATATTTTCGACCTGACAGTGCGCGAAGTCGACGCCAAGCATCGCCGAGCACTCGTGCTGGGTGGTGTGCGCGCTCTGGTCGGTCGTCAGCAGCTTCACGCCGCCGTTTTCAAGCGGGAGCGCCACGCAGCACTCGGGTTCCAAAAAGGCGTGCTCCGTCCACGGGGTCTGAAACTTTTCATGTAAGACGTATTTGGAATGTTTGATGGCCTCGTCTGCGTTGCCGCGCACAACGTGGCGGTGCGCCTGCAAATTGCCGCGGTTGCCCATGATGACCTCGGGCGCACCGGGGGCGGATGCCTCCTCGGGCCCGTAGACCGCGGGGAGCTCTTCGTAGACGACACGCACGAGCTTTTTCGCCTTTTCAAGCGTTTCCTGATCGCGCGCGCAGACGAGCGCGACTGCGTCGCCAAGGTACTGCGTGATCTCCCCCTCGCCGATGAGCGTCGGCTGGTCCTTCTGGATGTGGCCGACGTTTTGCTGACCCGGAATATCCTTTGCCGTCAGCACGCAGACGACGCCGGGGAGCGCTTCCGCTTCTTTCGTGCGGATATAGAGCACGCGGGCGCGCGGGTACTGGCTGCGCACCGCGCCGCCATAGCACATGCCGTCAACAAAGATGTCGTCGGGGTACTTGCCGTAGCCCTGCACCTTTTCGGCGACATCGATGCGGTGCACGCGCGAGCCGACCTGAAAGTCTTCCTTCTTTTCGGGAATCTTCCCCTCGCGTAAAATTTTTGCCGCAAGCAGGATTCCGTCGATGATCTTGACATAGCCCGTGCAGCGGCAGATATTGTTGCGGATGGCAAAGGCCGCCTCTTCGCGTGTCGGGTCGGGGTTTTGGTCGATGAGCCCCTTGGCCGAGATGACCATGCCCGGGATGCAGAAGCCGCACTGCACGGCTCCGGCCTCGCCGAAAGCGTAGGTAAAGGCCTCCTTTTCAAAGTCAGAAAGGCCCTCGACCGTGACGATATGTTTCCCCTCCAGCTTGTCTGTCTGAGGGATGCAGGCTTTCGTCGGCTTGCCGTCGATGAGGACATGGCACGTGCCGCACGCGCCCTCACTGCACCCGTCTTTGACGCTGGTCAGATGCAGCTCGTCGCGAAGATAGCGGATGAGTTTTTGATTTTTCTCCACCGTGACCGGTGTACCGTTGACAACGAATGCAGCCATTTCAGATCTCCTGTTCACGAGAAAATCACAAATATCACAATTATTTTGGTTGCCTAACTAATTTTATTGTAGCACAGGCACAACAAAGACGCAACACAAATTCTAAATTCCGATATTCTATTTTCGGAATCACGCTTTTTGCCTCAAATCCTTGACAAATTTTGAACATTGGACTAAGATATCGCCATACCTGCAAGGGGCGCTGGCGCAAGCCGGCTGTGATGCGGCGTATCGCCGTCGCTGTCCCTCGGACCTGATCCGGGTAATGCCGGCGTAGGAATGCAAAGAGTATCTTGCCTGAGCTTTGCACCGTGACGTCGACGCCGCGGTGCTTTTTTGCGCCGCGGCGCGGTCAGGGATCATATTTTTAGGAGGAATCCCTTATGAGCAACACGTCCACCCATTCCACCACCCGCCGCCTGACCGAAGGCGGCATCTGCATCGCGCTCGCCCTTGTGCTGAGCTATCTCAAAATTCCCATCGGTCTGTCGTTTGGCGGCTTCGGCGGCTCGATCACCCTTGTGATGGTCCCGCTCATCCTCTTCGCCGTGCGCTATGGCGCGCCCTGGGGCATCCTCGCGGGCGTCGCGTTCGGCACGCTCAAGTATTTCTTCGCCGAGGGCTTCGCCGTGAGCTGGGTGTCCATCATCTTCGACTATTCCGTCGCCTACGGCGCGGTCGGCCTCGCGGGCCTTTTCCGCGTGAAGAGCAACGACTATTCCAAGCTCCCGCTTGCAGCCTTCGTCGGCTGCCTCGGCCGCTTTGTCATCCACTTTATCTCGGGCGTGACGGTCTACGCGCAGTATATGCCCGAGGAATTCATGGGCATGACCATGACGTCTCCCGTGTTCTACTCCGTGCTGTACAACGGCACGTATATGCTGCCGAACACGATCCTCGCGATCGTCATCTGCGCGTTGCTGATGAAGCCCGCAGCGAAGCTGCCGAGCGCAGAGTAAAAAAATAATATGGCAGCGCGACAGCGCTGCATTTGTTCCCTGCGCCGCGCAGGGGTGCGATAATAAGGGAGGGGTATCTCTTTTTCAAAAAGAGATACCCCTCCCTTACACCCTCCCAGAGAAAAGTTTCATTGCAAGCGAGCAGCTCGAAGAGGTGCGATGCTTGCCGATTGCACTTCCCTGCGCGCGGCGAAGCCGCGTTAGCATTGCTATACGATTTGGCCTACTTCTATCATCCGCTGCCGCTCTGCTCATCTTGTTTTGGTGCAGCCTAATCATCTGACAATGCATATCGTCTTGGTAGTGCGTACTGCAGCGAGCGCCAGCAAAGCCGCCTCGGCAGGCAATAGCAAATCTGTACAAGTCCAAAGTAGGCGGAAATTGCGTAAGGCTACCGAATCGCAGGCAAAGCGAAAGCGAAGATAGAAGCAAACCAAGTCGTTTAGATACAACACCCGGCAGGCACCTGATTCCGCAGGCCGCGCAGCTCTTCAAGTGCCAATCTGCCAATGCAAAGCCTTTCTCTTGGGGTTCCAAAGGGGCCATTCTCTTTTGCGAAAGAGAATGACCCCTTTGTCCCGTTCCCCTGCGCCGCGCAGGGGAAAAACCGCTCCCCGCGCAGCGGGAATGTTGTATTTACTTCTTGCGCTCCACCAATTTCTGGTATTGTTCCGAGATCTTTTTTCGAATATTTTCGATCTCGCGGCTTCCCTCCTCCTGCGTGTCGAGGACGAAGTTCTTCGTGCCGAGTTTGAAAAACAGCATGAACGCCTCAGTCACCATGCGGCGGGTCTCGCGGTCGAGGTTTTTATAGGTCTTGAGCATCGCTGCGGCGCTTTTGAGCTTTTCCTCGGTGAGCTCGCTGAGCGTTTTTGCGCCCGAGGCGGTGAAGACGCTGTACAGCGCGTCGGCCAGCGCTTCGCGCTGCTGGGTGTTGAGCGAATCGGCCCAGGACGAGAGCGTTTCATCAACGAGCTTTCCCTCGCGGGAGAAGTCGTCAAGGTGGACAAACTGCGTACCAAGCACCTGCCAGGAAAACCCGTCATGCTGGTAAAGGCCGTCATAGGTCGAATGCACGACCTGATAGCGCTTTTCATGCTCCATCAGCATGCCGACGACGGACGTCTGCGGCAGGATCGTATGGATGCGGCTTGCGATGCGCTTGTGGCCCGGCGTCTCGCTGATATCCCAGGCGAAGCCGGGGCCGTCGTTATTGTGGACGGCGACGATACGCTCTTGGATCTCGCCGCTGCTCTTCGCCGCGCTGTAAACGGCGAGGTTGCCGCCCTTGGAGTGTCCGCCGATGCGGATGGTCCTGTCGCTGTACTGCCGCGCGACGCGCGCGACGTATTCGACCGCCTGCTTCTGCGAGGGGATCTCCTCCAAAAAGCCCATGTTGAGGTCTTCCTTCCACCCGACGATCGTATCGTCCGTGCCGCGGAACGAGATATAGATGCTGCCGTTGCCAAGGTCGATCGTCAGCGCCGCGAACTGCTGCTCGATGGAATCGTCAAGCAGCGCTGTGTAGCCGTTAAGCGTCATATTGCGAAAGCGCGGGCTCGTCATCAGCTTGCGCAGCATTTTCGAGATCGTGTCCGGCACGAGGACACCCATGGGAACGTCCTTCCCGCCGTGGCGGGCGAAAAACGCCTCCGCCGCCTCGTTCAGCGGCAGGCCGCGCCCGAGCTCGGGAGGCGGCACGATGCCGTCAAAGTCGACAAAGCTCAGCTCTGCCAGAATCAGCGCGTCCACCTCGTTGAACGGCGAAATTTCGAGCGTCAGATCCCCGCGCCAGTCCAGATAATCCATCAGATTTGCCATTTGTTACCTCCGTCAATGGGTCTCGTTTTCTTTCATCGTATGGCGCGCATAGCCGCTGCGCCACAGCCGCACGGCGCGCGCTTGCAGCGCCTCGGGCTTGTTGGGGAGTTTTTCCGCCGCGACCTCGTCTAAAAGCCGCGCAAGCACCGCGCCGATCTCACGCCCGTGGTAGCCGATGGCGGCGAGGTCTTCCCCGCTGATCTTGAGCTCGTGGATCGAGCAGCACGCGCCCTCTGCGAGGAGTTCATCGTAGATTTTCTGCGCTTCATGCCACGGTGCCTGCGCCCGTTCCAATCCCGCGGGCGTTTTGGCGGCGTTGTCCGCCTGCTTGGTGTAAAGCAAATTCTGTACCGTCTCCGCGCCGAGACGCGCCATCTCCTTATGGATGGTCGCCCGCTCGGGACGGAACATATCGTCGAAACAGGCGAGCTGCGCGCGTATTCTGTCGCGCAGCGACTTTTCAAAGTGCAGCCGCGCCATGATCTCCTCCGCCATTTGAGCGGAAATCGCCGTGTGGCCGTAAAAATGCCCGATACCTTGCTCGTCAAACGTCCGGCACAGGGGCTTACCGAGGTCATGGAAGAGCATCGTCCATCTCAGCTCCCGCTTTGGCGGCACGGCGGCGACAGCGCGCGCCGTGTGACCCCAGACGTCGAAGCAGTGGTGGTAATTGCACTGGTCAAAGCCGACGCAGGGTGAAATCTCCGGAATCGGCACGCCCAATATGTCGGGAAAGGTCAAAAGCGTCTCCCCCACGTTTTCGCCGAGCAGGAGCTTGTTCATCTCCGCATACACGCGCTCGTGCGCGACATGGGCGAGTAGGCCGCGCGCCTCATGCGCGGCGCGGGCGGTCTCCTTCTCCGCCGAAAAACCGAGCACGGAGCAGAAGCGCACGAGCCGTAAAATGCGCAGCGCGTCTTCCTCAAACCGCCGCTTCGGCTCGCCGACGCAACGCAGGACGCCTGCTTTCAGGTCTTCCTGCCCGCCGTAGGGGTCGACGAGCGTGCCGTCCGGCGACAAAGCGATGGCGTTGACCGTGAAGTCGCGGCGGGCAAGGTCCTCTTCAATGCTCGTGCCGAACGTGACGGAATCTGGGTGGCGGTTATCCCTGTACGCGCCGTCGCGGCGCATCGTCGTGAGCTCAATGGGCAGTCCCCCGCTCACGACCGTCACCGTGCCGTGCTGCAAGCCCGTCGGGTGCGCCCACTCGCCGAAGAGGCGCAGCACCTCCTGCGGTGGGGCGTCGGATGTCATGTCGTAGTCGGACGGTGCTTTGCCTCGCAGCATTTCGCGCACGCAGCCGCCAACCAAGTACGGCGAATAGCCCGCGCCTTGCAGCGTGGTGATGACCGTTTCGACTTCCTTCGGTAAAAAGAGCATGGAACCCTCACAAAAAATCAAATTTTTAGCATTGCACTCCGTTCGCCGCTATATTATAATAGAAAATCCATAAAAAGTAAATCTCCTGTGCTCCGCACAAGGAAAGGATTTGATACAATGACTAATCAGAAGGATATTTTCTCCTATCTCATCCCCGGCAAGTGCGCGCATCTGGCCGGTATCGGCGGCGTTTCGATGAGCCCGCTGGCAGAGGTGCTGCACGGCATGGGCCTCAAGGTCCAGGGCAGCGACATGAACGACGGCCCGTCCGTCGAACATCTGCGCTCGCTCGGCATCCCCGTGGCCATCGGCCACGCGGCGGACAACCTCGGCGAGTGCGACTTTGTCATCCGCACCGCCGCCATCCACGACGATAATCCCGAGATCTCCGGCGCGGTGACGCGCGGCATCCCCGTTTTCGAGCGCGCACAGGCTTGGGGCGCTATTATGAAGGGCTACAAAAACGCCCTCTGCATCTCCGGCACGCACGGCAAGACGACGACCACTTCGATGGCGACGCACATCTTCATGGCCGCGCAGAAGGACCCGACCGTCATGATCGGCGGCACGTTACAGCTACTTCATTCCGGTTATCGCGTCGGCAAGGGCGATACGATCATCGCCGAGAGCTGCGAATACTGCAACTCGTTTTTGAGCTTCTTCCCCACCGTCGCGGTCATTTTGAACGTGGAGGCCGACCATCTCGACTTCTTCAAGGACTTAGCGGATGTGGAGCACTCGTTCCGCCGCTTTGCAGAGCTCGTCCCCATCGGCGGACATGTGGTCGCCAATATGGATGATGAGGGTGCGCGCGATGCGCTCAGGGGCATTTCCCAGCCGATCTTCTGGTTCAGCTATGACGATCCCGCCGCGCAGTGCCGCGCGGAAAACGTCGTCTGGACGGACGGGCTTCCGAGCTTTGACATCTATATCCGCGGCAGTTACTACGCTCATGTTTCCCTGCGCGTGGGCGGCAAGCACAACGTGATGAACGCGCTGGCCGCGGCGAGCGCCGCATATCTTCTCGGCGTCAGCGGCGAGGCCGTCGGTCTCGGCCTTGCAACGTTCACCGGCGCGGGCCGCCGCTTTGAGTACAAGGGAAGCTTCCACGGCGCGGACGTCTACGACGACTACGCCCACCACCCCGGCGAGCTGCACGCGCTGCTCGAAATGGCGAAGACGCTTCCCTACAAGCGCATCATCTGCGCCTTCCAGCCGCACACCTACACGCGCACGAAGGCGCTGTTTAACGATTTTGTCAAAGAGCTGCGCGTACCCGACGTCGTCGTGCTGGCAGAGATCTACGCCGCGCGCGAGCAGAATGACATCGGCATTTCGTCTATGGACCTGAGCCGCGAGATCCCCGGTTCTGTCTATTGCCCCACGCTCGACAAGGTGACCGCCGCGCTTGCGCGCATCGCCTGCCCGGGCGACCTTATTTTGACCGTCGGCGCGGGCGATATATTCAAGGCCGGCGAAAAACTGCTGAAAGAAGAGAAATAAAGCAACATGGAAATCTCCCCGATCTATCACAATTCCCGTCCCGAGGGCGAGCTGCCCGCGCAGGAAACGGCGGCGTTCGACTTTCTGGACGCCCTCGGCATCGACTATGAGCGCGTGACGCACGAGCTGGCCGACACGATGGAAAAGTGCGACGATGTGTCCGCTGTGCTCGGTGTGGACGTGTGCAAGAACCTCTTCCTCTGCAACCGGCAGAAGACAAATTTCTACCTTTTATGTATGCCGCCGCACAAGGCGTTTCATACGAAAGATCTGAGCCACCAGATCGGTTCGGCCCGCCTGTCGTTCGCGCCGGAGGAGCAGCTCTGGGAGCTGCTGCACTGCACGCCGGGGTCTGCAACGATCCTCGGCCTGATGAACGATGATGAGAACCGCGTGCAGCTGCTCATCGACAAGGAGACCTATGAGGCGGAGTATTTCTCCTGCCACCCGTGCCTCTGCACCTCGACCATCAAGCTCAAAACGAGCGACGTCAAAAATATGCTGCTGCCGAAAGTGCACCATGAGCCCATCGTCGTGGAGCTGTAAGAGGAAAAATCGAGCAAAAAGGTTCCGAAGAGACTTCTTCGGAACCTTTTATATGAGCTCTTTTACTGTAAGGTATATCGGCTTGTCAACGTCCGTGTCAGAGCAGGTACAGGCGCCGGCGGTGTAGTCAGGGAACGGTTCGAGCGCGAAAACGCGCTCATTCGGGAAGCTCGGCACTTCCCTGTCCCGCAATGCGACGGCGCTGATCCCCGCGCGCTTGCAGCGGCTCTCCCGCTGCACCCAGAGGCGCCAAAAATCGGCGTCATTTGCCGCATGAAAGCGCGTGCGCATCGCGCCGCTCACAGGGCGAAGACACTCGATATCCGCGCCGATTGGCTCGTTGTGAACAGCCAGCAGCGCAGCGCCGCGCGTGTGGCTCAGGCTGAAATGAACGTCTGGATGCGAAGCAAAGTACGGCTTGCCGTGCTCGCCGTAGGAAAGCTGCGGTAAGTCCTCCAAGCCGTAAAGTTCATGCAGTGCACGGCAGAGCAGCGCGTAGGCACAGAGGGGTTCCGATGTTTTGATGCGGTCTTGCCGCTCAGGCGGCAGAAAACGCGCGAGCGTGGACCGTTCCGCTTCTGAGAGCGGTCGATCTAATTTTACCGCATACAACCGGATATTCACGATGTTCCGCCCCCTTTGCGCAGCGATTCCTGCGGAAATTATAGGAGAAATGGCACGGCCTGTCAAATTTTCTCCGCACATGGAAAAATTTTTTGAAATTTTTCCGTCAAAAAAGAGGAAAGCAATCATTTTCGGCGTATATATACCATAGACAGAAAAATGTTCCGTGCGCAGAAGTGAGAAAGGAGGACGCCATGGCCTTTGACCGTCAGTTTTTGGACGAGCTCATCGCCCGCAACGACATTGTCGACGTTGTCAGCAATTATGTCTCGCTCCAGCCGCGCGGCGGGAGTCTGTGGGGCTGCTGCCCCTTTCACAGCGAAAAGACGCCGTCGTTCCATGTGCTGCCGGACAAGCAGCTGTGCTACTGCTTCGGCTGCAAAAAAGGCGGCGGCGTCATCAACTTCATCATGGAGGAGGAGAATCTCTCCTTCCCCGATGCGGTGCGCTTTCTCGCACGGCGCGCGAACATGCCCGTGCCGGAAGAAGAGCACAGCGACGAGAGCCGGCTGCGTTCGCGCATCCTGTCGCTCAACCGCGACGCGGCGCGCTTTTACTACGAGCAGCTCTACTCGCCCAAGGGCGCGCCGGTGCTCGAGTATATGAAAAACCGCAAGATCACGCGGCGCAATGCAACGAACTTCGGCCTCGGCGCATCGGCGGACGAGTGGGACGGCTTACTGACCGCGATGCGGAAAAAGGGCTATGGCGACGGCGAGCTGCTTGCCTCGGGTCTTGCCATCCGCGGCAAGAACGGCGGGTTGTACGACAAATTCCGCAAGCGCCTCATCTTCCCCATCATCGACGTGCGCGGCGATGTGCTGGGCTTTGGCGGGCGCATCATCAGCAAGGACGATCCGGGAGCGAAGTATATGAACACGCCCGAGACCATCGTTTACAGCAAGCGGCGCGTTTTATACGGGCTGAACCTGGCCAAAAAGAGCAAGCGCAGCAACATTATTTTGGTCGAGGGCAACATCGACGTCGTGATGCTGCATCAGGCGGGATTCGACAATGCTTGCGCCTCGATGGGCACAGCGCTGACGACGGAGCAGCTGCAATTACTCAGTCGCTACACGAAGGAGATCGTGCTCTGCTACGACAACGACGACGCCGGCAAGGTCGCGACGCAGAAGGCGCTGACGCTTCTCAATAACACCGACTTTCAGGTCAAGGTGCTCGAGCTCCCCAAGCGGCTCGTCGACGGAGAGTACATCAAACAGGACGCGGACGACTTCATCAAGTTCCAGGGTAAGGACGCCTTTGAGCATCTGCTTTCCGGCAGCGAGAGCGGTATGGACTTCCGCATGGCGCAGCTCAAGTCAAAGTTCGACCTCAAAAGCGACGAGGGACGTATCGGCTTTGCCGAAGCGGCAGCAGGATTGCTCTCCACAGTGCCGAACGCGGTTGAGCGCGAAATTTACACCGTGCGCGCGTCCGAGGCCGCAGGCATCACGCCGGACGCGATGAAGCTCGAGGTCGAGCGCGCGCGAAAACGCGCCCGCTACAAGGAAAAGCGCGAGCAGGAGCGGCGGGACCTGAATCCCGCGGCGTCCGCCCAGCCGCGCGAGCGGTCGATCCGCTATACAGACCTTCGCTCGGCGCTCGCCGAAGAAGGTGTGCTGCGGCTTTTGACGCTGGACGATTCCCTCTTTGGCGAGAATCCGCCGATCCGGGAAGAGGACTTCTCCTCTCCCCTGCTGGGCCGGTTCTTCACGGCGCTGCGCGCGCAGCTGCGCGAGAGCGGGCAGGTGAACATCCCAGCGCTGGCGGAATTTTTCACGTCGGAGGAGATCAGCCACTTGATCGGTATCCTGCAAAAGCCGGAATCGCTCAAAAACGGCGCACAGGCGCTGAAGGACTACTGCAATATCATTTTAGACGAAGCGCACAAGCGCGCGGCCGTCAATGAAGACCCCCTGATGGCCGCGATGGAAAAGAATAAATATAAGGGTAACGGAGGAAAGCAAACATGGAAGAAAAACAGCTGACCAGCAGAGAGCTGGAGGAACAGGCCAACGCGCTGCTCGCTGAGGCGGATTTTGAGGAGATCAAGCTGCCGAAGAAAGCGAAAAAGGCCGCAGCGGCCAAGAAAGCGAACGAGGATACCGCGCAGGCGGAAAAGCCCGCGGAGAAGTATCCCCCGCTGGATGAAAAGCTGGTCGCCTCCTTGCCCGCGGCGGCGCTGCTGCAGGGCAACGAAAAGCTCATGGAGATCTTTGCCAAGGGCAAGGCCAAGGGCAAGCTCAGCTCCAGCGACCTGATGGAGACCATCGACGAGATGAACCTTGAGAGCGAGCAGCTCGACCAGATCTACGACTCGCTCGAAACGCTCGGCATCGACATCGGCACCGCCGAGGCCATCGACAGCAGCATCGACGATGTGGAGCCGCCGATGGAGGAGATCGCCGAGATCGAAGAGGAAGAGCTCGTCGACCCGAACGAGCTGGTCGACAGCTTCTCGACTGACGACCCCGTGCGCATGTACCTCAAGGAGATCGGTAAGGTGTCGCTGCTGTCGGCAGACGAGGAAATTTCGCTCGCGACCGCGATGTCCGCGGGCGTCGAGGCCAAGCAGAAGCTCGAAGAGGCCGAAAAGAACGGCACAGAGCTGAACGAAGAGGAAATGAAGGAGCTCAAGGCTGCCGTCAAAAAAGGCGAGCGCTCCAAGCAGCGCCTGGCCGAGGCAAACCTGCGTCTCGTCGTGTCCATCGCTAAGCGCTACGTGGGCCGCGGCATGCTGTTTCTCGACCTCATTCAGGAGGGCAACCTCGGCCTTATCAAGGCCGTCGAAAAGTTCGACTACACCAAGGGCTACAAGTTCTCGACCTACGCGACGTGGTGGATCCGTCAGGCCATCACTCGCGCCATTGCTGACCAGGCGCGCACCATCCGTATCCCCGTTCATATGGTCGAGACCATCAACAAGGTCATCCGCGTGTCCCGTCAGCTCTTGCAGGAACTCGGCCACGACCCCTCTCCCGAGGAGATCGCCGCCGAGATGGACATGCCCGTCGACAAGGTGCGCGAGATCCTGAAGATCGCGCAGGAGCCCGTCTCCCTCGAAACGCCGATCGGCGAAGAGGAAGACAGCCACCTTGGCGACTTCATCCCCGACGAGGGGGCGAGCGAGCCGAGCGAGGCCGCATCGTTCACGCTGCTGCAGGAGCAGCTCGTCGACGTGCTCTCCACCCTCACCCCGCGTGAGGAGAAAGTCTTGAAGCTGCGCTTCGGCATCGAGGACGGCCGTCCCCGCACGCTCGAAGAGGTCGGCAAGGAGTTCAACGTCACGCGCGAGCGCATCCGCCAGATCGAAGCCAAGGCGCTGCGCAAGCTCCGTCACCCCAGCCGCAGCAAGAAGCTCAAGGACTTCCTGAACTGAGCAAAAACAAAACGAAAAATTAAAATGCATGGTCAAGTTGCAGAAATGCGATTTGACCATGCTTTTTTCTTGCATTTTGCAAGATTTCCGTCAAATATCTGCTCAATTCTCTCTCAATCACTGTAAACCTGTGAAATATTTATGGTTGACAGTCAAGAAGTTCTCTGGTAGATTGTAAACATCATTTTTCTTGGAGGTTTACAATGTCAAAGACCAAACAGCTTGTATTTTGCAGCCTGTTTACAGCGCTGATCGCTGTGGGCGCATTCATCAAGATCCCCGTCCCCGTCGTCCCCTTTACCCTGCAATACTTATTTACGATGCTCGCAGGGCTCATTTTAGGCCCGCGCCTCGGAACGATCTCCGTGACTGCCTACATGCTGCTGGGATTGGCCGGCCTTCCCATCTTTACGGAGGGCGGCGGACTGTGGTACGTGCTCAAGCCGAGCTTTGGCTATATCATCGGCTTCTGCATCGGGACCTACGTGACCGGCACGCTCGCCGCCAGACTGAAAAAGCGCACCGTAGCCCGCTATCTTGCTGCAAATCTCGCCGGCCTTGCCGTGGTGTACGCCGCCGGTATGATCTACTACTACGTGATCTGCAACTACGTGCTGAACACCCCCATTGCGGTGGGCCCGCTGTTCCTGTACTGCTTTGTTCTTGCCGTTCCCGGCGACACCACACTGAGCGTTCTTGGTGCAGTTTTAATCAAGCGTCTCGCTCCGCTTCTGGAGCGCAGCGGCATCTGGACCGTCTCCGGAACGCCCAATATTCCTCAGGCGGCAACGGCAGCAAGATCTTGACAAGCACACGGAGGTAACGCGATATGGACATACTCAACTTGGCACAGGAGATCATTCACGGTAAGCGCCTGACACGCGAGGATGACCTCTCTTTCTTTCTCACCTGCGATTTAGAGCCGCTCTGTCAGGGTGCGGACGAGATCCGAAAGGCCTGTGTCGGCGACAAGGTCGACCTCTGCTCGATCATCAACGGTCGCAGCGGCCGCTGTCCGGAGGACTGCAAATACTGCGCGCAGTCCGCGCACTATCACACGGAATGCGACGTTTACGACTTCCTCCCTGAAGAGGCGATCTTAGAGGCCTGCAAGATGAACGAAAGCGAGGGCGTGGACCGCTTCTCTATCGTCACCGCGGGAAGAGCCCTGACCGGCGAGGAGTTCGATCAGGCGATCCACGCTTATGAGACGATGCACCGCGAGTGCAAGATCGACCTGTGCGCGTCCATGGGCTTTTTGAGCGCCGAGCAGCTTCACCGGCTGCACAAGGCGGGCGTCACGAGCTATCACCACAACATTGAGACCTCGAAGCGGAACTTCCCGAACATCTGCACCACCCACACCTACGACATGAAGGTGGAGACTCTGAAAAAGGTTAAGGCGGAGGGCATGTGCGCCTGTTCCGGCGGCATCATCGGCATGGGTGAAACGTGGGAAGACCGCCTGGACATGGCGGTCAGCCTTGCAGAGCTCGGCATCGACTCCATCCCCATCAACGCGCTGATGCCCATCCCCGGCACCCCGCTTGAGCATCTGCCCCGCTTGACGGAGCAGGACATCCTGCGGACCATTGCCTTTTTCCGCTACATCAATCCGGAGGCGAACATCCGTCTGGCGGCGGGACGCGCGCTGCTGACCAACGACGGTGAGACCGCCTTCCGCGCGGGAGCCTCCGCCACCATCACCGGCAACATGCTGACCACTGCCGCCTGCGCAACGATCCGCAGCGACCGCAGCATGCTCGCGTCTCTCGGGCGGGACGTGACCCCCGCCTATTGGAAGGAGGCGTGAGGCATGGCAAAGGCTCTTTTTGTCACGGGGACCGGAACGGACGTCGGCAAGACCTATGTCACGGCGCTGATGGTGAAAAAGCTGGCGGAATCCGGAGAGAACGCTGCATACTATAAGGCCGCCATGAGCGGCAACCGGCGAAGGAGCGACGGCAGCCTCATCCCCGGCGACGCCATGTTCGTACAGCAAACGGCGGGACTTTCGCAGCCGCTTGGCGAAATGTGCCCTTATGTCTATGAGCATGCGTGGTCGCCCCATCTGGCGGCGCGCTATGAGGGGAATCCCCCCGAGCTGCCGGTCATCCGGCAGGGCTTTGAGGCCGTGTGCAGCCGCAACGATTATGTCACCGTCGAGGGCAGCGGCGGCATTCTCTGCCCGCTTCGCGCAGAGAACGGCAAAACGCTGTGGCTCGAAGACGTCATTCGTGCGTTGCAGCTTCCAAGCGTGATCATTGCGGACGCGGGTCTTGGTACCATCAACAGCGTGGTGCTGACGGTGAAGTATATGCAAGGCAAAAAGCTCCCTGTAAAGGGCATCCTCTTTAACCATTATCACCGCGGCGACACGATGGAAGAGGACAACATCGCCATGTGTCGGCAGCACACAGGCCTTCCCGTGCTCGCCTGCATTCCCGACGGCGCACAGGAACTTCCGATGGAACCAAACGATTTAGCAGCACTGTATGAGGAGGTATCGCTGACATGATCTGGTATCCGTATGAGCAGATGAAAACCATGAAAGCGCCCTATAAGATCATCAAGACAAAGGGCGTCCATCTATACACCGAGGATCAGAAACTGATCGATTCCGTCTCCTCCTGGTGGTGCATGATCCACGGCTATCAGCACCCCGAGCTGACGGCCGCCATTCAGGAGCAGGCCGCCAATTTCTGCCATGTCATGCTGGGCGGACTCACCCACGATCCGGTCGAAAAGCTGTCGGCCAAGCTGGAAGGATTTCTGCCGGGCGATCTGAACTACTGCTTCTTTTCGGATTCCGGCAGCGTGGCTGTCGAAGTCGCCCTCAAGATGGCGCTGCAATACAACACCAACCAGTGCGACGATCATCCGGAGATGAAAAAGCGCACGCTGATCCTCGCACTGGAGCACGCCTACCACGGCGACACCTTCAAGGCGATGGAGGTCGGCGACGATGAGGACTATCACTTCGCCTTCGACAAAAAAGAGGGCGTCGTCCATATCCCGACCGAGATCCCCGCGCTCGAAGAGGCCTTTGCCCTTTATCACGACAAGCTGAACTGCTTCATTGTCGAGCCTCTGCTGCAAGGCGCCGGCGGCATGAGAATGTACGACATTTCGTTCCTAAAGCGTGCCCGTGAGCTGTGCGACGAGTACGGCGTGCTGCTGATTTTCGACGAGGTCGCCACCGGCTTTGGCCGGACGGGCAACCGCTTTGTGGCCGATCTGGTCCTGCCGGACATTCTGGTGCTCGGCAAGGCGCTGACCGGCGGTTATATCGGACATGCGGTGACGGTCGCCAACGAAAAGGTCTTCCGCGGCTTCTACAGCGACAACGAGCGCCACGCGCTGATGCACGGCCCCACGTTCATGGGCAACGCCCTCGCCTGTGCCGTCGCGCTCAAAGGCATTGAGATCTTCGAGCGCGAAAACTACATGGAGAAGATCAAGAAAATCGAAGAGATCTCCAAGCGTGAAATGCTGGGCTTTTCCGACGAGCGCATCAAAGAGGTGCGCGTGATGGGCGGCTGCACCTGCGTGGAGGTGTACGATCCCAAAACGCTGGAGGGCTTCCAGCAGTACGCCTATGAGCGCGGCGTATTCAGCCGTCCGTTCCTGAGCTATATGTACTCCATGGTCCCCTATGTCATCGAAGAAGACGAACTGGTGCAGATCTTCACCGTCATGAAGGACTGGTTCCGCCGCGGATGACTTCCCTCCCCTCTCGAAAAGTAATTGAATCAGAAAAAGGCAAAGGCCGGTCACGCAAGTGACCGGCCTTTGCCCTATGGTGAAGGTTCTATGGCTGCATTTTTTTATTCGCCGTCGGCGAGGAACTTCTCTTCCAGCACGAGCTGATAGGCCTTGTTGATGTCGTCATAGACGCTGCGGTTGCTCTTCATCTCGGGAACAACGGCGCGCAGCACATCGTAGGCCTTCTGCGTACCCTTGCCGAGGTGGACGTAGTCGCCGTTGCCGTCGCTCTTACGCAGATCGACGGCCTGAGAGGCGAACAGCGCCTCCATACCGACGAGGTAACGCAGATTGTCGACCATCTGGCGGCACTTGGTCACGGCCAGCGGCAGGTTGCTCGCGTGGTCCTCAATGGAGCCCTGCATGGGATAGAAGTCGACGGACGACGGGGTCGTGAGATAGCGGTTCTCCGCATCGAGGCAGGAGAGCACATTCTGCACCTCGTCATAGCCGTGGGCGCTGCCGTTGCGCGGAGCAAGGAAGCGCGGCAGGTGTGTGAACTCGGGCATGCACATGCGGATCAGACGGTAGTTGACCGCGCGGGACAGGTGCGCCAGCGCGATAGCCAGCATCTCGACGCCGATGACGAGCGACGTCGTCTCGAAGTTCGAGTTGACGAAGACGTCCTTCTTGTCGAGCATGATGCAGGGGTTGTCCGAGGGGGAGTTGATCTGGATGCTCAGGAACTTCTTAACGTAGTCCAGAGCATCCTCGACCGCGCCCGTGATGATAAAGCCGCCGCGGAAAGTCAGCGGGTCCTGCAGCGCGTGCTCGGGACGGTTGTCGCTGTAAAGGTAGCTGCCCTCAAGATCCTCGCGGCAGCGCGCGGCGCAGCGGATCTGGCCGGGCAGGCCGCGCAGCTCGTTCACGTCCTCGCGCATCGGCTCGATGTTGCCGTTGAGGCCTTCATAATCGAGGCAGAAGATGCGGTCGGACATCTTGACGAGACTCTCAACCTCGTGAACAAGGATGGCCGCGGTGCCCTCGCCCTGGCTGTTGGAGAGCATGATGGTGTGCGTGTCCTTGAGCTGGAGGTGCAGGGGCTTGAGACCCTCCTTCTCCATAGCTTCCTTGGCGCTCACGACCTTGCCCTTGTAGTTGACGTCCTCCTCACCGATGAAGGCAAGGCCGACGTGGGTGATGGTGGTGATGTCCGCCTCACCGACGGCACCGCGGCGCGGGATGCGCGGCGTGATGCCGTGGTTCAGGAAGTCGCGGTAGCTGTTCGCCAGGTCATCGGAAGCGCAGGATGCGCCGATGAGCATGTTGTTGAGGCGGATGACCATCATCGCGCGCACTTCCTCGTCCGTGTTGAACGGCGGAAGGCCGAGGGAGTGGGAGCGCAGCATCATGCGGTTCTGCGTCTCCATGAAGTCCTCGTCGATGGTGACGTCCTTGTTCTGGCCGACGCCGCGGTTGAAGCCGTAAATGGCCTTGCCACCCTTGGAGAGCTCCTGCATGATCTCGCGGCCCTTGGCGAGGCGCGCGTAGGCATCGGCTGCGATCTCGACCTTGCGGCCGTCGTAAGCGACGTCATAGACGTCCTGCAAGGTCAGGTCGTGGCCGTTCAAAATCAAAGTGTCCATACTGCTTGTCCTTTCTTTTTTTGAAATTCAGTGATCTTGTTCGATCAGTGTGATTGTTTCTTCGTCGGCGTTGATCTCGATTTGATCTCCGGTTTTTACTGCATTGTAAAATTCGTCCTCCACGCGATCGACCATCGGGATCTCCATGATGATGGCCGTGGAGACGAGCACGGTGTCGGGCTCGCGCACAATAAAGCCAAGCGGCGCGGCGCCGTTGAGTTCAAGCTTGTAGAGCCCGTCCATCTGCACGACAGAGCTGCCCTTTCCGCCCGGAAAGACGAGAATCTTATCCTTGACACTCACACCCTCGAGCGCGTGACCGGCTTCGGTCACGACGCCGGTCTTCGGGTCGGTGTGGTAAAAGAGGATCTGGTCGGTGCAGGTGAGCACCTCGCCTCTCACCTTGCCCGCGGCGATCTGGCGGCAGGAAAATGTCTTTTTCATCAGCACACCCTCCCCTGCTTTGCCCAGTGGATGCAGGTGGCCGTGTCGCGCACGGCCATGCGGATGCCCGCCGTTTCCATGTAGTATGCGCCCTTGGGCGAATCCGTCACGCCGGGCTTTCCGGCAAGATAGCCCCAGCAACATGCCTCGTCCACGCAGGTGTCGGCGATCAGGTCCGCGCCAAGGTCCAGAAGCCGGTCCTCGAGGCCGCTTTCTTTCGCCTCGCGCTTGATGGCGGCGGACGTCAGGATATGGATGTCGGCCTTCGCCTTCTCGTCGCCGAGCAGTCGCTCGACTTCTTCGATCTGCGCATACGTGTAGTGCGGGCAGCCAAGAATGCAATATTCGATGCTGCCGTCCGCCGAGGGAGAGAACGCCTCAAGCGTCTGCTCCAAGTCAGACTGTGTGATGGTGACCTCCCTTTTCGGCGCTTTGCCGCCAAAAAGGTCGAACCCGTGCGCGGCCTCTGCCGTGACATTTGGAATGTGGTAGAGGTCGTAGCTGCCCGAAACGTTCAGCTCCGCGCCGAGCGCGATGAGCGCCTCGGTGCTGATCTTCTCAGGAAGGCCAAGGAACGCCGGAATGCCCTTGCCGATCTTCTTTCCGCAAAGGCCGAGGACGGCGTAGTCAAAGTCCGACTCCATCTTCGCGTCCACGTGAACGGCGATGTCGGCGAAGCGATTCTCGCTCAGAATCATCCCGTATTCGGGCGCGTAGCCTGTCACGGCAGCGCAGAGGGCGCTGGCCGCGCTCTCGCGGTTCGTGCGCGCGCCGAGAACAGCGTTGGCATAGATCGTAGCGTTCGTCTCGGAAAAGGCGATGATCTCGCCATACGATGGGACGTTATCGGCAAGATACGGCGTGCAGCAGTAGGTCAAACGCGCGCCGAGGCCGCGGTAGATACGCTCGGTCTTTCGCATGTTTTCGACGGCGGCATCAGTCAGCCGAGAACGAAAATAGTCGACGGAATAGCCGGGGTTGACAGTCGGCGCGACAGCGCAGGAAGCCCCCGCGTCCAGGAGCTTGCCCGCAAACCAGATGTCGGCCTCCTGCGCGCTGAGGGATACGTGCGCGCGGCTGACGGGAACCAGGCGCTCCGCATCAAAGCACTTGCCCACGCCGATCTGGATCTGCATCGCCATGGCCTTACCCTTGCCGAACGCACCGTCCAGCATTTTCTGCTGGTGATCCGTGAGTTTCATGGACCCTCTCCTCTGCTTACTTCTTGCCGACGTCCAGGTTACCGGCCTCGGTGTCGTAGCCGGAGTAGAAGCCCTGGCCGGTCTTCATGCCGAGGTGGCCCGCGTCGATCATTTCCTTGAGCTTTGCGGGCGGCTTGTCGCGCTCATCGCCGCTGGCGGCGTAGTAGGAATTTTCGATGTTGTAGATGGTCTGAAGGCCAATGAGGTCCATCAGCTTGAACGGGCCGATGTTGCTGTGCCACTCGGTCATCCAGCCGCGGTCGAACTCGGCGACGTCGGTGACATAGCCGTTGGCCCACAGGTACAGGCACTCGCGCTTGACAGCGCGCCACACGCGGTTGATGGAGTAGCCCTTGATCTCACGCTCAGTGATGACGGGCTCAAAGCCGAGGGTGTGATAGTGCGCGATAGCGGCCTTCTTCGTCTCCTCAGACGTGCTGGGGTTCCACATCATCTCCAGATAGCTGTTGCGGATGGGGTCGTCGTGGTCGACAGAGAAGGTCATGGCCTTGCGCTCGTCGCTCACATCTTTATAGATATCGCTCATCAGGAGCGAGGAGGTGTTCGAGTTCAGATAGCAGTGCTTCGGGCAGACCTCGTCGAGCTGCTTGAAAACAGCCTGCTTGACTTCGATCTTTTCCGGCACGTTCTCAACGACGAGGTCGGCGTCCTTGCAGGCCTCTTCGAGCGTCGTCGCGTAATGGATGCGGTCGCGGACAGCGTCGGCCTCGTCCTTTGTCAGCTTCCCCTCTTCGATGAAGTGAGCGAGCCACTTGTCGATCTTATTCTTGCAGGTGTCGATCGACGGCTGCGTGCGGCTGTAGCCGGTCACGTTCTTGCCGTAGAGCGCGTTGCGGAAAGCGATCATCGACCCCTGCGTGCCGATGCCGACGATGGTGACGTTTTTGATGTGATCTACTTCAGACATATTGCACCTCTTAAATCCCGGAGGGAGGAACTTCTGCGCCTCCGTTGTGATGATAGTAGTATAACACGTCATCGTTTAATTTGCGTTTATCTTTCAACGCTATCAATAAAAATTTTTTAAGGAGCCGCTTTCGGCCCGCTTTTAAGGGAATGACCTGCCCTATCGCCCGCCAGATCAGCGAACGATAGAGCAAGAGAAGGCAAACCCGGAAAGGTCTGCCTTCTCTTGGAGCATTTGAATTACTTCTTCTGAGCGGGAGTCTTACCGAAGGTGAAGACCTGATACAGATAGCGCAGGAAGATTGCGGTGGTGGAGATACCGGCAACCAGCGGGGCGACCCAACCGATGATCCAGTCGATACGGTTGATGATGCCGAAGCTGTAGAACGCGGCCAGCGCCACATAGACAAGGCACAGAGCGCCGTCGATGCCGAGCCACTCGACTTTGATCTCCTTCTTGTACTCTTCCTCGCTGACGGGGCCGGAGGAGGTCATGATCATGCCCTTCTCAATGTTCACACCGTCGGGCTTGGCAAAGCCGGTGTTGAGAACCTTACCGAACTGGTTGCCAATGAGGAACGCTACGAAAGAAATAGGCAGAGACACGAGCATCGGATCGACGTTACCGCCGAGGGCTTCAATGCTGAGGGGATTAAAGTCAAACCAGAGCCAAGAGAGGATACCAACGATCATGGAGCAGAGGCCGGACATGTTGGTCTTCTTGCCATCGTACATGATGGCAGCCATCATGGGAACGAACAGCGCAGACATGGAGAGACTCGTGACAAGGATCATCGCATCATAGACCAGCTTGAACTTGAACGCAACGCTCAGGCCGATCACACCGAACACCACACAGGCAATACGGGAAATGAAGATGGACTGCTTGTCGGTAAGGGGCTTTTTGCGCAGGACGCCGATGATATCGTTGGACACGATCTCGCCGCCGACCAGATAGTAGGTATCCATCGTGGAGATGATGGCGCCGAGCATCGCGAAGACGAACAGGCCGCGGCCAACGGGAGGCAGACCGCTGAGAACGAGCTGCATGTAAGCAACCTCGGGCTGGACGGTCAGCGCGGGATCCATCGCGCGGATGACGATAGCGGTGAACATCAGGCAAACGTCCATGCTCAGCCAGATGGAGAAGCAGGTCAGCATCGCGCGCTTACCGGTCTTGGGACCGTTGGAAGCGGTGAAGCGCTGATAGAATGCGGGATCCTTATAGACGTTGATGCAGATGAGGATCAGCACGATGGCACGGCCCAGAGGGATGCCGCCGAACGGGGTCATCATCGAGGGATCAACCGTGCTGAAGATCTCGTCGAGAGCAGCGAAGCCGCCCACGCCGTAGAACGCACTGGGGAAGACAAAAGCGACAGATACGATCATCAGGAAGAAGAAGATCATATCGGTGATGGCGACGCCGAGCAGGCCGCCAACGCAGGAAAGGCCGATGGAAATGGCAATGACGATGGCCGCGGCGAGGAACTTGTTCATGTTCCACGCAGCAACACCGACGTAACCGCAGGCGCCGATCTCAGAGATGGAGAGGCAGGTCGCCAGCAGGACAATCGCGCCGATAAAGGAAGCAATGCGGCCGTAGAAACGGTCGAGCAGCTCGGTCATCGTGGAGTTGACCTTGACGGAAATGCGGGGAGCAACCCACAGAGCCAGCGGGAAACGCACAAGGTGCGCGCCGATGGACCAGATAAAGAATGCGGAAAGGCCCATGGTGGTAACATAGCCGACCGTACCGATCGTACCGTTGCCGCCGTACCAGGATGCAGCGATCGTACCGACCGCGAGAGACCAAGGCAGAGCCTTGTTTGCGTGATAATAGGCTTCCATATCAGTGTTCTTCTTGTTCATGAAGATGCTGATGGCGAAGATGCCGACCACGCACAGGACAATTGTAATATTGTCAATCAGTGTAAGCATTTTCTCCTTCTGTTGTTTCGTTGCGGATCTGCCTTCCTCCCTGCGAAGTTTGAGCGGGGTGCCTATTTTTGCGTCTTCCTTACCGCAAAATTCGTTGCCTTTCCCGCGATGACGACACTATAGCACAGTAAAGTCGGAAAAACGTTGAATCGTTTGAACGGGGTAAATTTTTTTCTTTCATAATTTTCAACGCTGTTTTGACGGCTCACTATTATAATATAAACAATCAAAGTGACAACAATTTGTTTTATTTACCGCAAGGAGGTTTTTACAAAATGAGCGAAACTCTGATCTTAAACGGAAAAGACCTGACGCTGGAGGATCTTTACTCCGTCGTTTATGACCGCCGCCCCGTGCAGATCGACCCTGAGGTCATCCCCCTCGTCGACAAATCCCGCCAGGTGCTTTTTGACATGGCGGCTGACGGCAAGCCCGTCTACGGCCTGAACCACGGCGTGGGCTGGAACAAGGACCGCGAATTCAGCCAGGACTTTTTCGAGCAGTACAACCGCAACCTCATCAACAGCCACTCCCTCGGCGTTGCGCCGTTTGCCAGCGTCGAAGAAGTGCGCGCGATGATGTGCATCCGCCTCAACACCGCCCTCTGCGGCCGCACGGGTATCGCCTCGAACATTCTTAAAATGTATGAGAAGTTCTTAAATCGCGGCATCCATCCCCGCGCCATGCGCCGCGGCGCCGTCGGCGAGGGCGACGTGAGCACGATGAGCATGATCGGTCAGGCCATGATCGGCCAGGGCGAGGTCGAATATCACGGCGAGATCATTCCCGCGATCGACGCCATGCGCGCCGAGGGCATCGAGCCCGCGATCCTCGGCCCGAAGGACGGCCTTTCCATCGTCTCTTCGAACGCGCAGGGCGAATCCATGGTGGTCCTGCTCGTCAAGGAGGTCGAAGAGCTCATCAAGCTGAGCGACGCCATCTACTGCCTGCACCTCGAAGGTCTCAACGGCGGCCTCCAGCCGCTCGGCGAGCGCGTGAACGAGGTGCGTGGCCTGCCCGGCCAGATCCACTGCGCCGCAGAGTGCCGCAATTTCCTCGAAGGCAGCTATCTCGAGCATCCCGATTCCAAGCGCGCGCTGCAGGACCCCCTCTCCTTCCGCTGCGGCGCGGCCATCAACGGCTCTGTCTACGATTCTCTTGAGTACGTCAAGAAGATCCTCGAGCTCCAGATCAACCGCACGGATGATAACCCCTGCATCCTCTATGAGGAGGGAACCACATCCGTCAGCCCGAACTTTGAGGTAACGACCCTCTCTCTCGGCGTCGACATGCTGGCCGCGGCGCTGTGCCACATGTCCCACGCCATTACGAACCGCCTCTACAAGATCGTCGACCCGGGCTTCACGGGTCTCAACCGCTTCCTGACCCCGCACGAGGTCAAGACCATCGCGTTCTCCACGATGCAGAAGACCTTCGCCGCGCTCGATGCCGAGAACCGCTGGCTCGCCAACACCACGACGCTCGATATCACTTCGTTTGCCAACGGCATTGAAGATCACGCCAGCAACCTGCCGCTCGCCGGTATGCGTTCTCTCCGCATCGTCGACAATCTGCGCTACATGCTCGGCATGGAGCTCATGCACGCGGCCCAGGCCGTCGAAATGCGCCGCGACCAGCGAGCTGACAACCTGCTCAAGCTCGGCAAGGTCACCGGCCCTCTCAAGGACGCTTACCGCAAGACCGTCCCCTACTACGATGCCGACCGCAACCTCAGCATCGACATTGAAAAGTCCTATCAGGTCTTCAAGGACGGCTCGCTTCTCAAGGTCATCGAAGAGGCCGAGCGCGCGTAACATACAATCGCAAATGAAAAAGGACGCATCCGACCGGATGCGTCCTTTTTCTATGCTGTTTTTCGCGTTACAGGCGGCTCATCAGCTTGGCGAAGGTATCCGCCGTCAGGCCGCGGGCGGCCTCAGTCTTATAGAGGCGGTTTGCCGGACGGCAGTTGTTGTGGATGGTCTCGGCGACCATCGGCGTGATCTCTTCGACGAGCTTTTCATCGACCACGCGGCCGCGCATATACTCCTCTGCGTCCGTCACGCGGATCGGCGTGCCGCCGACCGCGCCGAGAGAAAGTCTCGCCTGTTCGACCTTACCGCTTTCGTCGAGCCTGACGGCGGCGGCCAGTCCCTCGCGGGAGATGGACACGCGCTCGCGCGAACCGATCTTATGGAACGCGCTGACAAAGCCCTCAAACTGCTTCAAGTCGATCAGAATGGCCGTGACGGCCTGATCCGGCCGCAAGATCGTCTTCTGCGGGCCGGTGATAAAGCCGTTCACCGGCGTCACGCTCGCCGTGCCGTCGGCGTTCATCAGCTCAAGCTGCGCATCATACAGCCACGAGACCGGAAGCATGTCACCCGCGGGCGAGGCGTTGCAGAGGTTGCCAGCCATCGTACCCTTGGCGCGGATCTGCGGCGAGCCGACGTCGGACGCCGCGTCCGCGATGGCGCAGAACGCCTTGTCGTCCTTGAGTGCGGCGGTGATGCCGTTCATCGGCACGGCCGCGCCGATGCGCAGTACGCCGTTTTCTTTCGTAATGGTGTTCAGCTCCGGAATGAAGCTGGGGTAGATCAAAAGGTCGGGCGCGAACTTGCCCGCGCGCTCCTTGATGATAAAGTCTGTGCCGCCTGCGATGATCTTCGCCTTTTCCGTGGCGGCGGAAAGCGCCTGCGCGAGCTCGGCAAGCGTTTTGGGCGTTAAGCTCTGCACTGCGCTTCCCTCCTCTCCTTCGCGGCGCGCTTGACCGCGCGAACGATCTGGACATAGCCGCTGCACCGGCAGATATTGCCGGAGAGCGCCAGACGAATTTCATCTTCCGTCGGGTCAGGATTTTTGCGCAGCAGCGCCTCGGCAGACATGATCATGCCAGGCGTGCAGTAACCGCACTGGATGGCAAGCTCTTCGACAAAGCAGGTCTGGATGATATCGAGCGAGCCCATTTCGGCAAGGCCTTCGATCGTCGTGACCTCGCGGCCTTCGAGCTGGATGGCGGCGGTCAGGCAGGAGTGGACGGCTTCGCCGTCGAGCAACACCGTGCACGCGCCGCATTCGCCCTCCGCGCAGCCTTCCTTCGTACCCGTGAGGTGCAGGTCCTCGCGCAGGATGTCGAGCAGGCGGCGGTCAGGCTCGGTCTCGAGCGTGACGGGCTTTCCGTTTACAATAAAATTAAGCGTCATGGTTCTCTCTCACCTCCGCCAGATATTTGAGAATGCAGTCGGGATCATACGGCAGCACCGAGAGGTTCGCGTGCAGCGCGTCGTTCACCGCGCCGCACACCGCCGGAGCGACCGGCACATAGCAGACCTCGCCGATGGATTTCGCGCCGAACGGGCCCTCCTTCGAGCGTCCGTCCTGCAAAAGCTCCACGCGGATGTTCGGCAGGTCGGTTGCAAGGAACAGATGATATTTGGACAAACTCTCCGTGCAGCGGCCGTCCTTCTGCATGGTCATCTTTTCGCGCAGCGCAGCGCCGCAGCCCATCTGCACCGCGCCCTGGATCTGCGCCTCGCACAGGCCGGGGTTGATGGCCTGACCGATATCGTGCACGGCGAGATAGTCGAGCACCTTCGTAAAGCCCGTCCAGGTGTCGACCTCGACATGGGCGAAGTGCGCGCCCGTCACGCCGGGGTTCGTCACGTTCGAATAGCTCGCGCAGGCCGTCAGGTTGCCGGCGTGGGTGTGCATGCTCTTTTTGGCGAGCTCGGCAAACGAAAGAAGCGGCTCGTCCTGCCCCACGCGAAGAATATGGCTGTCGTTTAAGAACAGCTCATCCTCGGGAACGTCTAAAAGCTCCGACGCCGCGTGCAGCATCTTCTTTCTCAAGGCGTTCGCCGCATCCTGCACGGCGCGGCCGACCACATAGGTCGTGCGGCTGGCAAAGCAGCCGTAGTCGATGGGCGTGACCGCGGTGTCGCCCTCGGTCATGTAAATCTTATCCTCGGGCACTTTCAGCACCTCGGCGGCGATCATGCGCATCGCCGTCACCGTGCCGCAGCCGTGGTCGTGCAGGGTGAAATTCGCCTGCATCGAGCCGTCGGCATTTAAGCTGATGCTGCCCGCGCCGTAGTCATTGAAGCGCGGGAAGTATGTGTTGCCGTGACCGCCGATCCCGATGCCGACGCCCCTGCGGTAGCGCTGCTGGGAGGCGTTGAACGCCGCGTCCTCAGCTTTCAGCTTGTCCCAGCCGAACTTTTCGCTGCCGAGTGTGATCGCATCGCCGATGCGGATGTCTTCGAGCGACAGGTGGAGTTTCTTGTCCTCTTCCCCGCTGCGCGCCACATTCTTGAGGCGAATCGCAAGGCGGTCCATGCCGAGCTTTTCCGCCGCGGCGTCGAGCTGGCGCTCCATCATCAGCGCCTCTTCTGCCGCCGACCAGCTGCGGAACGCGCCGGAGACCGGCGAATTCGAGCTGATGACCTGTCCATGATAGTGCATGTATGGAATGCGGTAGCAGCGCGTCGGCTTACCGGCCAGCGCGCGGACATAGTCGCCCGCGTTGCCGATGTAAGCGCCCGCGTCGAGCGTCACATCGCAGTAAATTTTCTTCATCTCGCCGTCGGGCGTGTAGTAGCCGCGCGTGCTCATGCGCATCGCGCCGCGCACGATCGTGTCGGTCATCGCCTCGCCGCGGGAATAGACGAGCTTGACGGGGCGGCAGAGTTTTTTGGCGACGAGCGCCGTGACGGGCTCTAAAAACCACTCCTGCTTGGCACCGAACGAGCCGCCCATCGTCGCCTTAACGACGCGTACATGGCTCTCCGGCATCTCCAAAAAGTCCGCGAGCACGGTACGAATGCCGTGCACGGCCTGATTCGGACAGTAAACAGTCAGCATGTCGATATACGGATCGTAGTCAGCAATGCAGGCGTGCGTCTCCATCGTGGCGTGATGCAGGCGCGGCAGCTCCATCGTGCTGCACACCTCAATGAGCCCTTCGGTGCTCTCCTGCTTTTTGCCGACCTCCAGCGTGTATTCGTCTCGGACGGGTGTTTCGCCGTCCAGACAATTCTTACCCGCGAACGTATCGTCGAAGCCGATGGAAAACGGGAGCTCTTCATACTCTACTTCGACAAGGCGCGCGGCCTTTTCCGCCGTTTCCTGGTCGCAGGCCGCGACCGCGCCGATCTTGTCGCCGACAAAGCGCACATACTGATTGAATGCGCGTTCCTCGTTCGCTAAGTACGCCTGATCGAAGCTTGAACGGTAGCGGTTATACTTGCGCTCGCTCGTGTTCAGGCAGTGATAAACGCCGTAAACGCCCGGAAGCGCCAGCGCCTTTTCCGCATGGACCGCCTTGACATAGCCGTGCGGGATCTTGCTGTGGAGCATGCAGAGATACGCCATATTGGGCAGCGAGAGATCGCCGGCGTATTTGGTATACCCCGTGGCCTTGCCCTTGGCGTCGTGGATCGGACGCGCTGTTCCAACGTAATTCAAATGGATGCCTCCTAAACTAAACGGGCAGCAAAAGGCAGACCCGTACTATTTTGATGCTGCCTTTATATCATACGCGCGTTGAATTAGCGTTGAGGTATTCGACCATAGCGTTATTTTTCGCTTAGAATATCGTATTTTCGTCGAAGTACTTGCTATTTTTCAACGGTTTGAGTATACTATCTTCGTTTACTGCACTAACGTGTTATTTCTGTTGGGAGGCCTTGACATGCCTGAGTTAAACGCAAAACTGTTCGGTACGCCCGCCGTTTCCGTCGACGGGCGGGAGATCACGCTCCCCTATAAAAAAGCCGACGCTCTTTTGTACTATTTGATCCTCAAGCGCAAAACCACCCGCAGCGAGCTCATCGGCCTGCTCTACGAGGATACCGATTCCGCCACAGCGCTCAAAAATCTACGCCACGCGATCTACACCATCCGCAAGGCGTTTGCCTTCGATCCCTTCGTCCCCGGCCAGCGCTCGATCGTTGAATTCTCCGCCGACGTTGAGATCGCCTGCGATGTCTACGATTTTGAGCGCGGCGACATGCTCAGCGCCTATCACGGGGAATTTCTGAAGGACTTCAATGTCTCCCACTCCTCCGCGTTTGACGCATGGCTGAGCGATCAGCGCAATCTCTATCAGTCGCAGTACCTCCACCAGCTTTTGGCGGCGGAAAAGGAGGCGTATTACGCCGGTAAGCTCGACCTTGCCGAAAAATACGGCACGGAGTACATCGCCATCGACCCGCTGGAGGAAAGCGCGTTCTCCACGCTCATGCAGGTCTACCGCGACCAGAAGAAATTCCGTAAAGCACTTGGCCTTTACCATACGCTCTGTAAGAACCTTTCCGACGAATTCAGCATCTCCCCGCTCAAGGAGACCTCCGCACTCTACTATCAGATCGTCGACGCGTGGAACACCTCGACCTATAAGCTCGAGGTCGGCAGCGACCAGCAGCTCATCGGCAAGGACGCGGTGCTGCACAAGCTCGTATCGCTGTGCAACGGCTCGCGTCTTGAAAGCGACAAGATCTGCGCGCTGATTCAGGGCAAGACGGGCGTCGGCAAGACATACCTCATCAACTACATCCTGCACCAGTACGATTTTTCCGGCTGGGCGATCTGCCAGGCCTCGTGCTACCAGTCCGAGATGAACACCGTGCTCGCCCCGTGGAACACGATCATGCTCCAGCTCATCCCAAAATTCGAATCCGAAAATATCCATATTCCGGATGTTTACATTAAGACCGCCGCGGGCCTCTTCCCCTGCTTGTCCGTTGAATGCCAGCACAATTTCTCCGGCATTTCGAGCGACTATCCCGCGGGCGCAGATTATCTCGCCGCGCTTGAGAGCACGCTGCTCATTTTGTCGACGGTCGCCAAAAAGGTGCCGGTGCTGCTCATTTTGGAGGACATCCACTGGATCGACAACAACAGCGCCGACCTCCTTTCGATGCTGCTGCACCGCCTGCGCAGCACGAACATCACGATCATCTGCACGAGCCGCGACATTTTGCAGCCCTACGCCCAGCAGGTGCTCAACAACGCCGTGCGCGACAAGCTGCTCGACGTGTACAATATCGACGCCTTTTCACAGGAGGAGACAACGCGCTTCATCAACTTCTACGCCCCGGGCCGCTACTCGCAAAAGGAGATCGACAACCTCTACCAGAGCACGGAGGGCAATGGCCTCTTCCTCGTGCAGCTGCTCGACTCGATGCACGAGTCGAATGGGCTCAAAAACATCCCTGCCAGCGCGGACAGCATCATTCAGATGCGCCTCGCGGGCCTTTCGTCCGATGAATTGCAGGTACTCGACGTCATCTCGGTCTTCCGCGACTGGGCACCGTTCGACATTCTCACCTCTCTTCTGACAAAAACGCCGCTGGAGCTTCTGTACCTTTGCGACCAGCTCAAGCAGAAAAATCTGCTCACCGAATCCACGCGCGGCAAGGTGCTCGGCTATTCGTTCACGCACGAGCGCGTGAAGGCGATGCTCTCGCAGCGCCAGTCCGAGTCCGCGCGCCGCATCCTGCATCTGCGCGCCGCGCAATATCTGGAGGCGCAGCTCGGCAGCGACGGTTCGACCGACCTCTACGATCAGCTCGTGCAGCACTTCACCGCAGGCGGCGACACCTTCAAAGCCTTCAAGTATAAAGTACTTTCCCTTGACGCATTTGCCGGTATGTGCTATGAGCTCATGCCAATCCTGACCGACGGCTCGGACGCGCTGACAGTCAAGGAGGATGGTCTGACCGGCTATTTCCAGATCCTTGAGCGTGAGCTCGCCTCGCTGCGCTCCACGCAGTTCGGCGCGGACGCCAAGGAGCTCGACCAGCTCGAGCGTCAGCTCTTGTACGTCGAAAGCCGCTACTACATCCACGGCGGCGAATACGACGCGGGTCTCCCCGTTGTCGGCCAGCTCCTCAAGAGCAGTACCACCGCGGGCGACTGGCAGATGGCCGCGAACGCGCATTTGCAGTTCATCTACTATGCCATCCAGACCTATGATCTTCCCGTCATGCGTGAGCATCTGCGCCTTGGCATGCAGTATAAATCGCGTTTGGAAAATACGCCGGACTGGGGTAAGTTCCTGCGCCTACAGGGCCTCATGTACCTGATGATCGGCGAATACGACAAGTGCCGCAGTTGGCTCGACCGCTCCATCAGCTTTTTTGAATCACTTGACGCGGACGGCGAGGGCCGCTATGTCATCAGCATCGCGGGCGCGTACAACTATATTGCCGAAACGTACCGTCTCGAGCGGAAGTTCGACAAGGCACTCGAATACTACGACAAGGCCATCCTCTTCAACCAGCGCCGCGGCTCGTACCCCGGCGCGGCCATCATCTACACCGACTACGGCGTCGCCGCCTATCAGAGCGGTGAAAAGGAGGTCGCGCGCGAGCTGCTCTCGTACGCCGAGGAGCTCTATCAGTCCTTCCATGAATACAGCCAGATGCCGATCGCGCTGTCGTACCTCGCGCTGTTCGACGTGGAGGACGGTCAGTACGTCTCCGCCGCCGCGCGGCTGAGCAAGGCGCTTGATGTCGGACGCAAAATGGGCTCCCCGTGGTGGAATGGTATTACGCTTTACATCACCTGGAAAATAAGGCTCTTGCTTGAAAAACAGGCGATCAATGTGCCAGAGCTCAGCGTCCTCTGGCCGCAGGACAAGCGTAAGCACTGTATCGAATGCCTCGACTGCCTGCATCGCCTTGAGCCGCGCACCGAAACGGCCGAAATGGAGCAGACACTTGAAGCACTGAACGCTGAAAAGGCCGAATCGTGACGATCACGACAATTACATTATAATAGCAAAGGCCCGCCTCAGTAAGGCGGGTCTTTTTGATTGAGCTCTGTCAAAAACCGTCCCAGTGCGGGGTTCTGGTTGCCGCTCTGCCAGACGGCGATGATCTCTTCCTCCTCCCCTTCGCCCACGAGCGGGACGAAGACGAGGTTGTCGGCATTGTAAAGGCGGTCGGTGCAGTAGTCGGGCAGGAGCGAAATCCCCTCCTCCGCCGCGACCATCATCAGGATGCTTTCGGTGTCCGCCGAGCGGAAGAGAATGTTCGGCTTGTAGCCCGCCTCGGCGTAGCGCTGCATGAAAAAGGCGTCGCCATAGGAGTCGGGCGCGGCGTCGGGCGACATATATAAGATATTCTCCCCGCGCAGCTCTTGCCGCGTGAGCTGGCGGCGCTGCGCGAGCGGATGGCCCGCATAGAGCGCGACAACGAGCCGAGCCTTTTCGACCGTCTGAAACGTGACGCCCTCCTGTGTGCGCAGGTTTGTCGAGTCCCAGGTGAAGACGATGTCATACTCCTGATGGAGTAACCCCGCGGCCAACACATCCGTCGAGCAGCGGTAGAACGAGATGAGCACGTTTCCGTTTTTCTGGTGGAAGTGGCGCATCAGGACCGAGAGGTCGCTGCGCTCATAGCCGCGCACGTAGCCGACGCGCAGTGTGCCGGTCAGGCCCGTCGCCGCGTCATGCACGCGTTCCTGCGCGCGGCTCATGCGCTCTAAGATCGCTTTTGCGTCCAAAAGGAACGACTTTCCCGCGCTCGTCAGGCTTACAGGACGTGTGCTGCGGTCGAAGAGCTCGCAGCCGAGCGTCTGCTCAAGCTGCTGGATCTGCTGCGTCACCGCGGTCTGCGAGATGTAATACTGCTCCGCCGCCTTTGTGAAGCTCCGGTGCTCCGCGGCGGAGACAAAATAGCGTAGCTGATTGCGATTCATGTACTCATTTCCTCATAACATAAGTTTTGCTTATTATATCATCCGATAATCGGTCTTGTAAAGCCCATCTTCCTGCGGTAAGATAAGCACATCGTTCATAAATCTTTTACAAATGAGGTCGATCAACATGAAACGCGAATCGTTCCGCTCCCGCCTGGGCTTCCTGCTCGTCAGCGCGGGCTGCGCCATCGGCATCGGCAATGTCTGGCGCTTCCCCTATGTGACGGGCAAAAACGGCGGCGGCTATTTTGTTCTCTTTTACATTCTGTGCCTGCTCATCATGGGCGTTCCCGTGCTGACGATGGAGCTGGCCGTCGGCCGCGCGAGCCGCAAGAGCGCGATCCTCGCCTACAAGACGCTCGAAAAGCCCAAGTCCAAGTGGCACATCCACGGCTGGTTCTGCCTGATCGGCTGCTACCTCTTGATGATGTACTACA
>ENA-ORTV01000986-ORTV01000986.1-human-gut-metagenome-genome-assembly--contig:-NODE-986-length-33003-cov-3.155973_pt1 | contig 33003 bp, 44 predicted proteins | sample MGYA00241915_ERZ509194 | MGnify/ENA primary metagenome ERZ509194 (study PRJEB26280, sample SAMEA2338810) | human gut metagenome | biome: human gut; feature: human-associated habitat; material: faeces... | reverse complement strand
CGCAACCGCATTTGCTTATCCGGACAACGACCGACTAATGGGATGTGTAACTTATTCTGATGTGGATTTATACTATGACCGCAAAAAAATTTCTGAAATTCTGAAGTTGGATTATGATGCGTATGTCTTTGATTTTGGAACTCTCTCCGTTGAGAGCTTCAACTTCGTTTCCTTCTTGGAACGCAATATACGGTGTGTCGTTGGAGGAACAAAACCACAAGAGATAGTATCCATGAGAAAAGCACTGGATCTGCTGTTCTCTAATCCTGATATCAACTATATCTTTTCCTTTTCAGATCCGGGAGAGCATCAGGATATCCTGGACTTGATGGAGGAGCGAAAAGATCACACATTTTTTGCAACCTATAATCCGGATCCTTTTTCTTATTCGTCGCAAAACAACAGCTACTTCGAGGAAATTTTTGGATCTGTCTTGCCGGCTCCTGAAACAGCTCAGCCAGCAACACCGAAGAAGTTTTCTCTTTTTAGGAGGAAAAAGTGATGGCAAAGTTCAAGAGTGGACTTGTCCAAGACTACAAACATACACAACAAGTAAAAGCTGACCAGGAACGGCTGCGCCATGAACACAACATCAAGGACAGCAGTGTGGTAGTTGTCGAGAAAGACTCTTCAATCATCAGCCTTATACGAATTTGTGGACGGGCTGTGCAGATCGTAGCAGCCATTCTCTTGGTAATCCTGGCTGCTATTGGAATCCTTTCCTTAGTCTATCCAGAGCCGAGAGAAGCCATGCTGACACTATTCCAGGATATGTGGAACCATGTCCAGTCACTCATGTGAAAGGAGAAGCACTTTGAAAAGAACACAGGAATTTTCTTCTCTGGGGCAGCAGCTCCAGGCCGACAATGAAATTATCGCCTACATCGATGGAATGGCCATCATAATGAATGAGTGGGGAAATTTGTTTTATTTTGAAATTCCAGAAGAATACTGTGAAATCGGTGATGTGGTTGAATCGCACTATCTTTCGTCCATTGAGGAGCTGGATCCGGAGCTGAAGAGCCGGGTATTGAACTCTCTAGGGGGTGATGAGTAATGGCTTTTTATAACAAAGAAGAATATGCCGAGGAACAGAAAAAGAAAGACGAGCAGATCGCAGAACTGCAGGCGAAGCTCTTAAAGAGTGATCTGCAGAAAAAGGCAACGGCATCCCTGGAAAAAGATGGTTATCCGGTCGGCCTGGCTGAACTGCTGGATTATACCAGTGAGGAGGCCATGGAAAAGAGTCTGTCAAAATTAACAGATACCTTCAAGGGAAGCCTTCAGGCAGCGGTGGAATCCAGACTTCGCGGAAAGACTCCGGCGGGCCTTGGCAATGCGGCAAGCGCAGAAAATATGTTAAGAGATCAGATTGCAAGAAACATCAGAGGATTATAAGGAGGATATGAGACATGAGCGTAAATACAATTCAGACAGCAGCGGTCATTCAGAGTGAACTGGATAAGGCCGCAGTAGAGCAGGCTACTTCCGGATGGATGGAAGTCAATTCCAGCCTGGTGAAATATAACGGAGGATCAGAGGTCAAGATCCCGGAGCTTTCCATGGACGGCCTGGCTGATTATGATCGACAGAACGGTTTTGTAGCCGGTGGAGTAAACTTCAAGTACCAGACCAAAACAATGACCCAGGACAGAGGACGTTCCTTCAGCTTTGATGAGAATGCCGTAGATGAGACCAACTTTGCACTGACTGCGGCTACTGTAATGGGAGAATTCCAGAGAACCAAAGTGATCCCGGAGATTGATGCTTACCGTTACAGCACGATCGCGGCGGCCTGCATCAAGGCAAAGACAGCATCTGGCGGATATGTACCGGCGGAGGATACCATTCTGCAGAAACTTTACTACGACATTGCAACGGTTCAGGAAATCGTTGGAGATAATACTCCGCTGGTAATTACCATCAGCCGCATGGTGGCAGCGATCCTCTCCATGAGTGATAAGCTGTCCAAAAAACTGGATGTAACAGATTTTAAGCAGGGAGATGTAAGCTTTAAGGTTAGGAGCCTGGATGGACAGCATCCACTGATTTCGGTTGGTTCAGAGAGAATGAAGACTGAATATCTGTTCAAAGATGGAAAAACCAGCGGACAGGAAGATGGTGGATTTGCAGCAACGGCATCCAGCAAGAACATTAACTGGATCATCACACCGAGAAAAGCCCCTGTTGCGGTGTCTAAGACAGATAAGATGAGAATCTTTGATCCGGAGACAAACCAGAAGGCAAGAGCTTACGCGATGGATTACCGCAAGTACCATGATATCTGGATTCCGGATCAGCAGATCAAGACCTGCTTTACCAACGTAAAGGAAGAACTGTCATAGGAGGAGATACGGGATGATTACTTTAAGACGTGACAATGTAGTAAAACAGACAGAGTCTGAAGTTGTAGCGCTGGCATTGGAAAGCCAGGGATTTGTCAGAGAAGGGGCCGCAAAGAAAGCGACTCTGGAAAACGAAGCACCTGCAGCGGAAAAGGAACTGAAGGAGGAACTGGCGGCGGCCAGAAGCCAGAACGCTGCGCTGAAACAGGAACTGGACGGTGCGAAAGACCAGCTTGAGGTGGCCCTGAAAGAAAATGCCACTCTGAAACAGGAACTGGACGGCACGAAAGATCAGCTTGAAGTGGCCCTGAAACAGAACCAGGAAACTGCTGAGAAAAGCCAGACAGCAAGGAAAAAGTAGGAGGGACTGCATGGCAAGTGAACAGGAAAACAGGATTGTAGCCGAAGTCATGGATAACATGAAAATGGCAGAAACGGAAGAAAGCTCCGCAAGGAGATATGTGCGCCGGGCGGTAGATAAGATCCTGATTTACTGCTGCAGAGAAGATCTTCCGGAACGCCTGGAAGGAACTGCAGCCCAGATTGCCGAGGATATGTTAAAGGCAGATCTGCTGGTCTCCACAGGAAAAGAAACATCATCCGTCACCCGTGGAGACACAACGATTTCTTACCGCGATCCAAGCGCTTCCAGGAGCGCCACGGTGGACTTCATGAAGAATTATGAGACATCCTTAAACCACTATAAGAAAATGCGCTTGCCAAAGGATAACCATGCAGGAAGCTGATATTCTGGCAGAGACCTACTGGGATACAGTGACCGTTTACCGGCCTTTTAAAGATACTTTACCATCTGGTGAAAGCGTTTTTAAAAGCGGCGCGGAAGGGAAGATGGTGTATCAGGATGTTCCATGTGCGCTATCTTCTCACAGCGGCGGAGCATTGGCCCAGAGCAGCTCCACGGCATCTGCAGATACTTCCTACAGCCTTTTTGTAAGGCCGGAGATCGACATCCTGGAAAATGATTTTCTGGTGATTTCACGACTTGGAAAGGCTATAGAAGCTCTGGCTGGAGCTGCTGAACGGCAGCCATCCCACAATAATGTTCCAGTTCGTCTGGATGATCCGGTGGTCTGATGAGTACCGAATATACCTTTGACGGATTGAACGAGTGGGAAAAGAACCTGGCCCAGATCATAGACCGGCAATACCCGGAAGAATTTAAGCAAATGGTCATTGACATTGCGGAGCAGGCGCTTGGAAAAGCAAAAGAACTGACTCCGGTTCAGACCGGACGTTTACGGGATGCTTGGAACTTGGGAGCTATCGAAAAGCGGGGAGACACCTACTATATTGAGGTTTACAACAATGTGGAATATGCGGAGCCTGTGGAGTATGGGCATCGCATGAAGGGTGGCGGCTTTAAAAAAGGCGCTCATATGTTGGAGGTGTCTCTGCAGGAAATGGATCGGAAGCTTCCAGATTACTTGCGGGCCTGGTTGGCTGATTTTTTAAATACGCATGATTTGGTTTAAGGAGAAATGATGGAAAATCCAGTATTGCAGATAAAAGACGCGCTGATCCGTGTCTTAAAGAAGATAGATCCGGATACAGATGTCTTTTTTGAAGAGATCAAAAGTACAGACCCGGCCCATGGAGTGGAACAGCCTAAAACCTGGTATTTTGTGGATTTGAAGCCAGGGAGTCCTGTAACTGTGGATGGGATTTACACGGACATGAGCGTCATGGTGGATGTTACCTACCATGAGAAGGGTGAAAGCAATAATACTTATCTCATTAAAGCTGCTGAAATTGACGCAGCCATTCGTCCGGTGCTTTCGTTTGGCGATAGGAAGATCACCATCGGGAATGCGGACATCAATGTAGTGGATCACGTTCTCCACTACATTTTTACTATCAATTTCCGGCACTCCGAAGAACAGAAGGTTACAAATGACCGGATGGAGGAGCTGGGAGTATCACTGAAAAAGGAGAGTGAGTAAACATGAGTCTGGGATTACCAAATTTTAACTTTATCTTCCAGTCAAAAGGCGTTAGTGCTATTGAGCGCAGTGCCAGAGGAATTGTGGCGGTTATCTTGAAAGATGACACGGAAGGTGAAGAACAGAATGTTTACAACAAAGTGGATGATGTGGATTTCACTCAGTGGACGGAGGATAACTACAATTATCTGAAGCTGATCTATGAAGGAGCGCCTTCAAAAGTGATCGCCATGAGAGTGGCCACCAATGTAGAAAGCTACAATGCGGTTCTGAAGAAGTTAAAGGACTTAAAATGGAATTATCTGTGCATCCCTGGAATTAAGGCGGCAGATACTACGATGATCGGAGCCTGGATCAAGCAGTACCGCAATGATGAAAAGAAGACCTTCAAGGTAGTTCTTCCCCATTATGCGGGAGATCATGAGGGAATTATCAACTTTACCACAGAGAACATTACCTCATCTGTTACCGGGAAAAAGCATACTGCAGCGGAATACTGTGCGCGGATCGCAGGAATCCTTGCTGGACTGTCTCTTTCCAGAAGCAGTACCTTTTATGTTTTGAACGATGTTTCTTCGGCAGAAGTGCCGGATGATCCGAATGAGCGGATCGATGCAGGCGAACTGATCCTTACCTTTGATGGCAGCCAGTATAAGATTGGGCGCGGTGTGAACAGCCTGACTTCCTTTACTGCCACTAAAACGGAAGATTTTCGGAAGATCAAGATCGTGGAGGGCATGGATCTCTACATGGATGATATCCGGGATACATTTGAAAAGTATTATGTGGGCAAAGTCATCAATGACTATGACAACAAGCAGATGTTTGTGGCAGCCATCAGCTCTTACCATAAGGAGCTTCTTGGGGATGTCCTGGATCGCAGTTATGACAATACCGTATCTGTAGATGTAGATGCCCAGAGGAATTACCTGGAAGGACGGGGCACTGACACATCAGAAATGGATGATACGGCGGTGGCCGAAGCAAATACGGGAAGCAAGGTCTTTGTGACCAGCAACGTGAAATTTGTGGATGCCATGGAAGATCTGAAAATGACAGTAAACATGTAAGGAGGGAATGACAATGGCAGAGAGTATCAGAGGCAACAAAACTCTTTCCGGTACCTGGGGAGAGCTTTGGATCGATGGCGAGAAAATCTTTGAATTTTCTAAGATCGAGTTAAAGGTAACGGCCAACCGTGAAGATGTCCAGATCGGCATTGATGTGGACTCTAAGATTACCGGATTAAAGGGAGAAGGCTCCTATACCGTAAAAAAGGTTTATACCAGGGCAAAAGCGATCCTGGAAAGCTGGAAGAAGGGCAAGGATGTGCGCTGCCAGATTATTGCAAAACTGAAAGATCCGGATGCCGTGAATGGACAGACAGAGCGCTGGTCAGCTAACAATGTATGGCACACTGAACTTCCGGTGGTCAACTGGGAAAAAGGCGGAATTGTCGAGGAAGAAACCAGCATCGGCTTCACACCGTCTGATCTGCAGAACCTGGATCAGATTGCAGCATAAGAGGAGGAAACAGTCATGGATAAAGATAAGAGCGAGGTATTTAAGAGTTTTACTAACAAGGCGATCAAGCGCTTTCAGGAGAAAAAGGTCAGAAAATACCGCACATTACATATTCCGAGCTTGGATGAAAATATTAAAATCCGCAACCTGGATTATCCTGAAATCGTAGAGTGTACGGAAATCGAAGATGAGAACGATCCGAATGCGGCAGATAAATATACGATTTATCTGGCCGTTGTGGAACCGAACTTAAAAGAAGTCGCACAGGAGATGATGAATCAGGGACTGATCCAGACATATCCGGAAGTGGTGAATATCTTTGAAATGAGCGAGATAACAGAAATCGCTACAGAGATCATGAAGCTTTCCGGTGTACTCGGAAATAAGAAGGTCACTGTGGTTGAAGAATTAAAAAACTCATAAGCCGAGACGGAGAAACCTATTTCCTGCACTTTTATCTGCAGAAGGGAATCACACCTGAATATATCCTGAATCTGAGCCTGGAGGAAAGGCTCTTTTATTTTGCTTCCATGGAGACGGCCATAGAGGAAAGAAGAAAGCTGTTTGCTTTTGAAGGGAACGGGGGTGCAAGTGACAAATGAGTGTGATAGGAAGTATTAGCATTAAGGATAATGTCACGGCAACTCTCCGGATCATAAAGAAAGAACAAACTTCTTTCCGGGAGGATGTTAAGAAAACCCGTGAGGAGATGGAGAAAACCTGGAAGGAAAAGTACCAGGCAAAACTGGATGCAACTCCGGCAACCAAGGCACTGAATAGCTTGAAGTCCAAAATGGAACCGCTCCGGAAAAAAGTAGTGACGGCCATGGCTGTAAAGGACATGGCCACAACGAAAGTTAAAGCGGTAGAAAGCCGTGTAAAAGATCTTGGGAAAAAGGTTGCCGAGCCGGTAGTGAAGATCAAGGATGCTACCGGCAAAGGAATTTCTGCTATCAGCGGAAAAATGAAAGAACTGGGAACCAAGGTTGTTATACCGGTTGCAATCGCAGCGGCCACGGCCACTACTGCAGTGGTGGGAGCATCGGTAAGCGAAGGTGCGAAGCTGGAGCAGAGCCGTGGCGGTGTCGAGACCTTATTCAAGGATGATGCGGATACAGTCAAAGCGAATGCGGACAAAGCCTTTGAAACAGCGGGATTATCAGCAAATGATTATATGGAGCAGGTCACCAGCTTTTCAGCTTCGCTGCTGAACAGTTTAAAGGGTGATACGGCAAAAGCGGCCACAGTGGCGGATCAGGCCATGGTAGATATGGCAGATAACGCGAATAAATTCGGTACCGACATAGGTTCTATCCAGAACGCTTATCAGGGCTTTGCCAAGCAGAACTACACCATGCTGGATAACCTGAAACTTGGTTACGGTGGTACGAAGTCGGAAATGGAGCGTCTGTTAAAGGATGCTGGGAAAATTTCTGGAGTTAAGTATAACCTGGATAATCTGGCGGATGTGTATAACGCGATCCATGTGATCCAGGAAAAACTGGATGTTACAGGAACCACAGCGAGAGAAGCATCGACCACATTCAGCGGATCTTTCGGAGCCATGAAGTCCGCAGTTAAAAATCTGCTTGGCTTTATGGCGAGTGGCGGTGATGTAGAAGGCGCTATGGGCTCTGTAGTGGAGACGGCCAGCACGTTCCTGTTCAAGAATGCGGTTCCGATGGTTGGACGAGTCGTAAAAGCGCTTCCTGGAGCTGTGAAAACAGGTATAAAGGCGGCTGCTCCGAAGATTAAAGAATCTGGTGGAGAAATCGTCAAGGGCCTGAAAGACGGAATTGTGAGCGCACTGCCATCTTCTATGAGCGGCGCAGTCAACCAGGCGTTTGATGGTATCGGAAACCTGGGTTCCAAGTTTTCAGCGGCTATACCGGAACTTGTATCTTTCGGAAAGAGCATAACAAATTCCCTTGGTCAGGCTGCAGTAGCCAGTGCCCCAGCAATTGGAAGCATTGTGAACACTGTTTCAACTATGCTTCCAGTAATACTCCCGGTGATTTCAAGTGTGGTTTCTGGTATCAGTGGCCTGATCTCTCAGGCATCGCCGGTTATCGCAGGGCTGGTGTCGGCTATCGGTGTGGCTGTTGTGGCGCTTGCCCCTGTTTTCAGTACAATATTCGATGGCATTGGTGAGAAAGTAAGTTCTGTGATCGGCTTCATCGGAGAGCGGATGGGCTTCATCCAGGAAGTTATCGCAGTAGCTGGCCCGGCAATCGGTTCTGTATTGACCACAGCCTGGAGCGTGATCTCACCTATTATGGATTTGTGCATTAGTGTATTCGAGCTTGTCTTCAGCGTGGTACAGCGCGTATTCCCAGGAATTCAGAGTATCTTGGAGAGCGTCTGGAGCGTGGTTCAGCCTATCGTGGAAGGAATCGGCTCAGCTATCGGTAAGGTGGCGGACTGGATCAGCAGCACAGGAGCCAAGATTGCAGGCTCTGGAGGCAGCAGATCAGGAAACGTTGGAAAGAATGCGGCTGGAGACAACAACTGGCGTGGTGGACTTACTTGGGTAGGTGAGGAAGGACCAGAACTTGTAAATCTGCCGAGAGGTTCCAGGATACTTCCAAACAAGGAAAGTGTGTCTCTGACCAGCAATGCATTCGGTGGCGTAGTGCAGGGAAGCATGGCAGCATCCTCCGGAAACGGCGGAGGAATGTCCTCTGTTATCGGCATTTTAACAAATATTGACCAGCATCTTTCGGCTCTGATCGACCGGATCAGGGAAAGCAGGGGCGGCATGGAGGTACCGGGCAGCACTTCGTCCGGTGGCGCAAGAGGATTCCTCGGAAGCATCACAGTCCAGATTGCCAAACTTGCAGATACCATCAATGTCCGGTCAGAGGATGATATTGATGAGATGGCTGATAAAGTAGCAAAGAAATTTGTAGAAGTAATTGTAAATATGGGATAGGAGGGAGCTTATGAAAGAGAGGATCATTGAACTAAGCGTGGATAATCGGAGCGAAGTCATCGAGCTCCCGATTAACCCTAAAACGGTGGAATTTACGTCAAAACAGTTAAATCAGACGATAACTTTGTTGGAAATGGGAGAAGTCAATCTGGCAGGAGACCGTGGGCTGAAGCGCACAAAGTTTTCCAGCTTTTTCCCGTCAGAGAATTCTCCGTTCAGTGACTTAGCCGAAGATACACCGAAAGGTTACATCACCATGCTGGATGAGTGGAAAACATCGAAAAAGGTAGTTCGCGTTATTGTAACGGACATGGATATCAATCTGGCAATGCTGATAGATGAACTGAATTATTCTGTAAATGAAGGGGACGAGGATATTTATTATACCATGTCTTTTTCAGAGTACGTTACTTTGAACGTCCCAACGGTAAATATAATGCCAAAAGTCAGAGACAATGGCCTTACAGATCGGCCCAATACCAGCGCAGGTGGAAGCCATACGGTGGTTAGCGGAGATACTTTGTGGGGAATTGCAAAGAAATATTATGGGAATGGGGCACAGTATACGAAGATATATGGTGCAAATAGCGGAACGATTGAAGCGGCAGCCAAGAGCCATGGAAAAAGTAGTTCCGGGAACGGGCACTGGATTTATCCGGGCACTGTGCTTTCAATTCCGGCATAAAGGCGGTGGAAGGAATGAAATTACTGACAGGAGGAAAGGATATCAGCCAGCTAATTGAAAAAATCACTTGGTCTGGAGATACTTCCCAGGTGTCAAGAAAAATCAATTTCACTATTGCCCAGAACAAAAAAGATACACTGTTCCCGGATGTATCCATTGACATCGGGGATGAAATAATCATGCAGGATGATGCAGAAAACAATGTTTTCGGCGGGATCATATTTGATGCGGATAAGAAAGGCAGCTCTAAAACGGTAAGTTATCTGGCATATGATCTTTTGTTTTACGTGAACCAGTCTGATGTGAATATGGTCTTTTCTGGGACACCAGAAAGTATTGTCACGCAGATTTGCCAGAAGCTGGATATTCCCTGCGGAGAACTGGCTCCGACCAATGGAGTTGTAGTGAAATCACCGTGTTTTGGGAAAAAGGCATATAAGGCAATCATGATGGCCTATACAGTAGCGGCCAGGAAGAATGGTACAAAATACATTCCTCTGATTAAAAATATCAATCGGCTTTGCGTGATTGAAAAGGGGACGTTGTGTGGAGCTGTGATGACCGGAGACTACAACCTAATTGATACAGAGTATAAAAGCACTCTGCAGAATCTGGTAAACCGTGTCATTATCACGAACAGCAAAGGAAACCAGATCAAGGTGATAGAGGATGCGGAGTCCATTCAAAAATATGGCCTGGTTCAGAAAGTTATGAAACAGAGCGATAAAGAAGATATTTCTGCAGAAGCACAAAAAGCGCTGGTTTCCGTAGAAAATTCTGGATCTGTATCTGGAGTACCGAATGATTTCAGGGCGGTCTCTGGCTATTCCATTATTGTCCAGGATGAAGTTTCTGGACTGTATGGACAGTTTTACATAGAAAGCGATACTCATACCTTTACCAATGGAAAAGCGCAAATGGATCTTACCCTGGCTTTTGAAAATCTGATGGATGAGGAGGAAATCGAGAAGGACACGAACAACAAGAAAAGTAAGTAGGAGGGACTGACATGACAGATCATAACATCGTGCGAATGGTTCACGCAATTGAAGAACGTATATCCGGTGGCGGAGCTGCGGATATAAACTCCGGTGGCGGGGTTCAGGCAAGCGTAGATGGAACATTCCTGGCTGATGTGATCAGCGTGAAGCCTTTGTCTATTCAACTGCAGGGGCAGACAGTATCTGCTGGCATTTACATCAACCCAGCATTGACGGTAGCGGCATCGGATGGTGGTGATGAGATTTTAAAGCCCTTTGAAACACCGTTTGAACCGGCTGCAGCATATGAATTTTTGAAAGAATTCCATGAAAAATATGTAATCAAGAAAGGTGATACGGTGGTGGTTGTCATGACAGGTAGCGGCTTTTATATAGCTGGAAGGGCGGTGGCAGGATGAGCATTTTTCCATTTATTGATGCGTCTGGGGTAACAGATACGAAAAAAGTAACTGATTTACCATTACTGAAAGAATATGCGTATGATTATGCGAAAAATGAACTGCTTCTGGATGAAAATGGCTGCACTTATCTGGTGGAAGGAAATGCTGCACTCCGGATCTGGATATTTAAGGCACTTACAACAGCCCGGTTCCGACACGTAGCCTATTCTCCGGCCTTCGGAGAAGAATATGAGGATCAGCTCATTGGACATTCCATGAACGGAGAAATAGTAAAGTCAGAAATGAAGCGCTATATTACCGAAGCGTTGATGGTAAATCCGTATATCAAGAAACTGGAAAATTTTAATTTTGAGACCAGTAGCTGGGGAATGAAAGTAACATTTGACTGTACCAGCATTTACGGGAAAGAAACGGTACCGATCCGAATGGAAGGGGTGAATGTATAAATGGATTTTACGGCAGATGGAATTCTGGCCAGGATGAAAGGAAGCCTGAAAAATGAAGATTCCAGGATAGAGGGAAGCTTTACAATGGATAACCTGCAGGCGGTATCTGAAGAACTGGCCCGGTTTAATGCGATGCTCATTGCTCCCCTGCAGGATGAACTGGCTGCCCAAGGAAGTGACATGGGAACCAGTGGAAATGAAAAACATTATGTGAAATGGGCCAAGGAAGCAACCGATGCCCAGGGCAAAAGAGTGGCAGGAAATGCAAAAGTTTCTAGTCCAAGGGATGGAACTGGAAACGTATATATCGCCATTGTTTCCACAACGGCCCAGGCACCTACGGAAGAAGAAATCCAGATTGTGCAGGAGTATATCAATACGAAACGGCCTGTGGGGGCTAACCCGGTGGTATCTGCAGCAGAGAGTATTGATGTAACCATTGTATGCGAGATTCACAAAACAGCCGGATACACGGAGGAAACGGTTAAAAGCCAGATTCAGGCAGATGTTCAGGCACATTTCCTGGAAATTGCTTTCCAGAGCGGAGTGATCTCTTTGAACTTCTTTAAGGTCAGCAATATCATCAGCGCGGTGAATGGTGTCTCCGAGGTGGTGGACTTAACAATAAATGGAAAAAAGGATTCTATCACGGCAGATTACAACAAGTTCTTTTCTCTGAAGGGAGTGATTATCAGTGTCACTGAATAGTGAACAGATGCTTCCGGCCAGAGTGCGAAAGATGAGACAAATGGAAGATCTTCTGAATGTGGAAGATATAATCCTGATCGAGATAGAAAGAATTATTGATGAAATGTATGGGGCGGCGGCGCTGCTCCATGAGGAGCTGGTCAATGAGGCTTGGCTGAAGGAAAAACTGGATGCCCGAACAGGAGCTGATACCACAGTAGAGACAGACGCGGACAAGCTCCTGGCAATGATAACGCTTGATGTAAGCAAAATTGTGGGTGTTGATATGAAAGACATCCGGGCATTTTTGGACAAATGGCTGCCAGCACATTTAAGATATCGTGTGATTTTACTGATAGAGAGTGGCTATATTAGCCCGGAAAAATATACCGTGACAGGAATGGCGCTGGGTTATGAAGCACAGTTTTGGCCGGTTCGGACATTGAATGGAGCTTGGCTGCTGGACGGTACATACAATCTTGATGCAGTCCGTAAGGCAGATGAATACGGCTTAACCTATGAAATTGGAGAAATAGAACTTCATGAGGATTTCACGGAGGCAGCCAGATTTATGACAGCAATCTGCCAAGAGGAGAATACTGTCGGCATGGTATCCATGGGCTTTGAATCCCAGTTCTGGCAAGTTCCAACGTTAAACGGTGCATGGAAATTAGATGGTTCTGTTCTTCTGGAAATTCTGAGACACCCACATGAGTACGGACAACACTTTGACTTTGGAAAGATAGAAAATAAAGAGGAAAATGACTATCATGTTCGGCTGGATAAGGATTTATGGTTCCTGGATGGCAGCCAAAATTTGAACGGAAAGAGAATATTGGACGCTGAGAGGCGTGAGGAGGAATTGACATGACACAGAATCAGATCATCACAGTGACAGCAAGAAAAAATATGGTTAGAGCCAGGGCCGGAGAAATCCAGCTCCCGAAAATCGTAGGTTTTGTTTTCGGTGATGGTGGTGTGGATGAAAGCGGGAACATTATTCCTCTTTCGGAAACAGACAGCACCCTCGGAAATGAACTTCTCAGAAAGAAGTATGACAGCTATACAATGGTCAGCGATACGGAATGCAAGTATGAATGTACGCTGACCGAAGAGGAGCTGGCGGGCAAAGAGATCAGTGAGATCGGCTTGTATGATGCCAATGGTGATATCGTTAATATTAAGCGGTTTTCGGCTAAAGGCAAGGATGCGGATCTTGCGATGACCTTCTGGATTAAGGATACATTTTAAGGGAGGAACACAATGGCTAACTTACCGATTAAGGACAATCCAACATTAAACCTCCAGATGGAGGCTCTTACGACATCCACACCTGGACATGCAGACAGGTTCAATGAACGCTATCAGCAGCTGCTTGAAAATGACAAGGCACTGCAGGTGGATGCCAAGATTTATGAGGATGACAAAAACGGAGCGAAGATCCGCCTGGGAATGGAAAATGGTCATCTTTACTATGTCCAGCTTCCTTCGGAAGAAGCTGATGATACTGGAGAATAACGGATTGCGTTATATGATAACGGGATACGTTATAAAATAACAAAATAAGCAAAAATATGACGCATCGTGTTATATTATGCTGGAAATGAGGGAAAAAATGACGGAAAATAAGGTTTTTATTGCGGAGCAGGAAACCCTTTTGGAAGTGAAGGAGCAGACAGAGAAGCTGATCCGGAACCTAATCCCTACTGACGCACCAATCTATGGAATGGTTATTCACGAAGCATCAGATCTGAACCCAGCTACCCGTGTAGAATACTTGGGTGCTAACAAGGATTTTAAGCCTATGTCCATGAATATGGCTACTCATGCCATGGATTATGGCTCCTGGGCGAATTGGAGCTGGTTAAAAGCGAATGTGCCGGTTATGTGCGGATGGGATGGAGAAATCAAATATTATCTGAATCCGGATGATTATACGAAGAAAGCAGACGGAACAGCTTCAGATGTATCAAATGCAAATTTTGCAGGAAATGCCATGGCGGTCATTAAGAAGATCTACAAAAAGGAATATAAGGTCGGTTCAGATCGTTATGTGTACTTCTGCGAGCGGCAGGTTGATCCGGATTTCCAGCCTGTTGGCTTTAATGTCAAAGGAAAAGTTAGGGACTACATGCTCATTCCTATGTTCTATGGCTCTATTGATGGAAATGGAAGGATGAGAAGTATTGCAGGCCAGTGGAGCTGCCTGACTGCTTCAGGAAGCTCTTCGGATAATTCATCAGGAACCGCAATAGGCACTACAGAGCAGAACACAGCGATTTTGAAAACGAGTGCAAACGGGTTATTCTTCGGCGGCCCGCTTACAAATACGTTAGCAGATATTTGTGTAATGCTTACGCGAAGCACAGATTCACAAAGTTCTTTTGGAAGCGGAATGTGCTCCAGCTATGTAGAGGATAAAGCCCAGCATTATGGAACTCAGATCAACAAGGTAGTTGGAGGCGGCCAGTTTTATGGATCAGATGATAATAAGTCTTTCAATAAGATTTTTCATAGCGCTGTTCTGGGCAGTTATATGCTTTGGCAGCGTGATCCATATATGGTCGCAGTCAATGGAAGAATTAAGGTATCTACAGACTATACCTACAATCTGAGTGGAGACGGGTATCTGGATACTGGCTGCAACGTGACAGCAAACCATTACAATGCGACCATGCATGTAGTCAAAGGTTTTGGAGCAATTCCGTCAGAGGAAATTGAGGGAACTTCCGCAACTGGCTATTGTGATCATACTTGGGTAAACGCCACAATCACGGCGGTTTCGCTACGGTTCGGCGTTTGCGGTGACGGTCTTTCTGACGGCCTCTGGGCCCGCACACTGCGCATTGTGGCTGCTCACGCCTGGTGGGGCTACGGCGCGTCCTTACTTCTTCCAGCACCTGCAGCAGCGTGAGCTGCTGTTAGGGGGTATGGGGGTCTTCCCCCATAAAGAAAATAGGGGGTTCGGGGGATTTCCCCCGATGCCCTTGCAGGGAATAAACGAATTTTAGGGGTTACCGGAACACCCTTTCCAGCGGTTTCGCTACGGTTCGGCAATTGCAATGACGGTCTTAATGACGGCCTCTGGGCCCGCACACTGAACAATGTGGCTGCTAACGCCTGGTGGAACTACGGCGCGTCCTTTTTCTATCAATTTTAGAACGACAACCAAAATGTTCCCGGTAATCCTACACCGCAGACGATTGAAACATCGTTATATCCGCCCTTATGGGTTTTGGTGAGTGGAAATAGTTCCGGTCAGGAGCTGCAAGTAGCAGGAAATGTCCGAAAGCGGCGAGGAGATAGAAGATCATGCGTATATTGAAATACGATATTGAAAAGGTGACCGGGATTCCCTGGAAGAAAAAGAAAAGTTATAGATACCTGTATCGGCTGGCCTGCCGGGAAGATGTGATTAAAAAGGCTTTTAAACGTATGAGAAAAGGGAAAACAAAGAGAAAAGACTTTCAAATGGCAGAGGAAAATCTGGATACCTGGGTTAAGAAAATCCAGGAAATTATCCTGAATACAAAGCCGGATGGATGGCAGACTGATCCTCAAAAGCGATTTAAGCCAGTAAAGCATAACCCGGTAATTATTAAAGAGTTTGGAAAGACAAGGGTTGTTTATGTACCGACTATGGTGGAGCTCTGGATTCAGCATGTAATAGTAATGATCCTGGAACCGATCATAGCGGGAAGCAGCTATCCGATGAGCTTTTCATCGTTTCCTGGAAGGGGTTCCCTGAAGGGGCAGCGAGCTATCAGACGTTGGATCGAAAGCGGAAAGGGGATCAGGAACTTTGCACAGGCAGATATCCGGCATTTTTATAGCCATATTCAGTATAAAATTGTTCGGAAAAAATTGGAGCGTAGAGTTAAAGACAGCTTTTTTCTGCATCTGATTGATGTCTGCATGACATATTTTCCTAAAGAAATGCCTTTAGGTTTCTACCTTTCTCAATGGCTTGCAAATTTCATGCTCCAGGAACTGGATTATGACATTAAATGTAAGCTGAAAATCGCACATCATGTCCGGTATATGGATAATTATACGCTGGCTGATGACAACAAAAAGAAGCTGCACCAGGCATTGCTTTATATTCGGCAGGCGCTTGGAAAGATGAGATTACGCATGAAGAATGACTGGCAGGTGTTCCGATTTGAATATACCAAGAAAAATGGGAAGAAAACGGGGCGCTGCGTGTCGGCCATGGGTTGGCTGTTTTACCGCTCAAAAGTGCTGATCCGAAAGCACATTTTACTTCATGTAGAGCGCATAGCCCGAAAATTGCACAAAAAGGAAGAAAACGGCCAGCGGTTTCCGCTGGGGCTTTGCCGTGGCTTTGTATCGTTGCTGGGGTGGATCACACATTCAGAAACGTATGACTGGTATTTGATACATATTAAGGAATTGGTAAACGTCCGTAAAATCAAACGGATTATTTCAAAGATGACAAGGGAGGTAAATCGTCATGCAGGAATGGAAAAAGGAACTCTGCAGAGAGCAGCCTGAAACCCTTCAGGAGCTTGGAAAAGGTACTTACATTCAGAGACGCAATATCACTCCGTATGAAAGAAAAGACGGGAACGGAGAAGCTGATAAGGGTTATTCATGTGAGTACAGGATTCTTACAAAAGAAGAATATTTTGCAGCCCTGGAGCAGGAAAACAGCAATAAAAATATGCTGACTTCCATGGCCGCTCAGGCAGATATCTATGAGAAACTTATTGAGACAGAAAAAAATCAGTTAGTCATCATGCAGGCCATTGCAGATCTGTATGAAAAAGAGAATGGAGGCGTGTAATATGTTAGAACTTTATGTGACCTTAGTTAAAGCTGGAATCAGAACCCTTGACAGCGTACCGGCGGCCTTCCGGGAAAAGGTGAAAGCGGCTATTGAAGCGGAAAAACAGGAATGATAGGAAGGGAGAAGAAACATGACTCTGCTTCATATTATAGACGCGCTTTGCGATGTGACAACCAAGCAGGCAGATCTCCTCCGGGAGCTGGTGACAGATCTGGAACATATGAACCAGGTTTCTGAAGAAGTAAAGAATTATTATCGGGAGAAGCTGGATTCTATCGATCAGGAAATGAACGTAGCTGAATACGGCTGCCGAGAACTTCCCTATATGGATGAAGCTCACAGAGAAATAATAAGGTAAAAACAGGTGCATCGGATATTTCCGATGTGCCTTTTTAATTGGAGGAAGATCATGCAAAAAGAGAAGTGGAAAACCATGGATGTGATCCTCGTAATCCTGGCGATATTTTTACTTGTTTTTGTGATTGTGATGATTGCTATTTACATAAGAACAGGAGGAATTCCGGATACCTTATGTACCTGCGTGTTTAGTGTATGTGGCGGAGAATGCGGAGTAATGGGCTGGATCAAAACAACGAAAGACAGACACCTTTCCAGACAGTATGAACTGGAGGATAGGGAGACAGACAAAAAAGAAAGCATGGAGGAAACGGAGAATGAGTGATATTTGCTTTGAAGGTTTAAAGATTTTGGTGATGGTGGCGGTGCTGGTATTAACCAGATATGTACTTCCCTGGGTAAAAAGCAAGGCTGATTCCGAGAAGTTGAACCTGGTGGCTCAGTGGGCGTATAAAGCGGTTTTAATGGCCCAGCAGACCATGAAAGCCACTGATGGAAAAGAGAAAAAAGCCATCGTTACGCAGTTTTTAAAAGAGCTTCTTCAGGAGAAGAACATCGCACTTTCGGACACGCAGATAGAGATCCTGATTGAAGCCGCAGTAAAACAGATGAAGATTCAGGAAAATGCAGGAATTGTGATTGAAGCAACGGATGATGTGGAGGTGTAGTCAACATGGGAGTAAGAGTTGGAAGCGCAAGAAGCAATGAAAATGGTGGAGTAAATGGTGGCAAGGCGGGCGATCAGACCGGCAGAGAGGTGTCAACGCAGCTCTGGTATCTGCATTCAAAGGGCTGGATCGTTATTAGGGCGAAGGCACCTGCAGTCCGGGAGGCAATCGCTAAAAACATGGAAGCTGCCTGCCAGAATGACAATATCGGTTATTGCCAGGGCCACAGAGGAACGGCAACGGCTGCAGCGAAGCCATATGATTACGATCTTTCCAAGGTAAATACAGCCGTGGAAACAGACTGCTCTGAATTGGTACGTTGCTGTGTGCTTTATGCTGGAATTCATGTGAATAGTTTCAGCACAGCGAATGAGGTGGCAGCACTGAGGCAGACTGGCCAGTTTGATATCCTGGAAAAAGATGAGTATTGCAAAGCTTCAGACTATTTGTTACGAGGAGATATCCTGGTCACAAAGACGAAAGGCCACACTGTGGTTGTTCTGGACAATGGCTCCAAGAGCAGCCAGAATAAAAAAGTTGAAGCGGCTCAGAAAAAGGATGTATCTATCAGTGGAACCTATAAAACCACGGCAGATCTGAATTTGAGAGCGGGAGCCGGTACAACAAAAGATATTCTGGTTACAATTCCGAAGGGAGCAGCGGTCTCCTGTTATGGATATTACAGCCTGTACAACGGAAAGCCATGGTATTATGTAAAGACTACTGTGAAGGGAGTAGCTTACACGGGCTTCTGTAGCAGTGCGTATTTAAAACGTTAGATAAATGAAGGCTCTGGGAGTACGAGCTCCCGGAGCATCCTGATTTCATGCCCCTTAAAATTGAAATCAGGAGGACATAATGAATAGTTTTATTGCATGGATCGGTGGAAAGAAATTACTGAGAAAAGAGATTGTAAAAAGGTTTCCAGAAGAAGGCTTTACACGGTATGTGGAGGTTTTTGGTGGAGCTGGATGGGTTCTTTTTGAAAAAGAGCAGGGAAAAGAACTGGAGGTATTCAACGACCGCGACAGCAACTTGATAAACTTATATCGGTGCATCAAGTATCATTGCGGAGAACTGCAGAGAGAGCTGGAATGGCTGACTATATCGCGGGAACAGTTCTTTGACAGCAAGAGCCAGCTTGACAGTCAGGGACTTACGGATATCCAGAGAGCGGCGCGGTTCTTTCATATTATAAAGGTGAGCTTTGGTTCAGATCGCAGAACCTTCGGAACGAATAAAAAGAACCTTGCTAATGCTATCGAGTACCTTCCCCTCATTCAAAAGAGGCTTCAGAGTGTTGTAATCGAGAACAAGGACTTTGAAAACCTGATTCGGGTTTATGATAGACCAGGGGCACTCTTTTATCTTGATCCGCCTTATCATGGGACGGAAAAATATTATGAGGGAAGCTTCGCTGAAGCGGATCATGAGCGTTTAAAAGCCGTTTTAAGCAGTATCAAAGGCCGTTTTATTTTATCTTATAATGATGATGCTTACGTCAGAGAACTGTATAAGGGTTACAATATCGAAGAAATAAGCCGGAATAACAGCCTGGCGGGTAAGACGAAGACTTCGGAATTCAAGGAACTGATAATCAGGAATTACGAAAAATAACGTATTTCGTTATAATATAACAAAATGACTTTTAAAGAGTGCCCTCGTGCTAGAATAACCAGCAAAGGGGCATGGATATCATGATTAAAATTCATTTATCACGGCTTCTTGGAGAAAAAAGGTGGACGCAGAAAGATCTTGCAGAAGCCACTGGAATCCGGCCAAGTACAATCAACGAATGGTATCACGAATTCGTAACCCGTATAAACCTGGATCACGTTGACAAGATTTGTGAAGTATTAGAGTGCGATATTTCAGATCTAATTGAATATGTACCGAATCAGCACAAAATCACGGGAAAAGATCTGATTGTTGAAGAGCATGGAAACCGAAAGCCGAAGAAAAAGCAGTAGGAAAAGGACGTTTTAGAGGGTATTTTACAGCCCTTTAAAACGTCCTTTTTCTGTTTTTAAAATAGGTTTTTGCAAATGACGCGAAAATATTTTGCATTTTGCGCGAAAAGCTACAGCGGTGAAATCCGTGTCGGATCATACAAAGGTATACGGGGCAGAGCCGTCGGCCCTTCCGCGGTATACGGAGAGCCTGAAGGCCGGGGAACCGGTGCTGGTGCCCATGAAGAAGTCCCTGGCTGATGCCCTGGTGTCCCAGCGGCCGGGCCTTAAAAATTTCCCGGTGGTGAAGGCGTATGTGGACGGCTTCGCATCGGTGGATGATCCGTTCATGCTGAAGGGTATGAAGCTGCTCCTGATGGAGGGGAAGGTCCTGGCGGAGCCGTCGGCCTGTATCGGGATCGGTGCCGTTTTAGAGGGGCGGATCCCGGTGGGAAAAGAGGATAAGGTCTGTTTTGTGATCTCGGGCGGAAATCTGGGATTTGAACAGCTGGAGATCCTAAAGGACGCAGCCCAGTTCGCTTAACATCTGAAGATCCGCAGCCGTGGAGATGCCGGAGGTGGTCAGCATATCGCCGGAGATGGCGGCATTGGCGCCGGAAAGGAAACAGCTCCGCCCTTTGTCGGGAAGGAGGCCCCGTCCTCCAGCCAGGCGGATGAAGGCATCTGGAAGAAGGAAGCGGAATACGGCCACGATCCGGCGCATCTGGTCTCCGGTCAGCGGGGCCAGGTGTCCCAAGGGCGTCCCGGGAATGGGGTTCAGCATGTTGACGGGAACCGAGCGGATCCCCAGCTCCCGCAGCGAGAGCGCCATGTCCACCTGGTCCTCTGGGGTCTCGCCCATGCCCACGATCCCGCCGCTGCACACTGTAAGCCCGGCGGCCTGGGCGGCTTTTATGGCGGCCAGCTTCTGGTCAAAGGTGTGGGTGGTACACACATTGGGGAAATTGCTCCGGGAGGTCTCCAGATTGTTGTGGATCCGGGTGACACCTGCTTCCTTCAGCTTTTCATACTGAGACTGGTCCAGGAGACCGAAGGAGGCGCAGACCAGACAGCCGGTTTCTTTCCGGATCCTCTGGATGGCCAGGCACATCCGGTCCACCTCCCTATCGTTTAACTGCCTGCCGGAGGTCACGATAGAAAAGCGGGGAACACCCTGTCTGTGATTCCTTCCAGCTTCCCGGACAATGGTATCAGCATCCAGCAGAGGATATTCCTCTGCGCTGGAAGAAGAATAGGCGGATTGGGCGCAGAACCGGCAGTTTTCCGGGCAGCGGCCGCTCTTCCCGTTGATGATGGTACAGAGGTCGAAGCGGTTCTGGCAGAAATGGAGCTGGATCTGGCGGGCGGCGGAGCAGAGCTCCTCCAGGGGAGCCTCATAAAGGGCCAGGGCTTCCTCCCGGGAGATCATGCCGCCGTTTAAGATCCGTGTTTTCAGTTCCTGGATCATGGTCATAGGTTCAGTCATGGGTGCCTCCTAAAGTAAACTAAAAATTTTATATGGTTTACAATATCATAAAAATAGAGAAATGTAAACCATATAATAAATTTGGTTGACAAACAGAGGGAGGAAAACTGCCTTGACAATCCGGCTGAAATTCCGCAAAATAAGAGGAAGAGAGGGGCTGGAGAGTCTGCTTTTCCGGCCCTGGGAAAATACGGAGGGATGGATGCAAATGGGAAAGACCATGGAGGAAAAGGCGTTCCGGGAGCACGTTTCCTGGGTGATGTTTCTGCTCAGTATCCTGGTGATCTGGGCCCACTCCTATAATGCGGAGCTGTTTTCCGGCGGCGCCCCGGTCACAGAGGGGATCTGGCTGACGGTCCACAGGATCCAGGATTTCTTGTCCGCGGCCCTGGGGTTGACGGCAGTGCCGGGATTTTTTATGCTGTCGGCGTACCTTTTTTTCCGCAGCTTTTCCTGGGAGAAGCTTCCGGCAAAATGGAAGAGCCGGGTCCGCAGCGTGGCGGTCCCCTATCTGGCCTGGAATCTTTTTTATTATCTGGGCTATGTGCTGGCAACCCGCATTCCGGCCGTTTACCGGCTCATTGGAAAACCGCCGGTGCCATTTAACGGGGAGGAGCTTCTGGCGGCTGTTCTTCATTACCAGTACGCGCCGGTATTCTGGTATCTGTATCAGCTGATGTTCCTGATCCTGCTGTCCCCGGTCCTTTACTGGATCATAAAGAACCGGACCCGGGGGCTGGTCTTTCTGGCAGCTGTCATGGCGGCCGTCCATTTTCATCTGGATACCATGCATCCCAACACCGACGCACTTCTTTACTATTCCTTTGGGATCTTTATGGCCGTCCATGGCCGGGAATTGACAGAGGCTTCTTATGGAAAGGGGCGGATCCTGGCGGGGATCGGAAATGTCCTTATGGCAGCGATCTGTTTCTGGAGGATGGGGAAGCCTGGGGCAGATGTTTTGTGGATCGTCATGTTCCGTTTTTTCCTTCCCATATCCATATGGCTTCTGTTTGACAGCGGACGGATGGGAAAGACCAGGCCGTGGATGCGCCAGAGCCTGTTTTTATACGGGATCCATTTTATCCTGGTGCGTGTTTTTAATAAGGCCGGAGCCCTGGTGCTGGGACGCGTGCTGGATGGAACGGCCATGGCGGTCTTAGCTGTGGTCTGGTTCCTCCTGCTTCCGGCGGCGGTGGTGGCATCCTCTTACGCGGCGGCCCGGATCCTGGTCCGGTATGCGCCAGCCGTGTGGCGGATCTTTTCCGGAGGGCGGAGCCTGGACTAAGGCTTCCTGAAAAATGAAACAGAGAGGAAATGACAGATGATACTGGAAAAAGAAGACTGGGAGGAGCCAGAGTGCTGCTTCAGACCACATATAGCAGCCGCAGAGGCGGTGCATACAGGGAGCGCGGACGGAGGTCCCTCGGTCCGGGAGGTGATCCAGGGCTTTGACCGGCTCCTGGACCGGGATGCCAAACGGGAGGCGGCCATATATCTGGAGGACTGGATGGCCCGGTATGAGGAAGCCGGGGACTGGGCATCCCAGATCACTATATTGAATGAAATGATGGGCTTTTACCGCAATTCCGGAGAGAGGGAAAAGGGCCTTGCGGCGGTGGAAAAGGGGCTGGCCCTGGTGGGAGATCATGGGCTTTCCCAGACTGTCACCGGCGGCACCACCTGTCTCAATGCCGCCACTACCATGAAGGCTTTTGGAAAGGCAGCAGAGGCCATGCCGTATTACGACCAGGCCTTTAGGGCCTATGGCGGGAGCCTGCCGCCGGGAGACTACCGGTTCGGAGGCCTGTTCAACAACATGGCCCTGGCCTGGGAGGACCTGGGAGAGTATAGAAAGGCGGAGGCATATTATAAGAAAGCCATGGATATCATGGAGGCGCTGCGGCCGGGAAGCCTCCTGGAGATCGCGGTCACCTGGGTGAACCTGGCGGTGCTGTATGAGAAGGCGGGACGGGAGGAGGAGATCGACGGATGTCTGGAAAAGGCAGTGGAGATCTTTCGCTCTGGAGAGGTTCCCAGAGACGGATATTACGCGTTTAATTGCCGGAAATGCGCGGAAACATTCGGACATTTCGGATATTTCAGAATAAAGAAGGAACTTACCGAGGCGGCGGACCGGATCTATCGGGAAGCCGGAGAGGAGCCGGGGAGATGACAGATGGAAAGAGCAGTGGAAGAGCGGCAGATATGGAGCCGATAGAGGAAGGACAGGACAGGGGAAACGTTATCAGGGGCCTGGAGCTTTCAGAACGGTTTTTTGGCGAATACGGCCTGCCCATGCTCCAGGAGCAGTTTCCCCAGTATATGGATATGATCGCCGCGGGAGTGGCCGGAGAGGGCTCCGACTGCTTTGGTTTTGATGATGCCATATCCCGGGACCATGATTTTGAGGCCGGCTTCTGTCTCTGGATCCCGGACCGGCTGGAGCATGAGCTGGAATTTAAGCTGTCCCGGGCTTATGGGAAGCTGCCGGAGGAGTATCTGGGAGTGAGGCGGGAAAAACAGAGCCTCCTTGGCGGCGGACGCCGGGGCGTTTTGCTCACCGGAGAATTTTACCGCCGGTTCACAGGAAGGCCGGGAGCTCCGGAATCCCTGATGGAATGGCTGTATACGCCGGAGCACAGCCTGGCCTGCGCCGTCAATGGAAGGGTGTTTTACGACGGATGCGGGGAGTTTTCTGCCGTGCGCCGGGAGCTGGAGGCCGGATACCCGGAGGACGTGCGTCTGAAGAAAATGGCGGCCCGGGCCGTCCTTATGGCCCAGTCGGGGCAATATAATTATTCCCGGTGTCTGAGGCGGGGGGAATACGGAGCCGCCGCCATGGCCCTCCACGAATTTGTTTCGGCAGGGCTTTCCATGATCTTTCTTCTGAACCGCAGGTACATGCCGTATTACAAATGGTCGTTCCGGGCCGCCAGGGAGCTGCCGGTGCTCCGTGAGGCTGCCGGGGAGCTGGAGCGGCTGCTGACAGGGGGAGCAGCCGTGCCGGGGGATGCGGCTGGCGTTTATGAGCCAGGGAATACGGAACCAGGGGACAGAAATGGCGTCCGTGGATCCGTGGAGAAGGAAGCAGAGGACACAGAGGGATCCTGCGGACCAGCAAAGAAGCGGCTGGCTGGCGGCCCGGTCCGGACAGAGGAGAGGATCGAAATGGTCTGCCGGGCTGTGGTACAGGAGCTGAAGCGCCAGGGCTTGACCGGCGGGGACTGGGATTATCTGGAGCCCCATGCCATGGAGCTGACGGAGCGCATCCGGGACGGAGAGCTTCGGAACCTTCATGTGATGGAGGGGTAGGGAGCCGTCGGCCAGGATCCGGTTTCAATTTCTCTCTTAGCTGGAGACAGCAGCGGCAGGCAGCTGTCTCCAACTCCATCAGTCCCCGGGTTTGCGAGATCTGACAAATGAATATAAACAGATGACCAGAACGGTAAAAATACCAACGGCCGCAGCGCCTGTATTCCAATTAAAAGTACCACCCGGATACGTGATTCCGATACCGCCATGGCCAAACAGGCCAGCTTTTCTGGATGCCCGTGCAACGTCGCTGTAATTATATAATGGCATACTGCTGTCATTCTCTTCATTTGAAGCAGAAAGCAGATCCGTATTCTGAGCTGCAGTGGGCCAGTTACCCTCAAAAGCACGGGCTGCTGACGGTTCAGCAGGGATTATAAACTCAGCTTTTTCTTCGCTGTTAAATACGATCGCTGTGGGATATCTTATTCCTGGGATACCTGAAACGATTTCATATGTATAGTTTTTGGGATCATATCCCGCATGCTCCAGTGTATCTTTAATGGTTTCCGCATAGTTTACAGTCTGGCCATCAAAGATATGGATTGCGCCAACATGCCATTGATTTAAAATTTTTTCTAATTCTGTCTTTGCATCTTCTGGAACATCTTCAGAAATATCTTTCCCTGTTTCTGAATGGACCAGGCCATGATTCAGGGAATCCAATATTTCATCGTTCAGAGACAAGATTTCTGAATATTCACGGTCATTCCTGTCTATCAGATGTTCCATGGCGTAAATATTAGAGGTTAATACATTTATCATTAAAATAACAGTAAATACCCCGGATAATTTTTTATTCATGCTTTGCCCCCTCTCATTTGCATTATATCAGTTTTTAGTATCATGCCGCAATAAAACACTGAAAATCAACGCCCGATTTTCAGCGAAAAAACACTTGCACTCAAAAATAAACTATGCTATACTTATTTAGCTGTTCTAAGGGAACAGGTATATAAATAAACGTGACTGTCAGTCATGTACCAAAAAATAAAGAGGTGAAAATCATGAAAGAGGGAATCCACCCAAATTACTATCAGGCCAAGGTCGTTTGCAACTGCGGTAATGAATTTGTAACTGGTTCTACCAAGAAAGACATTCACGTAGAAATCTGTTCCAAATGCCATTCATTCTATACCGGTCAGCAGAAGGCTGCTTCCGCTCGCGGACGTATCGAGATGTTCAACCGTAAGTATGGTGTGAAAGCAGACAAATAAGGTTTGATAAAGCAGGGTTGAGCTTTTGGATATTTCTGAAAACTCAGCCCTTTTTGTTTACCCGGAGGCCAGGCGGAGTGGGAACGCTCCCGGCAGGCCCCGGAGGCAGATGGGCCGGAGACGCGCGTCTGCGGGATCTTACAGACATGGAGGTTTAAAATTGAAATATTCCGGTATCGGGGGACAGGCAGTCTTAGAGGGAATCATGATGAAAAATAAGGATACCTATGCCACCGCCGTCAGAAAGCCTGACGGGGAGATCGTGATCCAGAAAGACACATATGTGAGTATGACGGAAAAAGTGAAATTCTTTTCCCTTCCGTTTGTACGCGGGATTTTCAGCTTTGCGGATTCAATGATCCTGGGGATGAAGACTCTCACCTGGTCGGCCAGCTTTTTTGAGGACGATGAAGAGGACGAGGCTCCGGGAAGATTTGAAAGCTTCCTGATCGATAAATTCGGAGAAAAAATGGAAAGCGTCGTCATGACGGCGGTGATGATCTTTTCCGTGTTCATGGCCATCGGGATCTTTATGGTGCTCCCGCTTCTGATCGCCGGCTTTTTCCGCCGGTTCATCCAGTCGGAAACGGTCATGGCAGTACTGGAGGGAGTGATCCGCATTGGGATCTTTATCGCTTATATTAAGATCATTTCCAGGATGGACGACATCCGCCGCACGTTCATGTACCACGGCTCCGAGCACAAATGCATCAACTGCCTGGAGAACGGGCTGGTATTAAATGTGGAAAACGTCCGGAGGAGCTCCAAGGAGCACAAGCGCTGCGGCACCAGCTTCCTTCTGATCGTTATGGTCATCAGCATCCTGTTCTTTATGGTGGTCCGGGTGGACACCATCTGGCTCCGGATCGTCAGCCGGATCGTACTGATCCCGGTGATCGCGGGTGTGTCTTATGAGGTGCTGCGGCTGGCAGGCACCAGCAATTCAAAGATCATGGACATCATAAGCCGCCCCGGCATGTGGATGCAGGGACTGACCACCAAGGAGCCGGACGATTCCATGATCCAGGTGGCCATCGCCGCTGTGGAGGAAGTGTTCGACTGGAAGAAATACCTGGAGGAGAACTTTCCGGAAACGTATCCGGCCGGGTATTTTGAAGAGCAGGAGAAACTGGCATGACCTGGGGGGAGCTGTTAAAACAGGGCCAGGAGCGCTTAAAGAAGGCCGGGATCCAGGAGTATGAGCTGGATGCCTGGTATCTGTTTGAACAGGCATTTTCCATGAGCCGGGCCAGGTATTTCCTGGATGCAAAGGAGGAGGCGGCGCCGGAGGCTCCGGCCCTCAAGGCTTATGAGGACGGCCTGGAGCGGCGTTCCGGCCGGGTGCCCCTCCAGCATATCCTGGGCACACAGGAATTCATGGGCATGGAGTTTTTTGTCAATGCTCATGTGCTGATCCCCAGGCAGGATACAGAGACGCTGGTGGAAACTGTGTTAAATGAGCAGAAAAACAGAAATATTTCTGTGCTGGATATGTGTACCGGCTCCGGCTGCATCGCCGTCAGCTTAAAGGCCCTGGGCGGATACGCCCGGGTGGCAGCGGCAGACATTTCTCCCGAGGCCCTGGAGGTGGCAGAAAAAAACGCCGGAACGTATCCGGTGGAGTTTCGCCAGAGCGATATGTTCGCTGCCTTTGAGCCGGGAAGGGACATGTTCGATGTGATCGTTTCCAATCCGCCCTATATCCCCAGTGAGGTGATCCGGGGCCTGGAGCCGGAGGTGCGTGACCATGAGCCTCTGGGAGCCTTAGACGGGAAAGAGGACGGCCTGTATTTTTACAGGATCCTGGCGGAGCAATGCGGGGATTTCTTAAACCAGGGCGATTCCGTTTATTTTGAGACGGGTCACGACCAGGGGGCGGCGGTGAAGACGCTTTTAGAGTCCCATGGATTTCAGGATACAAAGGTGATAAAGGATCTGGCGGGCATGGACCGGGTAGTGCGCGGAACATGGCCGGGGAAGATCCGGAAGTAAAGAAGGAGGTTTCCTATGTTCGACCGTTTGGAAGACATTGTTAAGCATTACGAAGAGCTGATGTTTGAGTTAAACAATCCGTCCGTGGCAGAGGATCAGAAACGATTCCGGAAGCTGATGAAGGAACAGTCGGATCTGACGCCGCTGGTGGAGACATATAAGGAATATAAGCAGGCAAAGCAGGACGTGGAGGACAGCCTGGCCCTTCTGGAGGAAGAGAGCGACGAGGAAATGCGGGAGATGGCCAAGGAAGAGCTTTCCGACGCGAAAAAAAGGATCGAGGAGCTGGAGCAGCAGCTTAAGATCCTTCTGCTTCCCAAGGACCCCAACGATGATAAGAACGTAATCGTGGAGATCCGCGCAGGCGCAGGCGGAGACGAGGCGGCCCTGTTCGCTTCCGAGCTGTACCGGATGTACGTCCATTACGCAGAGCGCCAGCGGTGGAAGGTGGAGCTGATCAACGTCAGCGAGAGCGGCATCGGCGGCATGAAGGAAGTGGAATTCATGATCACCGGCCAGGGCGCATATTCCAAGCTGAAATACGAAAGCGGCGTACACCGGGTACAGCGTGTGCCGGAGACTGAGTCCGGCGGCCGGATCCATACGTCTACGGCCACTGTGGCGATCATGCCGGAGGCCGAGGAGTTTGACGTGGTCATCGACGAAAAGGATATCCGCATCGACGTGATGCGTGCCTCCGGAAACGGCGGCCAGTGCGTAAACACCACCGACTCTGCGGTGCGTCTGACCCATATTCCCACGGGGATCGTGATTTACAGCCAGACAGAGAAATCCCAGCTTCAGAACAAGGATAAGGCGTTCCGCCTGCTGCGTTCCAAGCTGTATGACATGGAGCTGGAGCGCCGCCAGAATGAGGAGGCCGAGGCACGCCGCAGCCAGATCGGCACAGGCGACCGGTCCGAAAAGATCCGCACCTACAACTTCCCCCAGGGACGTGTGACCGAGCACCGGATCAAGCTGACCCTTTATAAGATCGACTCCATCATGGACGGCGATCTCCAGGAGCTGATCGACAGCCTGATCGCCGCAGACCAGGCGGCCAAGTTAGCTAAAATGAACGAGACGTAAGCCGCTGTATGCCGGTCGGACCATAAAGGCGCTGGAATAGAAAAATGATCTGTAAAAAAGGACGGGCTGCGCCGGATGGCGGATCCTGTCCTTTTTTTCAGGCCAGGAGACTGGCACAGAGGAAAAGCAGCAAAAGACCACGAAGGAGAACGCAGGAGGAACTATGGAAATGAAGTTTTATGAGCGGGTGGGCCTGGTCTGCAGCCGGATCCCCAGAGGGAGGGTGGCCACCTATGGCCAGATCGCCCTGCTCTGCGGAAAGCCGGAGAACTCCAGACAGGTGGGATACGCTTTGAAGCATGGACTGGCTGGAGAAAACGCGCCGGCTCACCGGGTGGTGAACGCCGCCGGGATCTTAAGCGGGGCCGCTCATTTTGCGTCCATGGATCTCCAGTGCCTTCTTCTGCGGGAGGAGGGCGTGGAGGTGCTGTGGACTCCTAAGGGCTGGAGGACGGATCTGAAGCGTTATGGATGGAAAAATACCATGGAGGAGGCCTTGGAGCTGAACCGGACCTTTTCTGCCATGAACATCTGAGGCTCTGGAAAAAATCGGCAGAATTTAAAGAAATCTTAAAGATATACGCGGATCTTTGTAACATCCGGCCTTTCAATCATCCGGGATTTATGCTATAATGACGCCATATATACGGGGAAGGTGCGTCCTTTTCCGGCCGCAGGCGGGATCATGCTGTGCGGCGGACGTCCCCCTTTTGCAAAACGGACTATAACAGCAGAAAAAGAAGGAGAACAGATATGAAAGGTATCATTCTTGCCGGCGGCAGCGGCACACGTCTTTATCCACTGACGAAGGTGACTTCCAAGCAGCTTTTACCCATCTATGATAAACCCATGATCTATTATCCCCTTTCCGTTCTGATGAACGCAGGGATCCGGGATATCCTGATCATCTCTACCCCCGACGACACGCCCAGGTTCGAAGCTCTTTTAGGCGACGGCCATCAGTTCGGCATCACCCTCAGCTATGCAGTACAGCCCAGTCCCGACGGGCTGGCCCAGGCCTTTATCATCGGCGCAGATTTTATTGGAAACGATTCTGTGGCTATGGTTCTGGGAGACAACATTTTCCACGGCCAGGGATTAAAGAAGCGCCTCAGGGAGGCGGCTGCCAGGGAAACGGGAGCCACTGTATTCGGATACTATGTGGACGATCCGGAGCGGTTCGGCATTGTGGAATTCGATAAGGACGGAAAGGCTGTTTCTATTGAAGAGAAACCGGAAAAGCCCAAGTCCAACTACTGCGTCACCGGCCTGTATTTCTACGACAACCGGGTGGTGGAGTATGCGAAGAACTTAAAGCCCTCTGCGAGAGGCGAGCTGGAGATCACGGACTTAAACCGGATCTATCTGGAGAGCGGAGAGCTGGATGTGACGCTTTTAGGCCAGGGCTTCACATGGCTGGATACGGGAACCCATGAATCCCTGGTGGAGGCCACCAACTTTGTTAAGACCGTGGAGACCCATGAGCACAGAAAGATCGCCTGTCTGGAGGAGATCGCCTATACCAACGGCTGGATCACCAGGGACGAGGTCATGGAGGCCTATGAGATCTTAAAGAAGAACCAGTACGGCCAGTATCTGAAGGACGTGGTGGACGGCAAGTACATCGACAAGCTGCCGGGACACGCGGACAGATAAACACTCCCTGCCCAGGACCGGGAGCGTTCCCGGGATCAGAACGCCGGAAGGCGGCGGGGCTGAGGAAAATGAATAAGGAGAAATAAAAATGAAGATCATCGTAACAGGCGGCGCCGGTTTCATCGGCGGCAACTTCATCCATCATATGGTAAATAAATATCCGGAGTATGACATCGTCAACCTGGATCTGCTCACCTACGCAGGAAACCTGGAGACCTTAAAGCCTGTGGAGGGAAAGCCCAACTATAAATTTGTAAAGGGCGACATTGCGGACCGGAAATTCGTATTCGATCTGTTCGAAAAGGAAAAGCCGGATATGGTCGTAAACTTTGCGGCCGAGAGCCATGTGGACCGCTCCGTGGTGGATCCGGAGAGCTTTGTGCGCACCAACGTTATGGGTACCACCACGCTCTTAGACGCATGTAAGGAATACGGGATCAAGCGCTATCACCAGGTATCCACCGACGAGGTATACGGAGACCTGCCCCTGGACCGTCCGGACCTCTTCTTTACCGAGGAGACTCCGCTCCACACCTCCAGCCCCTATTCCTCCAGTAAGGCCAGCGCCGACCTGTTCGTTATGGCATATCACAGGACCTTTGGTCTGCCGGTGACCATTTCCCGCTGCTCCAACAACTACGGCCCCTACCATTTCCCGGAGAAGCTGATCCCGTTAATGATCAGCCGCGCCCTGGCCGACGAGTCCCTTCCGGTATACGGAACAGGCGAGAACGTGAGAGACTGGCTCCATGTTTCCGACCACTGCGAGGCTATTGATCTGATCATCCACAACGGCCGGGTGGGAGAAGTATATAATGTGGGCGGCCACAACGAGCGCACCAACTTAGAGGTTGTAAAGACCATCTTAAAGGCCCTTGATAAGCCGGAGAGTCTGATCAAATTTGTAACGGACCGTCCGGGCCATGACCGCCGGTATGCCATCGATCCCACAAAGCTGGAGACCGAGCTTGGCTGGAAGCCCAAATACAATTTCGATACCGGCATCCAGCAGACCATCCAGTGGTATCTGGACAACGAGGACTGGTGGAAGCACATCTTAAGCGGCGAGTACAGCAATTATTTCGATAACATGTATGGAAAGAGGCTGGGTGAGAAATAATGAGGATCTTAGTAACAGGCGTCAAGGGCCAGCTGGGCCATGACGTGGTAAATGAAATGGTAAAACGCGGCCTGGAGCCTGTGGGCGTGGACCTGGAGGAGATGGACATCACCGACGCCGGGGCCTGCCGGAAGGTGATCACGGAATCGAAGGTGGACGCTGTGATCCACTGTGCCGCTTATACGGCTGTGGATGCGGCCGAGGACAATGTGGACGTATGCAGAAAGGTCAACGCAGATGGCACCAGGAACATTGCAGAGGTCTGCCGCGACCTGGATATCAAGATGATGTACATCAGTACGGATTACGTGTTTGACGGCCAGGGGACCCGTCCCTGGGAGCCGGATGACCAGCGCCATCCCTTAAACGTATACGGCCAGACCAAATATGAGGGAGAGCTGGCGGTGGAGGAGCTGGTGAAGAAATTTTTCATCGTCCGCATTGCCTGGGTGTTCGGCGTCAACGGAAAGAACTTCATTAAGACCATGCTCCGCATCGGAAAGGAGCGGGGCGCGGCCACGGTGGTGGACGATCAGATCGGCTCCCCCACCTATACCCACGATCTGGCCAGACTCCTGGTGGATATGATCCAGACGGAGAAATACGGCCGGTACCATGCCACCAACGAGGGCTTATGCTCCTGGTATGAGTTCGCCTGCGAGATCTTCCGTCAGGCGGGGATGGACCAGGTGAAGGTGACGCCGGTTCCCACCAGCGGGTACCCGGCCTCCAAGGCGAAGCGGCCCATGAACAGCCGGATCAGCAAGGAGAAGCTCACAGAAAACGGCTTTGAGCGGCTTCCGGACTGGAAGGACGCAGTGGGCCGTTATCTCAAAGAGATCACCTGGTAGGATAAAAATATGGACAGGACCTGCGGCAGAGATCTGCCCGCTGAGGTCCTGGCGGCTTCCATCTGCGGGAGCTGAGTCATAGAATAATACAGGGATCAGGAAGGCGGGGGGAAACCTTTTTCAGGAGGATGAGAAAAATGGGAAAATATTTTGGAACAGACGGCTTCCGGGGAGAGGCCAACGTGGATCTGACGGTGGAGCACGCCTATAAGGTGGGCCGTTTCCTGGGCTGGTATTACGGGCAGAAGGCCAAGGGAGAGCGGTGCCGCATCGTGATCGGAAAGGATACGAGACGGTCCAGCTATATGTTCGAGTACGCCCTGGTTTCCGGCCTCACGGCTTCCGGCGCAGATGCATATCTGCTGCATGTGACCACCACGCCCAGCGTGTCCCATGTGATCCGGACCGAGGACTTTGACTGCGGGATCATGATCTCTGCCAGCCACAACCCCTATTATGACAACGGCATCAAGGTCATGAACGGCAGCGGAGAGAAAATGGAGGAGTCGGT
>ENA-ORTV01000932-ORTV01000932.1-human-gut-metagenome-genome-assembly--contig:-NODE-932-length-34266-cov-6.871036_pt1 | contig 34266 bp, 38 predicted proteins | sample MGYA00241915_ERZ509194 | MGnify/ENA primary metagenome ERZ509194 (study PRJEB26280, sample SAMEA2338810) | human gut metagenome | biome: human gut; feature: human-associated habitat; material: faeces... | reverse complement strand
ACCACTTTTTTTCAAGCGGAAACTCTTGCAAATTTAAGAAAACTTCCACAAACAAGCAAGGAATATGCTGTAAAACATATATTTAACACTCGAAATCATGCACGATTTAAGGGAAAACTTTTTTCTAAATGGAAAACGAAGGAGAGGAAAGAGCGGAGAGCAGGGGACGGAAAACGCGGGAACGAAGGAGGAAGAGGAGGGAAAGGCGACGGGAAAAAGGGGGAATAGCACCGGGAAGGTGGGGGCAACGAGGCTGAAAACACGCATAAGGGGAAACGGAAAGCCCAAGGACGGAGAATAGGAAGGGCAGAAAGGACGACAAAGAGGAAGAGGTACCGGGATGAAAGGCACACAAGGAAAATATAGGGCATGTGTCAGGAGCCGTATACAAAGGAAAGATAAATAAGGAAGGGCAAAGGCTGTAAAAAAAGGAGGAGGCACGGGGCAAGGAAAGGTGGATACTACTGGACAGAAGACGCACACAAGGAAAGCACGGAAGATGCACAAGAAGCCACACATGAAAACACCTCATATATATAAGGTGGAAACAGGGAAGACAGGGAAAGGACGGAGCACCCACCGGTTGACCGAAGACAAGAGAAACAACTATCCGGAAGAGAAGACCGGGCTAGGAAGGCCGAAAACGGAAGGGAAACGACGGACGACGGACAAAAAGACCGCCCGGACTGAAAACGGAAAACGATCAGGCATCCACCGAAACAAAGCGGTACTTAAACCGCCGCCGTGCACATAAGACCGGCCACAGCCGCCCCCGCAAGCCCCCCACCCTGCAACATCACGGCTGCCCGGCAGACAAAGGAGGATTTTCATGGGCTGCTTATGGGAACGGCGATACGGGACGAACCGGACAAACCCGCCACGGCAAAAGCGAATACCCATATCTACCGGACAAAGAACCGTAAGACGGAACAGGAAGAACCGTCGTCCCATCCGGTTACAGTCACCTTGGAAACCGTCCCCAAGCCCGACAGAAAGACAGGAAAAGAAAGAAAAAAACAATCAGAAAGACAACAAAAACGCCCAAAAGCGGGGCACAGAAAACCTCATCCGAGGCAAATCCGTAGCCCCAGACCTGAATATTTATGCAAAACACGCACCCAATCCTGCATATATACCGTATATCATACACTCCGTCTCAGCCAAACGGAAAATCAATCGGAAGCGAACGATTTTACGTTCGGCGCACAAAATGGAGACGACCGGCCGGAAACGGAAAACGGCACGGCTGAAAACGGAAAAAGACAAGCATCCGGGCCACGGAAATACCCCTCAGAACCGCATCCCGGATTTATCTGAAAGAAAAACGGGACACATCTTGAATAACCATAAGGCACCCAAAAGCCCCGTTACCTGACACGCCGGAGGACCGCCGGCGCACACCCGAACCCCGCACACGGCAAAAGGAAAGCAAAAGCCGCCCCCACCCTGGCAAAACGGTAAAACCCACCCCCGCGAGAATCGAATAAAATCCATCAACGCCGGAACCACTGACGAATACGGCAAACATAAAGGCCTAAATCTGACGTTCTGACAAAAAGACAATGATAAAAAACAGCCGGAACCAAGAAGGAAAACAACACAATATAAAAAGAAAAACATGAAATTGGACTTTACAATCAGTTCCTCGCTGCATTCATTAAAAACAGAATACAAAAGCTCAAACCGCCCTCTACTCACCAGACAAAAAGCCCCGATATATACCAATAAGAGGACGTGTCATCTCGACACATCCTCTTTCCATAATCTCATATAGGTATTAGTTTTTTTAAGGTAAAAAGATTGTTTTCAGAATAACTTTTGCAAATATCGGATTTTCCGGTCAACTACACAAATAAAAAAGGATGTTTCTTAGCATAAAAAAAGAGCATTCATTTTATTCTCTTTAAAAAACTCTTCTTATACCTTATTATTATAGGAAAGACGAAAGTGATTTCCAATTTTTAATAGTATCTTTGCAACCATTATTGATAATTACGCAAAACAGATTGGTTATGACTGAAACAACTCATGCTGAATCATCAGAAAAGAAAGGACTTAATTTCGTAGAAGAAATAGTGGTGGAAGACCTGAAGGCCGGCAAGAACGACGGACGACTGCAAACCCGTTTTCCGCCGGAACCTAACGGATATCTGCATATCGGACATGCAAAAGCGATCTGTATGGACTTCGGCATCGCGGAAAAATACGGTGGTGTGTGTAATCTAAGATTGGACGACACAAACCCTATCAAAGAAGACACGGAATACGTAGAGGCCATCAAGGAGGACATACAGTGGCTGGGATTCAAATGGGGAGAAATCTATCATGCTTCGGACTACTTCCAGCAACTGTGGGACTTTGCCGTCAGACTGATTAAAGAAGGCAAAGCCTACATCGACGAACAAAGCAGCGAACAGATTGCCGAACAAAAGGGAACACCGACGCAACCCGGTACGCCCAGTCCCTATCGCGACCGTCCCATAGAAGAAAATCTGGAACTGTTTAACAAGATGAACAGCGGCGAGGCGGAAGAAGGTTCCATGGTGCTGCGCGCCAAGTTGGACATGGCCAACCCGAATATGCACTTCCGCGACCCCATTATTTATCGCATCATCAACAAAGAACACCATCGCACGGGCAGCAAGTGGAAAGCCTACCCGATGTATGACTTCGCGCACGGGCAAAGCGATTACTTTGAAGGAGTGACCCACTCCATCTGTACGTTGGAGTTTGTCCCCCATCGTCCGCTCTATGACCACTTCATCGATGAGTTGAAAGAAGGAAACGACTTGGCAGACCACCGTCCTCGTCAGATAGAATTCAACCGTCTGAACCTGACTTATACCGTCATGAGCAAACGCAAATTGCTCGCATTGGTAAAAGAAGGTCTGGTAAACGGATGGGACGACCCACGAATGCCGACCCTCTGCGGGTTCCGCCGCCGCGGTTATTCTCCTGAAGCCATCCGCAAATTCATCGACATGATCGGTTATACCAAGTTCGATGCCCTGAACGACTTTGCTATGCTGGAGGCAGCCGTACGTGAGGATCTGAATGCGAGGGCAACCCGTGTCTCAGCCGTACTTAACCCTGTAAAACTCGTGATTACCAACTATCCGGAAGGGCAAGTGGAAGAGCTTGAAACCGTAAACAATCCCGAAAACGAAGCCGACGGGAGCCATATCATCGAGTTCAGTCGCGAACTGTGGATAGAACGCGAAGACTTCATGGAAGACGCTCCCAAGAAATACTTCCGCCTTACTCCCGGCAATGAAGTTCGTCTGAAAAGCGCTTACATCGTAAAGTGTACGGGATGCAAGAAAGACGAGAACGGCAACGTGACGGAGGTCTACTGTGAATACGACCCCATGTCGAAAAGCGGCATGCCCGGTTCGGACAGAAAAGTGAAAGGCACACTCCATTGGGTGAGCTGCGGACATTGCCAACCGGCCGAAGTGCGCTTATACGACCGACTTTTCAGCATAGAGAACCCAGGAGCTGAAGAACGCGATTTCCGTGAGTTGTTGAACCCAGAGTCACTGAAAGTCCTGCCCCAATGTTATGTGGAAAAATATGCAGCGACCAAAAAGCCGCTTGAATATCTGCAGTTCCAACGCATCGGTTACTTCATGATGGACAAGGACAGTACGGCCGAACATTTGGTATTCAATCGTACCGTAGGCCTGAAAGACACATGGAGTAAGAAAAACAAATAACATGTCGACAGAAGACCTCTCATATTTTCAAGAAGAAGAATTCAAAAAGAATCTGGCTCTTTACGAGCAGATGTTACAAGGCGGTCAGTCGGTTTATCTGGAAGCAGACGAACTGACTGACATCGCCGAGTATTATCTCGTGCAGAACGACACGGACAAAGCTATGGCGTGTATCCAATACGCCCTGAACATCCACCCCGGTAGCATCGACCCTTTGATTTTCCTGGCGCGACAAAAGATGTTCAACGGCGACATCGAAGGTGCCAAAACCATACGCGACTGTATTACGGATCCCAACGACCGCGAAGTCATATTCCTCAACGCAGAATTGCTGTTGCGTGAAGGAAAAGAACAGGAAGCCACCACATACCTGTCCGAAAAAGCCGAAACGGAAGAAGAAGATGCCGCTTTGTTTGCATACGACACGGCTACACTGTTTTTGGATTACGGCTATTTGGAACAGGCAGCTCAATGGGGACAACGGGCGCTCGACATGGAACCGGACAACGAGAAGTTTCTGAAACTCAAGGCAGACCACCTCATCTCTTCCAATCGTCCGAAAGAGGCTATCGAGATATTAAATAGTTTGTTGGACATCAACCCTTACAACCTTAATGCATGGCACTCATTGGGCGAAGCCTATTTCGTATGCGAAGACTTTTCCAAAACCATGGAAACTGCTGATTTTGCATTGGCTATAGACGAGCACGACGCCCAAGCTCTTTTGCTGAAGGCCAACAGCCTGCTTCAACAACAGAATCTCGACGAAGCCCACCAACTTTATCTCCGATATTTCAAGGAACATCCGTCCAATGAAATTCCCTATCTTTTCGACGGGGTGTGCCTCTCCGCACTCGAACGCTACGACGAAGCCTTAAGCCAATTACTTAAAGCCGAAGAATTATCCCAAGGTTATTCTACGGAACAGCAACACATATATGCCAACCTTTCGGATGTGTATAGCAGGCTACACGATACAGACAAAGCCTTTGGATATATCGACAAGATAAAAGAAATAAATCCGGATTACGAAGCAGACTTATACAAAGGGCATATCCTGATGCAAAACGAGAGAGAAAACGAAGCCCTCGAATGCTACAACACATTTATCCAAAGCCACGAAGACCCTTCGGAGGCCCATTTTCTCGTCGGCTTGTCTTTAGTGGAAAACAAACTGTACGAAAGGGCGAGAGAACATTTCTTGTATACGCTGAATCGCAATGCTTCACAAGACAAGGAAAGTCAAAAAGCATATGCTTATCTGGCCTATTGTGCGCTGATGCAAAACCGTTATCAGGAATTCATCGTCTTTCTGAAAATTGCTTGTGAAAAAGCTCCCGAAGCATTGGAATACACCGTGGGACGATTCATCCCGGAAGAAGTGGAAGCCAAGGATTTCTATCAGTACGTCTTAACTCACAGCGACATATTCACACACTTTAATCCGGACTCATCCGCACCTGTAAAACCCATGTGAAAAGAAGCTTTCGCACCGTCTCTCCACATGGGCATATTTCCTGTCATTCGCTGAATTGCTTGATGCGTTGCTCTTCCGACAATTTACAGATGAGCAAAGTATCGTTCTTTTCTGCCACAATGAAACCATCCAGACCTTGTATTACGACTTTCTTCTCCTGAGTGGTATGAATCATACAGTTATGCGTATCATACACCGAAATGTTCTTTCCGATACAGGCATTACCATAAGCGTCTTGCGGCGTATGCTCATGCAAAGAGCCCCACGTGCCTAAATCACTCCATCCGAAGTTAGCCGGAAGCACGAATATTTCTTCTACTTTCTCCATGATGGCATAATCCACCGATATATTCTCACACTTCGGAAAATCACGGTTGATGGCTTCCTGTTCCTGCTCGCTGCCATATATGGGCATAAGCTGCTCGAAAATCTGCGCGATAGCGGGCTGATACACACGGAAGGCGTTGACAATCGTACTGACGTTCCACACGAATATTCCGGCATTCCAGAAATAATTATTCTTTTGGATATAGCGGCTTGCCGTGGCAAAATCAGGCTTTTCCTTAAAAGAATCCACCCGATAAATCTCCTTGTTACGTGCCGATGCAAAGCCCAAGTCAGCCTGAATATATCCGTATCCGGTTTCCGGACGATTCGGCTTCATGCCCAAAGTCAAAATAGAGTCCGTCTCCGCCGTAAATGCCAAACCGGAAGTTATCACACGTTCAAACTCGGCCACATCCATGACGATATGATCACTCGGCGTGACAACCACATTGGCTTTCGGATTCAACTTCTTGATACGCCAACTCACGTAAGCAATGCAAGGCGCCGTATTCCTTCGGCAAGGTTCCTTCAATATGTTGGATTCCGGAATTTCCGGTAACTGTTCACGTACAATATCCGCATAAGCTTCGGACGTCACCACCCAAATGTTTTCCGGAAAACAAATCCTTTTAAAACGATCCGCAGTCAATTGCAACAACGTACGTCCGCATCCCAATACATCGATAAACTGTTTCGGGCACTCCGGAGTACTCATCGGCCAAAAGCGGCTACCTATGCCACCGGCCATAATTACCAAATGATTATTACTTCTTTCCATGGTTCTATATTCACGAGAATAAGTTAAGTTACAAAATTACAACTATTTTTCTAATTCCACGCATAAATATACACGATATTTTCATCTTCTTTTTCCCTGTTTTATTTGCATTCAGCCAAACATTCGCGTACTTTTGCACATACAAATGAAATATACCACCGTTTTAAGCATTGCCGGTTCCGATTGCAGCGGAGGAGCCGGTATTCAGGCAGACATCAAGACGATTTCCGCTTTAGGATGCTATGCCGCCAGCATCGTCACGGCCGTTACCATACAAAACACATGCGGAGTGAAAAACATATATCCTATTCCGGCTCAAATTGTCAAGGAACAAATACAGGCCGTAACCGAAGATATGCAAATAGATGCCTTGAAAATAGGGATGGTGACGGACGAAGGTATCATTGCGGTCATTGCCGATTTCTTATCAAGCAATCGCCTTCCGGCCGTCTTCGATCCGGTTTTAGTCTCAAGTAGCGGCTATTCTTTGGTAAAACCCGAAGCATTGCATGTCATGCGCGACCGCCTAATCCCCCATTGTACTTTAGTGACCCCCAACCTGCCGGAGGCCGAAATACTGTCCGGTATCCCTATCCGGAACATAGAAGATATGGCAAACGCCGGACGGCAGATCCTTACTTACGGTTGTCGGTCCGTATTAATAAAAGGAGGACATTTGGAAGGGGGCGATATGACGGATATTCTGGTCTGCGGCAATACTCCGGAAGACATTCACCGCTACCACTCCGCCAAAATAAACTCCGCTAATACCCACGGAACCGGATGCACGCTTTCTTCTGCTATTGCGGCTTACATCGGCCAAGGTATCCCCTTACCGGAGGCTGTCGGTTTAGGGAAAAAATACCTCACGGATGCCCTGTTTTACGGAAAAGACGTCACCATCGGAAAAGGACACGGCCCGTTAAATCACTTTTTTAATCCTAAAAAGCTGATGATTAAGTAAGTTTTTATTAAATTTGCAACCAGATTGATGAACAAACATACATTAGATAAGATTTAAATTATATGAAAGCATTTGTATTTCCCGGACAGGGAGCACAATTTGTAGGTATGGGCAAAGACCTGTACGACAACAATCCGCTGGCAAAAGAGCTATTTGAAAAGGCAAACGATATTTTAGGATTCCGCATTACGGACATCATGTTCAGCGGTACGGACGAGGAATTGAAACAGACCAAAGTGACGCAACCCGCCGTATTCCTCCATTCTGTCATTTCAGCTTTGTGCATGGGAGAAGATGTCGCTCCGGACATGGTGGCCGGCCATTCTTTAGGAGAATTCTCCGCGTTGGTAGCAGCCGGTGCCCTGAACTTTGAGGATGGTCTGAAATTGGTTTACGCCCGTGCCATGGCCATGCAAAAGGCATGCGAGGCTGCCCCTTCTACGATGGCGGCCATTGTCGGCTTGGATGATGCCACAATCGAGAACGTCTGCGCGGAAATCAATACGGAAAACAATGTAGTGGTTCCGGCCAATTATAATTGCCCCGGACAGTTGGTCATCAGCGGCAATGTGGAAGCTGTCAAGGCTGCATGCGAAAAACTGAAAGCAGCCGGTGCCAAACGTGCACTCTTGTTACCGGTGGGCGGTGCGTTCCACTCGCCTTTGATGCAACCGGCCAAAGACGAACTGCAAGCAGCCATAGAGGCAACTACGTTCAATACGCCTAAATGTGCCGTATACCAAAACGTAGACGCACAGGCTCATACGGATGCAGAAGAAATAAAGGCTAACCTGATTGCCCAACTCACGGCTTCTGTTCGTTGGACGCAAGAGGTGCAGAACATGATTGCAGCCGGTGCCACGGATTTCACGGAGTGCGGTCCGGGTAAAGTCCTGCAAGGCATGATCGGAAAGATTGCCAAGGGAAATGATGCCGTGACAGCTCATGGTATTCAAGCATAAAGCAACTCGAACAACTATCCCCTTGCCTCAAAAAAAACGGCAAGGGGATTTTTATTGACGACTAATCCATTGATATATGAAAAACAAGATGATTATTTATCAGGTGTTCACCCGCCTTTTCGGAAACGACAAGACGGCATGCATCCCCCACGGTAACAAGACAGAGAACGGATGCGGGCACTTCGCTGATTTTACCCAAAAAGCATTAACGGAAATCCAAAAGCTTGGAGCAACGCATATTTGGTATACAGGGGTCATTGCACATGCCACACAAACCGACTATACCTCATACGGAATTCCGTCCGACCATCCTGCCATTGTAAAAGGGAAAGCCGGTTCCCCATACGCCATTAAAGACTATTATGACGTAGACCCGGACTTAGCCACAAAACCCGAGAAACGGATGAAGGAGTTTCAAAACCTGATATACCGTACGCATGATGCCGGTTTGAAAGTCATCATCGACTTCGTTCCCAATCATGTGGCACGCCAATATAAATCCGCCAGCAGGCCTGAAGGCGTGAAAGATCTCGGGGAAGAGGATGACCCAAACCTATCCTTCTCTCCCCAAAACAACTTCTATTACATTCCCGGACACCCGTTTCACCCTGACTTCGATCTGCAAGGCAGTGCACCGGTCCCATACGAAGAGTGTCCGGCCAAAGCTACAGGCAATGACAATTTTTCCCCCTCTCCCGGACGCAACGACTGGTACGAAACGATAAAACTGAACTACGGAATAGATTATTGTAACGGAGGGGGACGGCACTTCGACCCGATACCTTCCACGTGGTTTAAGATGCGTGACATTCTGCTGTTTTGGGCCGGAAAAGGTACAGACGGCTTCCGTTGCGATATGGCAGAGATGGTTCCTGTCGAATTCTGGGAATGGGCCATTCCGCAAATCAAATGCCATTACCCTTCCCTTGTATTCATTGCCGAAGTATATAACCCGAACGAATATCGTAACTACATCTATAAAGGAGGATTTGATTATTTATATGATAAGGTAGGATTATACGACACGCTCCGCGGAGTCGTTTGCGGCTATGCCTCTGCGCGTCAGATTACAGGATGTTGGCAAAGCGTAGACGACATCAAAGACCGCATGCTGAACTTCCTCGAAAACCACGATGAGCAACGATTGGCCTCCGATTTTTTTGCAGGAAATGCAGAAAAAGGCCGCCCGGCTCTGTTGGTCAGCGCATGTATGGGGAGAAATCCCATGATGATTTACTTCGGGCAAGAATTAGGCGAACGGGGAATGGATGCAGAAGGATTCAGCGGCAAAGACGGGCGCACCACGATTTTCGACTACTGGCATGTAGATACCATCAGGCGGTGGCGCAACAAAGGTAAATTCGATACCGATAAACTCACAGCCCAGGAACTTGCCTTGCAGGCATTCTATACCCAAGTACTTAGATTATGCAACAAAGAAAGAGCCTTGAGGGAAGGGGATTTCTATGACCTGATGTACGCCAATAACGGCTCGGACCTGTTTAATGCCGACAAATGTTATGCTTTTGTCCGACGTAAAGACAAAGACCTGCTGATTGTCCTTGCCAACTTCGAGGATTCCGAGAAACATACAGCAGTCAATCTTCCCCACCATTTATTCGAATTTTTCCAAATCCAAGAGAAAGGAGAAATCATAGCAACCGAGCTTTTAAGTGGAGATAAAGAATGTATCACGTTCAATGCTAATCAATGTGTACTAACGGACATACCTGCATATAGTGGCAAAATCTTAAAAATTAAGCTTTAGTAGCTAAAAAGTACCTGACGGGAAGTCCAAGGTCATTATTATAGAGTAAAGCGGGAACCTGCAAAATCACCAAATCCGGCGATTGCAGATTCCCGCTTTACGTTCTACCTTTGCAGTGACAGAAGAAAACAATATGCCATTAATAAACGATTAAACAAAACTACAACAACGAGATGAAAAAAATGACTATTTATTATGGTTCCACCACTGGAACTTGCGAAACCTTGGCCGCCAGTATCGCACAAGCACTGGGCATGAGTAACGACAACGTGCACAACGTAACAGAAATGACCAAGGAAGATTTGGAGAATAACGATGTGCTGATTCTCGGTTCGTCCACATGGGGATGCGGAGACCTGCAAGATGATTGGTACGATGGAGTAGAGATTCTGAAGAAAGCCGACTTGACAGGTAAAAAGGTAGCTCTTTTCGCTTGCGGTGACGGAGAGTCATACAGCGACACATTCTGCGAAGCCATGACCCATATCCACGATGCTTTGGCTGATAGCGGCTGTACCTTCATTGGGAAAGTCCCGACTGCCGACTACACGTTTACTTCTTCTACAGCCGTGGACGGTGATGATTTCATCGGTCTGGCACTTGACGACGTAAACGAGAGTGACAAGAGCGAAGCCCGAATTGCAAACTGGGCTAAGCAAATTGAAGCGGAAATGGCTTAAAGCATACTTAAAAACAAGTAAAGGGCTATAAGGTTGCGACCTGAATAATCATAGATTTTAGCTATTGCGAAATTTTAAATTATCACTTAATTTTGCAACCACAAACGAAACATTCACCAATGGACGCACTATCCGAGAGAAACAGATATACAGGGACTTCCGCCATGCGGGTCTTTGCCAACCACATCTACGAATATAAAAAAGGAGTTCGCCGGATGATTCTCTTTACCGTGAACGACCGATATGTCGACGAAGCGGTCAAGCGCCTGAAAGCTGAAGATATTGATTTCGAACTACAAGAAGTCGGTAACGGACGTACGAATATCTTTTTCGGCCGTAGTGAATGTATCGAGGTGGTGCGGAGGATGATTACCCGCCCTTTACAACAACTCAGCCCGGAAGAGGATTTTATCCTCGGTGCCCTGTTGGGTTATGACATCTGCATGCAATGCGAACGCTTCTGCAAGCGGACGGCATGCACACAAAAAGTATCATAATAACCACTTTTCATACAATTTCTTTATATCGTTTTGGATTTAAATTTGGGATCAGGCTCTCGTGAGAGAGCCTTTTTCTATGTCTGCCCGTCTGCAAAACTATTCCCAAACCGTATCCAACAGTTTGAACACAATCCGGAATTGTCCGTCCTTGTAACTCGTGCTGTTGATATGGAACCGGCCAATCTGTGCCGTATGTTCCACATGAGCACCGATACAGGCACAGACATCATAATCCCCCACTCTGACCAAGCGCAAGGTATCCTCCGCAGCATCGGGTAATTTGTCGAGCGGAACGTTGTCGGGAACAGCATCACGCGATACGTAGGCGTACGTCACCGGTAAATCAGCCGCAATGACTTCATTCACTTTCCGGGCTATCTCTGCAATCTGCTCTTCCGTCGGCTCATCCGCCAAATCATAGTTAATCTTACTTTTTTTCCGCTCTATATGTGCATTCCTCGACCGTTCGCAACCGAACATCCTGACCATCGTCTGGTTCAGGATATGCTCACAAGTGTGCATCGGAGGATATTCCACCTTGTTATGGGCGTTTAAAGTCACTTCCTTCTCTGTTGTCATTCGTTTCTTTTAATATATTTGTCGAATAAATCCATACGCAGTCCACCACATTTTACCTTTACGACGTGATGCTCATCCGTTAAGAAACAAGTAGGTGTGGCCTGCGCACCATATTTTATTTTCATGGGACTGTCGTCCAACTTAAAATCTGATACGAAAATAAAATCAAAAGGAAATACTTTTTTAACCTCTTGCAGGTCCTTCAATGACCTGCATGGCCAATAAACCACAATCTGCAAATCCTCCAAAGATGTTTGCCTTCGTAAAAGTTCCAATTCCTTACGACCATCTTCTCCCATGCATCCCAATCCTCCATAAAGCAGCAACACTGGTCTGCCCTTCAGCCCGTGCCAATCGAAGATATTCCCGTCATCCCGATAGCAAGGAAACTCCCAAAGGCTATCCCTTTCCTCAATCTGCCGCATCCGAATATGTTCCTGGATATTCCTTCCATAAAAAGACTCTCGCATTCCCGTGCCTAACGTATCTAAGATATGTACAAGCACTTTTTTAGGAATATCCAACCGACACATGTACAGGCGTTGCAAACCGCTGGGCGTAGAAGCATATTCCATGGCCAACTCCCGGTTCCTTTTCAACGTAGCATCATAAAAGGAATTAAAGGCCGCCTGCAAACTATCCTGCATCTCGGGATATTTGTCCCATAATGCAGCCATTTCCTGATGACGCTGTTCGTACGCTTCCCACAACATGCTATCCTTGCGCAGATACTCTTTCTCCCTCTCCATGTCCTGCGCAACCGAACTTCCCACCGAGAGACCCAAAAATCCCCAAAGGAACAACAAACTTCTTAACCTCATGATACCTCTTTACCTCCTCCGAATTACAGTTTTCCCCGTTCTTCCAGATAAGAATCCTTGAACCCCAGGAAGTACAGTACCCCATCAAGCCCCATCGTGTTAATGGACTGTTTGGCATTCGCCACCACACGAGGCTTGGCATGGAACGCAATCCCCAGCCCGGCTTCGGAAAGCATGGGCAAGTCGTTGGCACCGTCGCCCACGGCAATCGTCTGGGCCAGATGTACATGTTCCACTTGGGCAATAAGCTTCAATAATTCGGCTTTGCGGCGGCCGTCGACTATTTCACCTACATAACGTCCCGTCAACTTGCCGTCCTCTATCTCCAACTCATTGGCATACACATAATCTATGCCGTATCTGTTCTTCAGGTAATTGCCGAAATAGGTGAAACCTCCCGAAAGGATGGCAATCTTGTAACCATACTGTTTCAATACGAACATCAGGCGATCCACTCCCTCCGTGATAGGCAAATGCTGCGCGATATCCTCCATCACCGACACATCCAACCCTTTCAGCAAAGCCACCCGCTGGGTAAAACTTTCCTTGAAATCTATCTCTCCACGCATGGCCTGCTCGGTAATGGCTCTCACTTGCTCGCCTACTCCGGCACGGTCGGCCAGTTCGTCGATGACTTCCGTCTCAATCAAAGTAGAATCCATATCGAAACAAATCAGACGGCGCATGCGGCGGTACATGTTGTCCAACTGAAATGAGAAATCCATCTCCAGTTCACTGGACAACTTCAACAGTTTCGATTGCATGGCAGCACGGTCTTTTGGTGTACCCCGTACGGAAAACTCGATACAAGCCCGTATGTTTTCCCGTTGTTCATCCAATGGAATGCGCCCGGTGAGACGCTTGATGGCATCGATGTTCAGCCCCTGTTCGGCCAACACCGAAGTGACGGCCTGTATTTGCAAAGCCGACAGTTTGCGTCCCAACAAAGTCAGGATATAACGGTTCTTGCCCTGCATGTTCACCCAGTCCGCATATTCGTCTTTCTTCACCGGATAGAAACGGATGTTCACGCCCAGTTCCGAAGCCTTGAAAAGCAAATCCCGCATCACATGCCCGGAGTATTCCTCTGCCGCACGCACCAACAAGCCCAAGGTCAACGTATTGTGTATGTCGGCCTGACCGATGTCGAGTACCGTCACGTCATATCGGGCTAAAATCCCCATGATGGAAGAGGTCAGTCCGGGACGGTCTTCACCCGTTATTCTTATCAGTATCAATTCCGTATTCGAAGGTTCCATAGCTTTATATTCATTTAATGCCTGCAAAACTACACAAAAAAGGAGAAAACACAAAGGATACGGGCGGAATGCTTTCACATTACCACCCGTATCCTATATATAAAAGGTATAACCTTATGTCAGAAACGGAAACTGAGATAAACCCGGAAAGACTTCGTACGCATACGCTGCCTGAAGGTATCCACGAAATCGGACGCATCCATATCCTCGTTCTCATAGTCATAACCGTCACTTTCGTCGTTCACCGAAACGCCATGGTATTTCGTACCGCCCCAACGGCCTTCCACACCCAAGGATATGGCCTTCCATGCCACAGCCGCACCGAAGTTGAAGAAAGGCACAAAGCCATAGTACACTTCATCGTCCAACAACATGATGGAAGCCGAAGGCTGGAAACGGAAATAAGTGCTCACTCTCAGATGATGGATAGGATTCACCGTGATGGAAGGACCTATCTGCATGCCGTATTCAAACTGGTGACAGCCGAAATCCAAATCATAGTCCTCGTCCTCTTCCATGTCCCAACCGTTATCGAACGGATCATCGTATCCCCAACCGTTTCCGAAACCGTTACCGTCTCCGAAATCGTCATCATACGCAAATTTCTCCTCCACACTCGAATACTTCACATAGTTGAAATCCATCCAGCTCCAGTCCAAACCGATTTTAACCATCCCCCAAAGCGGCTTCTTGTGCAAGTAATACGTTTTACCCCACGTGATATTCACGCCCGCTTCGCTCTTGTACTTGATGTAATCGTCTTTAGAAGTCAGACTCTGTTTTACAAAGCCGATATTGAAGTACTTGGCACGGTCTTTCCAAATCTTCTGGTCCAACTCGGCCTGGTTGGCATTGTCCACTTGTTTCGACAAAGTCCCCACGACCGTACGCAATGAATCCACTTCGTTCGAATTGCCGTTATTTTCCGCACCGGTGCCTACGAACTGCGCCTTCGCAGCCCCACATGCCATAAAGGCGGCTAAGGCAAACACGCTCACAAACTTTTTCATTTTTTCTATTTTTTATTTGATTATAGTTATTCCACGGGCAAAGATAATAGTTTTTATAGTAAATAGTATTAAAATACGGAACTAAATGCAGAATTAATCGAAAAAACCGTTTAATTTCGTAACTGCACTTGCAATGCTATCGAATATCCCAAGCCATAATTAAATGTTACCCCATGGAGAAAAATACCACACCTTTCCATCCCTTCATCCCAGACGCAGACGCCTCCGAGCTTCCACGCCTATTTACCTGTCCGTTCCACTACGAACCGCACCCTTTATCCGTACGCGCAGCCGAAGATGTGCGCCGCTATCTCACGCTCCGCACCGACTGGAAAACGGAACTGGACAAAGGAAAAATGTTCGGCGTATTAGTCGTGCAAAAAGAAGGAAGGACGGGCTTTTTAGCGGCTTATTCCGGTATACTTTGCGGACGCAACGACCACGACTTTTTCGTACCACCCGTTTTCGACCTGTTGCAACCGGACGGTTTTTTCAAGACAGAAGAAGCGCAAATATCCCAAATAAACCACCGTATCGAAGCGTTGGAACACAGCGACATGCGTGCCTCGCTGCTCCAACAGGCTGCCGATAGGAAAGCAGCCGGAGAACAAGCATTGAAGGAAGCCCGCGACGCATTGAAAGAAGCCAAACGGCAAAGGGACTTGTTACGGGCATCAGATCACAACGACTTCACGGAAGAACAGCTCACCCGTGAAAGCCGGTTCCTGAAAGCTGAATACAAACGGTTGGAAAAGCAATGGAAAGCCAAGCTCGAAGAGGTTGAAACCGCCCTGAAACGGTCTGACGAAGAAATAGAGGCGCTGAAAACCGAACGGAAACGCCGCTCCATCCTGTTGCAAAATCAACTTTTCGCCCAATTCCGCATGCTGAACGCACGGGGGGAGGAGAAAGACTTGTGGCAAATTTTCCGAGAACACGGGCGGCCCGTACCACCATCGGGTGCCGGAGAGTGTGCCGCCCCCAAATTGCTGCAATATGCCTACCGTCACGGCTATCGTCCTTTGGCCATGGCCGAATTCTGGTGGGGGGCTTCGCCGGAAGCGGAAATACGCAAGCACGGCTACTACTATCCGGCATGCAAAAGCAAATGTGAGCCGATACTCGGCCACATGTTACAGGGTCTGGATGTGGAACCCAACGCACATGAAGACAGCAAGCATCTCGACCACGAGCCGGAACTCGTCTACGAAGACGAATGGATGGCTGCTGTCAATAAACCGGCCGGCATGCTTTCCGTACCCGGCAAGGGCGACGCCCCTTCCGTATGGAGCTGGGCGCGTGCGCATTTTCCCGAGGCCACGGGACCGCTCTTGGTGCACCGCCTGGACATGGACACCTCGGGAGTGCTCCTCATCGCCAAAGACCCGGAAACGCACCGAAAGTTGCAACAACTGTTTGAAACGCGGCACATCAAAAAAAGATACATAGCTTTGCTCGACGGCACGGTAACGGACGACGAAGGCTTTATCCGTCTTCCCCTCTGCCCCAACCCGGACGACCGTCCACGGCAAATGGTGAGCACGGCATACGGCAAAGCTGCCGTCACGCGTTTTGAGGTCTTGTCTCGCAGCCACGGCCAAACCCGCGTGGCCTTCTATCCCTTCACGGGGCGCACCCACCAGTTGCGGGTGCATGCCGCCCATCCGGAAGGATTGGACACCCCCATCGTAGGCGACAACCTGTATGGCCGTCGGGCCTCCCGCCTCTTCCTGCATGCCGAGACCGTGACCTTCCGCCATTTCAAGACCGGACGTTGGGTCAGCATTACGGCACCTGCCCCGTTCTGACGGAAGGAAACGCGCCAACCGGTGCTCACTGTCCGCCGTCCGGCGTATGGCAAATGGCCTCTATCCGCTCCAACTCCTCTCTCGAGAAATCCACTTTCCGCAAGGCCTTCAGGTTGTCTTCGAGTTGTGCCACGGAACTTGCCCCAATAATGACAGACGTAACCAGTTCGTCCTTCAAAACCCAAGCCAAGGACATTTCGGCCAACGTCTGCCCCCGCTCTGCGGCCACCCAATCCAAGGCTTTGATTTTCTCCAAGACCGCCTCTGTCAAGACCTCGCGTTTCAGGAATCGCTCTTGTGCCATACGCGAATCTTCGGGCACGCCTTGCAGATAGCGGGACGTGAGCAAACCTTGCGCCAACGGTGAAAAAGCAATAAACCCAACCCCGTACGCCCGGGCCTGTCCCAAAATGCCCTCCTCTTCCGGAGCGCGGTCGAACAGGTTGTAACGCCCCTGATACAACAGGCAATGCACGTCGCGCGCTTCCAAATAACGGTAAGCCTCTTCGGCCTTGTCGGCCGGGTATCTGGAAAGCCCCACGTAAAGCGCCTTGCCTTGGCGCACGATGTCCACCAAAGCCTGCATCGTTTCTTCCAACGGTGTCTCCGGGTCGTAACGATGGGAATAGAACACGTCCACGTAATCCAAGCCCATACGTGCAAGGCTTTGGTCGAGACTGGCCATGAGCGACTTGCGGCTTCCCCAGTTCCCGTAGGGACCGGGCCACATGTCGTAACCGGCCTTGGTCGACACAAACAGTTCGTCGCGATAAGGCTTGAAGGATTTCTTCATAATGAATCCGAAAGTCTCTTCGGCACTGCCATACGAAGGACCGTAATTGTTCGCCAAATCGAAATGCGTGATGCCATGGTCGAAAGCATAATGCGCCATCGCCAACGAATGAGACAAAGGATTGACGTCACCGAAATTATGCCACAACCCTAAAGAAACTTCAGGAAGGAGCACGCCGCTACGCCCGCTGCGACGGTAGCGCATACCGTTTTCATACCGGTCGGATGCCGGAGAATAAATGGGATTCAACATAAATACTATAACTGTTTTAGAAGTGTCTGACGCAAAAATAATGAAAAAACCATAAATCCGCCTGCCTCTCCCGGTAAAACTTCCTATCTTTGTTCATTATTATCACATAACAGATTTATTTCACATGAAACACACCTTCAGCGCATGTTGTTGCGCCATCCTGATTTCAATTTCCGCACAAGCGCAAAAAGGCGCTTCCCATTTCGAAATAGACACCCGCGCCCCCTTGCAGACGATAGACGGTTTCGGGGCTTCGGACGCCTGGAGCATGCAGCACATCGGACTGTGGCCCGACAGCGTGCGGTTGCAAACGGCCGATTGGTTGTTCAGCACCGAGAATGACAGCAAGGGGCAACCCCTCGGCATCGGGCTTTCGATATGGCGTTTCAACATCGGGGCAGGCAGCCACGACCAGGGACGCGAAAGCGGCATCGGCTCACATTGGATGCGCACGGGATGCTTCCTCCGGCCAGACGGCACGTACGACTGGACGCAACAACCCGGACAACGCAACTTCCTGCGCATGGCCCAAGAACGGGGCGTAAGGACCTTCATCGGCTTTTTCAATTCGCCTCCCGTGTACTTTACCCAAAACGGACTGGCTACCAACACCGGACGGGGCGGGACGCTGAACCTGAAAACGGAACATTACGGCGATTTTGCCCTATTCGCAGCCCACGTGGTGGAAGGGTTGGAACAACATGACGGCATCAAGCTTTCCTACGTCTGCCCCGTCAATGAGCCGGACGGCCATTGGAATTGGGTGGGTCCGAAACAGGAAGGCACACCGGCCACCAACCGTGAAATCGCCGGACTGGCACGGGCATTCAGCCAAGCGTTCACCCAGAAAGGACTGGACACGAAAATCCTCATCAACGAATCGTCGGACTACCGCTGCATGTTTGCCACTCACATGACCGACTGGCAGAGAGGGTATGCCATCCAGTCGTTTTTCTGTCCGGACAGTACGGACACTTATCTGGGCGACACCCCGAACGTGCCGCGCCTCATGGCCGGACACAGCTACTGGACCAACACTCCCTTGGAAGCCCTGCGCGGCATCCGCATGCAACTGAAAGACACGCTGGACAAGTACAACGTACAATTCTGGCAAACGGAAACCTGCATCATGAGCAATGATGAAGAAATAGGCGGCGGAGGCGGTTACGACCGTACGATGAAGACAGCCTTATACGTGGCACGTATCATCCACCACGACATCGTCTATGCCGGAGCGCGAAGCTGGCAGTGGTGGCGTGCCGTGGGCGGGGACTACAAGGACGGACTCTTGCGTGAGTTCAGCAACCGCGAAGGGACGAACGGGCGCGTGGTGGACTCCAAACTGCTTTGGGCTTTAGGCAACTACAGCCGTTTTGTCCGTCCGGGCGCCACCCGTATGGGCATTACCGCCACCGACAAGGCGGGACGCGCCGTGACGGAAGGCGACACGGACCGCACAGGACTGATGTGCACCGCCTACCGGAACGCCGACGGCTCGTGGGTCATGGTCGCAGTGAACTATGCCACCGAGGCGAAAAACATGACCTTCCACGTGGACGACCGGAAAGTGAAAAGCTGGCAACCCTACCTGACGGCCGAAGGAACGGGAAAGAACTTACAGCCTGTCGACAAGGTGGGCAACGGAAAACAAACCGTCATCCCTGCACGCTCGATTGTGACGTTTGTAAGCCGGTAAGACGAACATTTTGTCAGTTTTTCAAGAATCGCCATCAGTCAAAATCCGACCTTATAGACCTGAAAAGAACGGCGTGATTGAATAAAAATACATCCAAACCGCATATATGCAGTAATGAATTGCATATATGCGGTTTTTTCTGCTGAAAGCGATTTTTCGTTTACAGCCAAATGAAAAAAAGTTCTCCGCAGATTGAAACGCCTGTGGCTTCTGCCTGAGCCAAAAACAAGAAGAAAACGGAGATAAAACATGCCGAAAACACATCTTTTTCGTCTGGTTGAAACCTTTTTGCCGACAAAAAAGAAAAGCAAAAAGACAATAAAACACACGTTTCGCTTACTGCCAACCGCAAACACAGGCGGCAAACATGCCGTTTCGCCCCGCCTTGTAAAGCCCCAAACAGATTTTCCTATCCATTTGCCCGAAAGCCGATGCACGAGAATCGCGTATTCCGGCGCGACGTCCCTCTCGGCTGTATATAACGGATTCTCGCACGGACAGGTTTGTCATTTTGACAGCCGCCGCCTTTTCCCGAACCGTCCGCCGATTCTTCTTTTCAATTCGGAAAACAAAGTAATCTCCTTACGAATCGCCGAAGCCGAAAGCCACACGCTGGCACCTAATACGCATCCGCCTGCTGCAACCTTGAGCCATACTTCGGACTGCATGCCCAAAAACAAAGCTGCCGCCACGCAAAGGAACTGTGCCGCCATGAACGGACGTGCCGCCTTGTCGGGCTTGAAGCCGTAACGTCGCCCGTACACAGCATAAATCATCCACCAATCGAACACTCCGGCCAAAGCCAAGGCGATTCCCGTACCCAAAATACCTCCGTACACAAAACCGACAATCACGCACACGGCCATAAAGATGTCGTAGGCCGCCTCCATGCACAAATACATGACGGCATCGCCTTTGGCCAACGAGGTATATGCCACGGGGAGCGTCATCGACTTGAAAAACATGTGCATGGAAGCACAGACAGCCATGCCGGTCATGGGCAGGAAGGACGATGAATACAATACCCTGATGGCCAATGGCATACATATCATGAACAACACCAAAAAAGGCGACATGAGCAACACGCAGACTTTTATCTGGCGATTGATGGTCTGGTTCATCCGCCCCACATCGGCATTCACAGACGACAAGCGCGGAAAATAATCGGCATCGACCGCCGTGAATACCACCCCGGCGTAAGTAATCACCAGGTTATACCCCATACCGTACAAGCCCACGTCGGACAACGAACCCCAATTGGTAATGAAAAGCGAAATCCCCATCGCCACCGACATGTTCACCGCCGTGGCCATGATATAAGGCACGCCTACGCGCACCATGCTCCATCCCTTGCGGAAATGCGCCCGGTTCAGCAAGTCCACGCGCCAAGGAAAGACGGAAAACGAAAGGGACAGATGAGCCACCATCACCCCCAACGTACTGACGACCAAGGCAGGTACAACCCCCGACATTCCCCAAAAGTAATAAAAAGGAACCGTCAGCAGCAAAGTGGCCGCTGCCCCCAACACGGAAATCAAAGCCACACGCTTCAACCGCCGAACGGCTTTCAAAATGGAAATTTCACCCACCGTAACAGCCATAAAACCCATGACGGGAGAAAGCAAACAGAGAGGCAGGATATGGGACGTATCGCCAAAAGCCCAATAACTTATGGCAGGCGAAAACAGCAGGCACAGCAACATGCCGGCCAAACCGGTCCATACGCTCCACGTACGCACTACTTCTACCTGTAGGAGAACTTTTTCCGGATGGTTTTCTCCGTAATATTCTGCAATCTCTTTAATGGAACTAAACGAAATGCCCAGATTCGACGTGTTGTGGAGAAAACCGATGACACTCTGGTACAAAGCCGAAAGCCCCACTCCGGCCGTGCTGAGCAAAACGGCCGCCAGCTTGTTGCGCACCACGCTGACCAGTATCGTAAGCACCTGTATGCCTCCCAGAAAGCCCGTGTATTTTACGATGTGGTCGTAGGTCGCGTCTTCCCTGCCTTCCGTCTCTTCCAAGACCGTCAAACCGTCTTTTATTTCTTGTGTCTCACTCATAATATGGGAGACAAAGATACGGCATTTCAATTTATTTTCTGTATCTTTGTCTAAAAATATCATGAAAGTCCTATTACTTGGCGAATATAGTAACGTGCATTGGACCTTGGCTCAAGGGTTGAGAGCCTTGGGGCATTCCGTCACGGTAGCATCGGACGGCGACAGTTGGAAAAACTATCCGCGTGACATTGACCTGCATCGAAAGTCGACAGGAAAAACAGACACGTTGGATTTTCTTTTCCGTGTGGCTCGGGCTCTCCCTTTCATGAGGGGATATGATGTGGTGCAACTCATCAATCCTGTTTTTTTAGAACTGTGTCCGGAACGCCTGTTACCTATTTACCGTTTCCTGCGCCGCCACAACCGGAAAGTATTTCTCGGGGCATTCGGCATGGACTATTACTGGGTAAAGGCAGGACTGGACTGCCAGACGTACCGTTACTCTGACTTCAATATCGGGACGGAAGTCCGAATGAATCCCGACAACGACCGTTTCATAGCCGAATGGCTCAACGGTCCTAAAGGAGAACTGAACCGCTTCATAGCCGGCGACTGCGATGGCATAGTCAGCGGTCTCTACGAATACGACGCTTGTTACCGACCGCATTTTCCGGAAAAAACGCAATTTATCCCCTTCCCCATCGACTTGTCGGAAATCACGCCGCGCATCCCCCATCCCGAAACGAAGCGGACGCGTTTTTTCATCGGCATACAACGCAAACGGGATGCTTACAAGGGGACAGACATCATGTACAAGGCATTGGTAAAATTAGCCACACGTTACCCCGACCGGATAGAAATCGTGAAAGCGGAGTCCGTTCCCTTCGCACAATACAACCGGATGATGGACCACAGCGATGTGCTGCTGGACCAGCTTTATTCCTACACGCCGGCCATGAATGCCTTGTGTGCCATGGCCAAGGGATTGGTTGTCGTAGGGGGCGGTGAAGAGGAAAACTACGATATCCTGGGGGAAAAAGAGCTGCGGCCTATCGTCAACGTGCTCCCTTCTTTTGATGACGTGTATGCCAGACTGGAAGAGCTTATACTGCATCCCGAAGACATTGCCCGGCGGGCTGCGGAAAGCGTGCAATACGTCCGTCGTCATCACGACCACCGGAAAGTAGCGGAACGATATGTCGCATTTTGGAAGAGTAGAACTTAAAACATTGAAGCCTTAAAAACGAAGCATGAAACTCACCATCATCATCCCTGTATATAAGGTGGAAGCCTACCTTGACTTCTGCCTGAAAAGCATAGCACGACAAAACGTGGAGGACTACGAAGTCATCCTCGTGGACGATGGTTCGCCGGACAGAAGCGGAGCGCTTTGTGACGCATGGGTACGGAAAGACGGACGGTTCCGTGTCATCCATTGCCCTGAAAACCGTGGACTGAGCGCGGCGCGCAACAGAGGACTGGACGAGGCGCGCGGAGAATATGTCACATTCGTCGATTCCGACGATTATATCTCCCCGCATACATTGCAAGCCAATATGGAATTGCTGGCCCTGCACCCCGAAGCGGATGTCCTGGAATATCCCGTATGCGTTTACCACGGCACGGCAAAAGCCTACCGTTATACGCCCGGAGCATGCGAAATCACGGATTACACCGGATGGGCACACCGCAAAGGCTACATACATAGTTATGCTTGGAACAAAATCTATAAACGCTCGTTGTGGAAGTCTCTCCGCTTCCCGGAAGGCAGATGGTATGAGGATGTCTTCACCATCCCGGCCGTATTGCGCCAAGCACGATACATCCTGCGTTCGGACAAAGGGCTATATTATTATTGCAGTCGACAAGGCTCTATCTCCAACACCTTCTGTGACAAGGGCATCAATGACCTTCTCCAGGCCAACCTCACGCTATATCGCACATTGTCCGACAATACAAACCTGAACGACAAGGATTTGGACGATGCTTACTTACATTTGTGCGACCATCAGATCATACGAATACAATTCGGTGGTTCCCTATGCATCCCCGAACGCAAAATACCATTGCGCCGCGCCTTGTTCGCCCGTCGCCCGCTGAACTACCGCATCAAAGCTATACTGAAGGCACTGAGCGGCAACCGCTATTGCGGTATTGTAGCACGAACCCGTAAAGTACTCAAACGATGAACAAACCGTCAATCAGCTTCATTATCCCTTATTACAAGGTAGAGCTTCCGCTACTTGCCCGCGCCATAACAAGTATCCTGCGCTTGGGACAAAAGGCCGATTGGGAAGTTTGGGTCATAAACGACGGTACGCCCGGACACGAAGCGGAAGACTACCTCGGTTCACTGGACGACCCGCGTATCCACTACCATGTCCAGCCTAACTTAGGATTAGGAGGGGCAAGGAATACGGGCATGGAAATGGCTCAAAAGGAATATATTCAATTTTTAGATGCGGATGATTTTCTATTCCAAAAAGCTTTTTCCCAGATTTTGGATGTTTTAGGAGAAAAACATCCGGATCTTTTATCATTCGAGTTTAAAAAAGTCTATCATACGGGATTATGGGATACGAATGTCCCGGCTTGGCAAACAGTCTTTCAAGGAAGTGGAACTGATTTCATGCTCAAACACAATTTACACGGTTGTGCCTGGGGGTATGTATTCAAAAAGTCTGTACTCGACGGCCTGAGGTTCACATCCGGAATTTACCACGAAGACGAAGAGTTCACCCCACTTCTATTCCTAAAGGCACGGCATGTCATCATAACCAACCTACCGGCTTATGCCTACTTTCAGCGACAATACTCGATTATACACCATCCTGACAGGAAAATTATAAAAAAACGTTATTCCGATTTGCAGCATATCATTCTTTGCCTCACAGACAAAGGCCGACAAATGGAAGGTAATGCCGCCATAGCTTTGAACAGGCGAATTGATATGTTGCGCATGTCCATGGTGTACACACTGTTAGGCGACAGCCCGGACACGGCTTTCCTGCTCGAAACATTGGAAAACATGAAACGGACGGGGCTGTACCCCCTTACACCACGTTTCTACTCTTTCCCTTACACCATCGTACGTTGGTGTACTTCTAAACCATTATGTGCCGTCGTCCTCAGCAAAATGTTTCGTCTTCTTCAATTACGCCATGCAGGACATGCCTCATAACCGACCGATTGTTTGCACAACAACAAAATAACATAAAAAGAGTTTATGAAAGAGGTATATCACAAAGTATTTGACTATCTTTGTAGTGTTCTAATTATAGAACTTTAGTTTAAAGGTATTAGAAAGGTATTTGGCAAGTCCTCGTACGTGAGTATAGGGACTTGTTTTTGTTTTTATAAACCGTACAATCCGCACTCTTATTCTTATTTGAACAGAATAAACAAACAAAAAAGCGACTATCCTTATAGATAACCGCTTGATTTTCAATTTGTAGCGTCTACGGGAATCGAACCCGTGTTGCATGCGTGAGAGGCATAAAGCTTTAGCATATAAACAACTAAAATACAATAATATACAACACAACAAATAACATACGTACAAAACACGTGCAAAACTCAACTTGTAATTTTTGTTATATTACTTAAAATACTCCAAAACCTCTTTCGATTGTTCTCTCAACCCGCATACGACATATCCTTCAGTCATAGTTACGGATGAATGCCCCATCATCCTGCTTATACTGTAAAGGTCGGCACCACGGAGATACAAATTCGTGGCAAAGCTTCTTCTTGCGGTATGGCTGGTAACGAACATCCATTTCTCCCCTGTTACCTCCTTCCCGGCCTTGAAGACTTTCACCCGTTCATTAATCCCGCATTCCTTACAGATATTCCGGATTATCTCATTAAATGCCATCTCTGATATTTCCCGGCTTATTACAACTCGTTCAATCAATTCCGCAACTATCGGCTTTAAGGGTACGGTTGCCTGTATCTTTGTCTTTTGGGAAACATACGATAAAAAGCCGTCCATCATATTCTCTTCGGTTATACGTGAATAATCGCTGCGCCTCATTCCGGAATAAGACCCTATAAGGAACTGCGCTTGTACAAGTCGTTCATTCCCACTTTTGGCCTTATATCCTGAAAGTCGTTCGAGCTCCCCATCATTCAACCAAATAGACACGCATTTCTCATTTCTTAAATTGAGTATTTTAATATAGTCGTTCGGTATATGGAACTCTTCCGAATACAAATTTAATACGGCCTTAAACTTTGCTGCGTATTGCCTTGCCGAACTTTTGGCAACCCTTCCGGACATATAATCTATAAATTTCTGCAAACGTATTTTTGAAAGGCTTTCAAACGTGCATTCACAACCGTTCGCCTCTTCATACATACGGAGTATTATTTCATACTTCGGGTATTTCTCCAAAAACACTTTTCTTAATTCATATTTCATTTTTGCGCCTCCTCCATTCTACAAAGCATTTCACGGACTTTAATCCGTTCAACTCGTTCAACCCTTTCTTTCTCTTTCCTGATCAGAAAGTTTATTAATTCCGACTTATTAGGTACAGAATTTATAAAACGTTCCAAATCTGCATCAAAACGGACACTATAAACTTTAGTTTTACGTGGTTCAGCCAATTTTCTACCGGTCATTTCTTCTTGTTTTTAGGTGGTTGTTTTACTCCAGCCATGGCCATAATAAAGCCAATTACAGCAGCAAGGGCAATCCCTGCAAAAGGAATCCACAAAAGGCCCCCGAAAGTAACACCAAGACAAAGCAATATTATCAAAGCCAACAATAAAATAAAAGCAATAGGCATAATAAAAACCTCCTATATTAAATTAAACATTGTTTTTCACCATCCAAATATATAATATATTCTTGGGAATCATGTTCTAAAATCCATTAAAACCCCTTAAACCCGTTTCCCCCTGTAAGTTGAGAAAATGAATTTATAACCATCCAAATAATACACGCTATTACAAACATATTATATAAATTATTTTATTAATCCTTATTCAAAAACTCATTTAATTTCTCCATGTCTATACCGTCGGCTATCGCCAACACGACGCATACAAATATAATTAAATACATGTTTTATCCTCCTTTTCACTAACCCGCCGCCCGTATTGACGGCGGGGCATCATTGCAAGAAACGTCGGCCGAAGCCCCAACGCGTTATTATCATCTTGTCATGTGGTCGTTTTTATTAAACCATTCGGAATTTATTGTATACCTGTAGAGCTTATTGTTATCTAAACTTATTCCCGTTTTCTGTAATGAATCTTTTGGCGTCCTGCATTGTCCTAAAGTGCCACGGGCGCAGCTTTTCAGACCACCACCAGCCCGAAACATGTTCAAGCCGGAAACCTTTGTACTTGTACGTTCTCATGGTGCTTCTTTTATTAACAAATCGTTTTTTGTAAGTCTTTCGTACAAAGCCAGGCGGCGCAACCTTTTCGCCTTTTCCTTTTTATTGCATTCACAGCAATACGCCAGCCCTTCCAATAACAGGCGCAACCGCCACGCGCTTTTTGCCTCGCTTTTCTCGTTGTTGGTATGGGTTCTTATATTAAAACTCATCTCGTCAACTTCTTTTTTGGTGAATCTATATTTAATCATTTTATCCGATTATTGTAACCGTATCGTATCCTTCACGGTCATAGCCTTGATAATCGCAATACTCGCGTGTGAATATAGGCATATCACGCTCCCTGTATCGGTTAAGGCTCGCCCATGTCGTTGGGTCCGGTTCGCCGTTTCGCATCCATACGCTATAATAGCATTTTTCGTCTTCATATAGCTTGTATCCGTGTTCTTTAGTTTCATTGTATCCATCTTTTACGGATTTTACGTTATAATTCATATTTCTTTCGTTTTTGTGCGATTCTCGCGGTTAGTTATTCGTTATTAATATCCTGCATACACTTTGCGCGGATATTGTTTAGATTCACTTTTATACACGTGGTACATATCAGGGTATAATCCCTCCGACTTGTTGATATTGCTTATATATGCTCTCTGTATTTTCCTTATGTATTTAAGTCTGCAAGACGCTACGATATTGTACTTATCGCTATGTGGGTTGTTATATCCGTAGCCTAAACAATCTAACATATAGTTTAGCATCCTGTTAACTTGCTTTTCAATATCATTATAGCTTTTCGTTCTCATATTTATTTCCTCCTATTATCTTTTAATTAAACTGCGTTACCTTCCCTCCGACATTATAGGGCGCAACGTGTATAATTTCGTTCCCGTATTTCTTCCATGTCCCAACGGCAAAAGGTTCTTTATTTGTTATGTCGTTCCATTCTTTGCCGTCCCATTCCTGTACCTCGTCCGTGCGAACGTGGGTACACTCCATTTTGTACTCAATCGGCTTTCCCTTGAAAAAGGCGGTATCTACTTTTGTTAAGTTCAAATAATACTTTGCAGCCTCCAGCGGTTCCAGGTTTATAGCCGTTGTAATCTCGTCATACATTGTAAACCCGACACCTTCAAAATAAGCGGTTAAAATCGTTCGTTTCATAACTTTTTTATTTATCATTATTACCCTTCTTGTTTGCCCTCTCTGATTTGCGGATGTCCCAACGTAACAGTATCATGTTTTTACGTCTGTTTGCGCCGCCTTTACTCGCATTGTCATAATACGCCTGAAGCTCTCTTTTAAGCATTGTAATTTGTTCGATTGCTTTCATAATGATAGTTTTTTATGTTATTAATTTGTGCGTGTCCCGGAACTTGCACCGGGTGTAACGCTTGTACGTTTCACGCTTTACCGCTTTTTATTCAATGATTAAATAATTATCTGTTTTTTGCAGCCACTGAATAAAGCGGATAATTTCGTTATCGTTCTTGAAATGGTAAAAAGTATCGTTTGACTTGCTGCAATCGTTTACACCTGAATATGTTACTACATCAGAATAAGCATAAACACCCATGCCAAAGCAAAGGACCCCGTTTAAATCCTTTTCGTTTCCTGTTTTTGCGTTTCTCTTGATGTGGTTAAACGCGCATTTGATTGTTTTAAAGCATTTCATAATGATATAATTTAAATTGTTAATAATTCATTTTTCCGTATCCTCTGTATTTCCCCGGGCTTGGAACCGGCCGCCAAAAAGCGGGCTACATTACACGGAATGCGCGCCCGCCTTACCGGGACTTTAAACTACATTAGTACGCATACATGCAGCCGTATTATATGCCATAGCACCCGGACACGTCTACGAGTGTTTAGCTCTATCCCTCAACTTATATACCGCTTTCGGGGTCGTGCGGCAATGGCTGTATGTTTTTTCGGATTCTTTTTTTGGAACTCTCAAGGGAAAAGGCTACCTTTGCAATGTGGAGTTAAAACCCATGTACGGCGGTTACTGTTATTCGCCGCCGTGTCTGGTTTAGGGTTAACGCTCGTAGTAAAGCGTTATCTTTACTTTCCAGACCTTAATACAAAGTTTAAACTTCATATTAGACAGGGTTAAAGGCTAATTTAAAGTTAGCCGCTTTGGGTGCAGGTGTCGCAAACCTCGCACCCTTTTTTAATCCAATCACTTGCAAAAATGTTTTTTATTCCATACCTTTGCAAAGGAATGGAAAAACCGTTTGCGGGGCGGTACTGTCAATTCGCGCCCCGCGCGTGTCAGAACTTAACCGTTATAATTAATAGGTTTATTCTCCACACGCAAACAACGATTTTTAAAACCATTGCCAAACGGTTTATTTGGCTGATTCAAGTCAGCCGCTTTCCCCGGGAATATCCCCGGGGTTTTTGCTTTATAACCGTTTCCCTCAAAAATTCAAAGAACACCGCTTTTTTATCTCGTCGCTTAAAATGGCTACCAGTTCATAAAAATTTCGGTGGATTATTTGGAAGTTCTAACTAAACAAAGTACCTTTGTCCTCCGTCTAGGGGGGGGTACTTTATTTAGTTATCCCTTTCTTTGGGGTTGTGAGTATTGCTAGTACTTGCAACCCCTTTTTTAATCCATCATTTCAAAACTCGCTACAGGTGAAGATCCTTATTTTTATCTCTTTCCTGCATTACAAAGATACGAAAATTTCGGGAAACTACAAAGAAAATATCACTTATTTTTCAAGAAAATACAATTTATTTTTATATATACAATTAACTGATATACAGAATGTTAAATATAAAAATTAAAACCATATATTTGTAATTATATTTTATAACCAGATAACCACTACAAAGCGTCCGCAAAGCCAACGACACACCCAAAGGGATGCAGGACAAGGCCAAACCAACGGGCACACACCACGCGCATAAGACCGTTTTTTATTTGCGCATGCTGTCCCGCGTTTTTATATATGGCTTCTTGTTGATGGAGGGAACAAAAAACATGTATCCTTTTTTATTCCCATGTATTTTTTAAAATGCTTATATTATATGTATAATATACCCCCTCCCCCCCTTCGTGCAAAATTCCTATGGAATCCGACCTCTTTCTATTTTTTTTATTTTTTTATTTTTTTCAAGAATATTGTTTTTCGATTATTCATTTTGGGGAAGACGAATCGCCTCCATTTGGTTTGTCATTTCCGCATGGCGCATTTAAATCTGGCGTAAACAGGCATGTTTATTGTGTTGATGGCAGGCCGCAACATTCTTCCCGAGCTTCTGCAAAGCCTATGGTTACTTCCCCCTCCCCTATAATCCCCTCCCCCAATATTTGTCCTGGGACAAATTGGGACAATATATTATATATATGTCCTTGTCCCCAAATTATGATTTCAACCAACCGTACAAAGGTTCTTTTTGTCTATGAAGTACATGTCCCCCTTCTTGTTGATATAGGGAATGTATCCTCTTTGGATGCGTTTCCTTATTCGTTCCCTTTTTTGCTCTTCCGTACCTATCTTTTCAAACGGCATAAGTATTTCAATGATGGTTTGTAGTTTGTATGGCGTGTTGAAGTCAATTTCGGGTTCGGGTTTTTCCTTTCTGTTACCATACTTATACATCACTTTTCTTTCTTCAGAGGTTTCGATGAAAACGAAATGCAAGAAGTTATCAATTTTATCCAACCTACAAACGACTACGTTGTTTGTCCCGTACTTTTCTTCCGAATCCCTTGATTTTAATTGTTTTATATACCGTACTTTATTATCCCCGTAAAGGGGTTTCCCGATTGCCACTATCGAATCACAGAAATTGGATATGTTTTTTGATCCTTGCAGGTCATTTTTTGTAATGATGTGCCCGTATTCAATTTTCGGGGTATGCGATACTATAAGTATGGAAACTCCCAGCCTTCGTTTTATATAATGAAACTGCTTCATCATTTTTAGTGCAATCGAAGGGTCTTCGGACTGTTGGGAGAGAAATGTCAGATTGTCTATGACCACCACTTTTGCACCGGATTTTTCTATTTCGTATTGGAGGGCATCAAATGTAGCCTCTTCCACACATATAAGTCCATCATCTCTAATTGAATTGGAATCTACTTCAAGCCTGACAAGGTTACGGGAAAATTCATATTGTGAGGTTCCGTCTGAATATCTCTTTGCCAACTGCCTTGAAGACATCTCAAAGTCGAAATACAATACCGTTTGTGGTTTGGTGTCCAATTTAAACCCGTTTATAGGAATCCCCTTTGATATGCTGTCAGCTACCTGCACGGCGAGGATGGATTTCCCGACCCCACTATCGGAAAATAATACACAGATTTCATTTTCAAGCCAAAATTCGTCAAAAAGGCATTTTATCGGTTCTTTGTCCATTCCTTCTTGTATATAATCAGAAAACCTTTTTTTCACGAATTGGATTCCATTTGGAACGACAGGAGAACCGGAATATATCGGGGCTGTGCATTCATCCAATTCATCAAGGTTCAGAACCACGTCCTTCATATCAATTATTTTTTGTGTGTTATTGCAATGTATTCTGGGTTTTACGGCTTCCCCGCCCATTCCGAGTGGTCCACATTATGCAAGCGGACATTGCCATCATACGAGACTTTGTTTTCCCCATAAACAAATGCGAACGCCAATCCCTCGCATAAGATTCGGACATTTGAATTCCCTGATATATAAATCTTGCACAGATGCGTCTCAGGTACATGGATTATGCATGTCGATGAGATTATTGTCGTAATCGTTGTGGATTGCTCTATTTCCCCGTTTAAATCAATGTAGAGGGAAGAATTATATCCATCCTTATCCAATACCCATCCACCGTTCAAAAACGGCTTAAAATTAGTTTTTATATATTCTATAGACATTCCCCAACCAAAAGCCATCGCATCACAAAGCATCTTCACGCCATTCGCATCAAGCGCCAGGCTTATCAAATCCTCTTTTCTTTCACATGCGTCCCATCGTTCCTTGTATTCATTACACAACCCAAAGGACTCCGCATCCCTTTTGAACTTTGTCAACTCACTCATACCAATCCTTTTTTATACGTTTTTTTATGGACACATAAGCATCTGAATACATAGAATCTGTTTTTATATAATACCTGCATTTTCGTGCCATCCTCATAACAGAATTTATATGTGCATGTATGATTCCGGATATGAAGGGGAACGAACACCCATACATATCCCTCATCACAATGACAGCAAGTGAACGTGACATTGAAACACAAAGTTTTTCTTTTTTGCATTTGGATGCAATATTTTCTGGAATCGCGTCGTGTAACACATTCCTGTTATGTGTCGCAATAGCCTCATTGGCACTTTCGCATACAATTGGAAATATCTTACTCTGTAGAATATCTTTCATCATAAGGTTTATTTACACGTAAAAGCCCAGGGTAAGCAGCACCAATCTTTTCAGCCTCGAAAAATGAATTGGGGTCGAAAAGCCCTTGTTTCACAAGTTCTTTTATCCTTTGGATCTGCAATTGTGGCACGATTATGTGGGAACAGTCACGTCCGAACTTTCCATACGGTATGAGTTCTGTTCTGAGCCGTATCCCATGCCGGGTAACCTCCACACCGTTGACATCGAAAGGTATGAATATCCCAGTTCTTTTCCTTCCCTCTTTCTGTATTGACATTACCATGGTTTCCTTTAGCCTGTCCAAAAACACGAGGCATAGGAACCCCATCTTCCGAATCTTCAATTCTTCTTCGTCGGTCAGCATCTTTTTTCGAGCAATTTTAATATTTCATTCGCATGTACCTTTGCATTGAACTCTGCGTTTTCTTTTATATTTTCATCAGGAAGGCCGGAACTTATTGCCTTCTTCAACTCTTCTTGCATTTTTTCCAGCCATTTCATGTGACTTATTGCAGAAATTGCAGCTTCGTCAAAATCAACAAAAACAGTCATCGGCCTGACAAGGTTTGCCTCTGTGATTATTTTGCTTGAATAAAGAATGTCACCATTCGTAAGTGAGGGTTCCTCACTGAAAGCTTCATCTTCAACTGCCGAAAATGATTCCTTCATTTTTACCAAGTTCACAAGCCAACCATAAAGGGAGTTCTCATGAGCCACTCCATCCAAGCCTACAGAATAAGGAGATGTCCATACGTGGAATCCCGTATAATTCTTGAACATTGCCCCATATTTCGTTAAAACTATCTCAAAAGAGCCGAAGTCAGCCCTATTTAATATATCCTCTTTTTTTATGGAGAATTCAAAATCCACATCCTTCAGTACTGTCTTATCCATATTTCCCTCACTTTTTTGAAGTACGCCTTCCTCTTTTCTTTTTCTCATAAGTGTTTATATTTTCTTCCAATGGCTCAACATTAAGTATTTCCACGTCTTCCATGATAGAATCATTCAAGACTTCAATGCTCCCGTCACGGCTTGCCGTATTCTCCTGTTCCATGAGCGGTATTACCGCCTCTTGTTCCTTCAATGCATCAAGCTCGCTTCGGTCCGCATAATAAGGGTCTTTTTCAGCCAACTGCAATTCTATTGCCATTTGCCGGGAAAGAACAACCCTTTGTCCATCGTCCATTGCTAAGATTTCATCTTTTTTGGAATCCCCAAAATAGGAAATCAACGTACGTTTATCAAACCCGTCTTCCTTCATCCTTCTTTTATCAAGATACATATAAGGATGAATACTTATAAGCTTTTCAATTGGTTCCATCAACCCCGGGTCTTTTACATATCGTATAAGCCCGTCTGCACGATGCTCGGCAATGACATAACTTTGTGAAACAGTCTTTTCCACAAGGACAATAGCCTTAATCCAAAATAACCCACAATCCTCTGAATACCTTTTGGGGAGTTCGCTTAACCCAGTTTCCTTTAAAACATCAAAAAGGGTCTTTTCTTTTATATTTATATTCATGACTTAAAATGTTTGGTCTGTTAAGGGGAAAGAATGCCCGTATATATTTTGAAACGTGAACGTTACTGACTTATAGGGAATCCCATAAATACGGTCAACTTCTGGCGTGAGGGAATCCTCCAACACCATCATCACTTTCCGTTTACGCGCTGTATCGCGGTAGATTATTTTACATCCGGAAATAAATTCGACGAAAGTATGATATGTCTTATCTATTGCATCATATGCTTCACTATCCGTAGAATGCTCATCCGGATCAAAGAAATATAGTTTTAACTTCAATGTTGTCTGTTCATAGGTGGCATTTGGGGATATATAAACATTAGCCTTATCACTTTCGGCAAACACTTCCGTATATACGTTTTTAGGTTTTCCATAACTGTTAAGCCCCTCAAACGCATTATATTTAAGCCCGGGAAAATCCCTTTCCAAATTTTTTTCTTCGGAAACAACTTCAACCCCGCCTTCTCCACGCACAACACGCTTCATGAAAAACTCATATGTGCCCATACAAATTGTTCTTTCAAATCACATTGCAAATATATAAATAATTTATTATTATACAATATTACGACAAAATAAATTAAAGAGTTAATATAACAAAGTATTATAAATAAAT
>ENA-ORTV01000918-ORTV01000918.1-human-gut-metagenome-genome-assembly--contig:-NODE-918-length-34582-cov-11.657254_pt1 | contig 34582 bp, 20 predicted proteins | sample MGYA00241915_ERZ509194 | MGnify/ENA primary metagenome ERZ509194 (study PRJEB26280, sample SAMEA2338810) | human gut metagenome | biome: human gut; feature: human-associated habitat; material: faeces... | reverse complement strand
CTTCTCTCTTCTCGGGCTGTCTTTGGCTGGATTTTGTTTGAATTAAATAGTGGTTGTGAGGATTTGGGGGAGAGGGCAGAAGTTTTCTGCTTACTCTCAGAATATTGTAGATGGATATTTTTATCTAAATTGAAACGGTAGATATTTTAGAAGAACAGAAGTCCACTACTTGCTCTGACATTATTGAAATATTACGGTGATAGTCATTAAAAAATCCAAATCATACCCTCTATTCCCAGTCATTCTCGAGTAAGCAGAAGACATCAGCTTCTGTCCCCCAATCCCCCCTCCTGTTTAATTCACCTTCTCCAGCCACAGCACAGAAGCCATTGCCCTCAATAAGGCATATTTGTGGTCTCGGAGCAAGTGTTGGATGCGAGCGCGTGGAGCGAACATTCAACACGCCGCGACTAAAAGCACAAATATGCCTTATTGAGGGCAATGGCTTCGTCTGTAGTTTGCCTAATGAATTAAATAGCAACATCTTATTGTTAACTTTGTTTTTTGTTACGGTTGACAATATCTTTTTACCATGTTACAGTAACAAATAAGAGAATTTTAGAAATAAAATGCAATAAGAATTATCGTGCTTTCATTTTGGAAGCTATTTTATGAGGTTAAGAAAGGATTCATTATGAGTGAAGCAGTAACTATTGACACAATTAAAAATATATTAACAGAAAATGTAAATAAGGAATATTCTCTTTCACGCGAGGAGGCCATCGCTATTATGAATCTTCCAGAAGACGATATGCCTCTTCTTATGGAAATGGCCGGAAGTCTTCGTAAAAAATATAAAGGCAATCATGTGAGTATTCATCTTCTTACAAACGCCCGCAGTGGAAACTGTTCTCAAAATTGTGCTTATTGTGCCCAGTCTTGCCGTTCAAAAGCAGAAATTGAAAAATATAAATGGGTAAATGATGAAAAGTTATACAGTGATAATGCATTTGTGCATGATAACCATCTTTCCAGACACTGTATTGGTCTTAGCGGAATGAAGTTTACCGATGAAGAAATAGAAGAACTGGCTGAAAAAATTCGTGTTATGAAAGCGCAGGGAACGCATCTTTGCTGTTCCATCGGTTTTCTTACTGAAAAGCAGGCATTAATGTTAAAAGAAGCCGGTCTTGACCGAATTAATCATAATTTAAACAGCAGCCGTTCCTACTATCATAATATATGTACCACTCATACTTATGAACAGCGTGTAAATAATATCCATATGTTACAAAGACTTGGTTTTGAAATTTGCAGCGGCGGTATTATCGGTATGGGTGAAAGTAAGGAAGATATTGTAGATATGCTCCTCGATCTTCGTGAAATTCAGCCCGAGGCTCTGCCAATCAACTTCCTTCTCCCAATTCCAGGGACTCCTTTAGAAAATGCAGATACTTCTGTCCTCACACCAGCTTACTGTATGAAAGTACTGTGCCTTGCCAGATTAATGGCTCCACAATCCGATATCCGATGTGCTGCCGGAAGAGAAGTTTACTTTAAAGGACGTGAAAAAGAACTTCTCAGTATCGTAGACTCTATCTTTGCCTCCGGTTATCTCACGGCAGATGGACAGGGAATCTCTGATACGATAAAAACAATTACTGATGCAGGATTTACATACGAAATAGAATCTGATTAATCCTGATTTGCCGCAGACAATTGCAGTTTTACGGGGGATTGTCCTTCTGAAAGATTGAGACTGGAACTATTTGTGAAAAATATCTTTTAAACTGATTTTCCAAGCTGCCAACGAGCAGAACTCAGGGAGATAAATAAAGCATATCTGTGGTCTCGGAACAAGTGTTAAATGTGAGCGCGTTCAAGCGAACATTCAACACGCTGCGACTAAAGTCACAAATATGCTTTATTTATCTCCCTGAGTTCGTCTACCTTGCCTGCGGCAAATCAGGATTCAAATATTTTTTCAGATATTTTCCAGTATAAGATTTTTCTACCGCAGCAACTTCTTCCGGTGTTCCGCAAGTCACCATCGTGCCGCCGCCTTCGCCACCTTCTGGTCCCATATCAATGATATAATCGGCTGTTTTGATGACTTCAAGGTTATGCTCAATGACTACAACTGTATTGCCACCTTCCGTTAACCGCTGCAAAATATCAACTAGTTTATGAACGTCTGCGAAGTGCAGTCCCGTTGTTGGCTCGTCTAAAACATATATTGTCTTTCCGGTACTCTGGCGGCTTAATTCTGTGGCAAGTTTTACTCGCTGTGCCTCTCCACCGGAAAGAGTTGTCGATGGCTGTCCTAACTTGATATAGGAAAGTCCCACATCTCGAAGTGTCTCTATCTTTCTTCGGATCGATGGCACGCTCTCAAAGAATTCACATGCTTCATCGACATTCATATCTAACACTTCAAATATGTTTTTGCCTTTGTATTTTACTTCCAATGTCTCTCTGTTGTAACGCTTTCCATGACAGACTTCACATGGTACATATACATCAGGAAGAAACTGCATTTCTATCTTTAAAATACCATCACCGGCACAGGCTTCACAGCGGCCGCCCTTTTTATTGAAACTGAAACGTCCTTTGTCGTATCCTCTTGCTTTGGCATCTTTTGTCATAGCGAACAATTCACGGATATGATCAAATACTCCTGTATAAGTGGCTGGATTAGAACGTGGAGTACGTCCAATCGGAGACTGGTCAATGTTGATTATCTTATCTAACTGTTCTGTTCCTTCAATATCTTTATGTTTTCCTGGTTTAATTCTTGCACGGTTTAATACGCAGGCAAGCTTCTTATAGAGTATCTCATTGACAAGGGAGCTTTTTCCTGAACCGGAAACTCCTGTTACACAGGTAAATACGCCGATTGGAAACTTCACGTTGATATTCTTTAAGTTATTCTCCGAGGCTCCTTTCACCGTCAGATACCCCTGCGGCTTTCTCCGAACTTCTGGAACAGGGATTTTCATTTTCCCGCTAAGGTATGCTCCTGTAATGGAATCTGGATTCGCCATCAGTTCTTCTGCAGTTCCAACTGCGACAACTTCCCCACCATTTTCGCCTGCCATTGGTCCAATATCCACAATGCAGTCTGCCTCTCGCATCGTATCTTCATCATGCTCAACGACAATAAGTGAATTGCCTAAATCTCTCAGACGTTTTAATGCAGAAATGAGTTTGTCATTATCTCTCTGATGCAGACCAATACTCGGTTCATCAAGAATGTATGCCACTCCAACAAGTCCAGAACCAATCTGCGTTGCAAGACGAATTCGCTGTGCTTCTCCACCAGAAAGCGTTCCTGTTGGCTGTGAAAGACTTAAATAGTCAAGACCAACATCATTTAAAAAGCCGATTCTTCCACGAATCTCTCTTAACACCTGCTTACCGATAAGCTGCTGTCTTTCTGTAAGTTCAATTTCATTAAAATAGGAAATTAATCGCTTTACGGAGAGACAGGTCAATTCGGAAATATTGTACTGACCTACTGTTACTGCCAGAGATTCAGGCTTTAATCGCTGACCGTGACAGCTATCACATGGAGTTACTGTCATAAAGTTTTCATATTCTGCTCTCTGACGTTCAGAATGATTCTCGCGATAACGACGCTGTACATTACGAATCAGGCCTTCAAAAGCAACGTCATAGACACCCTCTCCACGCTTTCCTTTATAGTATACTTTTACCTCATGTCCATTCGTTCCATGAATAATAATATCCTGGACTTCCGGACTTAAATCACAAAATGGCGTACTCAAATCAAAATTATACTCTCTTGCCAATGCATCAAGAACTGCTCTCGTATAACTCTTTGGATCTGTGCAAGACTGCCAGCCCAATACAGTAATCGCCCCATCTGCAATACTCATTTTTTTATCTGGAATCATCAGGTCAACATCAAACTCCATCTTAAATCCAAGTCCGTGACAGACTGGACAGGCTCCAAACGGATTATTGAAAGAAAAGCTTCGTGGCTCAATCTCATCAATGCTGATACCACAATCCGGGCAGGAAAAACTCTGGCTAAAATTCATCGGTTCCCCACCAACAACATCTACTAACAAAAGTCCCCCTGTAAGCTTCATTACGGTCTCAATCGAATCTGTAAGACGGTTTTCAATACCTTCCTTTATCATCAAACGGTCTACAATAATCTCAATATTGTGCTTTTTATTTTTTTCTAACTTAATCTCTTCTGCAAGGTCATACAGATTCCCGTCAATGCGAACACGGACATAGCCACTCTTTTTTGCATCTTTTAATATTTTTACATGTTCTCCCTTTCTTCCTCTTACAATCGGTGCAAGAAGCTGAATTTTCGTTCGTTCTGGAAGCTTCATTAAAATATCTACAATCTGGTCTACTGTCTGCTTGGAAATTACTTTTCCACACTTTGGACAGTGAGGAATGCCAACTCTCGCATAAAGAAGCCGCAGATAATCATAGATTTCCGTTACTGTACCAACTGTAGAACGTGGATTGCGGTTCGTGGACTTCTGATCAATCGAAATGGCAGGAGAAAGACCCTGAATATCGTCAACGTCCGGCTTTTCCATCTGTCCTAAGAACTGTCTTGCATACGAAGACAGGGACTCCATATATCTTCTCTGTCCTTCCGCATAAATCGTATCAAATGCCAGTGAGGACTTACCAGAACCTGAAAGTCCTGTCAGTACTACAAATTCATTTCTCGGTATATCTATATTAATATTTTTAAGGTTATGCTCACGCGCCCCTCGAATGCGAATGTATTCTTTCTTTTCGCTCATTATATTGTATCCTTTCTAATCGTCATAATCCCTCAAAGCAATCTTATACTTTTTCAGTTCATCTCTTAATTCTGCCGCTTCTTCAAAGTTCAGTTCTGCCGCTGCCTTATTCATCTTCTTTGTTAACTTAGCTATCATTTCCGTAAGTTCCTTACGATTCATAGATTCCGTATCTTTCTTTAAGGAACCTCGGCTCTTCTCTGGTGCTTCTTCATTGGTAATAGAAATGACATCCCGAATTGCCTTTTGAATAGTCTTTGGCGTAATGCCATGTTCTTCATTATATGCCATCTGAATTTCACGACGCCGCTTTGTTTCTGTGATGGCGGCACGCATGGAGTCTGTAATCGTATCTCCGTACATAATAACGTGTCCTTCTGCATTTCGTGCGGCACGTCCGATCGTCTGTACAAGAGAAGTTTCTGAACGTAAAAATCCTTCCTTATCCGCATCAAGAATAGCAATCAGCGTAACCTCTGGAATATCTAATCCCTCTCTTAAAAGGTTAATTCCAACAAGAACATCAAATACACCCATTCGCAAATCTCTTACGATTTCAATTCTTTCTAATGTATCAATATCGGAATGAAGATATTTCACACGAATATCCAATTCTTTCATATAAGCAGTCAAATCTTCTGCCATCCGCTTCGTCAGGGTAGTTACCAGAACTTTATTCTTCTTCGCTACCTCTTTATTAATCTCACTAATCAAATCATCAATCTGTCCCTCTACTGGCCGGACATCAATCGGCGGGTCAAGAAGTCCTGTCGGACGGATAATCTGTTCTGCCCGGAGCATCTCATGCTCTCCCTCGTACACATTCGGAGTCGCAGATACAAAAAGCATCTGATCAATCCGCTCCTCAAATTCATCAAAATTAAGAGGACGGTTATCTAAAGCTGAAGGCAGCCGAAATCCGAAATCAACTAATGTCTGCTTTCTCGAACGGTCTCCTGCATACATTCCCCGCACCTGCGGAATTGTAATATGTGACTCATCGACAATCATAAGAAAATCATCCCCGAAGAAATCAATCAGCGTATACGGAGCCTTTCCCGGCTCTAATCCCGTAAGATGTCTCGAATAATTCTCAATTCCAGAACAAAATCCTGTCTCTTTTAACATCTCTATATCAAAATTCGTTCGTTCTGAAATTCTCTGTGCCTCTAAAAGCTGATCGTTCTCCTTAAAATATTCCACTCTCTCGTCAAGTTCTTCCTTAATCGTCTTCACCGCACGCTCAATCTGTTCCTGCGGCACAACATAATGCGAAGCCGGAAAAATAATCGCAAAATTAAGACTTGCCTTAATCTCTCCCGTCAGCACATCGACCTGCATAATCCGATCAATCTCATCGCCAAAAAACTCAATATGAATCGCATCTTCAAAAGAAGAAACCGGCACAACTTCCAGCACATCCCCACGTACACGGAAACTGCCTCTCTTAAAATCAAGCTCATTACGCACATACTGGATATCAATCAGACGGCGTACAACCTCATCCCTGTCAATCTCCATTCCAGGGCGCAGCGAAATCATCATCTTTGCATAATCGTTCTTGCTACCAATGCCGTAAATACACGAAACTGATGACACAACAATGACATCCTTCCTCTCAATCAGCGCTGCTGTCGCACTGTGGCGCAGCTTATCTATCTCATCATTAATCGAAGAATCCTTCTCTATATAAGTATCCGTAGAGGGAACATATGCTTCCGGCTGATAATAATCATAATAAGACACAAAATATTCTACCGCATTATGTGGAAAAAATGCCTTAAACTCACTGTAAAGCTGCGCTGCCAGAGTCTTATTATGTGCCAGAATCAGCGTCGGCTTATTCAACTGTGCAATGACATTCGCCATCGTAAATGTCTTACCGGAACCAGTAACTCCAAGCAAAGTCTCAAACTGATTTCCTTCTTTAAATCCCTTTACCAGCTCCTCAATCGCCTGTGGCTGGTCTCCAGTCGGCACGAAGTCCGACACTAATTCGAAATGGTCCATATGATTTCTCCTAATCAGCTCTAATCTATTTGTGATATTTTAGAAATAGCAGTTGTTTTCTTAGTATTGTCACTTACCCAGTATACCATTCAAATAGAAAAAAGTACAGAACAAATTCGAATATTTGTTCTGCACTCTCATAGAAAGAAATATTTACGATACGACTCACTCTATTATTCCTCATCCATAATTCTGTTATTCCAATATGAATTAAAGCAAAATCGTTGTTAATTCACTCATATTTCTAATGATATGATCTGCCCCAGTTTCTTTATAAACCTGTGCCACTCTCCGGCACTCTTTTTCCTGTTCTTCTGGAGCAAGAGCCTCGTAAGTTTCTTTTGAAAGTCCCATAATGGAGCTTCCTTCGATTACGCCTACTGTGGTAACGCCTGCGGCAAGTCCTTCTTTGATATCAGAAACGGTATCGCCTACTTTTACAACATTTTTTACGGATGTTACTTTGAGTTTTTCCATGTTTTTAAAGATCATGTATGGATATGGGCGGCCGAGATTCTCTACGGAGTTTGGGGAGAACCAGCAGTCTGGGGTGTAGCCGTTTTCGGCTGCTTTTGGCACAACGATGGCCATCATATCGTCAGTATAGCCTGTGGTGGAACCGATTTTGATTCCTGCCTGGCGAAGTTTTTCTATTGTCTCAAGAACGAATGGCTTTGGTTCTGCAAAATCTTTGAGAATTTTAAAGATACCTGCTTCGCTTGCTTCGTATACTTTATCTACGTCTTCTGCAGTGAAGTCTTTTCCATGAATGCGAATCCATTCGTTGTGAATACGTTCCATATTCATCATTGTTTCTATATGGTCATGTTTTAACATTCCCATTGGTTTTCTGACTTCTTCTTCGGTTGGTGTGATTCCAAATTCTTTAAATGCTTCAATAAATGCCTGTACTGGTGCAAAACATCCATAGTCTACTGTTGTTCCTGCCCAGTCAAAAATTACTGCTTCTATTGCCATTTCTTTATCTCCTTTCTATATCAAAATTCATATTTTACGCTGTCTGTCTCACAAGTCCACCACAGCATTTCTCAAAATATTCTTCAATAATATCGCTTACTTTTTCAATATCTTCTTTATAAATTTCTCCGATATTTCCAATACGGAAAGTATCTGCATCAGTTACCTTACCAGGATAGATTGCATAGCCGCGTTTTTTGATGTATTCGTACATTTCTGCGAAGGAGAAGTTATCCATTTTCGGTGTGAAAAATGTTGTGATGATTGGTCCCTGATGGGCATCGTCAATGTAGGTTTCAATGCCGAGGGCACGCATTCTCCTGATTAATAACTGATTATTTTCACGGTAGCGTTTTGCTCTTGCTGAAATGCCGCCTTCTTCTTTTAATTCTTCCATTGCTTTTGCAAAGGCAAGTACAACGTGTGTTGGTGATGTGAATCGCCATTTGCCATCCTTTTGCATTGTCTCCCACTGATCGTATAAGTCGAGGGAAAGGCTTCCGCAGTTTCCTTTACATTTCATAAGTTCACTCTTTTTACAGATGATGAAGGAGAATCCTGGCACACCCTGAATGCATTTGTTGGCGCTGCTAATGATGAAGTCGATGCCGATTGCTTTTACATCAATATCTACTCCTGCAAAGGAGGACATTCCATCAACGATAAATGTTTTTCCAGCTTCTTTTACTACTTTTCCAACAGCTTCGATATCATTTAAAATTCCGGAAGTTGTCTCACTATGAATCATACCGACATGTGTGATAGATGGGTCAGCATCAAGATATTCTTTTACTCGCTTTGCATCTGGTACATGGCTGTATTCTTCGTGATATACAACTACATTTTTTCCTGCCTGTTTTGCAAGCTGTGCCATCCTTGCACCGTAAGCACCATTTTCACAAACAAGGATTTTATCATCTTTTCCAACGGAGCTTGTGACAACAGATTCTACACCGAAAGTTCCGCTTCCCTGCATTAATACTGCTGTATATTCTGATTCGTCTACATGTGCAAGTTCCAGAAGCTCTTTGCGGATTTTCTGGGTGATGGATTTATAATCGTCATCCCAAGTACAATGGTCTACAAGCATTTCTTCCTTTACAGTGTCTGTTGTTGTCAGTGGTCCAGGTGTTAATAATTTATACATTTTAAATCTCCTTATTTCTCTATTTTTTACTCTTAAAAATAATTTTTTCTATACAGATTGTTATGTAAGATTCTTGGACAACTTCCTTAAATAAGCTTTGGAAAATATGCTTTCTCCTTACATTGCAACCTGCCTTTTCATATTCCATGATATTTTCTATACAATTCTAAAAATCTTTTTCAAATAACTTTCAACAATACCTACTTACATTCCTCAGATAACTTCTTATGCTTCTCTAATAAATCTACCGTAAGCTTCTCGCTAAATTTCTTTGGATATGCGGATTCGTTGGCTTTGTCAGCAGTTTCCCCATCGTATAAAGGATTTGGATATGTTTTAATGAGTTCTGGACGGCCCTTCTTAATGATGCATTCTGCCATATCCATTGCTTTTGCATTTGTTTTATCGCCTTTGTCGATAACGGCTACAGATTCTGTTAATGAGAAGTTTCCTTCTGTTGGGTCTACAAAGTCGATTGGAAGTCCGGAATTTTTATCTGCTACTGCCTGATGTCTTAAACCAAACCCGATAGCAACTTCACCGGCACGTACTTTTTTTATTGGACCTGAACCGGATTCTTCTAAATGGTCACCTGCATTATCATAGATTCCTTTTAATACTTCTTTGGCTCCATCTTCGCCATAAGCACTGACTAAAGCCTGAATCATAAGCCATGCTGTAGAAGAACCTTCGATATCTACTACAGAAAGGAATCCTTTGTATATTGGTTTGGCCAAATCTTTTAAGCAGGTTGGCATTGGAAGATTATTTTCTTTCATCATTTCTGTATTTACAATGATGGCACCTTCCTGAGAAGTGATTGGTGTATAATAAGAAGGATATTCCTCTAATGCACCGGTATCAAATGTAAGATCTTTAAACATGCCGTTTTGCTGCTGTGCACTTTCTACATAGAAAGAACTCATTGTTACGAGGTCTGCTTCAATGTTCTTTCCTTCTGCAAGAAGCTTACCTCCAAGCTCACTGGTTCCAAATGTCTGGAACATATACTCGCCTTTGTAGCCGTTTTCATCTAATGCTTTTTTCATTGTAACAACCGCTTCATCATCAGCGTTAGAATAAATAACTACTTGATCGGATACGGAAGATGCACCACTGCTTTTTCCACAACCTGTTAAAATTGCACTTCCTGCTAAAATTGTACACAGACAAAATGCTGCAACTCGTATAAGTCCTTTTTTTAAAAATTTCTTTCTCATCATATTCTCCTTTATTTGTGCAAGTTTTTGTTTGTTTTTATTTTTAGAATTTACCGCTACTAACTTAGCAAGAAAACTAAATATTACTTTTGCCGCAATATTAATCGCAAACAATAATAGCGATAAAACAAAGATTTCATCAAATTTCGCAAAATGCTGTAATTCTTTGATTTTGGCTGTGATAACCATTGTTCTCGCTCCGATAATAAAGATAATCGCACTAACGGTTACCATCGCATTTACAAAATAGTAGCTAAACACTTCTAATAATGTGGACATTGCGTTTGGAGTTACCACACGGATAACCGTTTTAAACCAGCTGTCTCCCATCAATCTTGCCGTGGTTTCCCAGGATGCATTCATTTTCTCTAAGGAGTTCTTCATCATCAGGTACGGTGTTGAAAAGAAGTGAATAATGTTACAAAAGATAATAATTGCAATTCTATTTTGCAGGCTTGTTCCAGAAAATGTAAGCAGGAACGCAATACCAAGAACCATACCTGGAATTGTATTTGTTACCAGAGAAATACTCTCGATTACTTTTTTACATTTTCCTGAAATACTGCTTCTTGCGGTTACTAATGCCGCTCCATATACAATCAGGGAACCACAAACTGCGGTAAGAACGGCAACCAGCACCGAATTTTTTACAACCATGAGAAGTTCTGTATCCTGAAATACAGAAACAAAATGTGCTGCTGTAAAGTGTACCCGATATGGCCATTCTTCAATGAATGGAACGATAATAATTACTGCAAAAATGGCTATAACACAAAGCAGGATTGCTGCTGAGACAACCGCACAGCCAATGTCCCTTACCTTTGATTTTTTCATTTCTATATCAGAAACTTTATTATAACGAATATTGTATTTTTCCAGATAACTTAATACAAGAATACTGATAATAGATGGAAGAAGCATCATCATCGCTACAACTGCACCTTTATTAAAGTTTGGTACACTTCCAAGCATTTCATTGTAAAGTCTTCCTGCAACAACCTCTGTCCTTCCGCCGACGGATGCCGGGATACCAAAATCGGTAAAGCTTAAGAAGAAAGATTGGATTACTGAAGCTGCCAGCGTGCCAGACAAAGGGCGCAGGATTGTCTGATAAAAAGTTCTCCCGGCATGATCTCCCATTACTCTTGACACAATCAGAAACTTTTTATCGATGTATCCCATCGTGTTATTAATCAGTAAAAAGGAAATCGGCAATGTATAGATGATATAGCCAATCATCAGGCCTTTCAATCCATAAATATCAAATAACTGTCTGCCAAAAAGCTTTGTCAAAAGCCCCTGTTTTCCAAGCGAATAAATAATTGCAAATCCATAAGTAATTGTCGGTAAAAGCATCGGCATAACCGCCAGCAGGTGAATTCCTTTTTTGGCAGGTGCAGGTATGTTTGTAAAGTGAATGCTGTATGCCAGTACAAATGCCAGCATCGTTGTTATTACTGCACTCGCCATTGCAATTCCTACACTGTTTATAAATATTTTAAGGAAATCTGCTCCTAAAATATCTTTATAAAATTCTAAGGTAAATCCTTCATTTCCCATAAAAGATTTTTGAAGAATCATAATCATTGGAATCAGTAGAAATGCACCAAACAGGATACATATCATCGAAAATATTCCTTTAATCTCCACATTTTTTTGTCGATTCATGTACGATATCCCCCTGTTCTACGCAGTTGCCGCACACTCGGCAAATAAGTGGAAAATGTTCGTTCTCTTAATTTCTAACTGATTTAAAATGAAATTTTCCACAAAGTCATCTGCTGGCTGCTGAATGATTTCTTTCGGTGTTCCGTACTGAGCAATCTCACCATCATTGATAATCAATACTTTATCGGATAAAGTTAATGCCTCTTCTGGGTCATGTGTTACGATAATCGTTGTTAAGGAAAATTCTCTGGCGATTTCTTTGATTTTACTCTTAATAGATTCCTTAATTACACCGTCTAATGCGCTTAATGGCTCGTCTAACAGTAAAATCTTTGGCTTCATGACCATCGTTCTTGCTAATGCTACTCTCTGCTTTTGTCCACCGGAAAGCTGGCTGATTCTCTTATTTAAATGTTCTTCTAATCCAAGTAAATGAATGAAATCCTGCACATCTTGTTCTGTGGAAATGCCCGGCTTATTCCGAAGTCCATAAACGATATTTTCATAAGCTGTCAGATTCGGAAATAATGCATAATCCTGAAATACGATATTGAATCCTCTCTTTTCTAATGGAACATTTGTGATGTCTTCTCCATCATAAATAATCTTTCCTGAAGAAATATCTGTGATTCCAAGAATCAGATTTAATAATGTCGTCTTTCCGCTTCCAGACGGCCCGAGAATGGAAACGATTTCTCCTTTTTTAATCTGTAATGAAATATCATCTAAAATAACGTTGTTTCCGTATTTTTTTACAATATTTTTAAGTTCTAACATATTTACCTCCCATGTTTTGTGCTTCGTATGTTCTGCACGCTTCCAAGATTATCACCAGTTTTTCTCATTTACAATCAAATCCATGTAAAGATTTGTAAAGGAAAATTTACAAAAAAAGTCCAGACTCATGTAGTATTTCTACACAAATCCGAACTATATCAAAATATTTTATCTTCCTATATACTTATTGATTTTGTGGATACATATGATTAGCTATATTTATAAAACATTTTGTATTTCCAAAAATCAACTATACCTTACTTATGAAATCAAGGAATCGTAACTTCTACGATGTACCAGTTTTCCACTACAGTGTAATCTCTGGCTATATTTCTCGTAATCATCCACTAATAATCCCGTATAAATCATATCCACAACCGCCATATGAATCGTCCTTGAAAAAATATCATTTCCATAAAGGAACTGCTTATCTGAAGTTAATATCACGATATCTGCCTGTTCAACGAGTGGCGTTTTATCAAAGTTGGTAATCGCAATTGTTGTCGCACCATTCTTCTTTGCCTGTTTCAAAACATCTACCGTATTAATAGACGTTCCTGAATAGGATATTCCTATCGCGACCTCCCCTTTTTTCATATGTCCTGCCTGAATGCTCTGTAGATAATAATCCTTTGTATATTCACAGTAAATACCCAAATACATCAGCTTTGTCTGCAAATCTTCTGCTACTGCATTTGAATTTTCTACAGAAAAAATGCACACCCGCTCTGCTTTTTCTATTGCTTTTACTGCCTTCTTCAACTTTTTTGCTGAGATAGCCTGCAAGGAATCCTGTAAAAGATTGATGGTATTTTGAATAATCCTCCCCGGCACATCCTCAATTTGATCTCCTTTTTTCATGGAAATACCCAGAATTCCTCTATTTGCCTCATCTATCTCCTTTTTCTTCATTCTCTCCTCAACAAATGCAATCTTAATCTCTTTAAAGCTTTTGTAACCGACCGCCTTTAACATTCGTATTACGGTGGCCTCACTGACCTCTGCTCCTTTTGCCATTTTCCCTAATGATATCTTTTCCATTTCTTCCACATGTTCTAACATATAAGAAGCTGCCTTTTGTTCTGATTTTCGAAGTTTCGGAAAAGCCACCTGTATTTCTTCTATTATCATTTCATACGCCCCTTTATAATAATTTCTTACGCTCCTTTGTAGTAAAACTACAAAAATTATAATAGACGTATGTCAACTTTCTCGGTTTTTCTTGTAAACTTTTCTTTACAAAAAAGGATTGTACTCCAAAAAGTACAATCCCTTTCTCATTGTGATTCTGTATACCTGCCTGCATTATCAAAATGTACTTTAACATTTCCGTTTACATGCATATATTTAGATATTATTTGCGTATTACAAACACTCTGTCACGCTTTATTCAACATTGCTATCTGCATACTGAAAACGCTATATCACGCTTTATTCACTTTTTCGTCTTCTTACTACAAGGAAGATAATCACAACGGCTGCAGCCACTCCAATGATAATCCATGTCAGGATTGGTGTAGTATCGCCAGTCTTACCACTCTTAGACTTCTTCTTCTTATTATTATTAGGTGGTGTCTTTTCCTTTTCTGTTGAAGTAGTCTCCTCTTCACTAGAAGTTGTCTCTTCCTCCTCGTCACCTTTTTCTCTATTTGTAAGAGTGATCGTACCAGTTTGCTGTTCCATAGATAATTCTACATTGCCCTCACCACTGACCTTATAAGCAAAATTATCTGGATCAATCGTGTTACCATCTGCATCTGTCTCTTCTATGTAAACTTTCGTTGTGCTGCCATCCTTCTCAACTCGAACAGGTACAGTCACCTTACCATTCTGCTGTAACTGTACTGTCTGAATAAGTTCATTCTCTACATTATCGTCTGAACCTGTCTGCTTGTAGACAGAAGCATAGAACGTATCATTTGTTGTTGTCTGCTGTCCATTCTGATCAAGCACTTTCTTCTCAATGGTCAGCTCTGCTACAACCATGAAATCATCAGGGAGCGTAGTAAATACATTACTGATATTCATCTTTCCCTGTGGACGACCCTGTAACTGCACTTTATTATCTGCAGAATCACCGGAGCCATCTCCAACTACACATTTATATGTTCTATCCTTCTCTGTATGTGTCTCTCCCATAGCATATGGAACACCATTCTCATCTGTTTCGAACAGATAATAAATACCGTCTGGAAGATTATCATACTTTATTGTCTCACTGTGGCTTCCATTAAAATCAATTGTCTTCAAATAATTCTTTCCATAAGGAATCGTTCCTTCGGCATCGCAGAACAATCCAACATAATATCTTGCTCCTGGAACAGTCTCTCCATTCTCTTCATAAGATTTCGGCGCCTGCAGATTATAAATCTTCCCTGTTTCCGGATCCATATAAACTAAAGCCTTTGTTACTTCTAAAGAACCCTGCTGATTACTTACTCCCTTGGTATAAGTCTCCACATCATAAATCCAGTTCTGTCCATCTTCCATATATGGAATCGCAACTAAAAATGGAGAAAACATCCCATAAGAAGCGCTGTCTTTTTCTTCGACAAGATACATTCCCTGCGCCAGATCCGTAAAACTAACTTTACCGTTACTATCTGTTTTCTTTGTTACTGATGAAATACCGGAATTGTCAATGACAGTAGTAAGCTTCTTCGCCGAATTCAGGTTCTTATCACTTGTTGTAATATCATTGACATCTACACCTGTAGATTTCAATGAACTAACAATATCAAAAGAAATATTTACTCCATCATGACTGATAGATGCAACCTGATAAATGCTAATAGAAACGTTGGCCTTATTGGTAATGCTGTCTCCCTGCTTTACATCATCTAAATTAATTGTTATGCTGCCTTTCTTATCTTTGTTATAACTGTCTGCCGCTTTAATCTGGGCCGGCATTAATAATCCTACTGCCATCGCAGCTACAGCTAACAAGGTAAGAATATATTTGCTGTATTTAATTATTATAGATTTCATCAATTGCTCCTCCTTTTTCATGATTGGTTATGGATTTGTTTTATCACTTTCTCTTTTTACTGCCTGACTTCTTTTTATGTTTGCGTCTCTTTTGCCGCCTTCGCTGCCTGCCACGCACCAGACTGTAAATAATCAAAAGTACAAGAACTCCTGTCGAAATCAAGAAAGTCCTCTGCTTCAATAACCACTTCCATAACGTATTCTTTTGAGAGCCTGTACTTTCCGCAACATACTTCACACGTCTTGCATGCACTAACAGACGGTGCGTATTAATTCCGTATGGTGTACAGGTTACTAACGTTACCCTGTCCTGTCCCTTCGCAATCGTAAGATGTCCTGTGTCTTCCGGCTTCACCGTCTCCACTTGAAACACCTTATATGCCAGTGTCTTCCCCAGAATGTGAATATAGAATTCATCGTTCCTCTCTAACTGGTCCAGATTTGAGAAAAGTTCCGCACTGGGCAATCCTCTGTGCCCCGTCAAAACTGCATGTGTGTTCTTCCCGCCAATGGGAATCGACGTTCCTTCCAGATGTCCAATTCCTTTCTCTAATACTTCCTGTGAAGTCCCATGATAAATCGGCAGGTACAATGAAATCTTTGGAATCTCCAAAGCTCCCATAACACCACTGTCCTCCATATCCAGCACATGACTATATGCACTGTCTGACTTCTTCGCCTCCTGAGAAAATGCATCCGATAGCTGTGGGTTCTCCCTCACCAGCATCGCATTATACTCCTCGGCTTCCTCCCAGTACTTCTTACGCTTCTCCTTATCCATCGTATGGACTGCATGGTCGTAAGAATCCATAACCTTTCCCTCACGAATCTGATTATACAATGTTCCAAGAACCGGATAATTCAAGGTAACATACCCCGCTGCAAAAAGCAGTGCAATCAGTATTCCCAGTATCTTACTTTTCATTTCTCCTGACCTGTCTTTTCTTTACTTTCTTCCCTGTTCTGCTATTCTTTCTCTTCTTCCCCTTATTTGGTCTTATATGAAAATAATACCATAATAAAATAATTAAAACAACCGCAAGAACAAGCATGAGCGCATATGCCTTCCACATAGTATTGCCCTTCTTCTTCGAGTTATCCTTCTTCTTCGCCTCCTTATACGGGATGCGTGTTCCCCTTACAAGAAGTCTGTGACTGTTAATTCCATAAGGAGTACAGGTTACCAGAGTTACATAGTCTTTATTTTTATCAATTAACAGATCCGATACGTTCTCCGGCAGAACAACCTTGATCTGATCTACTTCATAAGCCAGCGTTCGATTCAGTACATGAATGTAAAAGACATCTCCCTCCTTTACCTCTGTAAGATTATCAAACATTTTTGCAGACGGCAATCCGGTATGAGCTGAAATAATCGAATGGGTTCCCTTTCCCCCTACAGGAAGAGAACTATTCTCAAGATGCCCCGCTCCCTTTTCGAGCGACTCGCTGTCTGTTCCATGATAGATAGGCAGATATACATCAATCGAAGGTATCTCCACCGATCCCATAACACCGTCTCCGGCGATATTTAAAAGATTATCATAATCCTCATTCTGTTTTTTTACGGCATCCGGATCAAACGGGTCCGTCAGCACAACATTACCGAGAAGTTCCCTGTTATATTCCTGCGCCTTCTCAAGCGCATCGTTAATCTCTTTTTGCGACATTTCCGCCGCTTTCTTATCATAATTATCCACTACCTGTCCCTGATGGTGACTGATATACCAGTCACTGACCACCGGATACAGCGTGATAATTAATCCTGCTAAAAAGAACAGGATCAATACTATATTTATAATCTTCTGTTTCATCCTGCTCCTGCTTTCTTACCATATAATCACGGGGAAGTCATATGAGACTCCCCCGCGGTCTGCCTCACGGCATATCATTATTCAGAGACAAATCTGGTTTGTCATGTCTGTGTATCGACAAGTTTCTTCTTCATTCCCTCATCCATACATCAGAGTTATGCACTCCTGCGTCTAATTCCTATTGCTGTCATTCCATTGTGCGTGTGCAGTGAATCAATTATGCTCTTCTTTTCTTAGAAGCGATAAGAAGAAATGCAGCACCAGCCATGATTACAAGACCAGCAATAGTGAAGATGTAGGTACCCATGCCACCGGTGGATGGGAGGTTGAAGCCTTTGTTGTTGGTAACAGTTGTGCTTACATATCCATCTCCTTCCGCCTTAAAACCATTTGTTGTAGTTGTTACTGTTCCATTTGCAGGTTCTGCACCTGTAATGGTAAATTCAATTTTATCTTTTAATAATGTATAACCTGTTGGTGCTTTAACCTCTTCTAATTTGTATGTTCCAGCATTAAGACCTTTGATAGTAATTTCTCCATCTAAACTTGTTGTATAAATTCCATCAGTCATACCATCTAAATTTTTAATCTGGGTTTCCGTACCATCTACAACTTTATAAATTTTAAATTCTGCTCCTGTTAAAACAGTATTATTATCGTTGCCATCTTTTTTAGTCAACTTAAGACCATATGTATAAACCTTAGGAGTTGTTGTACCTGGTGCACTTGTAGTATTAGATCCTGGTGTACGGTTATAATCTAAAGTAACTGTATTAGTATTGCCATCTGTACCAACAACTGCATTTTTGTTCACTGTTGCTGTATAAGTTACTTTTACAGATTTGCCTTTATACTTCTCTGTCTGTAAAAACTTTTTAGTAAATGCAATAGAAAATCCTCTGTCTGTTTCTCCTGCTACATTATAATATACATCTGTATCTGTATTCTTTAACTTAGTTCCATCTACAGTTACTGTTAAATCTTTATTATAAGTTAAACCTGCAGATAAAGTATCATGAATTGTATATGTAGGATCTTTCTCCGCTCCATTTTCTGTAAAATATTCCTGAGTATATTTTGGAGAAATAGATGTAATTTCATAAGTAACTGTTTCGCCTACTCCTGCCTGAGTAGCATCTTTTCCTTTCCCGCTCTCAACAATCTTCTTATCAATAGATACAGATTCGTTCTTTGGTCTTGCTGTGATATTATAAACCCAGGAAGTAGCCTGTGTATTTTCTGGATTTTTATTAGAATCATCAGCAGTGTTAGATGTTGGGACTGCTACAAAAAATGGAACACTTGCTACGTATCCTTCCGGTGCATTTGTTTCTACTACTAAATAATATCCAAGGTCTAATCCTGTAAATTTGACCTGACCCTTATCATCCGTAACCTGTGTATTTATCCGATTAGCTTTTGTCTGTGTACTATTTGCAAATTGAGATGCAACTGTTTTCTGCGCATCTTTTGATAAATTTAATAAAGAATCTGCTTCTGTGTAGCCAGCTACATCGTTAACAAGCATTGTGTAGCCGTTTTTATCTAACCTTGCAATTTTGTACAGAGTAAATTCTGCGCCCTTTAATGGTTCATATTCTTTATTTGTACCATCTGTATTCTTCTTCTCGACATTTGTTGTCTTATTGATTGTAATACTACCTTTTCGATTATAATCAATTGTTGTTTCCGCATTCGCCATTGCCGGCAATAACGTAACTGCCATCATTACTGCAGTTGTTACCGCTACCAGTTTCTTCCATAACTTCTTCATATTCGTTCCCCGCTTTCTTTGTTATTTTTGAAACATGATTGTTTGTCTCTGAGTACCTTTTATATAAACGGGGCAGATGAGCCCCGCTATATTAAATTAAAATGTTGTAAATAATCGACTATACGATTCTTCTTCTCTTACGGATGGTGTACCATCCTCCGGCGATAATCATAATTGCAATACCAAAGAGTGTTGCCCGGAAACCTCCACCGGCTTCTGGCATATCAAAGAGTTTGTTATTCTTAACTGTGTAAGTAAGATCATAATAATAATCTGTATCTCCTACTTTAACAGGTTCACTATTTTTTGTAACTCCTGCATCATTTGATGTAACATATGGTAAAGTTACCTCTATTGGATTCGCTAAAAGACTATATCCTTTTGGTGACTGAACTTCTGTGATTCTATACTTGCCTTCCTTCAGGCCTTCAAATACAGCAATTCCATTCTCGTCTGTCTCGATAATATAATCGGAACCATCTGCCTTTGCTGATTCATAAGATTCTTTACCATCTGTCTCTGTAATTCTTTCAATCTTGAATTTGGCTCCTTTCAGAGGGGTATCTTTATCCTCACTGTCTTTTTCACCAATCTTCTTCATTGTAATGGAAGAAAGTCTTTCATTGGTATACAGTGCCTTTCCAAGATTCTTAGTAACATTTCGACTTCCTGGTGTGTTTAAATCCTCATAGCCAATTGCAAAGGTAAGTGTGTTTTTATCTGTTTCCTTGTTACTTGCACAATTTGTTTCTCCTGCTATCTCGGCACTCTTAAACTCATAATCAGAAGCTGGTAATGTTTCAGAAACCTCATAAACTCCTTTTTTCAAATTACTGAGCAGGTTTTTATCATCAGAAACTGCTTTTGTAAAAGAAGTATCACCTTTGTCAAAAGTCACAGTAAAATCGCCAACTTTTATTGGTGAGTCTAACACATTTCCATTTTCATCCTTTATCTTCTTTACTGTAAAGGTAAAGCTTGAGCTTTTCGAATGAGCACCTACATACTTACTGTCACTTAATAATTTTTTCTCGATTTCGATCTGGCCTGGGACAACTGTAATCTTATAAACTCCATATTCTCTCGTCTTGGAATCTTCGGAATTATGTGCCATTAACGGAACATTATTATTTTTAACCTCATCTCCAATCTTTGTATTTGCATCGCTCTTGTCTGTCGCTTGCTGCATCTTATTATACGTTACTTTAAGATAATAATTCTTTTCAGAAAGTTCTGGAGCCTCATCCTCCATATATTCCTCTCCTGGTGTTATCTCTTCTGTACAGTCGGCATCTTTATACCATTTCAATATAAAGTCATTGGCCTCTATTGGATTACCGTCTGCGCCAATTGTATATGTTACCTTCTTGGTCGTACCTTCTAGTGTTTTAATCTCACCCTGAGGATTTGCTGTATCAAATAATTGCTTTAAGATATCATCACTATACGGGCTCTTCTCTCCATAAAAGACTTTTTCTTCATGATTATTCACAAGAAGATCTGCCTTTACATTCACCTTTGGCTGCGGCAATGTCGCATCACCGTAACTTGTTGTAATCTGAGAATCTGGAGAAATGTTGGTAGGAATATTATTACCACCGATATATTCCTCTTTGGCAACAACAGAAATCGTCTTATGCCATTCTCCTTTTGTTTTATTCGGTATCGTCTCATCATTCCATACAATATACTGATATGTTTTCTTTACAGGATTTCCATTCGCATCTTTTACTACATTTCCATTGGCATCTTTCTGCTCAAATTCTCCGTAATAAACAGTTCCTCCGTTGGACAATGGAATTCCTGTTTCTGTATTGTAAGTCGTTCCGTTCTTTGTGACTGTATAATCCTGAGTAATCGCCTTCTTATCATCACCAATAATCGTAAACCTCGGATCAATGACATCCTTAATCTGTGCCGGTTTAATGTCAAGACTCTGTGTCATGGTCTGCTGGAGTTCCTTAAATATGGTCTTTAACTGATCAATGTTATCCGCTGTCAGTGCACAGTCTTTAGAAGCAATTCCTTTATAAGGTGTGTTCCCATCTTTGCCTCCTGCTAACCATGCTTTTGTCTTATCATTTAATGCAAAACCAACGGTATAAATCTTGATGCCTTTTTCTTTTATTCTATCGGCTTCATTTTCCGCTGCTGTCGCCGCTGTACTATTCCAGGTATTACCCGTTCCTGTTGGTTCTCCATCTGTAAATAGAATAACGTTTTTTGACTTTCCATCAGATAATAAGGTCTCTAACTGTATTCGTGCATTGCTTAATCCCTTATCCTGCTGGGTTCCTCCCGATGCTGTCATCGCTGCTATCTTCATTAAAATACCATTAACATTCGTACCAATAGTCTCTATAGCAACGGTTTCTTCTAAATTAGAGTTGAATGTTGCAATTCCCAGCTTGCTGTTTGGAGAAGACTGTGCCATAGAACTTACAAATCCCATCGCCGCCTCTTTCAGTCCATTCAATCGGCTAGCACTTGTATAAATTGATGTATTTGAGGAGGTAGGTACATCCACCCAGAAGTCTCCGCTCGCCAAGTATTTCCATTTTCCATCTACATAAATCATCGGGTGAGCTAAATTTGTATAACTGTATTGATTTTGATACCATACCGTCCTGGTACCCTTTCCATAATAATAAATCTTTGTCGTGTCAAGATTATTCAATGTATTCTGATTACATTTACCATAAAATGTAGCATACTCCTGACTTCCAGTCGTATGGGCACTATCAAACAACATCGAACCAGAAACATCCAATACCAGCATCGTGTCAGACACCTCATTATTCGTTATCGTTGTAGACTTGGTCAACTTAGATGAAGCTTTGATATCAATGTCATAGGTACGCTTATCCCAATCTGTCACCTTTGCTGTCTTACTATAATCCATCACACTGTCTATAAGTTCCTGCTCAGTAAGATTCAGAACATCATAATAATCTCCCTCTTTCTTAGTATAAGCGGTTTCACCATCTGAAAGGTACATCGTAGCAACTAACGTTCCTGCGTCATTTTTTGCTACCTTAACCACCCAGTTATCTACGGACGGAATATAATTTGTTGGTGCAGCATCTTCTGTTAATGTGTAAGTTCCTTCCGTCAGCTTGGAGAAAGTTGCATTACCATTCGCATCAGAAGTTGATGTCTGTTTCTCCTCAGTTGCCTCATTCTTTAAAGTGAATCTCGCTCCCTGAAGTGCTTCATTCTTTTTGTTAATCTTATGAAGTACCAGATTCGTGGATTCTGCTTCTGTTACCTGTGTAATACGGGCTGATGGTAAAGTAAAATTCATATTACAGTTAGAAACTCCTGCTCCACGTTCCATATAGAGAACAGTCAGTGTATGTTCCTGCTCTTTTTGTTCTGTTGTCAGCTGATCCTTTGTCTGATTCTCGTTCAACAGATACTTCCATAAATCAACCTTGCCAGGTGCTGCATCATGGATACCACCAAGATCAAGAACAACTTTATTCCCATCTAAAACAACCCAGAGGTCATCATCTCCTGTAAATTCATAATCTAACGGACCAATATAATCTCCCAATTTGAAATCAACGTCATAGCGCATTCCAAAATAATAATTATGCCCATTCGGTGCATTAGCCGTAGAATTTTCATTCTTATATTGTGAATCTATAGAATCTAAAGGGAAAAAGTTTTCACCTGCTTCCGCAACTTTTGTCTCCTCTGAGCCATTCGTTCCAGGTTTATTAACCTGCGTAAGCTGATAGGAATCTCCATTCTGAGCAAATACCAGTTTATAATCTGTAAACACCTTTCTTAAATAACGAGTTTTACCGTTAGAAGTAAATGATAAATCTGAATTATCAAAAAATCCTGGTTCCGGATAATTAAATTCAACATCACCATTACTATCTAATCCCTTTAATAATCCTGTGACTACTTGTTTTGTACCAGTCCAAGCATTCGCATTCCAAGTCTTTGTCTGTCCATTCTCATTGATATTGCTGACATTACATGTATAGTTTCTATATTCACTATAATTTTCTTGTGAAATTGTATGGTTATCATTGTCATTTCCAGACTCTCCCATTGTCAAGCGGGCACTATCTGAACCAATTCCATGATAAGAAGGATTCGACGGCATATTGATAGAATAATATGTACTTCCGTTTGGATTCCAGTAAGTCCCATCACCTCGTCCAGCCATAATCGTATAATCATAGAACTTCGTCTGTCCTTTTACTGTTGTCTTTTTCGGAGTATAATATACCTCTACTGTAGAATCTTTTGACAATGTGATTTTAGAATATTCGGATTCATTCACATAATTCTGTCTGTTTTTTGTTCCATCAGTATTTGTATTCTCTACAATTACCTTCTTTACATTCCAATTGCTTGCTTTAGCATAATCGTTGATTCTTCCTCCAACTGGAATCTCTAATACATCATCGGAGTAAATCTTTTTCTTTTCTCCGTTCGCATCAGCGGTTGAATCATCATTATAATGCTTAATTGTTGCCGTAACCTTTGTACTTCCCTGCTGAACAATAACGTAGGTTGAAAAATGATTTGTCTCAAATACAACATCACCTTTCTTATCTACATCCCCGTTCATGTTCTCTACTTTATTATTATCATCAACATGGAATACTGCTGCGTTCTGGCCTGCCGAGATTCCTGGTACATCTACAGAAACCTGTACAGATGCGCCCGGCTGGATCTCCTCACCATACAGTTCAAAATGAATATCATATGCATGAACCTTTTTCACAGTTCTCTTTTCCTTTAATGCAGCCTCCTCGACCTTTTTCTCTGTCTTCTCACTTAATTCTATCGGTTCAACAACTAATTCTGCATCTTCCGGCAAATCATTCTTATCAGCAGCCGTTACTGTTACATTCACCTCATCGCTCTTATACTCTTTCACGATTGGTTCTGGCTTGGCAGAAGAGGTCGTTGCTTCTGTTGTTGTCTCTTCTGGCGCAGTCTCCGTCGTTGCTTTTGTCTCCTTCTTTGTTGTCTCTTCTGCTTTTTCTTTCTTACTTTCGTCCGCTCCAGTTTTTTTCTCTTTTGTGACTATCTTTTATATAAAAAGACATTTTTTAGCTTTTCCTTTCACTAATGAATGATTTTTTTATCAAAAACTTAAAAAACATCGTATCACAGAGTTCATGCTGGAAAAATACCCGTTATAAACCGATATTTTACTCAAAGCACTTCCCTTTATCTCTGCAATACGATGTTTTTCATCTCATCTCTGTAAAATACTCCACAATTAAATTGCCGAGTATTTCCATTTACTCTTTTAACAAATATATTTTTCTGCTATTTTTTTTAGTTTGTCTGGATGTTTGGCATACCAGACTTCATAAGTCAAATTTTCATCGGAAATAACCTGTCCAAGTTCCACAAAAAATTCTGGAATGACGTCAGCAGCCATAACACCCCATTCTTCTCCAAAATGTTCTTCTCCCTGTGTATCTTCTCCATTTACATGGAAAGCAAATGCCGGCTGCATTTTCCCATCTACACGTTTTGATGCCCCGTGGAAACCAAGCTTTCCAATCTGGTGCGTTCCACAGGAGGAAGTACATCCGGAAATATGAATTCTTGGAAGTACTCCATCTGCAAAGTGATATGGTTCCACTGCCTCTATAATACTTGCTAGTAAGCCCTGAGAATCTCTAAGTCCAATCTGACATACGGTACTTCCAATACAAGATACCGATGTTTCAAATAAATTTTTTGCCCCATCTTCTGTAATTGCAACAACCTCTTTGGCCTGTGACGCATTCAGATTAATAATGTATAATGTTTCATCTGGTGCAATACGAACTTCTGCATTTGCGATATCTTCTATTATATTATAAATTTCTCCGAACTTCTTCACTGGCACGATTCCACCAATTGGGTGATATGCCACTGCATATAGTCCTTCTTGTTTCTGTGAAAGAATACGTTCGGATTTATCCGTACTATTATTTTCTATATTCTTTCTTGTATGTTCTACCTCTGTTTCTACTACTTTTATAAGAAGAGAATCTTTATATTCTGCCTTTACTTCTGCTAACTTTTCCTGATAAGCTTTGCGGTATCCATCTACACCTAACGTCTCCTGCATATATCTTGTTCTTGATTTCGCACGACTCTCATAATTGCCGTAAGTGGTAAATGTACGAACCATCGCCTCTACATAATAGAGAACTTCTTCCGGCTTTACATTCTCCGCCACCTTTACACCCATGCGATAATTATTGCCAAGTCCTCCTGCACTGTACACGTCAAATGTCCCGTTCTCCTTTGCCACAAATCCAAGATCACGGAAAGTCGCATGGGTCACATTTGCCGGAGAATTCGAGAATCCAACCTTTAACTTTCTCGGAAGTTTCACCGTCTTAATAATTCCCATCAGATAATCAGAAACACATTCCGCATAAGGCAGCACGTCAAAATACTCTCCCCGCTCCACTCCGGATAATGGCGAAACCATTGTATTTCTCGGGAAATCTCCACCGCCACCACGTGTGACAATGCCAACTTCCATCGCCTGCTCCATAATATCACAGACCGCATCCGCATCAAGATCGTGAAACTGCACCGTCTGGCAGGTTGTCAAATGTGCTCTTTTCACATCATACCTTTCAATAGAATCTACGAGGAACTTTAACTTCTCCTTCGTTACTCTACCGCCAGGCATACGCAGGCGAAGCATACTTGCTTCTCCACCTTTTTGTGCGTAACTTCCAAATCCGCCAGAAAAGCCTTTATAATCCTTTACACTAACCTCTTTGGCATAAAACTTTTCTGTCATTTCCCTAAAGTCTTTTAAATCTGCTTTAAATTCCTTCATCAAATCCTGATTCATATTTCCACTCACTCTCACTTTCTATTATTCTCTATAACTCATTATAATTTTCTCTCAATAATAACAATTAAAATTATATCATACTTCTCCTACCTGAAGAAGTAGTAATAAATTAAATAGTAATTTGCTAAGCTAAACAGACGAAGTCTGAGAATCAAATCATTTATATTTGTGATTTTCGTCGCGGCGTGTTGAATGTTCGCTTTTGCGCTCGCATCCAACACTTGCTCCCAGACCACAAATATAAATGATTTGATTCTCAGACTTCTGCATTCTGGCTGTTCAAGCAAATTAATGAGGAAATTTGTGGGAGAAAACAGGAGGAACAGCCCGACCAAAAAGACTAAAATTCTTAGAAATTAGCGACAAACTATTACTGATACATGAGTGAAACATCCTCACTCCCAGAAAGACGAGGGCATAATGTAACTAAAATCCTATATTTACTTCAACTGCCAAAGACAGCTTCCCAAGAGAGAAGGTACCCTATATTTGTGGCCTTAGAACGAGGATTGAATGTGAGCCTGTAAGCGAACATTCAACCCACAGTGATAGAGTCACAAATATAGGGCACCTTCTCTCTTGGGAAGCGTCTATTTTTCCTGCGGCAAAACGCAATTGTTAGCACTCATTTAAATTGAGTGCTAATTTTTTCTTGACATTCCCGCAAACTGGTATTAGTATAAGAATGGTATTGATAAAAATACAAAGGCAATATTCCAGACGGAAGTTTTTTGACTTAGTTCATAGAATATTAGCCTACATTTATATAATTAATTTTAAGGAGATGCTTATTATGGCTAAACAGGGAAGTTTATCAATTAACAGTGAAAATATTTTTCCTATTATAAAGAAGTGGCTCTATTCTGACCACGACATTTTCATCCGTGAGTTAGTAAGTAACGGATGCGATGCTGTAACAAAGCTGAAAAAGCTTTCTGTTATGGGTGAATTTGAAGAAGCTGACGATGAGAAGTATAAAGTAGAAGTTCGTATTAATCCTACTGACAAGACTCTTACCTTTATTGATAATGGTATTGGTATGACAGAGGACGAAGTAGACGAATACATCAATCAGATTGCTTTTTCTGGTGCTGCTGCTTTCATGGAACAGTATAAAGACAAAGCAAGTGATGAGCAGATTATCGGTCATTTCGGACTTGGTTTCTATTCTGCATTTATGGTTGCTGATAAGGTTACTATTGATACTCTTTCTTATAAAGAAGGCGCTACACCAGTTCACTGGGAATGTGATGGTGGTACAGAATTTGATATGGAAGATGGTGACAAAGCAGAGCGTGGTACAACAATTACTCTTTACCTCAACGATGAGAGTTATGAATTCTGTAATGAATACCGCTGCCGCGAAGTTCTTAACAAATACTGTTCTTTCATGCCAGTTGAAATTTACTTTGTAAATGAGGAAGAAGAAGCGAAAAAGGCTGAGGAAGCTGCCAAAAAGGATGCTGAAGAAAAGGTAATTGACGTAGACGTAAAGGACGCTGATGCAAAAGAAAATAACGCTGATACAGAAGATGGTGATTCCGAAGTAACTCTTGAAGAGGAAGAAGAGGAAGAAGATGATGCACCTAAGCCAATCAACCAGATTCATCCATTATGGACAAAGCATCCAAACGACTGTACTGATGAAGAATATAAAGAATTTTACCGTGATGTATTCCACGATTATAAAGAGCCTTTATTCTGGATTCATTTGAACATGGATTATCCATTTAACTTAAAAGGTATCCTTTATTTCCCTAAAATCAATACAAAATATGATACAATCGAGGGAACAATTAAGTTATATAACAATCAGGTATTTATCGCAGATAATATTAAAGAAGTTATTCCTGAATACCTCTTATTATTAAAGGGATGCATTGACTGTCCAGACCTTCCACTGAACGTATCAAGAAGTGCATTACAGAATGACGGTTTTGTTAAGAAAATTTCTAACTACATCACTAAGAAAGTTGCGGAAAAGCTTTCCGGTATGTGCAAGACCGATCGTGAAAACTATGAAAAATACTGGGATGACATCAGCCCATTCATTAAGTTTGGCTGCATCCGTGACCAGAAATTTAACGATAAGATGAAAGATTACATCATCTTCAAGAACATGGAGGGCAAATATGTTACACTTCCAGATTATCTTGAAGCTGGTAAAGAAAAATACGAAAACAATGTTTTCTATATCACAGATGAAGTAGCACAGTCTCAGTATATCAATATGTTCAAAGAACAGGAAATTGATGCCATCTACCTGACACACCAGATTGATACAACATTTATCACTCACTTAGAGCAGAGAAATCCAGAAGTAAAATTCCTGCGTATCGACTCTGAACTGACTGATAACTTCAAAGAAACAATTGATGAGAACGAAGAAAAAGAACTCACTGAAAAGCTTTCCGAGAAGTTCAAAAAGGCAACTGGTGTTGAAAACTTAATCGTAAAAGTTGAAAAGCTGAAAAATGCCGATATGCCTTCTATGATCACCGTTTCTGAACAAACACGTCGTATGTCCGAAATGATGGAAATGTACGGAATGAGCAACAGCTCCACAGGACTTGGTGCAGAAGGTGAAACTCTCGTCCTTAACATGAACAATGACTTAGTTCAGTATGTTTTAAACAATGACGAAAGCGAAAATACTACTACAATCTGCCAGCAGCTCTATGACCTTGCACGTCTGGCAAACCATCCGCTGAAACCGGAAGAGATGACTGCATTTGTTGCACGTTCCAATAAAATACTCTCCATTCTGACGAAATAATTTCTGATTTGCCGCAGGCAAGGGAGACGCCCTCTGGGAATGAAATAATCCTTATTTCATTCCCAGAGGGCGTCTCCCTTGCTGCACAATCAGAAGTTAATAAAATCCATTATATTCTTTGTCGTTTTTCTTTAATTCCTGATTAATATATCCTCTTCCTAATTTCTCTGGAAGTGTTTTTTGACCAGAGAACAGATTCGTTCCTAATCCCAGGCGATTTCCATCAATCTGTACTCCCAAAGCTGCTAATGTCGTTGGAAACATATCCATTGTAGAAAAATCTCTGTTTTCGGTCACATTTTCTTTATAGGTACAATCAGCATTGATAATTGTATTATACACGGTTCTTTTATAATTATTATTTAAATTACCCCATATCGGATCGGACGTATCGACCATTGTCGTATGATCACCAGCTATAACAATTGTCGTATTTTTGTAAAAATCCTGTTTTTTTATCCATTCTACAAAGTCATATACCTGCTGGTCTGCACAGGCAATTACATTAGCATATTGTCTGTTATATTTATCTTTACAAAGTCGGCATTTATAACCTCGTGGAAAATGCGTATCCACCGTCAGCATTGTAAGATTAAATGGTTTGTCAGACGAAGAAAGCTGTTCGAGCTGCTTCTTCGCACGTTTATATAATATTTCGTCTTCATGACCCCAAAATACTTTGTAATCCGGCGCAATGAATCCTTCTTTTTTCGCTGCATTATAATCTTCTATATGAAAATCTTTGTGGCTTGTAAAGTATGTATCTCTTCCAGCAAAGTCTCCCTCACTTCCACACAAAAACACCTGCTGGTATCCTTCTTTATTAAGAATATCTCCCATTGTTGTTAAATTAGGAAGAAAGTTTCCAAACATAGATCCCGAATTATGAAGCTTTAAATTAATTGCTGCTGTCTGTGCAACCATTCCTCCAACCGTATAAGCCGTTGCCTCTAAACAAGTTGGCCCACCTAGCTTTCCATCCGCCTTATCTGAAAAATTTATATTTTCCTTCGCCAATTTTGTCAGATTCGGAATATAATTATCATCCATGATACCGCCATCTTCCTGATCGGCATAACTACTTTCCATTGATTCCATAAATATATAAATCAAATTTCTTTTTTGAGATGGAAAATCAAGTTTTGTCTTAGCTGGGTTTACATAATATTTTTCATAGAAATCCGTTTTCTCCTGAACACTTTTTATATACTCCCACATACCTACTTTTGTTCCCTGAATTTGTATTGTTCCAACCAGGACAATGAGCAGAATAATTTCCAGACAGATTTTAGTCCATGCAGGAACCTTTTTTACAGGTAAATCTTCAAGATTGTATAATACTCTTACCATAATAAGATAAACTATGCTAATCGTAAGCGTAACAAGGAGCGGCGGAATAATTCCTGTTTTTATAATACTGTTTATTACGCCACTGTCCGTTCCTTTTATCGGACTGGTAAGCTGCAGCACAATAATGGAAAATGAAACATCCCCACATGTACTTTTAAGCCATGTAACCATACTACAGGCCAGCAGTGTTATAAATAAGGCTACCGGAACTAATAAACCAAACGGAAATGATAATACTTTCAATATTTTGTTCTGATCCGTCCTCTTCTGAAGTTCAACCGCATGAGATAATAGCAAATAGCAAGCCGGCATAATCAAAAACATCATAAAATAAATTGTCATTGTTATCTGTTTTTTCTGCACACGCTCCCTGTAATTTGCATTTAATTCTATATGATCTAATACAAACTGCTGCCCTATCTTGCTTCCAAAACGAACTTTTATCCTTGTTATTCCAGTAGCATCTACCTCTCCAAATGCTATTTTTTCTCCTTTTTTTATATTAGCCCATACTCTTGGGTTCTGTTCATAAGTAGGCTTTTCTTTGGTCTGGTAAGAAATTTTTACATCTGTATCCTGCGCCACTGGTTCTTCAAAATATACTTTTACATTGGCAATTTTCGAGGACTGCATCTTATACTTTATAAAAGGTCTTGCTTCTTTAATAAGAAAATGATTTCCATTTATCTCATACCCACGAAATTCTGCTTTTTCCAGATTCACATTCTGCGGTTTTAATGCTTTTTCCTGCGGAATTCCAGAAATATGCCATGCAAAAAATAAACTAAGAAGCACAATGGCTATTATCCCTGCTACTTTACTGACAGATTTTTTTTAAAAATGTCTCCAACACACAGTAAGGCCAAAGAGCAAAATGCCTGCAATCAGTCTTTTTAATACTGGTGCCATCAGGTTTTCCATTCCTTTTTCTTCTCTCATAAGATAAAGGGCAGTCATGATTCCTGCACAGAGGATTATTGCAGCCAAAACAAATCCTACTACAGCTTTTATATAATTCTTTTGTTGCTTATTCATCTGTTTCAATCTTCTCCTAATAAAACTGATTATACATTTTATCGTTTCGTTTCAGTTCTTTATTAATATAATTAGCACCTAATTCTTCTCTCAACGTCTCTTCTCCTGAAAATAAATTAGTTCCTAATCCAAGTTTATTCCCATCAATTTCTACACCAAGAGCCGCCAATGTTGTTGGGAACATATCCATTGTAGAAAACTTTCTCTTTGTCGTAACTTTTTTCTTATATGCACATTGCGGATTAATTATTGCATTATATACCGTACGCTGATAGTCATTGCTTAAACTTTTCCAGAACTTACTTCCTGTATCTACCATAGAAGTATGATCTCCGGCAATAATAATTGTCGTGTCTTCATAGAAGTCCTGTTTCTTTATCCACTGTACAAAGTCGTAAACCTGACGGTCTGCACAGGCTACTGCATTCCCGTAAGTGGTATCGTATTTGTTCTCACATAAATCACAAATATATCCATTAGGGAAATGTGTGTCTACCGTCAGCATAGTAAGATTAAAAGGTTTACCTTCCTTAGATAATTTTTTCAGATTCTTTTTTGCTCTTTCATATAGAACTTTATCCTCATGACCCCAGTACACTTTATAATCTTTTGGGATATCTCCTTCTTTTATTGCGGCTTTATAATCTTCAATCTGATAGTCTTTATGTGTTTTAAAATAGGCATCTCGCCCTGCAAAATCTCCATCACTTCCACACAAAAACATCTGATTGTATCCCTGTTTGTTAAGGATATCACCAAGTGCTGTCAGGTTAGGAAGGAATGAGTCAGATACTGCCCCAGAATTCATTACTTTTAAGTTAATTGCAGATGTCTGTGCTACCAATCCACCGGCAGTATACGCTGTTGCTTCTAAACAGACAGGTCCACCCACTTTTCCATCTTTCTTATCAGTAAACTGTACATTTTCTCTTGCAAGCTTCGTCAGATTCGGAATATAATTATCATCCATAGTTCCACCATCTTCCTTATCTGCGTAACTGCTTTCCATAGATTCCATAAATATGTAAATCAGATTTTTCTTTTCCTTAGGAAATGTCATCTTTACCTTTGCAGGATTCACATATTCTTTTTCATAAAAATCAGAACTCTCCCTCACACTTTGTATGTAATCCCACATACCTATCTCTGTTCCCTGTACCTGTACAGTATGCAGAAAAAATACAACCATAACTACTTCTATACAAATCTTACTCCATCTTGGAATTTTCTTCACTGGAAGATCTTCTAATGCATACATTCCCCGCACAATGAAAAGATAGCACAGTACAGCTGCTACGGCAAGAAGTACCGGAGGAACTACTGCAGTCTTGATGATACTGTTTATAATTCCGCTATCTGTTCCTTTTATCGGACTTGTAAGCTGTAAAAGGATAATGGAAAATGAAACATTTCCACATGTCATCTTCACCCATTCTACTAAATTCACTACAAGGAAGGTGGCAAATAATGAAAGAATTGTTATAAATCCAAATGGAAAAGATAAAATTCGCAGGCAAATATTTTTATCCGTTTTCTCCTGCCACTTCTTTCCTGCTGCTAATATAAAATATCCTGCCGGAATCAGCATGAAAAACACAAAATATTTCACCATGCTGACTTTCTTTTGATGCATGCGTGCCGCATAATTTCCATTAATTTCGGTATATCCATAATCAAACTGTGTTCCAATCTTTCTTCCGATACCAATTTTAATTCTCGTAACATCTTTTACTTTCATTGAAACACAGCCTACTGTTTCTCCCTTATGAACTTTTACACGCATTTTTCTTGTTTTATTATCAAATCCATGCTGTGTCTTTGTCTCATACAGAACACGCACAATAACTTTCTGTGCAACTGGTTTTGAAAAATGTACCGTAACATTATCAAGATAATCTACATTAATTTCTTTTACAATATTTGCGTTTGCCTCTGCCACTGTAAAATGACCATCTTTAATATCATAACGATCAAATTCACTTTCCGGTGTTTCTAATCGCTGCGGCTTCAACTGGCTTTCCTGCCAGATTCCAGAATTCTGCCATGAAAAAAATCCCGCAACAAAAAGAAAAACAATAATACCTGCTATCTTTCTATTTCTTTTCTTTAGCAGATGACGTACTGCTATTGCAATTCCTAATAATACTGCTATTTCTACAGTCAGTTCTACTTTTTTTACCAATTCTTCAGCAGAAAGGCCAAGCTCTCCTTTTAAATAATTAGCCCCTGCAATTCCTATGCACGCAATAAAAAAAGCGGCCAGAAAATAGATTACTGCCGCTTTTTTCCCGCTCTGCATGTTCCCCTGATTTTCCATCTTTTCCTCCTTATGTATTTTATGTAATTTGCTATATTACATTTTTTAATCTTGTTTTTGTTTTATACTTCTCAAACGTATTTCATAAATGCTTTCTGCAAGATATGAACCACACACGCTCTCTAAAACAAACCAACCAAGAATTATAGCATGAAAAGATAGAATTGTAAATGCAGGTACTACATAAAACGATACTATTTGAAATATTTATCTACGCCATTCGCAATTCCCTTCGCAAGTTTCTTCTGGTAAGAAGAAGAATTCAACTGACGGTCCTCTGTTGGATTTGTGAGGAAACCACACTCTAAAATCATTGTAGGAATCTTTGCCCAGTTAATAGTTGTATAATAATCTGAGCGGATTGTTCCGTGACTTTTCTTATTCACAGCTTTTGCTACGGAACTTAACAGGCAGCTTCCAAGACGGCGTGAACTGTTAAATATCTTCTTTCCAACATAACGTGAACTTCCGGGAACACAAACCAAAGGACCTCTCGCACTTGCTCCTGATGCATTACAGTGAATACATATATGGATATCCGCACCACTCTTATTCGCTTTCTTCGTTCTCTGCTGGTTAGAAAGTGGACAATTATTGGTTGTTCGGAGCATTATTACTTTATATCCTCTCTTCTTCAGCTCTTTTTTTGTCGCTTTTGCAATTGCAAGATTAGTCTTATATTCTGGGATATGCGTACGTACACCAGCAGTACCAGATGTCAGTTTTGCTTTTCTTCTGGAAGAACCTGGCGCTAATCTTTCTGTAGAAGAGATTCCTCTCTGCTGGTGTCCAGCCGCTATAAATACAGTTCTCTGCTTCTTTGCTTTTGTCTTTTTTTTCTTTTTTGCTGTCTTTGTTGTTGCTTTCTTTGCCTGTGTAGTCGCTGCCGCTGCTTTAGCAGATACTTTCAATGTACTTGTCGGAATCATCGTAAAAACCAGCATAAAAATCAGCAGAAAGCTAAACGTTTTTTTCATCATTTTCTTCACTTTTTATTCCTCCCTGTAAAATTTATAAGTCCATTATACACTCTGCAAAAATATACGTCCACTGATTTAATTTACTATTTAATTCGTTAGACAAACAGACGCCCGGGAAGAGAACCGATACCCTATATTTGTGACTTTAGTCGCGGCGGTTTAAAT
>ENA-ORTV01000904-ORTV01000904.1-human-gut-metagenome-genome-assembly--contig:-NODE-904-length-34894-cov-3.454462_pt1 | contig 34894 bp, 20 predicted proteins | sample MGYA00241915_ERZ509194 | MGnify/ENA primary metagenome ERZ509194 (study PRJEB26280, sample SAMEA2338810) | human gut metagenome | biome: human gut; feature: human-associated habitat; material: faeces... | reverse complement strand
TTCCAATCTGAATCAAATCAGAGTATGTAACATACATTGGCAACGCCCTCCTTTCTTTCGTCTGGAGGGTTAGATTTGTGCCTCGTTCCAGTCTTTGATAAACAAGCTTTGCTGAAATCTAGCAACCCTCCGATAACAGAGGGTAAGCCGCCTGGCTTTCTGGTTTTTCCCATGTACGAAGTATATCATAATTTATCAGAACAGACAATGATAAAACGAAACAAATCCCCTCAGATTGCTCTAAGAGGATTTGCAGATTCATGATTTATAATAGCAGTTCATATTGCTTGGTTATAGTCTTACAAACATTCTGTGATTTTACTTTTCATCCACAACCTGGAAAATGTAGAACTTCAGATAATAGGACGTCTCATCCCCCGCCCACAGAATCGGATGGTCGGCTGCCTGGGTGCGATATTCGATCTGGCGCAGGCGGCGGTGGGCGCTGCGGGCTGCCTCCTGAATCGCCTTTGTGAAGAGCTCCGGCGTCATGAAATGGGAGCAGGAGCAGGTGGCGAAGTAGCCGCCGTCCTTTACCAGACGCAGACCGCGAATATTGATCTCGCGGTAGCCCTTGATGGCATTTTTGACCGAGCTGCGGGATTTTGTGAAGGCAGGCGGATCGAGGATCACGACGTCAAATTGCTCACCTTTTGCCTCTAATTCCGGAAGCAGGTCAAAGACATCCGCGCACTGAAAGGTGGTAGTGCCGGAAACACCGTTTAACTCTGCATTTTCACGCGCCTGTGCGACGGCAAGTTCGGACGCATCCACGCCGATGACCTCTTTGGCGCCGGAGACGGCTGCATTTAAGGCAAAGGAGCCGGTGTGGGTAAAACAGTCCAGAACGCGTTTGCCCGGGCAGAGACGCTGGATTGCCAGACGGTTGTATTTCTGGTCGAGGAAAAAGCCAGTTTTCTGCCCGTCCTTGACATCTACCAGATAGCGGACACCATTTTCAACGATCTCTACTTTTGTATCAAATGGTTCCCCGATAAAGCCCTTATAGCGCTCCATGCCCTCCTGTAAGCGGACCTTAGCGTCGCTGCGCTCGTAAATACCGCGGATATGAATGCCGTCTTCCTCAAGCACCTTGACGAGTTTTTCCAGAATCAGCGGTTTCAGACGGTCGATACCGAGCGCCAGGGATTCAACGACCAGCACATCGGAAAATTTGTCGATCACGATGCCCGGAAGGAAATCTGCTTCGCCGAAAATCAGGCGGCAGCTGCTGGTATCAACTGTCTGACGGCGGTATTCCCAGGCATTGCGGACGCGCATTTCGATAAAAGCATCGTCGATGACAGTATCCTTTTTGCGGGAAAGCATCCGCACGGTAAGCTTGGAGCGGGTGTTGATAAAACCACATCCGAGCGGATAACCGTCAAAATCTTCGACACGAAGGATATCGCCATTTTCAAATTCGCCCTCAATTCGTTCAATTTCATTATCATAGATCCACATACCGCCGGCTTTCAGGGAACGAGCCTCGCCTTTGCGGATATGGACAACTGCCTGTGTATTCATCATGGATGTAACAGTCCTTTCATATAAAATGTAAAATTCGTTTCTTTCATTAAGTATACAAGAGGAGAGAAGGACTGACAAGTGAAAACCGAGAGATGTTTTTAAGCTTCACAGATTTATGATTTTATTTTCACAATTACATCACAAATAACTGATAGACTATCTCATGTAAACAGAGAGAGGGCAGAAAGCCTGAGATAGAATATAAGAGTATGAACAATCCGCTGCGGGAAGGTTCGCAAAATGGACAGTACGCAGCTGTGATTCCTGAGAACAGGAGGTATGAATATATGTATGACGAGAATGAAAGAAATGAGAGACACGATCAGGATGTAGATTATACGGAGGGCGCTTATTCGGACAGCGCTTATGAGGAAAAGAATAACGATACTGCTAAAAAAGAAGAAACTTCCGATTATGGCGGTTATCATGATTCCCGTTACCGGGGCAGTCTCGATGGAGAACCGGAGGCAGCAGCCGGAGCAGATCCGAAAGAGAATGCAGAGAAGCAGCCGGAACGCAGCTATATTCCGGAAGAACGGAGTGGCCGGGGACATGGCTCTAAGAATACTGGTAAGAAAATTGCGGCACTTGTGATGTCGGGCATTTTGTTTGGCTGTGTGGCAGGCGGAACCATGGTCGGCGTGAATGCACTTTCAAACCGGCTTCTTCCGGGTGAGACCGCACAGGAAACGATCGGTCAGGTTTCCCAGGAGACACAGGCAGATGCGGGCACTAAAACGCAGACCTCCATTGGCAACGATGTTTCTTCGATTGTAGAGAAAGCGATGCCGTCCGTTGTAGCGATCAACAACAAGATGATTTATACACAGGACAACTGGCTGTTTGGTCAGCAGCAGTACGAGGTGCCGAGCAGCGGTTCAGGAATCATTGCCGGACAGAATGACACGGAACTTCTGATTATTACCAATAACCATGTCGTTGAAGATTCCGAGGAACTTTCGGTTACCTTTATTGATAACCAGAGCGTTAAGGCAGCGGTCAAAGGTACTGATTCCGATTCGGATCTGGCAGTCATTGCCGTACAGCTTTCGGATATACCGGAAGAAACGAGAAAACAGATTAAGGCAGCCGATCTGGGCGATTCTGATTCCCTGAAGCTGGGACAGGGTGTTGTGGCAATCGGTAACGCACTGGGACAGGGGCAGTCGGTTACCGTCGGTTATGTCAGCGCTTTAAATAAAAAGCTAACCATCAACGACGTAGAGCGGACACTTCTGCAGGTCGATGCGGCGATCAACCCAGGCAACAGCGGCGGCGCACTTTTAAATATGAACGGTGAAGTTATCGGCATCAATGCGGCGAAGTATTCGGACACCAGTGTTGAGGGCATCGGCTATGCGATCCCGATTTCACAGGCAAAGGATATTATCAGCGACCTGATGACGAAGACGACGAAGGTAGCTGTCGATGAGAATGAGCAGGGATATCTGGGAATCCAGCTTCAGAATATCGACAGCCAGATGGCGCAGGCGTATGGCATGCCGGAAGGTATCTATGTATACAAGATTGTTGCGGGCGGCGCGGCATCCAGGTCGGATCTGCGGGAGCGCGATATTATCACCAAGTTTGACGGTGAGAAGGTAAAGAATGGTGATGATCTCAAGAAACTGCTGACTTACTATAAGGCAGGTTCCACCGTTACCATGACGGTACAGAGTCTGGAAAATGGCAAATATGTCGAGAGAAACGTACAAATTACACTGGGCTCCAAGAGCGATATGCCGCAGAGCCAGGATAGCCAGAACGAGAGCCAGAGTGAATCACAGGCAAGTCCGCAGAGAAAACTGGGAAGATAGAAAATACCCCATCAGCGAAGTGGGCTGGGATGGATATTTGCCCGTAACGGTGAAGATACGGAACTGTTGCGAAGCGGAAATGAATAAAATCAGGAAGATATAGAAAAGAAGGCAGGTGAACCGCCGGTAGATCCTCTTGTAATCAGAGAGGGCGGTGATTCATCTGTCTTTTTGTTTCATAGGAAATTTTTTTATTTTTAAAACGAAATGACGGCTGCTGTTATGATTTACGTTTTTCACAAGCTATGATAAAATGAAAAGGTGCTTTCAGATTGGAGGAAATATAAAAATATGAGTGATAACCAGAATATAGATACGACAACCAATATAAACGAAACAGATACAAATAAAACCAGTACAGATCATTCGGATGATTACGAGAAAATCTGCTACGTCTGCCGCCGCCCGGAGAGCAAGGCGGGAGAGATGATCACGATGCCGGGCGGGATGAATTTCTGCCATGAGTGTATGCAGAAAGCATTTGACTCGATTTCCAAGTCGGGCATGGACTTTTCCAAGCTTCAAAATATGCCGTTTATGAACATGAATCTCAATGATTTTGCGGGCATGCAGATGCCGAATACAGAGATTCCAGAAAAAAATAAGATTAAGAGAAAGAGCAAGGTAAAAGACGCGGAGAAATTTCTGACGATGAAGGATGTTCCGGCACCGCACCAGATCAAGGCGCAGCTGGATGCGTATGTGATTGGGCAGGAGCGGGCGAAACGGGCAGTTTCAGTGGCAGTCTACAACCATTATAAGCGCGTGATTCTCCGGCAGCAGGACGAGCTTCGGGCAAATGAAAATACGGAAAAAAAGGCGGAAAACGCGGCGGCACAGGGAATGCAGATGCAGGGCGGCGAGCCGGAGATTGAGAAATCCAACATCCTGATGCTGGGACCGACCGGAAGCGGAAAAACGTACCTGGTCAAGACACTGGCGAAGCTTTTGGATGTGCCGCTGGCGATCGCGGATGCGACAGCGCTCACGGAAGCTGGATATATCGGAGATGATATAGAAAGCGTAGTCTCCAAGCTTCTGGCAGCGGCTGGAAATGATGTGGAGAAAGCTGAGCACGGCATCATTTTCATCGATGAGATCGATAAAATTGCGAAAAAGAAAAATACGATGAGCCGCGATGTCAGCGGTGAGTCGGTACAGCAGGAACTTTTAAAACTTCTGGAAGGCAGCCAGGTAGAGGTGCCGGTCGGCTCAAACCAGAAGAATGCGCTCACGCCGATGGCGACTGTGGATACGAACAACATCCTGTTTATCTGTGGCGGCGCGTTTCCGGGATTGGATGATATCATCAAGGAGCGCCTGAAAAAGCGTTCCACGATGGGCTTCAACTCCCATTTGAAGGATGAATTTGACAATGATCCGGATATTTTGAGCCAGGTGACAACGGAAGATCTGCGGAATTTTGGCATGATTCCAGAGTTTCTCGGACGTCTGCCGGTTCTTGTGAGCCTGCAGGGGCTGACAAAGGAATTGCTGATGCGGATTCTGAAAGAACCGAAAAATGCGATCCTCAAGCAGTATGAGCGCCTGCTGGCGCTGGATGAGGTCAAACTGGTGTTTGAGGACGATGCACTGGAGTGGATCGCCGAGCGGGCGCTGGAAAAAGATACGGGTGCCCGTGCGTTGCGTGCAATTTTAGAGGATTTTATGATGGATATCATGTATGAGATCCCGAAAGATCCGAATATCGGCTCCGTTGTGATCACGCGCCCGTATCTGGAGAAGAAGGGCGGTCCGCGGATAGAGATGCGGGGATAATAGCTTTTCAGGAACATGATCGGTGAACGGTGTCAAGGATGTGGTGAAAGTTAGCGATGTAAGGATCCGGAAAAGCAATTTGTGTGTGAAGAGAAAACAGCAGAAGTTAATTAACTTCTCATGGATAAAAAAGAGTTATATAGGTTTAACGTTCCATACCCCCACTCCCGGCTGGGATATTCGATGGAATTTCGGCGGTCAGCCCCGCGGATCAGAAATGCCTTGGCAATCGAGGTGTTGATCCGCGGGGCTGATGGCGTATAGGCAGACCAGGAGAGCAGGATCGCGGCGGCTCCGGCGGTCATGGCGGCGGCAAATGAGGTTCCGGTTACCTCCTGATAATCGGGAAGCGGGAGCCGGACGCCGGGGGCGGCAAGGTCGGGCTTGATAGTTCTGGTGCGGGTAAAACCGCGGCTGGAATGCAGATAGATCCCGCCCGTCTGGTGGCTGTAGGCGGCGGTGGTGATGATGGCTGCTGTATTGCCCGGATCGGTGATGGTTGTGTCCGGATCCGGGCGCAGAAAGAAGGTTTCATCCGAGATAAAGCCGTGCACCGGCAGCCATATATGGTATTCACCCTGAATCGAGAGCGTGTGGTAGACGCGGATTTTCCAGATTCCGGCGGCGGGGGCATCAAAGCGCATCAGGATCAGTTCGCTTCCGGTCGCCAGCTCGGAGCTGGTATAGTTGAGGTAAATGGTCGTTCCTTCCAGAAGAAAGGGAATCCGGCGTTCTTCGTCGCCGGAGAGCCGGATGCGTCCCGTTTCATCGCCGGAGGGGGATAAAAATCCGACACTGTAAAGCTCCGATTCACGCGCCCACAGTTCCAGCGTAAATCCCCGTTCGCCGGGACCGACCCGCAGTTCCACATCCTCATAGGAGGCGGAAGCAGGAAATACACTGCGAAAATGGTGCCCGCGTCCGGTTTCATTGCCTCCGGCGGCGACCAGAATCTGCCCGCTGGCGCGGGACAGGCTGTTCAGATATAGACCAAGCGGCGAAGTGCCGCTGTGGCTTCCGGTATTGGTGCCAAGACCCAGCAGGATCACAAGGGGCTTTTTCTCCTGCCTGGCAATATAAAGAAGAAACTTGATTCCGAGCATGATGTCGTCCTCCTGAAAGGCGATGGCATCCTCGCGGATCAGAAAAAAATCGCGAAGATAGGTTCTGGCTGGTTTCAAGCGGACAACGACCAGTTCCGATTCCGGCGCCGCCCCGGAGAAAAAAGCATCGGCATCTTCGGAACCGGCGGCGACCAGCGCCATCTGCGTGCCGTGGCGGAGAGGATCCGAGGTGGGGACGATGGAATGCGGGTCTTCCGAGCGCAGCGCCTCGTTGATGTGGGAACGCTGGTAGACACTTCCGTAGTGCAGCGCATCGATCGGATCCGGCGTGCTAAGCCCCGCGCCCGGAACCGTCTGATCCCAGATGGCGGCGATGCGCGTGCTTCCATCCGGATCGCGTAATAAGGGATTTGTATAATCGATCCCCGTATCCACAATCCCAATCAGCGTCCCGCGCCCCTTGTTTCCCAGGAATGGCTGTTCTGCGGTCCGGGAAATTCCTGCGCTGTCCAGGCTGGATGTATCTAATATGGTATAAAGATTCGGGATCGAGTCATAGCCATACTGCTGGACTGAGAGCGGCAGCGCCTCCGCCAGAGACCGGTGCCAGATCACATACTCATGATTGACAAAATCATAGCAGCCGGAATCATTTTCCAAAATCTGGTTATAGGTAAAAGGAAAAAAACGTTCGATAAAATCAGCGGTTTGGTTGTCTGGAAGAGAAGAGCAATTCATAGCGTTTTCCATAGAGATTTTTTAGAATTTAAGATAAGATATGCGGTAAAATACGAAAGCTTCCCTATACTCTGTCGGAAAAACTTGTTATAATAAATATAAGTTAGATAATGACAATTATATGAGGAGGTGCCCTTATGAAAAAATACCTGTATATGATAGCTGCCCTGTTCGGCATCGATTATTTCTGCAAGGAAAACATAGAAGCCCAGAAACCGGAAGATTTTCCGCGCGACATGGAAAAAAGCCATGGAAAGATCCGCCTGTACCGCAATCACAACGACGGTTTCTGTTTTGGGGTAAAAAAAGAAAAGAAAGAACTGGTCCGCATGGTGCCGGTTGTCTTTACCTCGGCGGCAGCGGGCATTCTGACATGGTTACTGTGCCGGGACGAAGGCAGAAAAGCCGATCGGATCGGTTTTGCCCTCATCACGGCGGGTGGTTTAAGTAACCTGTATGACCGCCTCAAACGCGGTTATGTGGTAGATTATTTCAGCATCCGGTGTAAATACCTGGAAAAGGTCGTCTTTAATCTGGGAGACTTTTTTATCTTCGCAGGAAGCGCCCTGATCGCAGCCTACGATCTGCTGGGAGCCGTCCGTGATCTTACTTCTCCGGCAGAGGATCACATAAAAGTGCTCCGACTGCCGTGGCGAAAGACGGATGAGGCGGAATGATATAGTCGATTCCAAAGACATCGTGCATCTGATTGAAAATGTCAAAGGTCTTTGCAGCAGGTGCAAGGCTGGCGAGAGAACCGGTCAGGACGACATTCCGGGTGGTGTCCTGGCTGAGCGCCAGAGACGCCATCACCCCCACATTTTCATAAATCATATTGAAAAGAGCGGCAGCCAGGTCAGCATCCGAGGCGCCGCTTTTGATTCGCCCAAAATTGGCAGCGGTTAAGTCGGCGGCAAGTCCCGGGACATCTTCCTCCTGCACGTCGGCGATGCGGAGATCTGCCATGGCCTTATTGCCGCGCAGCGCCATCTCTGAGAGGGCAAAAATGTCGGTGACGCCGAGAAAGCGCTCCGCCATGCCGGCAAGTGTCCCACCGCCGACACCGCTTCCGCCCAGATGACGGAAGCACAGAAAATTTCAGGTGAATTGATAAAATCTCTGTCCCGTTTGAAGAAGGAAGGTCTGCAGAGCCGGTTCCAAGGCTGACCACCAGCGCTTCGTCAAGCCCGGACAGGTATAAGCCGCCGCGCCCGATGGCATCCAGCTCCAGGGCATGGATGGTCGGGATACCGAAGATATTTTCATGGAAATACGTCGAACCGAGCCCGGTCAGGACGATTTTTTCAACATCGCCAAACGAAGCGCCCTGCTGATCCAGGAAACGCCCGAGAATACCGTAAGCCGAGGTGCGCGGGTCATCCGCGTGAACCTGAAGCGTACCGAGCAGAGTGCCATGCTCATCCAGCGCCGCCGCCTTGGTGCTGGAACTGCCGATGTCGATTCCGAGGGATAATTTCATTTGCTTATCTCCTTTATGATATAAAAATAGGATATGGCTGCCAGGGCAGTCGTTCCGTATCTTTTATGACTGTAAGAATTGGATTGTTTTTATAAACATTATAGGGTAAAGTAAAATAAAGTGCAATGCAGTGTTCTCAAAATAAATTTCGTCATTTTTTACAAAGAGTTATGAATGACGCCTGAGCTGTAATGAAAACGCCGAATTCAGTTATTATTTATTCAACCTCCAAATTGATATCTGCAAAACACCGTGATATTATATAAAAAGATAGTGGAAAAAGTGGAAAATCGATCCTGTGGACGGAAATGGTACCTATGGATTCACTTCTATCTGGGGGCTAGACAGGGATATGAGTATGAGTGAATTAAATAAGATTTTTGAACCTGGTTGCCCGAAATGTTTGAAGAAAAAGGATATTTTAGACTACTGGGTATGGCATAAACTTCTTTTATTAGAAAGGTTTTCGGAAAGACCGTCTTTTAAGAGAATGATTTATGCTTTTTTTTGTTTGAAAGATGAGAACGATGGCTGGAACGATCGAACGATACGTGGCACAGCGGCGGCGAATATGAAAAAGGAAAAATGTCTGCGAGAGGTGTCACTGACATTTTTTTCGCATGTCATAAATTAAATATTCCATCTGACTATGACAGAAAGGCAGTAAAAAAGATAGCAGAGGTGAGAAGATAAGAAATGTACTTATACTTATATAAGAAAGAACACAAAAAAAGCCGAGGATGGTTCAGGCGTGTCTGTCAGAAACTTCCCGTCGTGACGGCTGCAATGATGGCCACAGCCGTATTTCTTTCCGGGTGCGGCCATGGCGCATCCCAGACGGGAGAAGAAGCCACACCGTCGGACGGAAGCATATTATATGTGAAAGACGCGCCGGGCGATCTGCCGGAGGACCTGCAAAACATCCGGGCATCCGGGGTTCTGCGGGTGGGAATCCAGAGCGGCGATCCACCGTATTATCAGGAGGATCCGGTAAGTGGAGAACTGAGTGGAATCGATGTAGATCTGGCGTATGAAGCGGCAAGCCGTATTTTTGGATGCACGCCGGAAGAGGCCAGGGAGAACAATGCGGTCGATATACAGACGGTGACCGACCAGACAGGTGGACCGCTTTTATATGATGGTAAAGTGGATTTGCTTATAGGTGCTAAATCTCTGACGGATCCGTTTACAGAAGAATTGAATCTTTCTTCAAAAGGAATCGCTGACTCGGAAAATGGGGCAGCTGTTAATGAAGGAGAAGAAAGCGAAGCTGGAAATAATGGTTCAAATCAGGCGAATGACGCAGCTGGAGAGCCAGGGCAGCCAGCCGAGACAGCCCCGGAGGTCTTTCGGGAGATGTGGCCGGAGAGATTTTCAGCCGACGGCTCAGAGATAGCGGAAGCGGATGAAAATGCGACAAACGAAAGCGCTGGAAGTGGAAATGATGGAATTGAAAGCGCTGGGAATGGAGAAGTTGAAAATGGCGAGGTAATATCAGATACGCCAGAGCAGGAGGAATCGCCGACCCCGGAGCCGACGCAGCATTGGGATTTCACACAGGAATACGCAGAAGGCAGAGTACTCACAGTGCTGCATGAAAAAGAAGGTCTGAGCAGCCAGATGAACCGCTTGATGCAGGAATTGGTCAACAGCGGAAAGCTGATACAGATTACCGAAAAATATACAAAAAGTGATAGATAACAGCAAACAAAGCAGAAATGCAAAAGAGGAGAACAGTTATGGCGAAGTACAAAAGTCTTATCGTGACTACCCTTTTGTCCGTGGCAGCGTTGACCGGCGCTGTGACAACGGGTGTTGTGAGAAACAGAAGTATGGCGTCCTCCTTTGAGGGCGATGGATACATTGTCAATGTGGCAGAAACCGAGGAAGGTCTGACCGCAGAGCCGGTTTATTTCTCAGCCGGAACCAAATACAAGAAGACATATCCGGATGAAGCAGTATTCAAAGACATCCGTGGAACCAAATATACAGTCGATCAGGACAGTTTTGTCCATTATCAGGACGGATCCATGAGTGCGATGACATCGGGCGTAGTCCTGAATCTGGACGATGTCAACGGCGGCCTGGTCAACACATATTCCTTTGATGCGGGCACGGTGCTGGCATCCAACGGCACCGGATTTACAGCGGAGAACAACGGAACTTCGATTCCCTTTGACAACTTCGTCTGGAAATTAAGCGATGATAAATATTACGTATATTCCGATGACCTGAAGGTAGAGACCGTCAACGGAATGATGGAAGATACCACCGGTGGTGTGGAGGTTGAATATCTGGAAGATGGAATTATCCGTCTTTCTACCCAGAATACAGCCTGGCAGGGAATCGCAGCCGGTGCCAAAGCAACGGCCGATGACGGTTCGACTCTTAGCTTTGATAACAAAGTGATCTCCGATGCACAGGGAGATGCCCGCCTGACACTGGGGGAACTTCTGATGGATGCGGATGACAACATCAAAGTCCAGTCCGCCCAGGACTGGGTTCCGCCGGAATTTGAATTTACCGCAGTAGACGGTGAAGATGGTGAGATCGGTGAGGATGGTGCAGCCGGTCAGGCAGGCGAGAACGGAGAAAATGGAGCAGCTGGAGTATCCGGAGAACTCGGTGAGAACGGTGTGGACGGTGAAGAAGGCGTATCCGGAGACGATGGCGATGACGGATCCGATGGTTCCAGCGGTAAAAACGGAAGCGCCGGAAGCAACGGTAAGCTGGGCGGTGATGGTGCGAACGGTTCGATTCCCCAGAACCAGGCAACCGAGCAGGCGACCATCTCGCTGAGCAATTTTGATGTGGATTCAGCGAACGCAAGCGGTATGATCACCGTCATTGATGAGGATGGTGTACTGGAGGCAGATACCGGTTCAATTAAAGTAATCGATGTTTCAACCGGACTTCCTGTGGATGTCCTGATTGATGATATGGATGAGGCAGAGAATCTTACTTTCTCGGCAGATGAAACATACTCATTCAATGTCAAAAATCTGAATGCAGATACACAGTACCGTCTGATTGTATCATCCGGATACAGTCTTTCTGAGAATAGAAACAGCTCTGGCGGTACCAAGGACTTTATCAACCGTCTCTTCTATACAGATTCTACGGGTATCATCCTGAATCTGGAGAATGCGACAACAACCGGATTTTCCTTTACCATCGATAAGAAGGAGTATGCACTGGTTACATCCGCATCCCTTACGATCACAGATAAAAAGGGTAATACGGTATTTGGACCGAAGGATTACAGCCTTTCAAGCGGCAAGACATCCTATAAGATCGATATGAAGGATGACAATGTAGCTGGATTATCCGAAAATGATCTGGCAGACGGAAGCTACACCGTGACCATGAAGCTGACCGGTGCCAATGTGAAAAAGGATGTTACCCAGAAGTGGAAGACCCTGAAACAGAAGCCGTCTCTGGATAAACCGAAGGTAAGTGTTAATAATGGCGGCTATTTCGAGCTTTCCCAGCCGATCGTGAGTGACCCGAACCATGCACTGACCAAGTATGTCTATAAGATTTACAAAGGAACAGAATGTGTCAAGACCATCGAGTCCACCAGCACGAACAACGTAGCGATCTACCTGGAGCAGGGAAAGATTGAGCGCAATGAGACCTATACAGCTAAGACAACGGCGACCTATTATGATAACGAAAAGAATGTTCAGATAGAGACGGATTATTCGGATCCGTTCCGTATGGATGACCAGGGTGATTCTTTGATTTATTTTGTCCATGCGGATGAGCAGGATCAGCAGAACTACTACAATGACAAGCTGATCGATGCGGAGGCGAATAAAGGAAAGATCTATACGCATCAGAGCATGATCTGGGGCCGTGTTATGATTAAACCGAAGAACCTGGATCTTGAAATCTCTCAGGATTATCCGCTGAAGGTTACACTGGAGAGCAGCGGAAACTACCGCAGAACCTGGACGATTACAGATTCACATTATTATAAGAAGTTTACGGATGCAATAGCGGTTGAGATTCAAGCAAATGGATTGAAGGCTAATACGAACTATCGGATCTTCGCAACCGGATTTGCAAAGGATCCAACGGATTCGAATAGATTTACCAACGTATACCTGGGTGATTATGTGGCATCCACAACTTCCTATAAAGATGAGGCAGCCACCATCAACCTGGTTCGTGTGGGAGATAATATCAATGCAAGCTTTACAGCCCGCATGGAGATGACGACAGAAGATGGAGAATCCAATGTCGAAACAGATGTGTTGGACCAGTTGGAATTCTGCCTGTATCAGGGAACCAACAACAAGGGACTCTTTGTGGGAAGTTTCACTCTGGATGATACAAACCCGTTACACAATAAAAGTTCCATCTCAGATGAATACTTGAATGAAACGGATGCGACAAAGCAGTATGTGATCACCAATGAGAACTTCCATCTTGCTAACAATGCCCTGACGGCGGACTCCTATTATCTGGAGGTCCGTGCAGCATACGACTATACGGCATCCTTTTATAAGAACGGTGCCACAGAGGACGGAAAAGGTGAGAACCTGTCTGGATTTAAGAACGAACTTCCCTTTGTACTGGGTGGTGTGCAGCTTCCCATCAGCAACGCCCTGCCATCTCTTCCGCAGCCGGTCAATGACGCCATCGCTACAACGACGCTCAAGGCTAAGGATCTGAGAGACAACAGTACTTATCATAGTATTGCAAACCAGCTAGAGAATCTGGATGATGATACGGTGGTAGGTTACCGGATTCAGGCACGCCTGAACAACGACAATGGTTATGCACGTGCGATTCGTTACTTTGGATTCAAGACATCCGAATTGGATAAGTTTGACCCGGCTAACTCCAATGCGTCGGATCCGGTTAACTGGGACGATGGAGATCATTATGATTTCGCATATCCGCTGAAGGTATCCGAGGGCGCCGGTATGCCGGCCCTGCAGGTGCTCTTCCTTGAAGCTCCGAATACGGCACCGGCTGGAGCATCAGACCTTGATTCGGATGATCGTAAGTATATTAAAAATGTCGATATGAAGTCGACGGATCAGCCTTACGAGATGCCCCTGGATGGTTATCAGACCGTATTTACTGGTGGTCAGACAGACGGAATGAAACGCGGATACCACTATACCTTTGGTTTTAAGGTACGTATGCAGGTAGAGAATACCAGTATCCTCTATCCGGATGAGTATAAGCAGCAGATCGTGGGCGGTATCGGTATGCTGAGTTCCCTTTCGGTAGGGGCACCCCGCCAGAGCACCAGCGTATCAATGTATCTGAAAGACACCATAGGAGATGGAACGGATGCCAATCCCTATAAGACAATCTGGCAGATGAATGTCCTGAAGGATGTGGATCATACCTGGGACAAAACATTCGGAGGGGAAGACTCCGATCAGACCACTGCAAAATACAAGGATGGACTTCGACTGATTTTCAAGGATGGTGTTCCGAGAGAGGCAGAGATTCAGGATCTTGGAAACGACAGCTACCAGCTTACGGTTCCTGTTAAATCTGCCCAGAACCGTTATCAGTTCAAGATGTATCAGAAGTATTATGACGAGAAGGAAACGGATAAGACTACTGCCAGCGGACAATTCCTGGCATCCCATGAATACCTGCCACCGGCGGAATTGAATCTGACGGATGCGAATGGAGACGGAAATGTGAAGATCTCCGGTTCCTTCCCGGAATCCAGCAACGAGGTTACCTTCACGCTGAGCGGCAATACAACCATGCTGAGCCGGATCGTTGCTTTAGGGATCGAGATGTATAAGGAGGACAGTGGAACCTCCAAAAAGGTATATGCCTGGGATAGATCGTTAAATGGATTGAATGGAAACAGCCGAACAGTAACGGTTGACCTGACTGATGCCCGTCATGGTGATGAAAGCCTCGCTGGAACCTATTCCTTTAAGGTGAAGGCAAAGTATGCAGATGGCAGGTATGGACTTCCGGACAGCTTTGATACGAATAAAGTTTATGCAGCAAAGATAATAGATGGCAGCAACTTTATGAACAGCTATTACTATAGTTCCAGCACCCAGGGAGAGAAGTACGAGTATAAGGTCATGAATAATCCTTACCTGACTCAGGGTGAATACAAGGTGGAGGAGAATAATACGGAGACAGCGGATCCGAAAGCAGATCGAAAACTGCGTCTGCAGAGCCAGAGACTAAGCTATAGTTCTTCTAATGACCTCTGGCACACCATGAACCTGTATTACGGAAAAACCGGTGCGGAGTGGCTGGAGACAGAGGATCAGAAGAGCGGAACCGGCTATAATATGGCATTCTGTAAGCTTGTATCCAGTGATTCATGGGTACCTGTTAAGATGACCGGACCGGACGGAACGGTTGGTCCCACCATTACGGTTGGTACTCTGCAGCCTTCCATCACCTATATGACGATCAGTCCGGGGATTACAGCGGCTAACATCGAACTTACCACCGGAAGCTATGCATTGATTGCTCCGCCAGCGGATGGAACTCCTCTTGGTACAAATAACAATGGTACTGCGGTAACAGCAGACGGAACGACAAAATATATCTGGCTGAAGTTGTACGAGATGAATGCGGACGAAACGATCGATACACCTGTCGATAACAAGACACCAGTATGGGAACGGGCGCTTCCGCTCACGAAGGATCAAAGTTACTATAAACTGGATGAAACCAAGATGCCGGAGCTGTATATAAAAGACGGACTTCTGCATAAGGATACAAATTATATGCTGGTATGTTATACCTGGTCAGAGGGCCAGAATAAGCCGACGGTGATGCTTGGACAGACAGTAAATAAGCGTGCTAACTACATGTTCAAAACCATTGACAGCATCACCATCTCAGATGGAGAAGCCAATATTATCAACTATGAGACTTATCAGAAGAAGAATGTAACTGTCCGCTACAAACTGGATCGTGTCAATGGATATAATCTTAGATATACCCTGCGTCAGTATCCGCTGGGTGATGGTATACAGGCAGAAAATCCGTCCTATACTCAATACACAAAGGTGGCAGACCACGAAGAGGTTATGAGCAAGCTTCTTGGATATACCTATGATGACCAGTCAAAGACCTGGAAGAAGGGAGCAATTACTTGGAGTCTCAGAGGTGATATGACAGAGGAACTGAATCTGGCACCGGGAAGCACTCTTATGACACCGGGATACGATTATGTTCTGGTTGTGGATGCAGTAGACGGAAGTGGCAAGTCGGTTGCGAAAGAACCGGAGTACATTCAGATCAACTGGCCGGAGCTGCGTAAACCGACTGGCAACGTATCTTTCCGTATCACCAACGGTAATACACTCTGGGTCGACGTGAGTCTCTCCGACCCGAACCGGGTGGTTGTATCCGATACAGCAGCCAATGCTGAATATCTGATTGCGTACCGCGAAGCAGGAACGAATAATGGGTGGACATATAAGGCGAATTATCCGGTTAACAATAGTTCCGCAACTCAGATTGTATCAACAGCAGAGGAGTTGAATAAAGGATGGGAAGTCGGCATCTTTGCGGCAGTAGACCAGAAGAACGAAGGTGGAAAGACAGCTCTGACAAAGACAGAATTTGAAAAGTTGTCAGTAACAGATCAACAGAAGTATCTCATAACCAGCAGCACACAGAAGGGGCTGGAGTCCTGGGGCGGTTCCCTGGGACAGGAGAACATCTCCTTAGACGGCGGAAACCTGACTCTGTCTCTGGCAAAGAGCTACGGTCTGGAGAAGGTAGCGAAAATCGAGTATTCCCTGATGCCGTGGTCCAGCAGTGATGTTCAGGAGAGTCAGATCTCCGGTGAGCTTAGAAGAGAAGGCACGAAGTCACTGTTTACCACATACAACAGCGGACAATCCGGACAGTTCGACCTGATCACGATTCCGACCGGACTTAAGAAGGATGGAAAACTTTGGGGAATCACGATACAGCTGTTTACAGATGACAACAAACTGATCAAGACATACTCGGATGCGATCCCGTATTAATCAAACCAGGAGGTAGAAAACAGTGGCACGAAAATTAAGCAGCAAAGTGAAGAAATCCTTTGGAATCTTCAGTGGCGTTGTGCTTGCTGGTATGGGCGGCATGGGCGGTGCGGTAGTCCGCGCTGCCGGCACCGTCAGCGATCAGTATGCCATGGAGATAGGTTCCCTGGTTTACGACAATGCCTACAGCCGGATCAATCTGGAAGGGAACGGTGAAGTTCACCGGGAACTGAATGGAAACTGGAACCTGAAGGTAGACGGAGGAGAAAAGTACGACCTTGGAAAGAAGACAGTCGCTTATGAGCCCCAAAGCGGTTCGCTGAAAGTGTTCGGCGGCGGCTGGCAGTTCAAGGAAGACGGAACGGTTGTTAAGTTATCAAATTTTGAAGAAATTCCCCTGACGGAGAGTGGTTTTATCAAGCTTTCCGACCGGAAATATGTTCTGGTTGGGGATGACATCCATGATGCCAGCGGAAAAGTGACGGCGGATGGCTTCCTGTACATCATTGCAGATAAAGCCGGCAATGCCCATATGATGAATGATGTCATGAATGTCACATCGATGGACGAAATGATTCTGAATGAAGGTGATTTTCAGTACAACATAGCAGAGGAAACCTTGGCTTTAGGTGAAAATGTGGTGGATCTGCAGTCGGTTATGTCAGCATTGAACGTAGTGGAGGATCCCTTTAATCTGGGACGCAAGAAGTATGCTTACACCATCCGTGGAGGAAACGGCGGTGCAGGTGGTAAAGGCGGAGCCGGAGGAATCGGTGGCCGTGGCGGTACCGGTGGTATCGGCGGAGCCGGCGGCCAGGGTGGTATCGGCGGATACGGAGGCGCAGGCGGAAGCGGCGGAAGCGGCGGAAGCGGTGGAAACGGCGGAGACGGCGGAAGCGGTGGAGACGGCGGAGCCGGTGGAGCAGGCGGAGCCGGAGGAAACGGCGGTTCCATCAACGGAAGCAATCAGAGTCAGAACATCACCGGACGAATGGGCATGTATATCAAGAGCATCGATAAAAGCTCCAACAAGCTGGTTGTACACTTCCGCATCAACGATACATTCGGCAATTACGGTGAGATCGAAGTCCGAGTAAAGCCAAGCAGCGGTTCGGGAAAAGAGATTATTAAGAGAGTTGGCCCAGATGATGAGGAAGTAACCTTTGATCAGCTGACGGCTGGAAAAAGATATACCGTAACCATTGGTTACTATGATGAGGAAGAGGACGGAGAATTTCGATCGATGGATGTGGTCCGAGCAACTACCGAAGATGTGAGTATTTCTTTCTATATTACACAGGTCAATTCGGATGATGTTTGCTATAGTGTTCAGTTGGATGAAGATTATGTGACATCCTTCACCCGCGTAGTGATTCACAACCATACCGATATGGAAGATATATTCAGTGTGGACGATGCGAAGGAAGGCTATGCAGGAACGATCAGTACGGTTGGGCTGGATTCGACCACGAAGAAGATACGTCTTAACTTCCAGGTATCGGACAATGGTACCAGCTGGACGACTCTGAAATCGACGACTGCAGTACTGGATCTGGACTCCTTCTTTGAAGATGATGATTCATCCGGTGGAAGCAGCTCAGGAGGCGGAAGCAGTGCAGGTGGCAGTACCGGCGGAAGCAGTGCGGGTGGAAGCACCGGCGGAAGCAATGCAGGTGGCAGTACCGGCGGAAGCAGTACAGTTCAGCATGCACCGGCACATACAGAGAAACGTGAGGAGAGCAGTGATTCTTCCGGTTCCAGCCAGAGCGAAAGCAGCCGGTCAGAAGGAACTTCGGATGACAGCTCCGACGACAGTTCGAATGACGGAGCAGAGGGACAGGCAGAGGAAGCCGGAGACGAAGGTTCACCGGTAGAATAATACATAAAAAAGAAGAAAAGAGGAAAAAAAGATGGAGACTATTTTAGCGGCTACGCTTTCATCAATCGGCTGGATGCTGGGCCTGGCATTCTTAGGTATCGGCATTGGCCTTGGAATCATGGGTTCTAAGGCAGCTGAGGCAATTGGCAGAAACCCGGAGACCAAGAGCGACGTTGTCCAGGGCATTATGATCGTGGCAGTTGTACTGACGGTACTGACACTGCTTTTATTCGGTTTTGTATTTCTGCTTTTATTCTTTAACCCGCTGACGATGTAAAGGATCGGAGGAGACCATGCAATATATATTGGTATTTGGTGCCGTATTTTTGATTATGCTGGCAGTGATCCTCCTCTTCTTCTTTCTGATTAACACCACCGCAGAGGATGTGTCGGGACAGGTGCGGAAGACATTTCTGAAAGAAATGGAAGTATTTGATGAACTTTATGAAGAAAAAGCGAAAAAACTGAAGAAAGTTCAGGATGAGTACGACAAATTCAACCGCAACATTCTCCGGAAAACGGACGATGAACCGAAACAGGAGGCGGCCGCGCCTTCGGTGAAGGCGGCCGCGTCCCTGTCGGATATTCCGGCGGCTCCCTTGAGAAGCCGGGATTTTGCCAAGAACTACCGCAGTATCCGCCACAATTTCTGTCCGGATACAGAGGCTGTTCTTAAGGCAGTGGCACAGGCGGCTGCCCCGGATCCGGAGATGGCGGCATACAGCACCTTATTAAAGCAGCTGAACGATAAGCTTACCTTTAATATCGTATTTACACTGACCGGCCTGAAACCATCGGATCAGGAGGAAGTGCTCCGTTCGGTTCTGGATGTGCGGGAACAGACCGTGCTTCAGAAGTTCTTAGATCAGGGCAAAGGGATGGATATCATCGCATTCCGGGAGTGGATCCGCGGTGAGAGTTTCCTGAACAATCCGGAACCCGTGCTTTATATGGCCAATGCAGCAGAAGCTCCCCAGGGTGCTCATGCGGTTTATGAAGAAGAGAATATCTGCGAGGGCGTGCGCGTCCTGCAGTCCGGTAAGATGTACGATTACAGCCTATAGGAGGGCATAAGATAACATTATGGCAAATTATATGGAAGAAATGATAGGTAAAAAGATCGCCGCGATCCAGAACGGCAGCAACGTGTACAGCGCGGGCCGTATCACGACTGTAAAAGAGTATATTCTGGAAGCAGACGGACTGGAAGATGTGGCTTTTATGGAGCGTGTCATCATCGGTGGACATTCCGAGGGATATGTTAATTCCATCGGACGCGGCAGCGTGAAGATCTCCGTGGTACGCCGCGGGGCACCGATCTATGTAGGAGATGTGGTGACAGCCACCGGAGAAGAATTCAAGGCGATGTATTCACCGTCCTCCGTTGGACATATCATCGATATATTTGGTACAGAATGTCTGCAGGATGCTGTGTTTGAAGATGCAGTTCCCATCGAGATCGAGAAAAAACCGATTCCGATCATGGAGCGCGGTACTGTAAAACGTCCGCTTCTGACCGGTATCGCTGGCATTGACCTGTGCTATCCCATCGGTAAAGGACAGAGACAGCTGATCATCGGAGACAAAAAGACCGGCAAGACCCAGATCGCACTGGATGCCATCGTGAACCAGAAGGGCAAGAATGTCCTCTGTATCTATGTGGCCATCGGCAAGACCAAGAAAAATGTGAAAGAAGTATACCAGAACCTGATGGCCCGCGGAGCCATGGAACATACCATCATCATGGCAGCTTTCAATGATGAGATGCCACCGGTGCTGTTCCTGACACCTTATGTGGCAGCTACCATCGCTGAGAATTATATGATGGAGGGCCGGGACGTCCTTCTGGTGATCGATGACCTGAAGCGTCATGCAACGGTACACCGCGAGATCTCCCTGCTTGCCGGTATGGTTCCGGGCCGTGAGGCATATCCGCCGGATGTTTTCTACATCCATTCCAGACTTCTGGAGCGAGGATGCCAGCACAGAACCGGCGGTTCCATCACCATTCTTCCCATTGTTGAGACCAAGGGCGGAGATATCACCGGATATATCCCGACGAATATTATCTCCATCACAGACGGTCAGATCGTTCTGTCCAGAAAGAATTTCGATAAAGGACAGAAACCGGCGATCCAGTACGGACTTTCTGTATCACGTCTGGGCGGAGCAGTTCAGGATGCACCGGTTAAAAAGCTGGGTGCCAGAGTGCGCCGGGAACTTTTAAGTTATCTGGAGACCCGTGAGGTCTATGAGATGGCGAATATGGATGAGATGAGTCAGGAGATGCGCGACCGTCTGAAACGAGGCGCAGAGATTCTGAAAGGATTGAACCAGCAGAAATTTGCACCCCAGGCGCCGGAAGAGTTCCTCACGAAATTCAGTCAGATCCTGGGAGGCTGATATGAGCATAAGAAATATCGTAAAAGTTATGAATTTCCATGCACTGATCCGCGTGGACAACGCAAAGCGCAAGGCAGACAAATACCGTATGATGCAGAAGCAGCTTCAGCAGATGATGGCTTCCATCCTCTATAACCGGAACCTGATTCTGGACAAGAAGCTGCTGCAGCCGGATCCCTCTGCCCCGGTCTGGAATATCTATCTGGGCAGTGATTTTGGCTTCTGCAACAACTACAACTCGCTGGTCAATGAAAAGATTTCCAAGGATCATGAGAACAAGAAGATTCTGATCGGACGCAAGCTTCACTGCCGGGATAAGGAAAATATCCTGTTTTCCTCTACCTGCGCGGAATTGGAGTACCGGTTTGATGAATTGAAGGAACTTCTGGGCGAGGGGATCCGGGGACGAAAATGTTCGGAGATCAACATCATATACAATGAATATGTGAATACGACGACGATTTATTTTAAAACGGAGCGTATCTATCCGGTTGAAACCAGTGAGGAAGACGGATATTACGATGACTTTGCGATGGAAGAAGATGCAGGTAACCTGCTGGCAGACCTGACGGCATCTTATGTAAACTACGAAGTGATGCTGGCGGTGGTAAGCGGACGTGCAGCGGAAAATGTGCTGCGTCAGAATACAACCACGGAATCCTTAAAGAAGATCGATGAGATCGAGGAGGAGAAGGTCCGGGCAGATCGCCGTGAGAAGAACAACAAGGAATTCGAGAAAATCATAGATAACTACGTCAAGAACCGGGCGTATAAGTAGGAGGAGAGTCATGATAGGAAAAATCATTTCCGTGTCGGAGCTGGGAGTAGAGATTCTCACGGACGGCACCGGCGTGGCAGAGCGTGATATGCTCTACACGACAGTAGACGGGGAAAGACGCCATTTTGAGGTCTGTGACGTGGCTGGAAGCGTGGTAAATGCGATTCCTTTTGAGAGTACAAAAGGCTTAAAGCGCGGCATGGAAGTAGAGAAAGCAGAGCATGGTCTGACGATGGAGTATTCCGACCAGATCTTAGGACGTGTATTTAACCCCTACGGCGGCATGATCGATGAGCAGCCTCTTGACAGTATCTGTCAGAAGAATGTATACCAGTCAAGCCCCAGCCTGTCCCAGATCGATGCCAATGGAGAGATCCTCTGGACCGGCATCAAGGTGCTGGATTTCTTTGCACCTATGAGAAAGGGCTTTAAGATGGGTCTTCTGGGCGGTGCCGGTGTCGGCAAAACCGTATTGATTAAAGAGCTGATCCATAACGTATACCAGGGACTGGGTTCCAACTCTGTCTTTATCGGTGTCGGTGAGCGTTCCCGTGAGGGCCGTGAGCTGTATGACGAGATGACAGAGGCAGGACTTCTGGATAAGATGGCCATGGTATTTGGACAGATGGGTGACAACTCCGCATCCCGTTCCCATGCCATCTACAGTGGTCTTACACTGGCTGAGTATCTGCGGGATGAGAAGAAACAGGATGTGCTTCTGTTTGTCGACAATATATACCGTTATGTACAGGCTTATTCGGAGATCAGTGCCATGATGAACCGTATGCCCATCGAGAACGGTTATCCGGCAACCATCGAGATGAACGTCAGCGAGGTGGAGGAGCGTATTAACTCGACTCCTCATGGTTCCATCACATCCTTCCAGGCGATCTATATCCCGGCGGATGATGTGACGGACGAGGCGGTACAGACCATCATGCAGCATCTGGACGGACAGGTAGTACTGTCACGAAAGGTGGCAGAGAAAGGTCTCTATCCGGCCATTGACGTATTTGCAACCACATCAACTCTCATTGATCCGGAGAAGGTGGGCGAGCGCCACTATCATCTGGTGGAGGAGTCCATCCGTTATCTGGCACGTTATGAGGAACTGGAGGAGATCATCGCAGTTCTGGGTATCGAAGAGCTGTCCCAGGCGGACAAGGAGATCTTCTATCGTTCCAGAATGCTGAGAAACTACTTTACCCAGCCGATGTTCGTAGCGGAGAACTTCACTGGTATTCCGGGTGAGTTCGTAGCCATCGAGGATGTTCTTCAGGATGTGGAAGATATCCTGAATGGTGTCTACGATGACGAGGACGAGGCTGCATTCTATATGATAGGTAAATTCCATGGAAGAAAATAAAGAAAACAAAGAAGAAATGGCGATTCATGCCAGTGTGCTGAGTCTGTCCGGCGGTATGAAGACCTATGAAAATGTGTCTATGGTCCGGATCGTCAGCCGCGACTACAACATTCTGATTCTGAAGGATTATATGCCCACCATCGGTAAAGTAAAAGGCAGTGTACAGATCGTGGGGAAGGATATTATGGAGAGTCTGGATGATATCGAAGGATATTATGTATTCCGGCAGAATCAGTTCGAACTTTTGATAGAAGAGGATATGTATGTTAAATGATGCAATGCAGATAGTTCTGCAGTTCCGTGTATTTTTAATCGCAGCGATCATAGTGGCGCTGGCGATGGAGATAGCGCTGCTTTTTGGCACGAAGCACTTTGGATGGCAGAGAAAAAACCTGTGGATCTACCGTTTTTTCTTTGGCCTGACAAGGCCACAGTGCTGTTTTCTGGCAGCTTCCTGGCTCTGGCTGATTTTTACGGCAACCAGTGCCCTCTTTGTCGTGGATATGCAGCTGTGCCATCTGGCGATGCTGCTTCTGTTGTCGGCGGCAAAGTTCACGGCCTGGAAGCGGATGCAGATGCTGCTTCGCGATTTATTTAACAGTGTATTGCTGTTTGCAGCGATGATGGCAGAAAATCTGCTGCATTCCTATCTGCTGGAGACACGTTTTCAGTTTCCGATTTTCATCATTCTGGGACTTCTGATTGTTTTCATCATTCTGTATGCGCTTTACTTTACCCTTCGCGATATGTATCTTCTTGCGAAGGATCGGGCGATGAACCGGCCGGTGGCAGAAGAGAAACCGCCGCGTGAAGAAGATGCACCCGGAGAAGATGAAACACCGGAAAATGGAACGGATGAACCCAATCAGACAGCGGATGAAAAGACAGACGGCGACAGCAGATCAAAGCGAAAGAGAACAAGCCGGAAAAGACAGAACCAGAAAAAACGGCTGTTTTATAAAAAAGGAACAGAAACAGGAGGTGACAGGCAGTGAAAGAAAAAAGAAATCGAAAGTTGAGAATCAATTATGGAGGCAAAATTCAGCTTCAGAAGCTGCTGTTTCTGATTCCTATTGTGATTATTATCCTGGTATTTATTATGTACCGGGAGGCAGGCGCGTATCGGGCGGAGGAGAAATTGTATACCTATATGGGAGAGGTTCAGACGGAATATCCGGAAGGAACCAAATTCCAGCGGACCGATGATGCTACATATCTGAAAAACGCCGGTGGCCAGAGCATCAGTTCGAGACCTCTCTATATGGGAAGTGACGATAAGATGCTTCTTCCGGTGCCTTATGCCTGGGTACAGATGAATGTGGGAAATGCCGCGATGTACCGCCTGGAGACTTTCTCCACCGCAGATATCAGCACCGGTTCCGTCGTACTTAAAGATCAAAAAGATGTCCGGGAAGGTGCAGGCGGTTTTCTCTTTGACGGGGAAGGAACCTATATTTTTCTGGAGCCGGCTGAGATTGACTGGGAGGATGATTCCATCGAAGTGCCGGCCATGTCATTTGCAGTGGTACAGTATGGACAGACGCTGAATCTGCATGTGTACGGTGAAGATTCAGCCCGTTTGATATCCATCAATGAAAAAGAAGTGAAAGCATCCTTCAAAAATGGAGGATCAGTGAATCTTGGAACCAACAAGCTGTGGCTTCCGAACGGAACCTGGCTGCTTCTGTTTACAAAACCGGAGCTGCTTCCAAGAATCAATGAAATGAAGTAAGGGGGAGCAGAGCCTTGAAACGAATCATTGCAGCGATAGCAGTTCTTTTATCGGTTATGTGTTTTGCATACGCATACCGGCTGCAGGTACTGGGCATGATCCAGACAGATGTGGTGGCGGTAAGTGACCGCAATCTGGCTAAAACCCTGCAGAAAGGTGCCGACGGTGATAAAGAGCCGGATCCGGTTACCCTGGAGAAGTTCCGGGCCGGTGACACGGTATACCGCCGGGGCAACAATCTCTATCTGGGCCCGAAGAAAGAACGGATCCAGGGAGAATATCCGTTTTATACCGGTGATGGTACCGGTATCTGGTATTTTCAGGCCACAGGAAGCCTGATGACCGATGATTTTATGGAATATGAGCCTTATGCTGGCCTGTTTGTCAGTGACGGTACGGCCTTTGATGACGAAGGTGTAGGCCAGGATGAGGATACATATATATTTGCAAAGTTAAACAATGGTCTGTATATGAATACAGTTCCGATCACGATCCGGAGCAACGGGCTAGACCATGCCCTGCGCCTTGGATCGCTCATTTGTTTTCGGGAAGATGACCTCTCTGCTTATGGATACGCAGGGGAGCGTCTGGTTTATTCCGATCTGAAGAATCTTGGATCTGCGAAGGTTGTGATCCGAGATAATACTTACGATTATCATTCCTTCGTAAGACTCATCGGTGCAGTCCACGACCCCTCTGAGTCGGCGGCAAGAGACGAAAAGCCGGAGGAGACTATGGCAGCAGAGGAAGGAATCCGCAGCGAAGCCGATAGACATACCGGTTCCGGACAGTCAGAAGGTGATGGAGCAGAAGAGATGGAAACAGAGGACGGGGACGACTCATCAAAGGATGGCTCCGGAACCGATGGCAGCGGCTTTGAAGATACGGATGAACTTCTCGAAAATACACCGGAAGAAGAAAATGACAGCGATACCGTTTTCTCCAGTGAAGAACTGGATGCAGAAGGTGCCAATCAGCCTAACGAAGGAGATTCCTTCCAGGGAAATGGTGAGTCAGTCAGCCTTCCTAATGCCGGAGGAGGCAGCGGAGACGGTTCTGGTTCTTCTGGTTCCGGTAATACACAGGGAAGCGGTTCCAGCAATGGAAGCAGTGAGTCAAATTCCGGTGATCATTCCGGCAGTGAAAACGGCGGCAGCTCCGATTTTGATCACGGTGGTACCCAGGGGGGAACCGGTGCCGGAGGCGGAAGCAGTGCTGGAGGCGGAAACAATAACAGTACCTCCGGAGGCGGCGGAACCGGTGATGATATGGGAACCGGCGGCGGTGATCACGGCGATTCGGAAAGCGGCGGAAGCACCAACGGTGGTCACGGAAGCAGCGGTAATACCACAGAAGGCGGCGGTACCAGCGACGGCAACGGCTCCAGCCATGGAAATGTCCGAAAACCAGTGGTTTCTTTCACAAATGCCAAAGCAGATGTATATAATGTATACGGCGACCTGGAGATCCAGGATCCGGATATGCGTCTGAAACGTGTGGTGCTTCGTGTTTACGAAGAAGAGAATGGTCAGGAGAAGAAACTGATCACCCGAAAGAACTTTAAAGCAAGAGGCAGTATTAAGATTCCGAACGTAAGACCGGATACCAGTATTCTGGTACAGGGTACCTTTGTCTGGTTAAATAAAGATGGGGTGAAAGAGACAGAGGAGTTCATGGAAGATATTCCGCTTCATACTCTTTCGCTGAATCATCTGGCACCCTACACCTTCAGCAAGGAACAGGCAGTTGATTTCTATGCAGATAAGATTAAGATTCCCAATATGCAGATGACCAGCAGCCTTCCATCTGACATGCTTTATATAGCCAGAGGCAGCGTGACGGTCCTGAAAGACGGAAAAGCAGTGACGGATGAACCACTTGCGCTGGCAGGTACGGATATCCGAAGCCTTCGTATGGGCCAGAAAACAACCTGGACCTCAGATGCAGTACTTAAATCCGGTACGAATTATACCTGGGAACTGAAGCTGACAGACCGTTTCGGCAATGAACTTCCGTGTACGAATCCGGAGGAGCAGAAGGGAAGCGCCTGGACCAGTTACCGGGCACCGACCGCTTCGGTTTCCCTGATCACGAATGCAGTCGGCAAACAGCAGATGCGTATCTCCATCGTGAATGAAGATAAACAATATATCAATCTTCGGGACGGATATATCGTGCTCTGCGATCCGCAGACCGGAGCAGAGCTTTCTATGTTTGAACAGGTCGGTGATGATCCGGCTACCAAGATTCGCAGAAAAGTAGATCTGAGCCAGGATATGCTGACAGAGATACTGGGGGATCTTCCATCCGGACGCAATTTCCGTATGGAGATCCATGGAACCTATGATCTGAAGGATACAGAACCGGCAACAGCAACAGAAAATGCTTTGATAGGACAGACCACCTTCTACACAGCGTCTATCTCAAATCTTGGTAAAGCAGCCTATGAGCTTACAGTTCCGGAAGACAGCATCACAGCGTCCTCTGCGACTGCACGGTTCCATCTGACCAGCAATACCAATGAACAGCTGATTCAGCTGATGTCACGGATCAAGGTGGTACTCTCTAATACAGAGACCGGAAGCAAGGAAATGGAGCTGAACCGCTCTGAATGGATGAACAAGAAAATTGCACAGCTGAACCGGGATGGAGAAGCATATGTGCTGACAGATGCTATCCCGGAGGTCGGTATTCCCCAGGTGGTACTCCATTATCTGGGAAATGACCCGGAAGGCACCAGTGTGTGGGATGCAATCTGTGCTTATGCCACCGTGGAAGTGCGGTATCCGAAGGGAAAATTTAAATCAAAAACCAAGTATGACGTAAGTATTCAGACTACAGTAACCCAGGCCAGTGATGAATACGATGTCAGTGCAGCTGTTACGAAGGCTGGATTCCAGACACTGAAAAATTCTCCACAGATTCAGTGTGGAGAGCTTTTGGTTATCTCGGATTTTGCAGAGCTTTACAACTTCCGGATAGATGATCCGGACGGCACGGTGACAGATGGAAGAATCAATATGCGTCTGTATGCCGGAGAGCGTCTGGTAGACAGCCGTATCATAGAGACAAACCGTACCTACAGTGCAGATAATACATCCGATGAAGATCTGATGATTTTCCGGAACCTGACCAATAACATGAGTTATACCATCGGTTTTTATGCATCCGAGTATAATGAATATTTTGATGATTCCCGGAAAGAAGAGAACTATGAGTTACCGAAGGAAAACTGGCTGAAGTTTACAACCGGTGCCGGAATCAGCGGTAAGATGGAACTTCGTGACCTGTCAGAGCCGGAGAATAACGCCCAGACAGCTGCGATCCGGGTGATTTTCAAGGATCCGGAGAGCGATCTTTTAAAGAGTTTCACAGGTGACGAAAAGCCGGAGTATCTGCTGGAGTACCGCAAGGTACAGGGACTGGATGTATCAGATGCAGAGCTTGCGGAGGCAGAGCCGGTAACGGAGCACCACGAGCTTGAGGTCACGGATGGTTCCATCGAGCAGGTTGACCAGGTGTTTAATTACAGTGTCGATCTCTTCACAACTTATGAGATTCGCCTTTTGGTGGAGGTTAAGGGACATAAGGTCCAGCTGGGCCGGGTGAAGTTTGAGACGGGTGAGAAGATCTACACCATCTCAAAAACCGATGACCTGAAACTTTTAAGTCAGCATAAAGATAGCAAATTTATTGTCTTAAATGATATCACGAGTACCGGAACCGGTGGTTATACTGGTTCTGACACGGAACCGTTCAATGGTCACCTGGACTTCCAGGGCTATACCCTTACCTGGAATACAACGGGAAGTTCCCGGTTGTTTAGCACTCTGGGCGGCCGAGGCATCGTGGAAAATCTGGAACTTAAGTATACCGGTGTGGCATCTGGACGATCAGGTGTGTCCGGGCTTGTTTATGATAACTACGGAACTGTTCGCAATATCATTGCTCATGTAGAGTTTAAGGGACGTTTTCCGATTTATCATGGTGGAATCGTCTACAACAACCGGCAGAGCGGTGTCATCGAGAATTTTGCCGTGGAACTTCCGGCCAATGGCCAGTATGTAGGAATCGGTTCCGGCGGCGTGACGCGAGGCAATGAAGGAATCGTCCGCAACGGTTATGTCTATGGAGGAAGCCTGATCACAGGAAGCGGTGTGTATGGAGGCGAGATGGGAAGCCGTTCCTCGAACGGATGTATCACCGGATCCAACTCCGGAACCGTGTATAACTGCTTCACCTTAAGCCAGGTGCAGATCGAAGAGGGAACCAGTATGAATACGGTCGGCCTGGCGGTTGGTTCCAACTCCGGCCGCGTCCGGAATGTGCTTTCAGTGGGTGATATCTATAAGTATGGATTCGAAGATTATAAGCAGACCGATCTGGAACCCTTCACACTTTACGGCGGAACCGTCGGATACGGTGCCGGTATTGTGCAGGACACCTATATCCTTTCAGAGCGGGGCGAGACCTATGGAAAGGATGGTAATGCAGTCTATAAGACGGCAGAACCTATCGAGACCCGTACGCTGCGTTCTGCTTCCTGGCATGAAAAGTGCTTTAACAGTGAGGGTGCCTTCGAGGTAGAGAACATGATCAAGGCGGGCTATTACCCGCGCCTGAACTTGCCGGATTCCCTGAAATCCAAGCAGGATCTCATCGGTCTTCCACTGGTGGGCATCAGTTCCTATCCGGATATCATCAGTAGTGAGGTAACAGAGACGGGAACGGATGATCAGGGCCGTGATTATGCCCTGGTGAACCTGGAGTTCTATAATCCCAATGGTTATGAGATCACCGGCCTGGATGTGAAAGGCCTGACGGCAGAGATTCAGGAGGGACAGGGAGCAACCGAAACCAGCTACAAGGTAACGGTAAAGCTGATGGAGCCGACGATTTTCCGTTCCGCCTATACCGTTACCCGGGTTTACTACCGCGGGGCAGGTTCCCTGACGATCAACCAGTACGATTATACAAATCGATCCATTCTGGCCAGCTTCTTTAAGCCTATCAGCAAATTAAGCGAATGGAAGACCATCAAGGATGATTTGGCTGGAAACTACAGGCTGGAAAATGATATTGATTTTTCGGGTTCCTACAGTGATGATGTGCGTATCCGCGGTACCTTTACCGGTACTCTGGACGGTGATGGCCATACACTGAAGAACCTGCAGGAGATTCAGTACGGTTCGGTCTTTGAGACTATCAGTAAGGGAACCATCGAGAACCTGACGGTGGAGGGCCTGAAACTGTCATCAAACCATCAGTCAGCAACTCTTCGAACCGGATTTGCCGGTACTATGAAGGATTCCGCTTCCATGGATCATGTCTTTGTGGTTGGAACGGCTGGATATGACACCGTAGATGTATATGGATACGGTGGAGTACTGGCAGGAGAGATGAATAATGTCTCCATCACAAACTGCGGTGTCCGTGACATGGAACTTGTGAGTCAGGAGATTCAGAAGAATACCCTGTATCTCGGCGGACTGGCAGGTTCTCTCAGTTCAACGAATGTTGCAAATTCTTATGTACAGGGAACTACCATCACGGCAGATGCCGGATATACGGCAGCCGGTATCGGCGGACTGGCAGGTGTACAGGGCTCTGGATCTCCGATTGAAAATGTCTATGTCCAGGGAAGCATTCACACCAGTTTCCAGAATGCAGGCGGTATCGCCGGAACCTCTGGTTCCCCTATCAAGAAAGTCTGGAGCTATGTGGACATCAACAGTATCTCAGACAATCTGGGCGGTATCGTCGGAAAGCTGACAGCCCAGGTTTCTCTTGAGAGTCTCATATCCCTTGGCAATATATATACCACCAGCTCCAATACAGGTGCATCTGGTGCTGTCCAGCGTATCGTCGGTACATCCGGTATCTACCGGTATACCACCAGAAGAACAGTGGGTTACAGCGGACAGCTTCTGGGTAAAGAAGCACCGGCGGCAGAGCTTCGGGATGTAAACCGACTGTCTTCTCTTGCAGAACTCTGGACGAAGGTTCCATACCGCGATTATGCGGTGCTGGGTGCCTCCTTTGACTTAAACGGAAGGCAGAGCGGCGAAGTCTGCACGGCGGAGAACGGAGTACTTCCGATGCTGCTTGATACAGAGGGTGCACTCCTTGCATACCAGGAGCCGGTGAGCCTTCCGGATCCGTCCCTTGCCCTGAAAGCAGAGGGAATGAAGGATGAGACAACCGGAATCTACAGTGTGCGTCTGACGGTCGATGGGTTTTATGATAAGCCGAACCAGAAAACACTCTATGAGGTGACGAAGGCGGAGGCACCGGGACTGGTGCTGCTGCCGGAGGCAGAATCAGCACCGAAGGATGAGATCAACCCGGACGGAAGCCTGATTCGAACCTATGAAAAGATAGGAATCGAGTCTTATCTGGACAGCTACCAGGTGACAGTTACCCTTCAGAAGGCAGAGGGAGGTGCCAAACAGGTTCTGACCGCACCGCTTTCCTTTGGAAGCACTCCGCTGTATCACGATATTGCAGATGCACAGCAGTTTAAAGACGTGATGACAAAATATGGCCAGAATTATGAGAACTTCCGTATCACGGGAGAGATCGATCTGAGCCAGGTTTCGGATGTACCTTTGAACTTAAAGATAAACCGTCTGGTGGGAGCTGGTTCGGGCCATACGATTTCAAACCTTTCCTACCAGATTCAGAGTCAGGGACAGTCTCTGTTCCAGGTTCTGACCGGTACCATGGAAAATCTGACATTTAAGGATATGACGGTTACTTCCGCATCCTCATCAACGGTCAGCGGTGGTGAAAACGTCGGCCTTATCAGTATCAACCAGGGCGAGATCCGCAATACCTCTTTTGAGAATATCGCGATCACGGCCCCGTCAAGAAGCCAGAAAACGGGACTCATCGGAACTAACATGGGTACGGTGAAGAATGTGAATCTGAAAGATATCCGCATCACGGTAACCAGTTCCTATGCCGGCGGTCTCTGCGGCTTCGCAGCATCCGGCCGGATCGAGGACATCACAGCGACCGGCACGCTGGATCAAAACGGAAACTATCAGTACCGCATCGCAGGCGGAGAAGGCAATTCCGGTGGTCCGAGCCATATTGGCGGTCTCATCGGCCGTCTGGAAGGAGAGGCAGAGCATCTGTCAGCCGATGGCATCCAGGTAATCGGAACGACCTATGTCGGCGGCCTGATTGGCATAACCAAGGATCCGGCAGGATCCCTCACTTATTATGGGTATCGTCTGGGACGGCGTACGGCTGAGAGTGACAAGGATTTGGATTACCGTGGTGCCAGAACCGGAACGAACAAGGATGCAGTCGGCAGTGAGATCATCCGCAATAGAATTAAAGGTTATCAATATGTCGGCGGTCTGTTCGGATATCAGGGCCAGAGCACAGAAAATATTATCTACTGTGAGATTTATAACAGTGATATAGAATGCAATTATGAGAGTGCAGGTTCTTACGCCGGTGGAGGCAGCTGGAACTATCCGAAATATCTCATCAGCGAGGATAATAAGGTTTCCTCCATGATGAATTGTGCCGGTGGTGTATCTGGTGAAGTGGGAGATGGCTATAATATGCTGATCAACCACGTGACGGTCAGCGGCTCAGATTATATCGGCGGTGTTTACGGAAAATATCCGAACACGAATACCAATAGCGCATTGGTTGAGAATTCCTCAATCAGCGGTTCCAGCTATGTGGGAGGATATTCCGGTTATCAGAATCCAAATTATACAAGTAGATTTACCAATATTGGTGTGTACAACACTGAAATTAAAGCAACAGGCAACTATGCCGGAGGCCTCTTCGGAATGGTACGGCCGCATTCTATCCAAAAGTGTTTTGTCAGTAAGGTGGATGTTTCGGCGAATGCCTATGCCGGTGGTCTGGTGGGAGATCTTTACTGCGGAGATATTTTTGGAAATATTATCAATGCGAATGTAACAGCAACACTTGGAGCCGGTGGTGTGTCCGGAAGAATGTTCAGTCTGGGATACTTTGCATCTGCACCAAGTTCCTATCCGGACACCCGGGTAAAACGGACGATTGTAACAGGTACAGTTTCCGCATCTTCCGATCATGCCGGTGGCCTGACCGGAGAATTTGTACGGGGGGATGACCGATACAGTGCAGATGGTGTTTTGATTACAGAAGCACCAGAGGAGATGACTCCGGAGCGCTTCCAAGCGAACCTGCTGGCGCTGACATCGGTTTCCAGCGGCAGTTCGGTCGGCTGGATGGACTTCAATACAAGCACCGGTTTAGCAGATGCAGGGCAGATGGACAGTTCCTATATCTGGAACGGTATGAAGCTGATTCGAAAATCAGCGGAAAGTCTGGCCGGAAATGCCTTTAAGAACACTGAGCTACAGACAAAGACAGGACTTGCTCTGACAACATCTGAGAAGATGGCTCTCTCAGGTTCAAATAATGAGAGTCCGTACCATAACATCACCAGTCCGGATATGTCCTACTGGTCCGAGGAAGACTTAGCAAAGGGCATTATGCCTTACTCAAAAGCAACTGACGGGCTGGAGATTCTTAAGAGTGAGACAGAGTCTATCGAGGGGAAAGGCACTCTGAGCCGGTATTCCGATTCCACAGGGCGGAGTGACGACACTGGCCATGACGGAGGGCGAGCTTCCGGGCCTGGAGGTTTATGCCTCCGGTGCAGGCAGCATCAACCTGGAATTTGACCGGGATGTGACGAAGGATGCAGAAGCCGATATCGGCATGCGTCCGGTTGTGGATGAAGAGGATGCGTCCGCGGATGACTCTTCAAGCGAAGCACAGAAACCGGCAGCGGGAACAGAAAACGGAGATACATTATACGATATGGATGCCGATTTTGCCTATGGAGACACGGAGGCAGCGGTACCAGAGTACCGGGTACGGATTCTCTCTGGCCAGGATGTTCTGGCTGATGAGGCTATCACCGGTCGTGTGATGACATTCTCTTATGATTATCAGACACCTCTGACGGCAGAGGTAACCGACGGAGTTAAATCAGAGGAATATGAGATTGATCCGGATGAATTGGCACACAGTGTTATGGTAAACGGGGATTCCTGGTATTACCTGACCGCCGGAGGCGCAGGCACTCCGGAAGGTGTGAAAGCCGGAGAGTATATCCATCTGTTTAACGGATGTGCTCTGGATCTGGATGGCAATATCATCGATCTGGAGAGCGGAAGTATCATCGGAACAGCCGGTTCCAACGGTGAAAAACTGGATACAGTACCTCTGTATGACTGGGACTATGCAGGTTATGAACTGCAGGTATACAAGAACTTTACCTTGTCAGCAGAACCGATGGCTCTTTCGGAGGAGGATTCAGAAGAGGCATCCGTGCTTCCATATCAGGCGATTGTCAAGAATGGTGAGCTGAGTCTCTACAATGCACAGAATCCGGTTTCACCGGATGGCTGGATCATCGACCACTATCAGGACGAGTCCTTTATGACGGTTCTGGGAGAGGACGGAAAACTGGCTGACATCGGCAAAGACGAGATCAAGCTTCCGGATGGCTTCCAGAATGCTTCCATCGGTGAGATTTCCAACACGGCATATGCCGACGCACCGATAGTGGTTGGACGCTATAATTCCGGCAAGGTCTTCGCATTCAACTACCTGACCGGTGAAAATCTGGAAGTAGTTCAGAATGATGAGGATGTGGTCAATCTGGTTGATTTCGCAAAACAGTGGATCTCCGATAAGACCGACAGTATGTTCAAGAGTGCACGCTCCAGCTATCTGGCAGCAACGGATCTGGGCAATAAGGTTGATTTAAATGAGGTGAAGAACCTGTACGACGGTACCAATGGAACTGGAACGCAGAACTCCATCGCCGGAGTCCTTCGCGGCAACACAGCAGGAGGTGCCGGCGGTGATGCGGGACAGTCGGATTCCGGTGTCCGCTCGAATGAGCAGAAAGAAGCCGGAGACGGCAATGGAACGGCTGGCGGCACGACGGCTGCGAATACGGTTCAGACCGGAGAAGCCGGGGACGGCGGCGATAAGACTGGTTCAGAGACAGGAGCAAAGAAGAATGGCGTCCAGAGTTCGAAGAACGATGGGGCAGACCTGGATGATTCGGAGGATGCAGACGAGGCAGAAGATGCGGAGGACGCAGACGAAGAAAGCTCCAAGTCGAAGAAGTCTTCTAAGAGCAGCAGTGTGAAGAAGGCCAGGTCGATCAGAGCGAAGAGCAATGCTTCGGATTCAGAAAATGAGTCCCCGGTATCACATAGTTAAAGATATTGGTATCATTCAATCAATTTTGCCGATAAAGCGGTAGAAGATTTCTACCTCCTGTTCCCGGCTTCCGTCCT
>ENA-ORTV01000900-ORTV01000900.1-human-gut-metagenome-genome-assembly--contig:-NODE-900-length-34952-cov-12.602688_pt1 | contig 34952 bp, 36 predicted proteins | sample MGYA00241915_ERZ509194 | MGnify/ENA primary metagenome ERZ509194 (study PRJEB26280, sample SAMEA2338810) | human gut metagenome | biome: human gut; feature: human-associated habitat; material: faeces... | reverse complement strand
AAGAACTGCTCAGCCTGCGGAATCGGGTGCGGTGTACATGGCTTCGCCATGAATCCCTGCGATTCGTGACAACTCGCAACCGCGCCTTACTACCGTGAGGCGCGTGTGACGTTTGCACGGCGGCAGACTGCCTGCGGAATGTGGCATTGCTGCGCTCGCCACATTGTGGAGACTGGCGATAGACGGTGATTAGGCTGTACTCCTACAAGATGGGCAGAGCGGCAGCGGATGATAGGAGCAGAAGCAAATCGTCTTGTAATGTTAACGCGGCAGCGCCGCGCGCATGGCAGTACAATCGGCAAGCATTGCAGCTCTTCGAGCTGCTCGCTTGCAATGGGAATTTTCTCTGGGAGGGTGTAAGGGAGGGATATCTCTTTTTGAAAAGAGATATCCCTCCCTTATCCGTTCCCCGCGTCAGGCGGGGAGCATATCAAACTTCTTTATTAAAATAAAAGAACTTCTCATCCTCTCCCTTCTTCCTCATGCAGGAAGAAAGCATCTTATAAGAAGCGTCGTTCTCCTTGAAGCACTTGGCGACGACGTGTCCCAGGTGGCGCTGGTAGAGTCCCCATTCGGCCACGGCGCGGAACGCTTCGACGCCGTAGCCCTGTCCGCCGTATTCCGGCGCGATGCGGCAGCCTTCCTCCGCGCCGCCCTTGCCGTCGAAACGGTAGAGCAGCACCTCGCCGATGCACTTGCCGTCTAAACGGATGGCAAAGTTGATGGCGCGCTTTTTGGCAAAGTCCTCTTGCACAACGTCGAGGAAATAAGAGTCTAAGTCTTCACCCTTCCAGTCCGCGCGGTAGTCGTAGCCCCACCACTTGTTGCGCTCATCGTCGAGGCAAAGCGCGTTGTAGGCCTCGCGGTCCTTGTCGGTAAAGGCCGAAAGTGTCAGGCGCTCTGTCTTGAGCGTCGGGATCTCGTCCAAGTCCTCCAGCTCGTTTTTCACGTCGAAGCAGTACTTTTCCGCGAGCTTGCACGGCAGGTATTGGAGCTTCGAGGTGCGAAGGCCGCGGTCGCCCGCATCGTCCTCGCGGTTGAGATACCTGACGCCGTCCACGGCGTAGCAGCGAGCGAACTCCTGCACCGTCGCGGGATAGACGCCCTCGTAGCCGTAGAGTGCCTTTTCGATGTGGACATGCAGCGTTTCACCGCAGCGCTCGGCCATCGCAATCGAAATGAGCCGCCCCTCGTACTCCAAGCCGCCGACATACAGCCATGACGCGCCCGTCAGGCGCAGCATCGTCTTGGCAAGCGCCAACTCCTGCTTGGCCGACTGTGAGGTCTTTTCAAACACCTCCGTATAGTCCTGCCAAAAGCGCTCGATCAGCGGCAAATCGTCCTTACCCAGTGCGCGGAACTGCGCCTCGGGATAGAGCTTGCGAAATTTGTTGACGTGGTTGCGCTGGCCGCTGTAGTGGCGGCCCGGGAACTCGCGCAGATCGTTCGCCTCGTAAATATAGTCGCGCCAGGAACGAAAATTGTTGAGGTGGAAGCGCGGATAGCGCTCTAAGAGCTTCGCCGCCTTCTCCTTTGGCACGACGGACAGCTCGAGCGAGATGCCCTGCTCCACGCAGTAATCCTCAATGGCGCAGAGCGCGGCCTCCTCATCGCCGTCCGGTCCCGGCACGGGATAGTCGAAACAGAGCTTGCCGTCGATGCAGTTTTTCACGATCAGGCAGCCCGCTGCCTCAGCGTACTGCGGGTGCAGATGCCCGCGCCACATCAGCTTGACGAGCGCGGAATACTCGCATAATTGGTAGTTGCAATCCTTATAATAGCGGCGCAGACGGGAAAGATCCCGCTGCGCAACGGGTTTGAATGTCAGCATGGAAAACCTTTTTCTCCTTTTCGAGTCGTATCGATTATTTTACCCGTTTTTGCGCCGCGTTACAAGTCCTTTTTCATTTAGGCTCCAGCTCGGCGAGCACCGTCTGCGCACACTCAAGGAACTGCTGGAGCGACGCCCGCCGTCCCTCGCCTGCGCGCACAGCCATACCGAGCTCGCGTGCCGACTTGGGCTCCACCGGCACAAGCAGAACGCCGTCGCCGCGTCCTCGCAGCGTCAGCTCCGTCATCATGCTCACGCCGAGGCCGTGCTCGACCATGCTGATGACCGTCGGGTCGTCCACCGCCGTCGGCAGGATGTGCGGCTTGACGCCCACACGGTTGAAGATGCGCATGATGTCCTTGTCAAAGCCCTGCGCGGGCATGATGAAATCGCGCCCGTCGAACTCGCTCAGCGGATACCCCGTGCGTCCGTCGATGGGATAGTCCTTGGGCAGTACGGCGTACATCGGATCGTCGTACAGATGGATCCACTCATAGCCGCTCTCCTCTTCCTGATGGCTGACGAAGATGACATCCATCTTCCCCTGCGCCAAAAGCTCATAGGGGCTGCGGATGTGGTCGGCCATGCGGATGTCGACGTCAACGTCGGGCCGCTCCTCACGAAAGCGGCGGATGATGCTCGGCAGCCAGTGCATAGCCATGCTGGCGAATGCGCTCACGCGGATGACCTCGCTGCGCGAGGACGCCACCTGCGCGATCGTGCTGTCAAGCCGCGCGTTGGCCTGCAAAAATTCGCGGATGGCGGGTGCTACGCGCTCGCCGTCCTTCGTCAGTCGGACGCCGCCGCGCCCGCGCTCGAGCAGCGTGAAGCCGACCTCGCGTTCGAGGGAATTCATCATGTGCGTCAGGCCGGACTGCGTGTAGCCCATCACCTCCGCCGCCTTGGTAAAGCTACCGAGGTCTACCGCCATCAGCAGCGCTTCTAACTTTTTGCTCTCCATAGGATATTCCTTTCCTATTAGTATTCAGCATGTTTGGATTATAATATATCCTCGCGCCGTATGCAAGCGGAATTCTCGTTTTCAGCTCCTTTTTACAAACTTTTTCCATCATCTGTCATACAGGTTGGTCTTTTTTGTCCGCATGCTGCGTAAAATAGAGCCTGAGGTGATGATCTTGAAACGACGTTTCGCGCTCTTGCTGCTGTTTTTGTTGACTTTTCTTGCACTCTGCTTTTCCTGCGCCAAAGACGGCCAAGCTGTCGCTGTCTCGGCCCCATCCCAACTGCGGCGCTGCATTGCGCTGACCTTTGACGACGGCCCTTCCCCGCAGACGACCGCAGCTCTGCTTGACGGGCTCAAGGAGCGCGGCGCGCACGCGACGTTCTTCCTCATCGGCGAGCAGATCGCGGGCAACGAAGATCTCGTCCGCCGCATGAAAGACGAAGGCCATCAGGTCGGCGGCCACAGCTACACGCACATCCGTCTTGACAGCGCTGACGCCGCTGCACTCGCCGAAATCCAGAAAACGGACGAGACGCTGCGCGCCATCCTCGGCGACGGTGACTACTGGCTGCGCCCACCCTGGGGCTTTGCGAGCGACGCGCTCAAAAGCGCCGTCTCCGTCCCACTCATCTACTGGACGCTCGACACGATGGATTGGAGCGTGCGCAACAGGGACCTCGTCGCGCACCACATCATCGAAAACGCCAAAAGCGGCGACATCGTTCTCCTGCACGACCCATATGACACGAGTGTCGAGGCCGCACTTCAGACCATCGACGTTCTTAGTGAGCAGGGCTACGAGTTCGTTACGCTCGAAGAGCTGTTTTCCAACGCCGGCGTCACGCCGCAGGCCGGGCACTTCTATCTGCGCGCGGATGAAGAAGTCCCGTGGTGAGGTCTCGACAAAATTTTTGAAAAAATTTCAAATTAGGACTTGCATTTTCCGGACTGGTGTGCTATTCTATCTAAGCTGACATTGAGCAGTACACATCATCCGGGTGTGGCGCAGTTGGTAGCGCGCTTGACTGGGGGTCAAGAGGCCGTGAGTTCAAGTCTCGCCACTCGGACCAAGAAAAACCTCGAAACCGTTGCGGTTCCGAGGTTTTTTATATTTAGACTATTCTGACAAATTCTCGATTATGCCCAATATTTCTATCCTGTTACCCCCGTAGTTACCCTCGCATAAAAGGCCTCTGCCCGCAATGGGCAGAGGCCTTTTGGGCTAATAGTGCGTCATTTTTTAGGATCGCTCATCCCTCGCGAAACATCCCTTGCATCGTCCGAACCTCGGCAGCTCTCTCGATCTGCTTCTTGTGCAGATAGTCATAGAGACACTTCATGCCCTCGGGCGGCTCGCCGTGCTCCTGCCGGTACTTCTGGATGACGCCAGCAACCTCGGCGTGGAGCATCGTCATGTGCCGCATTTCTTCGCCGGAGAGATCGTAGAATGTCTTCGCGAGAGCAGGATATTCGTCCTTGTACTCGAGGGCGCATTTCGCATACTTCATCGCGTCCCCGATTTCCTCGTCGACCATCGCCGACAGTTTTTCAATGAGTTTCATTTTCTTCCTCGCTTTCTGCGGTCAGCGTCGGCATTGCTTTTTTTATCTCCGCCAGCGCCGCGTCGCCAATCTGGTTGCCGATGCTGCGCCCCGTGGGCGTGGCCACCATCGCGCCAAGCAGCATGCCAATCAAGAGCTGCACCATCGCGCACCTCTCAGATTCGCTGCACGCGCAGCGCCACATTATTGACCGTAGCAGCAACACCGGTGAGCACCAATGTCAAGGCGGACCCTGCCGCGCAGCAGACCTGACGCACAAGCGCCGGAATGCTGAGATCGACCGTGCCATTGGCGGCAGCAGTCTCGGATGCAGTCGCGCCGGGAACAGCGACGCCATCCTTGTAAAGCGTAATAGTGACGGTTCCGGCAGCAGTAGATGTGACGGTGACCGAGGCATCGACATCGTAGTAACCGGTGCCGGTGATGTTGACAGCGTTGCCGTTGAGAGCCACGTCACAGCCGTAGCGGCGGATAAGGCTGCCAAGAGGGATGACGCCGTCGACCGCGACGGCGGTAGGCGTCTGCATGGCAGCGTAAAGAGCGGATTTACAAGACATTTTTATTCTCCTTCCATAAAAATGGGCGGGGCTTTTGCCCCGCCTGTTACCCGGCCATAGGGGCCTGCCATGTCCCCCGAGCGGGGAATATGGTCTTAAAGGTTGACGTTGCCGTTGCAGCCGCAAGACGCGGGGATGATCTGGCCTGCGCAGGTCGAAGCCACGCCGTACAGTGCGGGCTTGGTCAGCATGCGGCCCTCGATCGCATCCAGACGGCGGTTGAAACCGCAGCAGCAATCGGAGATCTTCGCCGCCAGGGCGTCTGTCTGCTCCTTGGTGAAGATGCCGTTCTTGAGGTTCTGGTTCTCCATCTTGAGGTCGAAGATGGTCTCCTGCAGGCGCTGCTCGTAGATGCGGCTGGCCTGACTGGTGATCGCCTCAGTGCTGGCGTTGATTGCCATGCGCGTGTCGTTGCTCTGCTGCTCGATGAGATACTGCGTGCGGGACGTGTCGATGATCCCCTGCTTTTCGACCTCGCAGTTGCTCACGCGGTTGCAGCCGGTGTCATTGACGGGATACGGCATATTGCCGCGTCCAAAGCCAAAGCCGTTGCCAAAGCCGCCAAACAGCGCCGCGATGACGATGATGATAAACAGTACCGCAAGCCAGCTCATGCCGGTGCTCTGATCGTTGTTCATAGTGCATTCTCCTTTCCTCAAAAATTATTCCAATTAATTAAAGTCGGTTTTATCTAAATCGTGGCCACGATAAAGAATTAAAGAAGATGCTGAGAAATTTTAATTATTGCAATCAACCGGCTATTTCAGCCGGGGGAATTTTGTTGAGCGCCCCGTTTTGCCCTTCTGTGTGGGCTGTGAGGCGTTCTGTGCGCCGCCGAGTATCTTGTTGGCGTCGGAGCGCAAAGCCTCTGGGGTCGTGCCGAGAAGCCCGCACAGGGCCTTCGCCTGCATTGTGCGCCCGTAGCGCGAATATAGGCTGTCGGCGATACCAGGATCAATGCCGAGCCTGCGCGCCGTGCTCTGCACGCCCTCCAGCGTGTCAACCGTCCCGCTGATCGCCTGCTCCGCTTTCTCCGCCGCGCCTTGCAGGTCGGCGCTGGGAAACATTCTCGCCGCTGCCGCTAAGAGTTGCTTGAGGTCCATTTTCCTTCAGCTCCTTTACCTGATCGGTCAGATTTTTGATGACCGCAGCCATGTCGCTCATGGCCGACTGCATTTCGCCCATTAGCTCCTCCTGCGTCTTTGGCGGAGTGATGATGCCGAGCTCAACGAGCTTGTCGTAATACTGCTGCGTGGTGGCCTCCAGCTCGGCGTATGCCGAAGCGGTCTTGCCGATGAGCTGCTGGCGGTTGCCGAAATAGTCGGTCTGGAAAATATCACCGTTGTCGATAACACACATCATGCAATTTCCGCCGCTGTATCCGGCGATTGCAAACTGGTCCATGCGCGCACCTCCTTTTGTTGCTTTCATCGTACAAAAAAACGGGCGCTCAAAAGCGTCCGTAAAGTGTATGAAAAGTGCGTCGAAACCCGTCGAACGATTCCCCTTGCCTTTTCACATGAAACATGATATTTTAATTTTGCAGGTCATTCCCGGCCTGTTTTTACACAAAAGAAATGACCTCACCGTTTATTCGGTGGGGCCGTTTCTTTTTTCATAGACTTCTGATGCAATTTTCTGGTATGCGCGCCGGCGGTATTTTTTCACTGCATCAACAGACAGGCTTCGCTCCATTGCCACCTGCACGCAGCTTTTCTGCCGCACGTCGCATTCAATAATACACGCCGCCTCCGACGGCGGCAGCTCGAAGGATAAAACGTATGCCACGGCCCGCTTCGGAGCCATCGCGGATAGTTCCGCGCGGATCTGCTTGTGCTGACTGTCCATGCCCGTGTAGGGCTTGCAGAGGCGCTTGCGCGTGGGCTTTCGCCGCCCGCTCCTTCCTGTGCCCAAATCTGGCACCGTTATTTTGTCGCTCTCTGGATCATCGTCATGGCTTCCTGCCGCGTGATAAACGCTTGTGGAGCCGTGCCGTCTGTGATGCCTTCCTCTTTTGCCGCATCCCACACAGGTTTTGCCCAGCTCGAAACCGGTTTTGTCCGCTGCTGCGCAAGGTAAGCGTCCATCATCTTGTTAAACGTTGCCTGATCCATGTACTCCTCCATTTCCGGCGGGTACTTGCCCGCCAAGATCATGCTCCCTGTGTATCGCATATGGTCGTCCCACTGGAAATGCGGCTTGTCCGGGAATTTCTTCCAGTCGCCGCCCCACGAAAAGCCGACCTGCTTGCCGATCTGCCCGCAGCGGGCGAAGAACGACGGATCGTCGTACTCATGCCCCTTGACGTTTTTGCAGATGTCGAACGCAAGCCCGGCCTTGACGCCGTGAAACGTCGGGCGCGTCGCGGTCTTTGCCGCGTAGCCGTTCGCGGCAAGATAGCGCTGATACTCGTCATCTCGTACCGTCTCCGTCACCAGAACCGGAAGCCCCGCCTCCTTACAGAGGTCGAGGAAAATGACGCAGTTTGCGCGCACATCCGCGCGGAGATCGGCGATATCCCTACTGTGATACATTTTCGTCACCCTTGCTGTCGATCACGTCCTGTGCCTTCTGGCTCTGCGTGCCGAAGTAGAACGCGATGATGACCGCATAGATCGTCATGAAGTCCTGCGAGATGTTGCCCGTCACCGCCATATAGGCGAAAACAGCGGTCAGCACCAGCGTCACGAGGCTCTTGACGCTCATCAGGTTTGCCAGTCTTTTGTGAATCAGTTCCATGTTATTCGTCCTTTCCTTTAATCTTGATACCAGCCAGCATGCCGAGTTCCGCCGTCCACGCGGCGAACCACGCGACGGTCAGGCTGTCCGGCACTACCTTGTCATGCGCGGTCAATACGAGCACCGCAATGCAGTACCAGCAGAGGTTGAGCACTGCCGCAATGACGTACTTATCCCGCTTTCTCCACTTCTTCATAAGGCTACACCCGACAGCAGCCACGCGATAAACGCGCCCGCCAGCGCCGCGAGAGCCTTGTCGACCAGGCTGTCCCACCGCTTCCCCGCCTTGCCCGTGATTGCCTTTACGTCCTCTTTGATCTCTTTGACGTCGCCCTCAACGGTCTCCTGCTTGGTCGCCAGCACTTCGACCGACGTTGCCAGCCTGTCAAGTGCCGTTTGGTGCTCCTGTAACTCATTGATTCGATGCGTATTGCTCTTGCACCTGCTTTCGATCAGCGCGATATCTGCGTCATCGTAGTGCTTTGCATTGTCCATTTTTCACGCCCCCTTATTTTTATGGTGTTCTCCATTGAGCCTATCATGCCGCCTCCGCAAATTCACCACGGGGCAAAAGAACCTGTCGGGCATCCGACAGGTTCTTTTTCTTTACGCCGCTTTCTTCCTCATGATTGCAAGCTGCTCGTCCACCCGCGCGCGGTTCCAATGGCGAATGCTCTTTCCGACGCCGAAGTCCTCAAAGAGGGCTGCACGCTGTTTATCGGAAAGCCCCTTCTGCTGATAAACAAGCTCCATGATCTGCAAGCCCTCGCTGTTGCTGATGGTATCACCGTTTTTGTCCTTCAGGCTTTCGATCCCGCCTTTTGCCAGATAGAGCGCAATATACTGGGCTTCTGAAACGCCCGTTTTTTTGACGGTATCTATGGCCTTTGCCGCCCACCCGTCCGTTTGGTAATTGCTCACGCTCATTTTCCCAACGATGTTGGCATATTCGTAGGCTTTTGCAACGGCATCTGCCTTATCGCCGTCGCTCATGGACTTATAGCTCGCAAGTCCCGTGAGATCGCTGACGATCTTATAGGAAGTCTGCCCGCGCTTTGTGGCGTACTTGACGTATTCCTCGCCGGTCAACTGTTTGTTTTCCTTATTCACGGTAAAAGATTTCGGTGCGCGCTGCGGCAGGACTTTGGCCTCACCGGTCGCCTCATATAGGCGGCTCAATTCATCTTCCATTTTGCTGTCGATTACCTTCGAGGTATACGCGGGATTCGCAAAATTGTTAAATGCCCGCGCGGCCACGCCTCCGGAGTTTTCCGCGCGCCCCCATGCGTCGATAAAGGGAATCTGCCCGTAGTCAACGCCCGGAATACGCGCGCTGGCCTTGCCGAGCGCATATTGCATATCCGGCGTCAGGAATTTGTTCTTATCCGTATAGGTCGTCATGCGCTCGCTTTCGCCCGTGCGCTCCGCCTGCCCGAAGACCGTCGGGATACCCTGCGTCAAATAACTCGTCGCCGCGCTTGCTACCGCACTGGTTAGTGCGTTTGTGTCCCCGGAGGACGCATACCCCACCGCGTCAAAAACGTCGTTCAGGCTTTGCAGACAACTCATGGAAAGAAGCGGGTCCGTCACGTTGCTTGCTGCCTGAAGCATATCACTCATAGTGAGATACCCGTTGTTCGCCTGCATCTGCTCGTAAAGGTTTGCCCCAACGAAAAACGGAAGCGCTTCCGGCGCAAGCCAATCCAGCGTAATACTCGTGCCATTTGGCAGCTCCAGTGCGTATTCCTGATGTCCTTGCAGCTCGTCGAACTTTTTCTTCTTCTCGTCATCACCGCCGCTGCCGCGAAGAATGCCCTCTTTCGCCATATAAAGGCCGAGCATCATCAGCCCCGTGCCGGTCAGTCCGGCGGCGGCCCGGTCGATCATTTCGGTCGCCTGCATATTACCCTTCTGCACCTGCACAAGGTCATAGCTTATGCTTTTGAGGAAACCAATAGGGCTGTATTCCACGCCGCGCACCAGAATGTTGGCTGGTGTCTTGCGGAACGGCAGGATTCCTTCGGCGAGGGTGCTTCCGAGGCGTTTCATCTTGTTATCCCCGCGGTATCTGCCGAGATCGGAGATCATCTGTGAAAACGCATTGGTGTCTCGATAGGTCGCTTTCTGCGCCTCTCTGATCGCGTATTCGCGTGCCGCTCCAATGCCTTTCCCGCCAGCGACCTGCTCCGCGGTAATGCCATTTGCTTTGCAGAATTGCGCCAGCGCCGCCGCGTAATGCGGCTTAGAGAACCATGCGTCTTCTGCATCCAGCGCCGTGCCGTTGAATTTGCGCATCGCTTCCAGCAGTTTCGGTTTGAAGATCGTGCGCCCTTCCTCGATTTCCTGTCGCACATTGACATTATCATTGTACTTGCCGCTACCGAGAGCTTGCTCGCGAATGTTGGCATAGTCACTCCATGCCGCCTTGATAAGCCCTGCGTCCTTCGTCGTCAGGATTGCCTTCGTGCGTCCGACTTTGCCGCCGCTCACCGCGTTCGCAGCGCTCTCAATGCCTGCGCCGATAACGTTCTTTACCGTGACAGCAGGAACAAATCCTACGTTGCCAACGATGTTGCGCACATGCGTGCGTGGATTACCAAGCATCGAAAGGTAGCGCCAAGCGTTCCATTTGTCAATGAATCGGCTCGGCATCTGTCTGCCGATATCACGATAGATTTCTTTCATCGCCTCGGTGCGCGCGTCGTCGTCCTTTGCGTTCAGGAACTTCTCAGCGAGGTCGCGGTCAATCTTCAGATCAGGGGCCTTTTCCCCGTACTGCTTTTTGAGATCTTCTGTCAAGTTCTCCACGCTGCGCTGCGCCGCATAAAGCTGCGTACTGGGGTCCTGCTGCTTGAGCAGCCGCGTCGCCTGCAACGCCTGCGCCGCATTTCTCTGGCGCTTTACGATGGTGTCGAGCACATCGATAGCTGTCTCCACATTACCGCTGTTTGCCGCATTGTTGTAGAGCGCCCAGCCAATCGCCGTATTCTCCTTGCTGATTCCCTCTTTGGTTGAACTTTTCCACTTGTTCAGGGTCTTTTGCCAACCCTCGGTTTTTATGCGGCTTTCTGCGTCACTAATGGCCTGCTTGTCCGTATAGCGGTCGTAGGAGAAATCTCCTTTTGCCACCATTCGTTCCAACGTCGGTATCATTGCGTCCGGCGTGGCCTTTGCTTCCAGCACCGTGCGGATTGTGCGGCTGACGTATTTGTCATCCGCCGTCTTCTTCGGCACCTGCACTTCGCGGTATGCACGCTCACCCGCCGGGATATATCCGTACTTCTCTTTCAACGCTTCGTAGTTTGCCTCAGGGATCTCGCGGGAGAATGCTGCGTCATCCACGCTGTTGACTTTTTCCAAACGGTCCGCCTCATCTCCGGCGATATACTCCACCGTGTTGACCCCGGCATCCTGCAATGCGGCTTTCAGACGGTCGCTGCTGTTGTCCGGGATCACCGCTGCCAAAACTTCGTCAAACCCAACGGCGCGCTGGGGCTTGGCCTCAAAGTAGCCGGTGGGCATTTCCGCCGCCTCCTGGTAGACGGCCTGGATGTCCTGGGCCGTCTGGCTGCTGATTTTGTACCCCTCCTTGGAGAAGGCCCGCATGATAGCGTCCACCGTCCTCTTGCCCTTGGACGTTTCCATCAGGATGCTGCCGATGATGTCGCTCTCGACGAAGGAATTGTCGGAATGAGCCTTGTTTCCCTGCTTGATCTTCGTGATGATGCTGCCGATCTGGTCATCAATGGCCTGGAGCTTTGCTTCATACTCGGTCCCCTCGTCCATGCCCAGCCGCCCACTGTCCGCCTTGATCTCCTGGATGCTGCGGTATTCCGGCGTCGCCACGGATTGCAGGGTCTTGGCGCTTGCGCCCCAGGTGCTGCCGCCGCGCTCCTCCTGGCCCTCCTTCATCGCCTTGACGATGTTCTCCAGGGTGTAGGCATAGTGGAGCTGCGAGAAACTGCGGAGATTGCCGGAGGGGGTGTAGGGGTCCTTGCCATTGTAGATGCCCGCCTCGCCCAGCAGGCCGTCCAGCTTCCCGGCAATCCACTCCTCAACGGCGTGGTCATCCACGGAGCTGCGCAGCGCGTCAGAGGTAGCCATCCGGTCAATTTCGCCCTTGGTCGCGCCGCCGTCCTGGTACATATCCCATGCGTGGTGAACGATGTCCTCCAGGGTGAAGATGGAAACGCCGTCCATGGAATTGTCGATGCGGTTCTGCCGTCTTTCGTTGATCTCCGCGTCAGTCCAATGCCTCTTGACGGCCATTCTGCGGAGCATGGGTTCGCCCTGTTCCCGGTAGTAGTCCCGGAGAATGTCGCGGATGACCTCGGCATTCTCGCCCAGGGCGTCCTTCACGCTCTCACCGGTCTCCAGGTTGGCCTCGATTTCAGCCAGCGTGTTCACGCCCAGGCGGTCAACCACCTTTTGCAGGGTGTCGTTACCGAACTTGTCCCACACCTTGTCCATCTTCACCGGCTCCAGACTCTTGCCCTGGTCTGCCAGATAGGCCGCCCGCACCGTGTCCGTGGAGGCCAGCTTCTCCGCCAGCTCTGCCGTGCTCCTGGTGCTGGTGTTGTCGATGCCCATAGAGCGCAGGGCGGCGCTGTTCCCGAAGATGCCCCCGGCCACGGAGACATCCCCGGCCAGCCGGTGCAGCTCGTGCTCCACCTGGGATGCCTTTTTGCTGTTCACGGGGTAATCTACTCGCGGAGCTGTCGGCGTCCAGGCATCGCCACCGTACACCTTGTTGGCGCGGAATAGCTGCGGGTCGATGGTGTCCTTGCTGAACACAAGGGAGATGGGGCCGTACTTGGTGTGCCCGTCCCTGGCTTTTACAATGGCGATAGAGGGCATGGGCAGGCCGCCCAGCTTCAGCGCGGACATGATGCTGGCCTCATCCTTGTTGTGGACGGCGATCAGTTTGTCAGTCTCTTCGACCGGCGTTTCCATGCTGAACTTCAGCTTGACATTTTGTACGCCACGAGATAGACTATCTACAGAAGCATTCCCTCGCAGAGCGCCGCTGTCCGCAGCGGAAGAGCCATTAATTTGGGGGATGCTTCTTTCTTGCATCTGCCCAATATTATAGATCATCTTACCGTCTGCGCTCTGCGCCGTCGATATCGTAACCTTGTAATATTTCCCGTCAAAGTCTTTGAAAAACGCCGTGCGATAATTCCAACCGCTACTTGCCATGTCTCCATGTCGACTGTTATGATCTACAACGTTCCTGTCCCCCTTGACAGAAACCTGCGCCAACTCGTCAATATGCGATGCTGCATTTACTTTTCGCTCAAATGCCGCCTCGCTCATAGTACGCCCATCGCTAGTGTGGTTGTCGCTCAGTTTCCCTGCCGAGGTCGCAGTCAGGACCAATTCGTCGCCATCCGCGCCGATAAGCTTAACGTCTTGTCCACGGCGGATTTTCCCGTTAATATAGTCTTCCAGCTGTTCGCTCCAACTCTGCGGGTCATTTCCAAAAATGACCTGTCTGTCGGCGCGGACATATTTTTTGCCATCGGCAGCCTCTTCAATGCTCGCCCTGCCATTTATTTTGCTTGGCGGCGCACGCGTGCTTTCCTGCGCAACGGTTTCGCTCTCCACCTTGATATGCGCAAGAAGAAACGCTGCCGCATCGCTGATCTCACTGTCGGCGAAAATGTTCATATCGCCGAGGCTGTCGCAAACCACCTCTTCCCAAATTTCCTGCGCCGTCATTTCGGTGCCGGCATAAGCGTCTGCATACGCCGTGCAGAGGGAGTCGACCTCACCGCCGGTAAAGGTCTTATCGATGCGCGTGCGTACCTCGTTCAAATCGACTTCGCCCTTTGCGATCATATCATGTCCGGCCTCATGCCGCATGATCTGGTACGACGTAAATTCAGGATGATCCGCACGGATAAATACGCGGTCGCCCGATACATAGCCGCGCGCCTGGAACGTTTTCCCGCTCTTGTCACGGAACGTCAGATTGTTTCCGGCAAAAAACGTCACGCGCAAGCCGCGCTCTTTGGCGAGGTCCTTCGCCTTGCGCATTTCCTCCGTCTCGTTCTTCACAAGATAGACGCTGTCATTGACCGCGCCTCTGCCGATGCCGAAGCTCGCAGTGCTTACTTTTTCTCCATAATCGAGCGCAGCTGCTTCGCTGTCTGCGAAGTGTCTCCCTTTCTTCCGGCTCTGATCTCGTCCTGTGCTTTCTTCCACGCCTCGTACTTCTCCGCGGGGATTCGCACCGTTATCCCGTTCGCTGCCGTCGCGTAAATGTACTGCTTCTCCATGTTCGGCTCCTTCCTGCTGCGCGTATTCTGCGCGCAGCTCGTCCATTGTTACCTCTCCTGTCTCGAGGGCAAGGCGGTTGTCATTTACATACTTGTCAAATCCGGTCGCCTGCGCCTCTGCGCCTGCGATCTGCTGCTTTGCTGCAATATAATCCATGTTTGGGGCGACCGCCGTTCCATCAACAGCAGTGTACCCATTCGTCAGCATGTCGTCAAGAACGATCTCGAGCGTTTTCGCCGCTTTGACGTTCTCCTGCCCGTTATCGTTGATGATGCGCTGCGCTGCATCAATGATTTGCGTGCGCGTCAGGCCCTCGTCCATCGCCTTGCGCATGGCGGGGGTCTCGAATATCTGATTGTTTCTCTGGTATCCGTTTGCCGTCCGCTGCCGCGCGCCCTTCTGCTGACCGCGCGAAAGGCTTATATCAGCGATACCGGAGATCTGCTCTGCCGCCGCGCTGTAATAACTGTGCAGCTCTGGGTGGTCGAACTGGAAAGCGTTCACGTTTCTGCCCGATACGTTTTCCTTCGTGCGGCTGTCAATGTGCTCGCCCGTTCCTGCCGCTTTCTTCGCGTCGTTCTGCCCTGCGACATAGCCTGCATAGGCCGTCTCATTCGTCGGGTTCGGGTTCGCCTTGCCCTCCACGCCCGCATTGTAGGCGGGGATAAAGTCCTTCACGTGCTGCGCCGTGTCCTTGCCCTCTTGGTACGAGCCACGAATCGCCTTGCGCCCGCTCTCTCCGAGGGAGTTATCAAAGCGCGCGAAGCGATTTGCCGCAGCTTCCACTCCGCCGCCAATACCGCCGAGTGCCGAGCCAACAAGGAAGTCATACAAGACATCACTTGCCTGCATGGCGCTGTAATTTTCCCCGATACTTTTCCCGTTATAAATCGTCTGTAAGGCAGGCTGTGCAAAATCAGAGATGACCTCCTCTAAACCTTCGCCCGTAGCAGAAAAGAGCGTTTTCAGCACAGCTTGTCCCGCCGCACTCTTTGACAGTTTGGCGACCACATCTTCGACAATTTCATCTGCGGCGCCTGCGCCGTAAATCCCCGCAAGGCCGTCCGATAGCTTTTCGGTCAAGGCCTCAACGCCTCCTGTGCCTACCGAATATGCCGCCCTGCGTAAAAGGCTTGCGCCGCTGTCTTTGCTTTCCAGCGCCGCCGAGCCTCCTGCGCGGGCCGCCAGCGGGATCAGCGAATGTCCGCCTGTCACCGACGCAAGAAGTAAGTCGCCTCCCATCTGCGTCGCATTTACTCCAAGCGTATTTACGAATTTCCCCACTGGGCCTTTCCCATAGTTTGCAAGGTTTTCTTCCGCTTGGGCCTCGGCAGTCAGTCTCTTTCCTGTTTCATAGTTGCCTGCCGCGATTTTCCCAGCCTCTTCTTTCCAGCGCTTCCCCTTTTCCGGGTTACCAATTAGGTTACCTACTGCTTCGCCCACCGCTGCATTGATCTCATTGAAAAGCCCTGCTGCCCCCAAGTATGACCCCGCAGAGCCTTTCACCCCCGCAGAAACAACATGCTTGGCATCGTCCACCACGCCATTTGCCGCGTTGCCGACGCGCTGCGTGACCGTCTGCGGCTTCACGTCCTTCACATGCTGATTGAAGGCTTTTTCGCTCTGGTAGTTCTTCGCCTCTTGCTGCTGCAAAGCGCCCTTGCCGAGGCCCTGCGCAAGCGCATTCTGGTTCTTCGGCATCACGGCATTCTGCTGCACGGTCGGCTGCTGGCGGAACATCGGGCTTGTGCCAGACTGCCGGCGGGGGCTTTGGACTCCCTCGTCCTGTGTCTGTACCGCGGGCGGCGTGCTCTGCGGATACCCAATCTTTACAAGCCGACCGTTTGCGCCGGTGCCTACCACCGTGCGCTTTTCTTCCTGCTGTTCCTGCACCGCAGGCGTTGTCTTGACAAGTCGTCCCATTTAGCCCTCCTCATAGGAATACCCGTACTGCTTGAGCAGTTTTTGCATTTCTGCTTTCTGTTCGCTTGTCATCATCGGCCAAGTCTTGTCTAATGTGCCAAGGATTCGGCCCCCGTCCCCATTTTTAAGCGATGTATTGAATCCGGACAGCAGTGCGATAAACTGGCCTTGCGGCAGCATTCTGCCGTCACTGTTTCCATCGCCCCCACCGTTCTGACCTCCCAGCCAATCTTTATAGCCGTCATACGCGCCGCTCGAAGAGGTAAACCCGAATTTTTTATAGTTGTTGGCAATATAGCTCTTCGGGTAGCCGGACTGATATGCCGCTTCAAACAAGCCATCATAGTCCGCCTCTCTCGGCGGAGCCGTAACGTTGTTGGAGCGTCTTGTGCCGCTTGCTTTTTGTGCCGCCTGCAGCGCGGCCTGCTGCAATTTGTACTGCCATTCCGCGTCGTAGCGTGCATCCTCGATGGCGTCGCGTTCCTTCTGGTAGTCATAGTTCAGCTTGTCCTGCTGCTTCTGATACGCCAGCGCATCCGCCGTCTGCTGGTCGCCCACCTGATCGCGCGCGAGCTGATAGAGGTAGTTTCGGTCGGCCAACCAGCGATTATAGTTGTTGTCCTCAAGGCCGATGAGCGTATTCAGGTCAGCGCGGTCGGCATTTAGGCCGTTTTGGTACATGCTATAGGCAAGCTGCTGCAATTCTGGGATTTTGTCCGTCATCTGGCTCATCTGGTAGTCGCTCGCCTGTTGGCTCGCTGCCACCGCCGCCGTGGACGGCATTCCGCCCGTCATCACCGCCGTCTTGCCGAGCACGTCCTCGGCGCTGCGGTCTGCCTCGCGCGTATACTGCTTGCGATACTGCTGATAGAGCGGGTCGCTCGCCGCATCGTAGGAAAACGGCGTGCGGTTCAGCAGCGCGTCGAGCTTTGCACTGATCTGCCCGCTCTGGTCGTAGTTGTAGCTGCTCTCACCCAGCTTATCGAGCCAGCTCGTGTCAGCCTTTGCAGGGCTCGCGCCCGTGCCGAGCTTGATGTACTCGCTGCCGTCCACGCCGCCAGAATAGTCGTACTTCGCGCGGATTTTCTCGGCTGCGTCGTGCGCCGCCTGCTGGCCCGCCTTGTCTCCCTCAGCATAGGCCTTGTTGTAGGCCTCTGTATACTGCCGGATGAGATCAAGGTCGCCCGAATCGTTGATGAGCGTCAGGTCTGTATTTTTGTGTTTGAAATTATCTGCCATTGTCCCCTCACTTTCTGCCGCCCGTCACATATTCGTACTCGAGCGCATAGAGCCGGTATTCTCCTGTGGCTTTGATTTTTAATCTAAAGTGGTCGCAGCGGCGGATCGGGCAGTTGAGCGTGAAAACGTCTTTCTCCTGTGCCCCGCAGCGGTCTACCTCTTCCCACGCGCCGCCGTCGAACTTGACAAGGAACACGACCGTTGCGCCCTTCTCGCATTCCAGCCGCGCCCTCACGCGCTGCACGTGCTTCGCGTCAAACGATCCGCCGTCGTAGTCGGCAAACTCCGCTTCGCTAATAACAGCTCCCTCGCGTGTTGCGCCGGTCGGGATATCTGCCGGATTTCCCAGCAGCACGCACCCGCCGTCTACTAAGGCCATGATACCGCCCGAATAGGCCATTTGCACCACGGCGAGCGTATCTTCCTTATGCCACGTCCCGTTTTCGCTGCTGTAGCAGTACAGCGCAGTTTTGCCATCCTCTTTCAGGCTCACATAGTAGTTAAGACCGTCGCTGCCGCCCACGGCGTCAGAGAGCCGCACATCGTCGCCCAGCACGCGGGAGATGCAGCGCGGCATACCGCCGCTGTATGCCATGATGCCGACTTTCGAGAGGTAATAGAGCGTTTCACCTGCCACGGCAAGGCTTTTGTGGCTGCCTTTCATCACGCCAAGCACAGCACTCGACATGAGCTGGAAGTTCGTCGGGATCGTGCCGTACATCTTGAAGATTTTGTCCTCTTTGAAAAAGCACGGGTAGCCAAGATAGCTCACGCACGCCGTAAATGCCCCCGCCGTGCCGCTCTCCACGCTGAACGCATCTGTGGATAGTCCGTCAAACACGTTCCAGTTGTACGGGTCGCCGAGCTTTGAAGCAAAGATGCTGTCGCCCTTGCACCCCCATACGCGGTTTTCGTTCGTGCAGACAAAATCCATGTCGGGCACGGTGCGCTTGAGCGTGACTGTTCCGGGCTCCGTGATGCTTTCCTGCCCATCGGGCAGGCGGAAGGTGTTTTCATAAAAGCGCAGCGTCTTTTTGTCTTCGCTGATCTCCCGGATGATAGGCGTGCGGTTGTTGTAGGTCTCCTTCGTGCAGCCCGAGATCGTCACCGCGTCGCCCACGTTAAACGGGAACGCCGCGCCGGTCGTCGTGATGCTGTTTGCCGCCGCCTTTTCGTCGGCATACGTGCCATTCCCGAATTTCATCCCCGCCGCGGCATAGCTCGCTTCCATCGGCTTGATCGTACCGTCCTTTTCACACACGATCTTGTCGGGAAAGATGAGCACGCGCTCGCCCAGTGCGCAGAAAGTCTTTTCGCTGTCTGCGACCGTCGTCTTCTCTTCGCCGTTGATGTAGAGCTTCGTTCCGTATACCTCGTAGAGTTTGCCTGCGCTGAAAATGCCGTTTGCCTTGCCCATACCCTTGCGGACGGTATAGCGCCGCGCACGTGGAGCAAGAAGCGGGAAGTATCGCGCCGACAGGTTCTGCATGTCGTAGAGCTCGCCGCCCGCCGCACCGAACGTGTGGTTAATGCCACCAAATTTCTCCTGCTGCACGCGCCGGTTCGTATATGCCGTGATCTCAGGCAGTCTCATCTTTCACCGCTCCTCTTGCTTCGCCCGGTGTATCGCCTTTCTCGCCCACCGGGGCTTCTGTTGCGTCACAGATCGTCACGATATTGCGAAGCGACTGGCGCACCGCCGCCACCACGTCCACCGCGTCGCCGTTGACGTTCAAAATGCCGATCAGGCGCATCGCGTGCGCCGCTTCCTGCTTGATCTTTTCGTTCATGCTGATTCCTCCAATCGTTTCAGCCGTTCTTCCTGCTCGCGCACCTTCGCCCACAGGACAGGGATAAACTCGCTGTAGCGCAGAAAATAGGTCTCGCTGCCGTCCTTGCGCTTGGCCGCCGCCCAGCCCGCGAACTCCTGCGACGTGATCCCGCATTTCTGCATCGCCGCCTCTACCTCCTGCGCGATGAAGCCGGTGTGGAAGCGCCCGCTCGTGCCGCTGTTCAGCTTGTAGCGCTTCGGCTCGACGAGCTCAAGCATGCGCACGTACTTCTCCGGCAGCGCCTCAATGCTGTTCTTGATGTTTCGGTCGGACCCGTTCAGTTCGTTCGTGCTGCAATAGATCGCGCTCCAAACGAAATTCGGCGCACCAAGATTGTACCGGTTATCTGCATTCGGGGCGAAATCGCCGCGGCAATCAATGAAGTCGTAGTCGAAATTGAGCGCTGATCTTCCGTTATTCCCCGACAGATACAGGTTTCCGCTCGTCGCGTTCAACTCCATCGCCTTGCTCTCGAGCGTCATTTTGTAGTCCGCCGTGCTGGCGTACTCCGTGTAGATGTCCCCACAGCGTCGTCCCTCATCATTGCGCACGGTGATCCTGTCCCCTTCAATCTCCGTCGCCGTCAGCGTTCCATAGATGTTCACCGCGTCCACGTAGAGGTCAACGCTGCCCGTGCTTGCAATCTGTGCGCCGTTGTAATTGAGTTTGAAGACCGTCCCATTCTCGCCGCTCGTTGCGGCCAGCGTGAAGCCCTGGGCGCTCTGGTCAAAGATGCTCTGCGCCTGCGTTGCGTCGATCTTGGTGCGTACCGTCGCGCGGATGCCGTTCACGTCGGTCTTGATGTTAGTGATCGCGCCGTCAAGGTTTGAAACACTTACCTGCAAGCCCTTTGCCGTTGTGTAAAGCTGCGTGATGTTCCCCTCGGCGTCGCTAAGTCGAGCATCTAATCCTTTTGCTGTAATGGAAATTTCATTTACATTCTTGTCCGTATCCTCGATCTTGGCGTAGATCGGCTCGGAAATATTCTTGATAAACTCGCTTAGTGCATTCTGATTGATGTTGCTCCCGTCCAGATTGAAGAGCGTATACCGAAGCTGTTCCAGAAGCACGAAAAGGTAGTCATAGACCCCGTTGATCTGCTCCTGCGTGTCTTTGCCTTCCCCGTTCGGGAAGGTCGTCTCCACCAGCTGAAATGTCGTCGGCACTTGTCATCACACCTTCCAGTTGCCCTTGCTCTCTTTTCGGTTCTCGCGCCGCCACCATGCCATAGCATCGGCCACCGCCTCGTTGGCAATGGCATGGTCGTTGGCATAGAGCGCGCTGTCCTGATTGTAGGCGTCGAGCTGCGCTGCCAGATACAGGTGGTAACACTCGTTGTGCCCGTCCGGAAGCAGCAATTCCATATCCTCGACGCTCGCGGTGTCATCCTCCACACTCACCTTGAGGGTGGGTGCTTCCGCCCCCATCATCTCGGCGATTCGGTGCTCAAGCACCATGAGGATTTCCGCCTTGCGCGGCGTGCTCAATTTGTTAGGCCGCAGCGCGTCCGCGTCACGGATAGCTTTCAGCATTTTCATACATTAGACCTCCGTGAAATACTGTCCCGTCAACTCATGCGGCAGATACTGCAAGACGATCTTCCCGCCCGCGGCCTCGCCGATACGCTCGCACTTGTACGTCTTGCCGTCCTCGCTGTCGAGGTAGTATTTGCCGTATTCGTATTCCATGCCGCGCGCTGCGGGGATGGGGTCGTCCTGCGTACCCGCGTGGGTAACGTCGATCACGACCCACAGCGCAGGCGTTGCGCTCGGCTTCCATCCCTCCTGCGAGGTGTGCGCCTGCTGGCACTTGTAGAGCTTGCCGCCGTCGCTTACGCGGTTGCCCACAATGTAGCTGACGGGGTATGCCCACTTCGGGAACAGCTCGACCGCCGTTGCCGCGTCGCTGTCCGGCAGGCTCGTTGCCGCCGCCTCGATAACCGGTCGAAGCCTTGCTGCGCGCTGCGGCGTGATGCTCTGGCCGACCAGCGCCGTGACGGTCGCCTCCGAAAGCTCGGATTCCGTGGGCTTACCCATCTTAATAGACACGGTGCCGTCGCGGTGGTCGGTGATGGCCCCGCTTAGGCTGTAGGCGCTGTTGTCGTACTCGTTGACGACCTCTTCCGTCTGGCCGGTCAGCATACCGTTCTCGTCCAGCACGTCGCGCGTGTCGCGCTGGACGATGCTCCACGGGGTATTGTCAGGCAACAGCGCCGCCGCCTGCGCGTAGGGCATGGTGAGCGTGATGGTCTTTGTGTCGCGCTCGCCCCACGTGCGGTCTTTGGGGTTGCCGTTGATCTCTGCGGGGTATTCGGTGTTGTTGACTTTGATGTATGTTGCCATAAATAATCAGTCCTTTCTTTAGAAGCAGAAGGCGAAGGCCACGCCAGAAACAACGTTTGCACTCCTGGATATGGATGCGCCTTTATAATTAACACAACAGTAAAATCTTGTATTATCGTTATACGGAGAACGCTCCCACCACTCAATCGCGCTATCGATGTAGTTCTTCACCTTGCTGTTGCCAGCTTTGTAGTAGTCGTACTGCATGCCCTCGCCTTTGCCGGAATTCGTATCGCTACCAAAAATTTCAATCTCACTCAGTAAGAATAGCTTATCTGCCGTGGTGACGATGGTACGGCTTTCCGAGGTTAGCTTGTTCACTTCTCGGATGCCGCTCTGTACCTCCGTTGGCATCTGTTTCAAAATAGTGGGCAAGTGCTCTACTCGCATAGAGCATTTTTCCCAACCCATGGTATTTGAACCAGTGGAGTGCATTGCCTTCGCTATATTGTAGCAGTCGTGCAGCTGGAAGGTCAGCGGAGCCTTGCCCGAGCCGTCTGAATAGTCATCGTGGTTCTTGCCGATGATGTCGATCTGGTAGTCCACGCCATTGATGGTCATGGGCTTATGGTCTGCCACCTTCCACGTGTCCGGCACTTCGTTGTTGTGGCACGCCGCGATGATCTGCTCCCATGTGTTATTGGCAAACACAGGGTCGTAGGGCGGCGCAAACGTGATATCATACCCCGTCCCGCCGATCAGCGTCCTGCCCTTGAGGATGTTGTACACCGTGCCGTTGACCATGCATTTGCCGCCCTTCACGGTGTAGGGCGTGCCGCCCACGAGCGTCTTGTGCGCGGTGAGGGCTGGCACAACAACATTGCCTTCGACGATGTAGAGATCCAGGGTGCCGTTATCTGGAATAGAAATGCGATTACCAGGCACATATTCTGGAATAGTCGCATTTTTGGTTGTGGATAGTCCCGCAAAAGTCTTAGATCCGGAATACGTGTAATCGGACCCCGCGTCACTAGTAACTCCCTCGGTGGTTAACACAACGATACCGGGCGCTTGATACATGGCATACTCTTCAGAACCATCGTTTGAATATATATAAACATACCCTGTTGTTGGTGGGAATTTTCTTTCCTCATTCTCCTCAACGCTGTCGAATTCGCCATATCCGCTCTCATACTTTACAGTGCGGAATTTGTCACTCTTGCTCAGCTCATCGCAAAGATTTGTGAGGGTATTACAAGTTTCCAGATCGTTGGCGTGCCCATCAATGATGACCTTGTTCTTTTCAATTGTAATTTTGCTCATCAGTAAGTCGCCTCCTTAGCCGTACACCCAATTGATGGCGTAGTTCTCGGTCGGCGTAGATTCGGACGCAACGAGCGTCTGCTTGACGATGTTGCCGCTTGCGATGTAGTCGCTGCCACGCGTCGCCGCCACAATACCGCCGCTGCCGTTGCCCTTGAGGAGGGAGGTGGTGGAGGGAATATTGACGGGGCCTGCGGGGCCCTGCGGGCCGGTCGCACCTTTCTCGCCCTTTTCGCCCTGCTCGCCCTTGGGGCCTTTGATGTTGACCGTCGCGGGATTCGCAAGCCCGCCGTCGTTCGTCCAGCTCAGGTCTCCCGCCGCGGACACGGCGGGCGTAAAGGTCGTTCCCTTTGCGCCGTCCGCGCCTTTCGCGCCATCCGCACCCGCGGGGCCCGTCTTGCCTTGGGGTCCCGTGGGGCCTTGCGGCCCGGTTGCGCCGGTTTCACCTTGCGGACCGGTTTCGCCCTGTGGCCCTCTCGGGCCCGCGGGGCCGGTATCACCCTTCGCGCCGTCAGCGCCGGCAGGCCCCCGTGCGCCCGTGTCGCCCTTCGGGCCTTTGAGATTCACGGTCTGCGGATTCGCCTTGCCGCCGTCGTTCGTCCACGACAGGTCGCCGTCGTCGCTCATGCTCGGCGTGAACGTCACGCCGTCCTTACCGGCGGCACCGTCTGCGCCTTTTGCACCGTCTGCGCCCTTGGCACCATCCGCCCCGGCAGGGCCTTGAGGACCAGTCTCGCCGGGATCGCCTTTCGGACCCTGCGGACCCTCGGGCCCCGTGTCGCCTTTCGCGCCCTGCAAGGGGCCGTTGTTGACGAACTCGCCGGTAATGCCGTCGAAAATGTAGATGTCGTAGGGCGCCGCCGTGCCCACGCCGTAGGCATCGCCTGCCGCTGCGGTCGCTTTCTGCGCGGCGTCGAGCTCCGCCTTCGTGTCATAATAGCCCAGCACCTTGAAGCCGCTGCCGGTCTCCCCCTTGGGGCCTGCGTGGCCCTGCTCGCCTTGCGGGCCGGTCTTGCCTTGCGGGCCCTGTTCGCCCTGCGGGCCGCGCGGGCCTTCGGGGCCGGTCGGTCCGGTCGCGCCGGTGTCACCTTTCTCTCCTTGGGGGCCGGTATCGCCCTTGTCGCCTTTCAGCGCGGCGAGCTGTGCCGCCGTAAAGTCGGAATAGGTAAAGGCATCGCCCTTGGCTCCCTTTGCGCCCTGCGGGCCAGCGGGGCCGGTCTCGCCTTGAATACCCTGCTCTCCCTGCGGGCCGCGGGGGCCGGTTTCACCTTTGGGGCCCTGCGGCCCCGTCGCACCGGTTGCGCCGGTCTCGCCTTTTGGGCCCTGCGCGCCGGTTGCGCCCGTGTCTCCTTTGGGGCCGGTTGCGCCTGTGTCGCCCTTGGGACCCTGCTCGCCGGTATCTCCCTTTGGCCCGATCTCGCCCTGCGGACCGGTCGCGGCAACGCCCGTGTCGGCAAAAGCGCCCGCCGTGGCATCCCACTTGAACCAGTTGCCCGTGGTCTCGTCGACGTATGGCATCTTGGAAACCGCCGTCTCCGCATCCGCCGCCGCCTGCAAAACCTCGTCGACCCAGCTTTGATAAGCCGGAGGCGGGGTCTCTCCGCTGTCTTCCAGCGTTTCGCGCACGCGTGTTTTATATATCTGGCTCTTCACAATGGTATCGCCAACGGTATAGCGCAGCTCTGCCGCGCCCTCACCGGCCACCGCCGTATCAACGCTCGATACCAGCCACACGAGCGCGCCGTTATCTTCTGTCACCGTCACGGGATACGGCTGCGCATCGCCGTTTCGCTGCACGATCAGGCTCGCCACGCCATCGCCATAGCCCTCGTGCCACTTTCCCAGCACGTCAAAGACGACCTTGCGCGCCTGATTCTCGCCCCTGCGCCCGAGCTTGATCTCTTCGAGCGCGTAAGCATTTTCAATAACCATGTTGTCACCTCTCTTATGGAAAACGGCGCAGCAAGAGCGACTTTTTCGTCCCTTGCTGCGCCGTGTCGCAACTCATTTTTCGTGTCTCGCGGTCGTATTCACTTACGCGTTGTGGGCCTTCGCGCTCTCAACGTAGTCACTGCTCATCGTCTGGATGAGATTCGCGGTCGAGGCGTCCTGTCTCATCTGGTTCTGAATGGCCCACAGGAACTTTCTCTTGATCTGCACGGTCACGCCGCGCTGAATCAGGCAGCTTTCGCCGTTCACGCACACCAGCAGGTCATCCTTGTACTTGCCGCTGTCCTTGAACAGGCGGACGCTGACGTACTCCTCGCCTGCGGGGGCGGCGTTCACAGCCGCAACGGCGTTCTTTGCTTCGCTCATCGGTCTTTCCTCCGTTTCAGTGTCGGGGGCGGCGTTCACAGCCGCCCCCTTGGTGGTTAGGTCAGCGGGGTCTCGTCAAACGTAGAAGTGGTCTCCACGCGAATCATATATGCCTCAACCAGACGTTCGGCGACCTTGGTCGCCTTCCAGCCGACGGTTGCACGCTGGTTCAGCGGGTCAGCCGTACCGGCAGAGCCGAGCGGCTTGACGATGTGTTCAAGGCCACCACCGGTCAGCTCGGTCGTGCCGTAAGCCTCCGCGCCCATGATGAGGGTGGAGTAGACGTTGCGGCCCTTCGCACCGGCTTCGCCCGGATAGATGGCGGTCGACGCCGTCGGGGTGGCAGCAGGCGCTTCTTTCAACGTGATCGTCGCGCTGCCAGCACCCGCAGCCGTGGCGCTCTCGATCTCAAGAAGCGCACCACCGATGACGACCTCACGGCCAGCCAACTTTGCAGCGTCAGCAGTGGTGATGACCTCGTTTACGGTCAGAACCTTGCCGGATGCGCTCTTGACGGTCAGGTCGCGTGCGCCCTCGGTCAGGTCGTCGGCGTGGAACACCTTCGCTTCGGTCGTCTCGATGAAGCGGACGCCCGCGATCTTGCCGATCTCGTCGTCGTAGATGTTGCTGGTGTCCTTGTACTCGTGCGGGCGCTTCCAGTCAGGGTCATCCTGAATGTCGTAGGAACAGTCAGGGTGAATAATGGCCCAGTAGGAGCCCTCATAGCGCGGGGCGTTCATGGTTTTCAGGAAGCGAACCGCCTTGCGGACGGCACGCACCGTGAAATAGTGGTTGCCCGTGGTCTCGCCGCCAACTAGCAGATGGCGGCCCGTCACCTGACCTTCGCCGTACTGGACGTTGGAGCCACCGTTGATGACCTCGCGGGTGATGGTGTCGAGCGTGCGGCCCGCCTGAGAGCCGAGCAGCACCGTCGCTTCCTGCAGGTTGTTGTCGATGGCGGTCAGGTCGAGGATATCGGAAATCTCGACGAAATCGCCGTACTGGTCGACCTGCGCGGTCAGCGTGGTCATGGACAGCTTACGGCCCTTGGGCGTAACGCCTTCGGTGATGGGCGTCAAGGCCTTGGGCAGCGGATCATACTTGCGGAACTCGATCTCCTTGCCCTTGCCCTTGGGGATGTTGCGCTTCTGCGCGAAGCGGTCATGCACCAGCTCAGGTTCAGCATTGTCGATCAGGGTGTCGCAGTAGTAGGTCTTCATCTCGCCCGAGAGACCGGCATCGGTCGTCACATTCGTCTGGCCCTCAAACAGGCTCAGAATGACGGGCAGAATGAAAATGTCTTTAAATTTCTTCATAGAGTTTTGTCTCCCTTCTTACAGTCGGTAAATTAGGCGGGCATCAGAATACGATGCGCTCGCCGCGCCGCACGCGCCTTGCGATCTCTGCGCGGTCGGCCTTCGTGAATTTGCTCGGGTCACTCTTGACAATGACCCCCGGCTGGGAAGTGGTTCCGTTCTCGTTTGGGCGCATTCCTTTCGCGCGGACGTTGTCCATCACGCGCTTTTCCATCTCTGCCGCAGCTTTCGCCGCGCTGCGAGCCTGAATGTCGCCTAAATGGGATACCTCGTAAGCGTCTTTTACAGGAACGCCAGCGCGCAGCATCGCAATGAAGCGCGGATTCTCCGCGACTTCGCGCTTGAGGTCGAAGTCAGGGTACTCACCCGGCGCGTCCGCCGTTCCGACCAGCTCACTCGCCTGACGAATCCAGTCGTTATATGTCTCGTCGGCTTTCTGCTGGCGCTGCCTGTCTTCTTCCTGACGTTTGAGCGCTTCGTTTTCCTGCTGCATCCGCGCATACTCGCGGTACTGTTCAACGCTCATGCCCATGCTCTCCGCTTCCGCATTGTAGAGCACGCTGTTGAGCGCCGCATCGCCCTCAAAAGCCGCACGCAGCTTGCTCATATCGCCGTCCGCCACGCCATAATGGCGCATCAGTGTGTCGATAATGGGCTGCGAATCGGCGATTTTCTGGTCTTTAGCCTTCTCTTCGCCAAATCTGCGGTTGATGATGCGCTGTGTCTCCGCGGTATAGACGTCCTTGTACTTGCCGTTTACGAGATCAAGGAACTCCTTTTTGAGGTCTTCCCCGCCTTTTTCCGCAGCCCCGGCGTCGTGCTGCTGCATCTTCACGCCCTCGCCTTTCGGCTCGCCAGAAGAGGCTCCCGTATCATCAGGTGTCTCCTGCTTGCCGAACACGACGTTGGCGTATTCGCCCGTTTTGCCCTTCCGGGTGGGAGAAGAGCTTGCATTCGTGGTCTCGCCCTGTGTGCTCGCGCCTCCCTCAGCGCCGCCCGATGCACCGGCAGCGGCTCCCGCAGCGGCAGTGCCGCCGTCAAAGAGGCTCAGGACCACGCGAAGCGTGGTTTTGAGGTTCATGGTATCCCTCCTGCTTGTCAAATCGCGGATATTCGGCCCTCCGTGTAGGCCGTGCAGCGCTTCCCATCATCCGCAGGGGAGGGGAGAGCGGCGAAAAGATGAAGAAAAACGCCGGCCCTCCCTCGCGGGCGTATGAATAGGAGGAAGCCACTCGCACGCCTAAAGCGTAACATGCGGCTTCCTCCGTCTCACCACGGGTGAGAAAAAAATTTTAGTTTTCTTCGATGCACTCGCAGATCGCGTCCGGCCTCGTGGCCTCAAGCTGCTTGAGCCCGATGCAGGCCGCAAGAAATGCCGCCTCGATGCGCTCATCGCCGCCGCAGTGGATGAGAAAGCGCGGCGCACCCTCGTCTATCTCGAAGCCGTAGACCTCGCACTCTCCCTCGGCTTCCATGTTCTTCACATAGCCACCGAAAGCGTACATCACGCCAGTAATGTAGTTGCAGCATTTCTCGTCCGCCGAATGGCCTTCGCACAGGATCATGTAGCGACCGATCTCGTGCTCGATGTGAACCATCGTCATGCGCTTACACCCCCGGCATCGCCGCACTGCTGCCCGTGTCCATGTTCGGCTTAGACTGTTCGGCAAGCTTCTGCATGTATGGCGTCTGCGCGCTCTGCGCGTCGGCGTTCTTGCTCTCAATTCCGCCACTGCTGCCGCTCTTGCGTGTCGAGCCGCCGCTCTGCGTGCCGCCCGCCATTCCGATGCCCATGTCCTGTCCCGTAAGCTGCTGGATAACCGCGAGAGCCTTTTGCAGCTGCTCGCTCTGCTGCTGCACGACGTTGTAGAGCGTCGCGCCCTCGTTGACCTGGCTCTTGATCTTGTCGATGCCCTCAAAATCCATCATGTCGAGCGCGATCATGCTCTCCTGCGCCCTGTCGGGGGAGAAGAAGCCCAGCGAATAGAGCTCCTTTGCCCGCTCGTTCTGTTCCGCGCGGGAGAATGGGTTCTTCTTCTGTGCCTTGATCTTGATGTCAAAGACCGGCCTGCGGAACAGGTCATTGCCGAGGCTGTCCACACCCGTCACCTGATCGCCAAGCTCGTTCACGCCGATTTGCGCATACTCGTATGGCATTTCATTTGTGATGCGGAAAGTGCGCACTGCATCGTAGAACTGCCGCATGCGCTCAATACACAGCTTTACGATCTTCGCCTGCGCGCGGTAGCACGCCGAAATCATATCGCGGCTCGCCTTGTTGCCCGCCTCCTGAAGCGCAGAAATAGCCGCCGCAGCCGTCGCGCCGCTGGATGTGCCGCCGTTGGACACGTCGCGGTTTGAGCTCGTTTCCTTCATCTCGTCGATCTTCATCTGCACGATATTCGCGTAGATGGAATCGAGCGGGCGCGTCGTTACCTCGCGGAGCCTGCTCTCGTCGATCTGGCCGGACACGTGGATGATCGGCTTTCGCCAGTCAAGGAACTCTTCTTCGTTGATGTTCAGGCTTTCACTCGCGAAATACCGGCGCTTGCTGCCCATCATTGAAGTTTCGAGGATGTTGCCCCAAAGCTTGTCAATGTAGAGCTGCGGGTCCTTTGCAATGGCCGTATATCCAAATCCCGCAGGTGTTCCCTTCTCGGGGAACAGCACGTCGAACACAAACGGATATTCCCCGTCTTCGTAGAATCCGCCCTCCGCATATTCGGGGTCGTTTTCGCTGGCGTAGATGATATGCTCCTCGTCGACGAACTTCGCGTAGTGCAGCACCGTTCGCCCGTCTGCGGTCTTCTTGCGGTAATACCAGTCGATCACGGCGACCTTGTTGCTCGTGTCCACCGTGTCGTCGTACTCGTATTTCGCCGTTTCAATGCTGCTGCCGCTGAGCTTATCCGCAAACTGCGGGTATTCGTCCTCGATGATGTCGCGGTCGACGAGCGCCACCGTAAACACGTTGCGGCTCTTCTGGATGTCCTCAACACCCGGCTCCCAGAAGATATTCAGCGGGTCAATACCCTCGATAGCGATGTCGCCGAGCCCATTGTCTTTCCCCTTGTCCCAGAACACGCCGTAGATCGCCACGCCGTGTTTGAGCTTTTCCCACCACTCGAAGCTGTATGTGCTGTCAAATTCGTTGTATTCCATGATGACCGGCAGCACGGACGAGAGCGTCTGCGCGCTTTCCTCGTCGCTCTGCTCGCGAGGCAGGCATACGGGCTCGGGGTAGTTGTCCATCGCGTCGGCGTGTTTATTCATGATCGAGTTAAACAACCACGCACTCGCAGGCTCTGGCGATTCCCCCGCATCTTTCGTCCCGCGTCGGATATCCTCCCAATGCCGCAGCTTCCACCAGCGTTCCTCGCTGATGATGCGGTTCTCGAAGTTGCTCTTGCCCTGCTTGTACTTTTGCAGCGTTTCTACGGCGTCGCCGATCTCCTTGCTGCCGATGGCTGCGCCGCTGCTCATCGCCGCGTCGCTGTCGCGGAATGCGCCTACAAGCGGTGCTTCTGCCTTTGCATCTAACATCGCAGCAGCACCAGCCGCGTCGGCCTGCTGCTGCGTCTGCGGGAATTTTCTCGTCCCTGCCATGTCTTCCCCTCCTGTCAGTTGTGTTGGAACCACGCATATCTGTCGTAGCTCGGCGTGTTGATGTCCAGCGGGTCGTACAAGACCGGCTTCGGCGGCTTATTTACCCGTGCCGCAATGGGATTCTCCATGCACACATAGCGTGTCATGTCGTAAATATGATCCTCCTGCTCGGTGTTCACGTCCTCAACGTCCTTTTCGTCGTAAACGAGGTTTGGCACCGTGCGAATGAAATTTTTGCACGTATCGAAGATATACAGCATCGGAACGCCGTTCTCATCAAACGCGAATCGGTTGTGCAACTGCATCTTGCCGTCGATGCGGGCGTTATCCCCCTTCTCGAAGTATACGCGCTCGCGCTCAAAGAGCGAGCCGATGCTCTCCGTGCCCTGCGTGCCCCAAATGGCGGGGTCGCCCACACGGAAGATGTGCCGCCCCTTGAGATTCGGGTCTTCGGCCTCGATACGCTTCATCTCGCGGGCCACCGCCGTCGGTTCCATCTTCACGCCCTCATTCGGCGTGCCCGTGCAGCCGTAATATTCCCGGATGTGGTAGAGCCGCCTATCTTGGTCGACCGCGAACCAGCCGATGGCGAACGGCCTTGAATATCCCCAGTCCATTGCGCACCAGATCGGCCACTCTTTCGGCACCTGAAAAGGCGTGATGACGTGCGTATGGATGCGGTCTCGGTAGTGTTCGCTGTCATTGCGCCACTCGGTAAACACCTGCCCGGAGAACGTGTCCCAGTCGCCGTAGAGCAGTGCGTTCTTCTCTGCCTCCGGCATCGACGCAAGGCGCGTCAAATAGCTGTCGTCGTTCTTGAGCAGTATCTTATTGTCGAATACCGTGCTCGGCACAAAGATGCGGCTCTTCTGCCGATGTTCTTCGTGCCCATCTGGAAAGCGCACGACGGCATCCTCGCGGATGGTCCTCATTGGCGGCGCTGCCGTGATGAAACGTTCCTTGACCCATCCGTGCCCCACACCGCCGGGGTTCGCCGTGCTGCGGATGTATACACGCGTCCCCGGCCCGTTCGGTCGGTTTCGGGAAAAGAGGTAGCTGTATTCTTCCCATGTAAAGTGGGTCAGCTCGTCGAATGCGATAAAGTCATACGCCTGCCCCTGATACTTGATCTTGTCCTTTGCATACTGCATCGAGCCGAAGAGTATTTTCGCCCCGCTCGGGAATGTCCATGTGTGGCTGCTGCCGTTGTAACGCGCGCCCGGATAGATACGCGGGTAGTAGTTCAGCGTCTTGTCAATGAGCTCGGCAAGCTGCGGGAAGGTCTTTCGCAGGATGATCGCCTTGTAATACGGGATATCCACCTGCCGCAATGCCTCAATGACCAACGCATCGGATTTTCCACCGCCTAACCGGCTGCGCCGCCGTATAGAGCCTCGTCCTCCCAGCGGCTCATGAAGAGCGCCTGTTTGGGCTGCGGCTTCCATACCACGCTACGCTTCGCCATTCGCATCACCTCCAGCGTCCTTCGGAACAGGCATTACCGCGGGCAGCTCTGCCACACCGCACGCGGTCTCTCCGCCGTCTTCCTTCTTCTCGTCATTTACCCAGCGGAAGTTGTATCTCAGGCTGAATTCCGCGCCACGCTGACCGTCTCGGTCGAAGAGCCGTTCCTCGGCATAAGCCTCGATGCGGGCCTTCGCGCGCGTAACCGTGTCAACGAATCCTTTCTTTGCCTGATAGTTCATCAGCGCTTGCCTGCTCGTAAATCCCAGCGCAAGCGCGAGCCCCGTCACCGTCGGTGGGCGCTGATGAATGATAAACGGCTGCCCGGATTTGTCGAGGATCGGCATCCCATCATCCCCGATAATCGGCTCGCCCTTGCAATCCTCGAAGTATTGGTCAATGACGGCCTGCATTTCTTCGACCGTCGCATATTTGGGATGACACCCCGCTTTTGCCATGCCGCCACCGCCTTTCTTTTTTATGCTGCAAGCCCCCCCGTCCTCGGCCTTATCGCGCAGCATTCTTATCCCCGCTCGAGGAACCGAGCTTCCTATTTCCGACGGTAACACGCCATCTTTTATTTCTCACCACGGGCGCGGAAACTTTCTCTTTCCTTTCTGTGCTTCCCTCTGTATAGTTACATACACACAACATAGATGCATCCTGCGTATAGCACCCTCTCCCGAAAGAAAAGAAATATAAAAGAAAAGAAAGAGGTTCTCCCTCACGGCAAAAAGAGAAGCAGGGCTTTCGCCCTGCCTCTTCTTATGCCATTTTGAGCTTTCTCTTCACCCACGCCCACAGGTTGCGCCACGGGTGGGCTTCTGCATAATTGGCGCGTTGCTCGGCGTTGTATCGCCCTTCACGCATTACATCAATGACCGTCCCTTTAAAAGCAAGATCGTCGTTCGCCCGCCCAAGCGCCGCTTCGGTGTCAGCAAGCTTGTTTCGCAACGCATCCGCGTCCGCTTTCAGATTCACAATCTCGTTTGCCTTGTTGATAGCCTCGCCGTTCATCTGGTCGATCTGCTCGGTCAAGACGACGTTCTTTCGCTGCATCTCCGCCTTTAGGTTCGCATACTCGGCAATCAGATCGTTCTTCTTGTCAATGCAGTTTTTCAGCGCGGCGATCTCTGCTTCAATCGCCGCAGTCTTTTCCTGCGCGTCCTCCACCCTCTTCGCCATCTGGTCTTTGGTGTACTTCTTGATGTTGATGCTCATAATTTGGCTCCTTTCATCCTCAGCTGTTCTTCCCGTCCCCGGTCGCTCACGATGCTCACGACCTTGCAGTCACCATATCGCTCAATATCCATGGCGATGCGCTCCTTGATGCCCTGCGCGTCAGCGGCGGGGACGTTGGCTTTAATCGTGATCGTCAGCATATACGTTCCCTTTCACGTGCTCTTTCCACCACAGATATTCTTTGCGCTCTCGTCGATATTCAAAAATCAGGCTTTCCGCCTTGCAGATATCGCGGAATCTGTTGCTTGCTGCAATCCATGCAGTCTCAACCAGCCACCATAAAAAGCATAACGCTGCAAGAATCGCTGCAATGCCGCCAATCGCTATAAAGAACATTCCAACGCCTTCAACAAAAGATTCCATTCGTTACACCTCCTTCGGCTCGCCGTAGCTGCAAAAATCGGTGCTGCCCACATTGCGTCTATTACATGGCGCGCGCCTGTTGTGACACGTCAGCGTCCCCGGCTTACCGTATCGCTGGGTAAGCTCTGACGGCAATGTGCTGTGCGCGCAGTCCTTGCACCGCGTCACGACCACAGCATCGACGGTGGGAGCAGCGGCCACGATGGGCAAAGCAATTTCGTCCCTATCTGCGTTGTCGTACCACGGCTCGTCATCAAGCTTTTCCCATAGCACGTCGCCATCAATCAGCCGCATCGCTGTCACCTCCGTCCATTTTTGCAGAGTTCTCCACAAAGTTGCGGACTCTGGCCGCGCAGGAGAGGCACAGTTGTTTCTCCGCAGAAAATGGTGTCTTAAAATTCACAACGCCGTAGTGATTGAAATCCAGATTCACACCGTCAACCTCGTAGTCAATCTCGCGCCCGCACATATCACAGAACACTTTAACCATCAACTATTCCCTCCGTCCATCTTTGCACCGCAATGGCAATACGGCTGTCGTCTACTCTCTACTCTGCCGCAACTTGAGCATCGGTAGTATCGTTCCGGCATGATGTGGTCACCGCCCAAGAATGAGATCCACCGCCCATGCACCACCGGGGCAACGTCAGCGGCGGGCGTATACTCAGGGTAGGAAATCATCTTAATTGCCTCCTGAATGGTGCCATTTTCTTTTCGGTATTCTCTATTTCCAAGACTTCTGAGCAGCTCAACTGTTTTTTCTCTCTCAATGTATTCAGCCATTGTCCGCCCTCCCATAAAACGTCTCTAAGTCATCCTGCGCCTTGTCAACAAAATCGGGGCAAGCCAAACATTCCGGCAGCGGGCTATCCGTCATCGGGTCAACCCACCCGAGGCAGTAGACGCGATACTTCTTGCCGTCATACCATTCACGGGACGGGCGTCCTCTCTTGCCCCGCGCGCACTTAACGGTTGCCATTGTCATCCCTCCTGTTCCATGCTTCGATTACCGTTTCTACGGCGTTGCTTTCGTATTCCATATTGTCCGTCAGAATCATTGTGCCTACATAGCATTTAGAGCAAATTACTCTTACGCCGCCACTTACAAACAACCGTGCTTTACCGCCGCAGAGCGGGCACGGTTTTAATTCAACCATCCTTCATCGCCTCCAATGCTTTCTCCGCCTCCTCGTGGGTCAGGAATGTCCCGATGTATTTGTGCATCCCCATTTTGCCAATAAGCTTTACCGCTTCGGTCACGGTGTTTATTTTGAGCGTTGCAATCACAGGGTTATCGGGATTTCCCACAAATAACCGATACACCGCATCGCCCACCTTGCACGGCAGCACCACCAGCCGCCCGTCCTTGTCGGCCTCGGCCAGCCAGCGGAATCTGTCCAGTGCTTCACTGGCTTTTTGGTTTCCGATTAAATCCTGAAGAAACACCGCATAAGATTGAAACTCCTCCGGTGTCAGCCCCGTGTCCTCATAGGCGCGCAGGTCTTCCCGGTTCCTCAAATAGTCCAGAATGAGCTGCTGCACCACGAACCGCTGCGTTATCGGCCACGCCGCGATCTGCTCTTGCAGCTTTTTCAATGCTTCGTCCGAAACCATCACTCCACCTCCTGCAGCTTACTAATCACTTTTCGGATCACATCGCCGCCGTAAGCATCTTTTGTCAACTCCAAGAACTCCGTCAGCGTCATCATTCCATGCTCGAGGTCAACACCGTGATCGCGGGCAAACTGCTTTCGCCCCATGTCACACGAACCGGTCAAACGGTGGTGCCAATCGTAAAAATACTGCGTCGGATACGTTTTTTCGCGGTCTGTTTCACGCAGGAACGCATCAATGCGCTCATCTTCCGGCATATCCTCGAAAAGCTTGTCTCGAAGAGCCTCCATTGCTCCGCGCAGCGTTTCGCCGTGCGCAAAAACATTTTCCTGCTTGACGATGTAGCACGGTGTGAGCGTCAAATCCTCGTTCACGATTGCCCCATGCGCGGTGTTGCCGCGCACAGAGCGAATCAGCGTGTTTACACCGTCAATTCGAAAAACCGGCTCTCCGTTGAAACTTTTAATGCCGGAGCCGTCGCCGTAGCCGTAGCCGTA
>ENA-ORTV01000897-ORTV01000897.1-human-gut-metagenome-genome-assembly--contig:-NODE-897-length-34997-cov-5.705999_pt1 | contig 34997 bp, 50 predicted proteins | sample MGYA00241915_ERZ509194 | MGnify/ENA primary metagenome ERZ509194 (study PRJEB26280, sample SAMEA2338810) | human gut metagenome | biome: human gut; feature: human-associated habitat; material: faeces... | reverse complement strand
TTTGCCGAAGGCAAAATGCGGCAGGAGATTGCGCCCGAAGGGCGCAAAAAAGGCACGCCGTTGGCGTGCCTTTTTCTCTTACTCTTTTTCTTTGCTTTGCCTTATCTCTCGGCGAAAAGCTCGCGCGTCTGGCGGACATTTTCGTCGATGGCGTTCTTGAGCGCCTCGACCGACTCAAACTGCATCTCCGGGCGCAGGAACTTATGCAGCTCGACATGGATCATCCTGCCGTACAGGTCGCCCGAAAAGTCGAGCAGATGCGGCTCGATGGTCGGCGCGCCGCCGTCCAGAAACGTCGGCTTGACGCCGATATTGGTCGCGGCGATATAGCTTTTTCCGTCCACGAGCACGCGCGTCGCGTACACGCCGTAGGGCGGCAGCGCCATTTCAGTCGGCAGGCGCAGATTGACCGTCGGTACGCCGAGCACACTCGTGCCGACGCGGCGGCCATGCTCCACGATACCCGTCACGGTGTACGGATGGCCGAGGAACTTCGCCGCGCCCTCCATGTCGCCCTGCGCGATCAACTGGCGAATATAGGTCGAGGAGACGACGATGCCGTCTACCTTGACGTCCTCGATGCAGTCGTAGCCGATGCCGGCCTTCTCGCACTCGACCGCCATGCCCTCGGCGTTGCCCTGACCCTTGTAGCCAAAGCGGTTGTTCCGGCCGGAGATGATCCAGCCGGCATGGAACTGCCCGATGAGCAGTTTGTGAATGAAATCGCGCCAGTCCATATGCTGCATCCGCTCATCAAAATGGCCGAAGATCACCTCGTCCACGCCGCCGAGCTGCTTGATCTCCTCGCGGCGGTAAGCGTTCGCGGTCAGCAGCGGTACCTGACGACCCATGACGACCGAGTCCGGATGCACGTCGAACGTGAACACGGCGCTCGTGCCGCCGATCTGCTTCGCGCGCTCGACCGCCTTCTGCATGAGCGCACGATGACCCAGATGCACGCCGTCAAAATATCCGAGCGCGATCGCACGGGGTTTTGTAACTTCTATCATCGGGCTATCCCCCTGAAATTATCGAAAGTTTTTATAGACAAACAGACCCAGACCGCCCTTGTCAAGCTCGCGGACCTGACCGAGCATGAGGAAGCGTCCCTCATGGTACACACGGCACAGCGTGCCTGCGGTTTCGGGCAGGCTGTCTGTCTGCCGCGGAAAGACGACTGCGCCGCGCGCGATGCGCTCCGCGCCCTCAGCGGTGAGCGCGACGGCCGGACAGTCGGTGAACAGGCTGTCGGTCGGCAGCAGGAGCTGCTGCATCGTGCCGTCGGCCATCGCCCGCTCGCAGTCCTCGAAGCTGCGGCAGCGGTCGAGCGGATACGCGCCCGAGCGCGTGCGCACCAGACTGTGCAGCACGGCGAGCGTGCCGAGCTTTTCACCGAGGTCGTTCACGAGTGTGCGCACATAGGTGCCCTTGCTGACTACACAGCGCAGCGTACCCTTCTGGGCGTTCTCGTCGAAGTCCAGCAGCTCCATTTCATGCACGATGATGTCGCGCGCCGGGCGTTCGACCTCCCTGCCCTTGCGTGCAAGGTCGTACAGCTTCTGGCCGTTGACCTTTACCGCGGAGTACATCGGCGGGATCTGCTGCTGCGGTCCGACAAAGCCGCGCACCGCACGCTTCACCGCATATTCCGCCGCGATCCGGTCGCCGGTCTGCACGATCTCGCCGGTCACATCCTGCGTATCCGTGCAGTAGCCGAGCGTAAAGCCCGCGACGTACTCCTTGTCCTGTGCTGCGGCGAAATCCGCCGCCTTGGTCGCGCCGCCGATGAACACCGGCAGAACGCCGGTCGCGAGCGGATCGAGCGTGCCGCCGTGACCGATCTTCCTCGTGTGCAGGATGCCGCGCAGCTTGGCCACCACATCATGCGAGGTGAAGCCCTGCGGCTTGTCCATCAGCAGGATGCCCGAAAGCTCAGTCTGCTGCATGGAACTGCTCCTTCGCTACGCGCAGCATCTCGGCCTTTGCCTCGTCCATGCCGCAGGTGAAGCTCGCGCCTGCCGCACGGACATGGCCGCCGCCGCCGACCCGTTTGCAGATCGCGGAGGCATCCATTTCCTTGGTCGTGCGCACGGAAACGCGAACGGTTCCGTCCGCCTTTTCGGTCATCGTAATGCCGATCTGCACGCCCTCGATCTGCCGCGTGAGCGAAGCGATCGAGTCCAGATCGTCCATATCCGCGCCGACGCGGTCGATGTCCTTCCGCCAGAGCACCGCGACCGCGATCGCGCCGTCCTCGTGAAACTCCATCGTGTCGAATACGATGCGCTCCATCTCGAAGCGCGGACGCGACTTGGTCTCGAACAGCGCGCGGTTGATCTCGCCGCCGTCGATGCCGGCGGTCAGGCACGCCGCCGCGACCGCATGGGTGTGCGCGGTCGTATTCGAAAACTTGAAGCAGCCGGTATCGGTCGAGACGCCGACATAAATACACTCCGCGATCTCGCGCGTCAGTCTGCATCCGAGCGCCGTCAGCACATCGTACAGCACCTCCGCGCAAGCGCCCGCATCCGCACGGATGAGGTTTTTCGCGCCGAAGCCTTCGTTCGAGCCGTGGTGGTCGATGACCAGATCCACCTTGCCCTTATACTGCTCCGCTGTATCGGGGAACAGCTTTTCCTCTGCAATATCGGTCGAAACGATATACCGAGGGTTAAAATCATCTGGAGGATAACAGTCGGTAATCATCGGCGCATAGCGTCTTGTAATCTCCGGATTCTCCAGAATATACGCCCGCTTGCCGATCTGGCGCAGACCGCGGCACAGAGCGCCGGCGCAGCCTGCGGTATCGCCGTCCGGGCGGCGGTGGGTCAGGATGAGAATATCGTCATGCGCCTGCAAAGCGGCAGCCGCTTCAGCAACGTGAACGATCATTCCTCGTCCTCCCCTCCGAGCTTCCCTTCGTTTTTCAGTTCATGCAGCATTTCCGAGATGTGCGCACCGCGCGTGATCGACTCGTCGAGCTCGAACACCAGCTCGGGCGCGTAGCGCAGCTGGACCTTGTGGCCGACCTCGCGGCGCAGCCATCCGGCCGCAGACTTGAGGCCCTTCATGACGTCCTTCGCCTGCTGCTCGCTGCCGAGCACGGAGATATAGCACTTTGCGTAGCGCAGATCGTTGGTCACATCGCAGTGCACGACCGAAACCATCGCGTTCTGCACGCGCGGGTCCTTGACCGACCGCAGCGCCTCCGCCAGCGCCTTCATCACTTCTTCGGAAATACGATCAATTCGAGTAGACATAATAAATCAAACCTCCCTCTTGAGGATTGGTTAATTCTTGCTAAAAGGAAATGCGCAAAGCGCATTTTCAGGCACGCGCCGCAGCGCGCTGCCATCAAATTCCCCATAAAAGTCCAGCTCCGCCGGACTTTTATACCACTGCCCGCGCCGCGGCGGCGCGGCCTCGAATGTATTCATTCGAGAGGGGGTTATCGTTTCCGGTTTCCCTTGGGAACCGGAAACGTATCTAAGGGGGACAGCGTCCCCCTTAGAAAAGCAGTTTACTGCTTTACTTCCTCCATCACGAAGCACTCAATGATATCGCCTTCCTTGATATCATTGTAGTTCTCGATGCTCATGCCGCACTCGTATGCAGCAGCGACTTCCTTGACGTCGTCCTTGAAGCGCTTGAGGGTGTTGAGATGACCCTCATGGAATACGATGCCGTCGCGGACAACGCGGACCTCAGCGTTGCGCTGGATCTTGCCGTCCTGTACATAGCAGCCTGCTACCGCGCCTGCGCCGGTGATCTTGAACACCTGACGAACCTCTGCGTGGCCGAGCACGACTTCCTTGAACTTCGGCTCAAGCATGCCCTTCATCGCCTGCTCCATCTCCTCGATGGCATCATAGATGACGCGGTACATGCGCATGTCAACGCCCTGCTGTGCAGCGGAGTCGGTCGCGGTGCGGTCCGGACGAACGTTGAAGCCAACGATGATCGCGCCCGAAGCGGCGGCGAGCATAACGTCGGATTCGTTGATCGCGCCGACAGCGCCGTGGATGACGCGGACGCGAACCTCATCGTTCGACAGCTTCTCGAGCGAGGAGCGAACCGCCTCGACCGAGCCCTGTACGTCGGCCTTGACGATGATGTTCAGCTCCTTCATCTCACCCTGCTGGATGGAATCGAACAGGTTGTCGAGCGTTACCTTGTGGAACAGCTTGTTGCGCTCTTCCTTCTCCTTGTCCTTGCGCTGCTCGACCAGCTCGCGCGCCATCTTCTCGTCGTCTACGGCGTCGAAGATGTCGCCTGCGCCCGGGACCTCGGCCAGACCGATGATCTCGACCGGAACAGACGGGCCTGCGGACTCGATCTTCTTGCCATCGTCGTTAGTCATCGCGCGGACACGGCCGACAGAGGTGCCCGCGATAACGGTATCGCCTGCGTGCAGGGTGCCGTTCTGAACGAGCAGGGTAGCGACCGGGCCGCGGCCCTTGTCGAGCTTGGCCTCGATGACAGTGCCGTGCGCCTTGCGGTTCGGATTTGCCTTGAGGTCAGCCATCTCTGCGGTCAGCAGAACCATTTCGAGCAGGTTGTCGATGCCCTGACCGAACTTCGCGGAGATATTGCAGACGATGGTGTCGCCGCCCCACTCCTCCGGTACGAGTTCGTACTCGGTCAGCTGCTGGAGCACACGATCCGGATTTGCCGCCGGCTTGTCGATCTTGTTGACCGCAACGATGATCGGAACGCCTGCCGCCTTGGCATGGTTGATCGCCTCGATGGTCTGCGGCATGATGCCGTCGTCGGCTGCTACGACCAGGATCGCAATGTCGGTGACCTGTGCGCCGCGTGCACGCATGGAGGTGAACGCCGCATGGCCCGGGGTGTCGAGGAAGGTGATCGGCTTATCGTTGATCTTGACGCGGTATGCGCCGATGTGCTGCGTAATGCCGCCGGCCTCGTCTGCGGTGACCTTGGTCTTGCGGATCGCGTCGAGCAGAGAGGTCTTGCCGTGGTCAACATGACCCATAACGACAACGACCGGATCGCGGGGCTGAAGCTCCTCTGCCTTATCCTCGTGCTCGTCGAACAGCTGCTCCTCGATGGTAACGTGAACTTCCTTCTCGACCTTGCAGCCCATTTCCTCCGCAACGATCGCTGCGGTATCGTAGTCGATGACCTCGGAGATGGACGCCATGACGCCGAGCTTGATGAGACCCTTGATAACGTCCGCTGCGGTACGCTTCATGCGGGAAGCGAGCTCGCCGACCGAGATCTCGTCCGGGATCATGACCTTGACCGGGATCTTCTTGAGCGCTGCCATCTGCTGCTGACGCTGCAGGCGGCGCATCTTCTCCTGCTCCTCCTGACGGCGCTTGTTGCCGAACGGCTTGGAGCGCTGATCGGACTTCTTGGTGAGCTTCTGCTTCTTGGGGCCCTTGGACTCCATGCGCTCCGCCTTTGCGTCGACCAGCTTATCGACATGGTCGTCGTACTTTGCAAGGTTTACGTCGCCGGTGCCGCGCGTATCGATGCGGTGCACCTGCTTGACCTTGGAGGAAGCCGGAGTCTGCGCCGGCGCCTTCTCGGCCGGCTTCTCCTCCTGCTTCGCGGCAGGCTGCTCCTTGCGCTCGGACTGCTGTGCGCCGAGCAGGCTTTCCATGTTCTTGACCTGATGATGCTGGGTCATATATTCAAAAATAACCGACAGATCGGCATCGTCGAGCACCTGCATATGGTTCTTCGGCTCGGTGCGATACTTGGTCAGAATTTCCGTGATCTCCCTGGTGGATACGCCGAAGTCCTTTGCGACCTCGTGTACCCGGTATTTATTGTCTAATGCCATGGGCAATACCTCCAATTTATTTCGCTCGAAACCACGCTTTCGAGCGAGCATAGGCTGTGCCGCGCAAAGCGCGGACAAAGCCTTGGCGCAGTTCTGCGCGTCGCTTCGCGGCACACAGAACCGCTTTCCTGTATAAAAACCGTGATACATGCTCCCGGTTTTTATGAGCCTGCACGGCAGGCTCTATTGAATGCGCGCTTTCGCGCGTTCGTTACGTTTTATTGCGGAAACTGCGCTTTTCGCCTGTAAAATGCGGTTTCCGTGCGCTGTCGCGGCGGAAGGGGCGCTCGCCGTCCTTGCGGTACGGGCGCTTTTCGCCGTCCGCCTTGCGGAAGGGACGCTCGCCGTCCTTGCGGTACGGGCGCTTTTCGCCGTCCGCCCTGCGGAAGGGGCGCTCGCCGTCCTTGCGGTACGGACGCTTTTCGCCGTCCGCCTTGCGGAAGGGACGCTTCTCCGCCGGTTTCGGGCGGCTTTCCTCACGTTTTTCCGGTTCATCCGGCTTTTCCGTCTCGGTTTCCGCCTTGTTCTTCTGCTTTTTGATGCCCTTGCGGGACTGGATGCGTGCATTCTTCTCGCTGAGGAGCTTTGCGGTCTCCGCATACTCCTCGTGCTCGCTCGCCAGCTTTTCAACCGCGGACGAGGCGAGTCCGATATCCGTCACGGCAACGATCGCGCAGCCGGACTTGCCGACCGCCGTGCCGAGTTCGATCTTGCCGTGGGGCAGCTGCACGCAGGGAACATTCGCCTTCTCGGCGTAGAACGCACCCTTTTTCGCCGTGCTCGCGCCGGCGTCGCCTGCGAGGAACACGCATCTTGCCTTGTGGGCAAAGCATACCTCGCGCACCAGCTCATCGCCGTAGGCGAGCTTGCCTGCGCGGCGTGCAAGGCCGAGCATTCTCAGTACAGGATCATTCGCCATGTGCGCCCTCCTGTTCCATCTGCTGCTCGAGCTGGTCATAGACCGTTTCGGGCACGGTGACGCTGAGCGCGCGCTCGATCGCGCGGCTCTTGCGTGCCTTCTTGAGGCATTCCGGCCTGCCGCACAGATACGCGCCGCGGCCGGGTGCCTTTCCCTTGAAATCGAGCGTAATCTCGCCCTCGGGCGAGCGCACAACGCGGATCAGCTCCCTTTTCGGGAACATTTCACGGCAGCCAAGGCACTGCCGCATGGGAATCTTCTTTTGCACCATATTCTGCCGCACCTCCGCCTGCTTATTCAGCCTGCGGCTCGGTCTGCGGCTCCTCGACCGGCTCCGCCTCCGGCTCAGCCTGTGCCTGAGACTGCGGCGCAATGTCGATCTTGCAGCCGGTCAGCTTGGCAGCGAGACGGGCGTTCTGACCCTCCTTGCCGATCGCAAGGGACAGCTGATCGTCCGGAACGATGACGCGGCAGGACTTGCCGTCCGCCTGCATGGAAGCGGAGATAACGTCCGCCGGTGCGAGTGCTGCGGATACGAAGGTTGCCATATCCTCGTTCCACTTGATGATGTCGATCTTCTCGCCGTTCAGCTCTGCGGTGATGTTGGAAACACGCGCGCCGCGGGTACCGACGCAGGCGCCGATCGGATCAACGTTCTCGTCGTGCGAGGTAACGGCGATCTTGGTGCGGTTGCCTGCCTCACGAGCGATGGACTTGACCTCGACCACGCCGGAATGGATCTCCGGTACCTCGAGCTCGAACAGGCGCTTGACCAGACCCGGATGGGTGCGGGAAACGATGACCTGCACGCCGCGCGTGCCGCGGCGAACCTCGATGAGGTAGACCTTGACGTGCTGACCCTCGACGAGCGTCTCGCCGCGGACCTGCTCAGAAGCCGCAAGGATGGCCTCGCTCTTCTCGCCGCCGGAAACAACGTCCAGATAAGCGCTGCCGCTGCGCGGGTCGATGCGGGCGACCGTAGCGTTCAGGATCTCGTGCTCCTTGCTCTCGAACTCGGAGATGACCATGCCGCGCTCCGCCTCGCGGATGCCCTGAATGATGACCTGCTTTGCGGTCTGGGCAGCGATGCGGCCGAACGACTTGGTCGGGATGTCGATATCGATGATGTCGCCGACCTGCGGATTTACCTTGTAGTCAGCAGCCTCCTCGAGGGTGATCTCCTCGTAGGGCTCATAGAGGTCCTCGGTGCGGACGACCGTTTTGCGCACGTACATACGGATGGTCTTTTCCTCGCGGTTCGGCTCAACGTAAACGTTGTCGGTCATGCCGTCGTTGTCGCGCTTGTAAGCGGTGATGAGTGCCTGACCTACGCGGTCGAGCATGTAGTCCACCGGGATGCCCTTCTCTTTTTCGAGCTGTTCCAGGGCGTCAAAAAATTCTGCGTTCACCATTTTTTCCAATCCAACTCCTTTTTATATCTCGACCGCGAGACGAACCGCGGCAATGTCCTTCGGCTCAAATACGATGCGCTCCCCGCCGACGTCGAGCGTTACCGCGCCGTCGTCGTAGCCTGCGAGCGTGCCCTCGATCTGCTTTGCGCCGTTCAGCGCCTTGTACAGACCGACCTCGACCGTCTGTCCCATGAAGGCCTCGAAATGCTCGGGGCGCTTGAGGCGGCGGGCAAGTCCCGCCGAGGAAACGCACAGCGTGTAGGACGGCATATCGTCAAATTCCTTTGCGTCCAGCATGGGGTCAAGCGCGCGGGAGACCTTCTCACACTGGTCGATATTCACGCCCTCCGGGTGGTCCACGGTGACGGTCAGCATATACTGTCCGCCCTCTTTTTCAAATTCTACATCCCACAGAGAAACGCCGGCCTGTTCGCACAGGGGTCTGACCAGCTCTTCCACGCGGGCGACGATCTGCTTTGCCTGCAAAGCCGTCCCTCCTTCGGTTATCGAAAAATTTTGTATAAGCAAAACGTAAGGAGTGGCACTTGGCCACTCCCTACGGTTACTTTCATTCTTACATTGATAGTATATCACGTATCCCGCGCTATTGCAAGCTTTTTCAAAAGAAAAGCATGGATTTCCGCCGTTAAAATGCACAAAATCGGACATGCAGGCGGCGAAAACGTGTCTGCGTGATATTTTTGACCGGTCACTTCGGGTCGGTTACGATCTTGATCTTGGCCGTAACAGCCTTTGCTGTAGTGAATGTGATGCTGTAATCACCGGAATTCGGAGCCGTCATGCGTGCGGACTGTTCCTCGGTGAGCGTGCCGGCGATGCTGTCCCCCTCGGAGGAGCGGAGTGCACAGGTGAACTCCGCGCCGTTCGGCGTGGTATCCATGGCTTTTACTTCGACAACGGCTCCCTTCGTAAGAGCAGGCGCCCACGCTTTCAGCGTTACGGAACCGCCCGCCGGAATCGTCACCACATACTCGTTCGAAGCGCCCTTCACCTGCTCGTTCTCGGCCGGAAGTCCTTCTCCGATTGTGATTTTGATTTTTGCCGTTACGGCTTTCACCGCATGGAAAGTAACTCTGTAATTACCATCCGTCGTGGCCTCTATTCGTCTTGTCTGCTCTTCGGCAAGGCCGTAGGTAAAACCGCCGCCGCCGGAGGACTGGAGCGAAAACGTCAGATTTTCGCCAGACGGCGTGGTATCCATGGCCTTTACGGCGATGAATGTTCCCTTTTTGATAGCGGGAGCCCATTCAGACAGCGCCACGGTGCTGTTCGCCGGAATTACCACCACGTACTCGTTCATGACGCTTCCCGGCTGGGACGGCTGTGTGTTATCCGCCGGGAGAATATTCTTTCCGGTATCGTCATATTCCTCAGACGTCTGAAACGGCCGAAACTCTCCCTCGGCTGCCGGTGCATCTGCCGCTGCGGCGAACATGCCGCCAAAACAGAGTACAGCAAGCAGTACGCTGAGTATCTTTTTGAATAACGTTTTCATGTTTGTCCCTCCTCACTGATCGCATTAAGGTCTACTGCCTCCAATTTTAGTATAACAGATTATGGTTTGCAGTCAATTCTCAGAATATCAAATTTTTCCCATGCCCAATTGTACAGATTGCCTTACAAATATTGATTTCACGTTGTCTTTTTATCGTTTTTGTTCTGATTGCCTTTATTTTCCTGTTGCGGGCAAAAGAAAAAGGTTATCCAATAAGCACGCTACTGGATAACCTTTTTGAAAATCATTTTTTCCCGAGCCTGCGCTCAGGTCGAGTCGTCAGTATTCCGTCAGGAATTACTTAACCAGCTCGATGATTGCCATCTCTGCGCAGTCGCCGCGGCGGGGACCGATCTTTACGATGCGGGTGTAGCCACCGTTACGGTTAGCGTACTCCGGAGCGATCTCAGAGAACAGCTTAGCAACAACTGCTTCCTTGGTGACGTAAGCCATAGCCTGACGACGGGAAGCCAGAGTGTTCTTCTTGCCGAGGGTAATCATCTTCTCGGTCATCGGGCCTACTTCCTTAGCGCGAGCGAGGGTGGTCTCAACCTTGCCGTTCTCCAGCAGGTAGGTTACCAGCGCACGCAGCATAGCCTTACGATGGTCAGTAGGACGGCCGAGCTTGCGATTGTTAGCCATTCGTGTTTACCTCCAAATTAAAGTAAAAGCGGCGGCGCGGTAAAACGTACCGCCGCGTCAGTTCAGTTACAGTGCCTCACGGCACACAGTTTGTCCGTTTTCGGTAATCAGGCAGTTTCACTTGCAGCTTCTGACGAAGCTGTGGGCGAAAGTACGAAGATTACTCCTCAGACTTTGCAAGATGCAGGCCCATAGCCTCCAGCTTGCCGATGACCTCTTCCAGGGACTTGCGGCCCAGGTTACGAACCTTCATCATGTCCTCCTCAGAGGTGTTGATGAGATCCTCAACCGTGTTGATGCCTGCGCGCTTGAGGCAGTTGAAGGAACGAACGGAGAAGTCCAGCTCCTCGATCGTCATTTCAAGCACCTTATCGTGCTGCGCTTCAGCCTTTTCAACAACGGTGGACTTGGAGCCGATCTCCTCGGACAGGTCTACGAACAGATCGAGGTGGTCGCGGAGAACCTTTGCGCCGAGCGATACAGCGTCGCGGGCGGTGATGGTTCCGTCGGTCCAGATCTCGAGCGTCAGCTTATCATAGTCGGTCAGATCGCGGACACGGGTGTTTTCAACCGTGTAGTTGACCTTGTAGACCGGCGTGTAGATCGAATCCACCGGAATGACGCCGATGGAGGTCTGATGCTGCTTGTTCTTCTCAGCCGGAACATAGCCGCGGCCGGAAGTCATCGTAATCTCCATGGACAGGCGAGCATCGCTCATCAGGGTAGCGATGTGCAGGTCAGGATTCAGGATCTCGACCTCACCGTCCGCGTGGATGTCACCGGCCTTGACCTCGCCCTCGCCGGCAGCCTCGATGTAGACCGTCTTGGGGCCGTCGCAGTGCAGCTTGGCAATGATGCCCTTGATGTTCAGCACGATCTCGGTGACGTCTTCCTTAACGCCCGGGATGGTGGAGAACTCGTGCTGCACGCCTGCAATCTTGATGCTGGACGCTGCCGTACCCGGCAGAGAGGACAGCAGAATGCGGCGCAGGGAGTTGCCCAGCGTGGTGCCATATCCGCGCTCCAGCGGCTCTACGACGAACTTGCCGTAGGAGCCGTCCTCGGCGAGCTGCTCACAGTCAATACGCGGTTTTTCGATTTCGATCATGTGGTACCCTCCTTCACGTTGGTTGGAAACTCTAAGCGGAACAGACGCAGCAGACGCCACGCCCGTTCCAAAAGCGAGGGTCTATTATTTCGAGTACAGCTCGACGATGAGGTGCTCAGCAACTTCGTAGTCGATGTCGTCGCGTGCCGGCATTGCTACAACCTTGCCCTCGAAAGCATCGTTAGCCTTCTCGATCCACTTCGGGCAAGCCTTCTTGCCGTTTTCCTCGAGCAGAGACTTGAACTTGGTGGTGGTGCGGGACTTCTCGCAGACTGCAACTACGTCGCCCGGCTTAACCTGGAAGGACGGGATGTTGACGCGCTTGCCGTTTACGGTGAAGTGGCCGTGGTTAACGAGCTGACGAGCTTCGCGGCGGGTGTTTGCAAAACCCATGCGGAAAACTACGTTGTCGAGACGGCGCTCGAGCTCCTGGAGCAGGATCTCACCGGTGATGCCCTGCTTGCGCTCAGCCTTCTCGTAGTAATGATGGAACTGCTTCTCGAGAACGCCGTAGATAAACTTTACCTTCTGCTTCTCGTTGAGCTGCATGCCGTACTCAGACTGCTTGCGGCGAGTCTGCTTGGGCTGGCGCTTGGTAGACTTGGAGTAACCAAGTACCGCCGGGGAAAGACCAAGCGTCTTGCAACGCTTGAGAACGGGCTGGGTATTCTTAGCCATTTATTGGTTTCCTCCTTCTATTATACGCGACGACGCTTCGGCGGGCGGCAGCCGTTGTGCGGGATCGGGGTTACGTCCTTGATCATGGTAACCTCGAGGCCAGCGGCCTGCAGTGCACGGATAGCAGCCTCACGGCCGGAACCCGGGCCCTTAACATATACTTCTACGGTCTTCAGGCCGTGCTCCATAGCAGCAGCGGCAGCGGTCTCAGCCGCGGTCTGAGCTGCGAACGGAGTGGACTTACGAGAACCACGGAAGCCCATCTCGCCGGAGGAAGCCCAGGAAATAGCGTTGCCGTTCAGGTCGGTAATCGTAACGATCGTGTTGTTGAAAGAGGAACGGATGTGAGCCGCGCCCTTCTCGATATTCTTGCGCTCGCGGCGACGAGTACGGGTCGCTGCGCCCTTCTTCTGTACCTTAGCCATTTATACGTTCCCCTCCTTACTTCTTCTTGTTCGCAATGGTCTTCTTCGGGCCCTTGCGGGTGCGTGCATTGGTCTTGGTGCGCTGACCGCGAACCGGCAGGCCGCGGCGATGACGCAGGCCGCGATAGCAGCCGATCTCGACCAGACGCTTGATGTTCAGGCCGATCTCACGGCGCAGGTCACCCTCGACATTGTAGTCGCGCTCGATGACTTCACGCAGCTTAGCAGCCTCTTCTTCGGTCAGGTCCTTGACGCGGGTATCCGGATTGATACCGGTCTTAGCAAGGATTTCGTTGGACGTCTTGCGGCCAATGCCGAAGACGTAGGTCAGGCCGATCTCCACGCGCTTCTCGCGGGGAAGGTCAACACCGGCAATACGTGCCATACTATTATAACCTCCATAGTTACACACTGAGGCGTGTTTGCAAACACAGTATAGGAACCGCCTCCGCCCCTGCAGCGTCGCGCTCGCCGCGCGTGCTTGTCGTGTTCGCGTAAACCATGATCCGCGCCCCTGGGCGCGCATTTTATGAGGCGATTAACTTAATCGCCATAAAAAGTCCAGCTCTGCCGGACTTTTTATTCCTCGACTCAGCCGCCTCGGGCGGCGTCATTTCGGTATCGAAAATCAGTTTCTACTGGAACTGATTTTCGTATATAGGGACTTTTTGAAAGTCCCTATAAAGCACCTAAGGTGCTTCTTAGCCCTGCTTCTGCTTGTGCTTCGGGTTCTGGCAGATAACCATTACACGGCCCTTGCGGCGAATGATCTTGCACTTCTCGCAGATCGGCTTTACAGACGGTCTTACCTTCATGTTTGTTTTACCTCCATCAAGAATTTATGGTGGGATGGGACACCGGGGAGACCCCGGCGACCACTGGCGCGCAGGTCACATGCGTACCTCCGCCCGCTTTTATCACTTGGAACGCCAGGTGATACGACCGCGGGTCAGGTCGTAAGGCGACATCTGTACGGTGACCTTGTCGCCCGGAAGAATGCGGATAAAGTTCATGCGGAGCTTGCCGGAGATATGGGCCAGAATTTTATGGCCGTTCGGCAGCTCTACCTGAAACATAGCGTTCGGCAGCGCCTCTACGACGGTGCCTTCCAGCTCGATCACATCATCTTTTGCCATTGTTCGTTTCCCCTCCTCGGTCAAATGTTGTCCTCGTCCCCTGTCCAGAGGGCGAGTGCCTTGCGGATTTCACTGTTTGTCAGCCGGCCGCCCTCCTCGAGCTTGAGCCGGGTCCGCTCATCGCACGCCCCCTGTCGGGAAACGTGCTTTTCGCGTTTGCGCTTCGGGTTTTCCGCCCGCCGCGCGCGTCCGTTCGCCAGCAGGAGGAAATCCCCCTCCTCCGCGACGACCAGCATGAGTTCTCCCTTGTCCCTTCCGGTCAGAGAGAGCACGATGTCGGATAATCGGGCGCGAGACATCACAGTACCTCGCCGTCGATGCTTGTCAGGATCTCCGGCTCGCCATCCGTGATGGCAATGGTGTTTTCATAGTGGGCGGAAAGTTTACCGTCCCGGGTCTTGACGGTCCAGCCGTCGGGCAGGACCTTGACCGTGTAAACACCCACATTGACCATCGGCTCAACCGCGATGACCATGCCGCTCTGCAGGCGGATACCATGGCCGGGTTTGCCGTAGTTCGGGACCTCAGGGCTTTCATGCAGGTTTTCACCTACACCGTGACCGACGTAGTCGCGCACGACCGAGAAGCCGTTCGCCTCGACGTATGCCTGAACGGCGGCGCCGATGTCGGAAACACGATAGCCCACACGGGCAAATTTAATGCCTTCAAAGAAACTCTGGCGCGTGACTGCGATCAGCTTTTTCGCCTCGTCGCTTACCTCTCCGCAGGGGATGGTAGCGGCGCAGTCACCGTGGTAGCCGCCGATGTAGGCGCCGACATCCACCTTGACGATATCGCCCTCGCGGACGATATGCGTCTTGGACGGAATGCCGTGGATGACCTCATCGTTGATGGACACACACGCACTGCCCGGAAAACCGCCGTAACCAAGGAAGGAAGGCTTTGCGCCTGCGTCCTCGATGGTCTTGCGGACGATCCGGTCGATTTCTTCGGTAGTAACACCCGGATGAACCGCGTCAGCCGCCGCCTTGCGCGCGAGCGCAGTGATTCGGCCGGCGACGCGCATCCGTTCGAGTTCTTTTTCTGATTTAATGTGAATCATAATTACAGACCCAATGCCTCAACCGCAAATTTCTCAGTTTCATGGATGCCCTTAGTACCGTCGATGCTCTTGAGCTTGCCCTGAGCATCGTAGTAGCCCTTGAGGGGCTCAGTCTGCTCGTGGTAGGTCTCCAGGCGGTGACGAACGACGTCAGCCTGGTCATCGCTGCGGATAACAAGCTTGTCGCCGCAGATATCGCAGACATCAGCCACGCGCGGCGGATTTGCCTCGACGTGGTAGGTTGCACCGCAGCGCAGGCAGACACGACGGCCGGTCATGCGCTTCTCGATGACCTCGTTCGGTACCTCGAGAGCCAGAGCACAGTCGATCTTTGCGATCTCGTCGAGTGCCTCAGCCTGCGGGATCGTGCGCGGAAAGCCGTCAAGGATGAAGCCGCTCTTGCAGTCGCGCTTTGCGATGCGCTCCTTGAGCAGGTCGATGACGAGCTGGTCCGGTACGAGCTTGCCGGCGTCCATGTACTCCTTAGCCGACTGGCCAAGGGGCGTATTGTTCTTGATTGCCTCGCGCAGAATGTTGCCGGTCGAGATGCTCGGAACACCCATCTTTTCGATCAGGTAGGACGCGAGCGTACCCTTGCCGGCGCCCGGTGCGCCAAGAAGAATCAAATTCACTTAAAATCAGCCTCCAGATTTATTCCAAAAAGCCCTTGTGATGACGCATGAGCATCTGCGCCTCCATCTGCTTGACCGTGTCAAGCGCAACACCGACGACGATGATGACCGAGGTGCCGCCCAGAGCCACATTGGAGAGGTTCGTGGAGATCGCACCGACGATCAGCGGTACCAGAGCGACGATGCCGAGGAATACGGCGCCGACGAAGGTAACCTTGCCGAGCGCCTTGGTGATGAAGTCGCTGGTCGGCTTGCCGGGGCGGAAGCCGGGGATGAAGCCGCCGTTCTTCTTCAGGTTGTTGGCGATCTCGATCGGGTTAAACTGGATGGATGCATAGAAATATGCGAAAGCGAGGATCAGCAGCGCGTACAGAACGATGTAGACCACACTTCTCTGCGAGAACAGATTGAGGATGTGGGCACCGACCGTACCAGCCTCCGGCTGCCAGAACATCGAAACGGTCTGCGGCAGCGCGAGGATGGAGGACGCAAAGATGATCGGCATAACGCCGGAAGCGTTGACCTTGATCGGCAGATGGGTGGACTGACCACCGTACATCTTGCGGCCGACAACGCGCTTTGCGTACTGCACCGGGATGCGGCGCTCTGCATTGGACATGAATACAATGAACACTACGATGAAGATACCGATAATGATCATCAGGATTGCGGAAACGATGCCGCTCGTGCCGGTCTGGAACAGGTTGCCCAGCGTGCGCATGAGCGACGGACCGCGGGATACGATACCTGCGAACAGGATGATCGAGATGCCGTTGCCGATACCCTTCTGGGTGATGTGCTCACCCATCCACATAATCAGCGCGGTGCCTGCGGTGAAGGTCATAACGATCGTAACGGCCGCCAGAACGCCCTTGTCAGAAAGGAAGCCCTGGTTGCGCAGCAGAGCGTAGTAGGACAGACCCTGCAGCAGGCCGAGCAGAACGCCGACGTAGCGGGTCCAGCTTGCGATCTTCTTGCGGCCCTCCTCGCCGCCGTCCTTTACCATGCGCTCGAGAGCGGGGATGGCGACGGTCAGCAGCTGAAGGATAATGGACGCATTGATATACGGAGTAATGCTCATGGCGAAGATCGTCGCACGCGACAGACCGCCGCCGGAGAACATATCCAGATAACCGAGCATCGAACCGTTGGTGCTTGCCTGCTCAAAATACTGAGCAAGCAGCTGGGTGTCGATGAACGGAACCGGAATGCACGAACCGAAGCGGAAGATCAGGATGATAAACAGAGTATACAGGATCTTCTTGCGCAGTTCGGGCATAGCCCAGGCGTTTTTAAGGGTTTGAAACACCTTAAATCACCTCGGCCTTTCCGCCTGCGGCTTCGATCTTCTCCTTTGCGGACGCAGAGAATGCTGCTGCCTTGACAGTCAGCTTCTTGGTGAGCGCGCCGTTACCGAGGATCTTGATGCCGTCGAGAGCATTCTTAACGATGCCGGCATTGCAGAGGATCTCTGCAGTTACCTCAGCGCCGTCTTCAAACTTCTCAAGAGCGGAAACATTGACCGGTGCGTAAGTGGTGCCGAAAATGTTGTGGAAACCACGCTTCGGCAGACGGCGTGCCAGAGGCATCTGACCGCCTTCAAAACCCGGACGGACACCGCCGCCGGAACGGGCCCACTGGCCCTTGTGACCGCGGCCTGCGGTCTTGCCATTGCCGGAACCGGCGCCACGGCCCTTGCGGTATGCCGGCTTGGTTGCGCCTGCGGCGGGCGTTAATTCATGCAGCTTCATGGGTTACGCCTCCTCTACAACTTCGAGCAGGTAGCCGATCTGCTGGAGCTTGCCGCGGGTCTGCGCGTTGTCCGGCTGAACGGTTACGTCGTTAATCTTCTTAAGCCCCAAAGAATGAGCGGTCGCAATGTGCTTCTCCAAGCGGCCGACCAGGCTCTTTTTCAGGGTAATCTTCATGTTAGCCATTATAAGTTACCCCTTTCTTACAGTTCTTCTACAGCCTTGCCGCGTACAGCAGCAACCTGTGCAGCGCTGCGCATGCTCTTCAGACCCTGCATCGTTGCGGAAACGACGTTCTGCGGGTTGTTGGAGCGCAGGCACTTGGTGCGGATATCCTTGATGCCAGCAGCCTCTACGATTGCACGGACTGCACCGCCGGCGATAACGCCGGTACCGGGAGCAGCAGGCTTGAGCAGGACACGGCCTGCACCGAACTCGCCGATGATCTCGTGCGGGATAGTGGTGCCCTTCATGGAAATCTTAACGAGGTTCTTCTTGGCGTCCTCGATGCCCTTGCGGATTGCGTCCGGAACCTCGGCAGCCTTGCCGGTGCCGAAGCCAACGGTACCCTTGCCGTCGCCTACAACAACCAGCGCGGAGAACTTCATCACGCGGCCGCCCTTAACGGTCTTGGATACACGGTTGAGCGCTACGACGGTCTCGGAGTACTCGTCCTCACGCTTATCGTTTCTGTTAAACTGAGCCATGTTTTACCTCCTCCCCGACTTAAAACTGCAGGCCGCCCTCGCGGGCGCCATCTGCGAGCTCCTTCACGCGGCCGTGGTACACATAGCCGCCGCGATCGAATACGACGTTCTCAATGCCCTTAGCCTTGCAGCGCTCAGCAACGAGCTGGCCAATCTTCTTGGCTGCTTCCTTGTTGCCGCCGTACTCGGTGAAGTCCTTCTCAGCAGTCGAGGCGGATACCAGGGTAACACCGGCGACGTCGTCGATGACCTGTGCATAGATGTTCTTTGCGGAACGGAATACGTCCAGACGCGGACGATCAGCCGTACCGTTGATCTTAGCGCGTACGCGCTTGTGGCGCTGCAGACGCGCCTTGTTGGAGTCCTTCTTCGAAACCATTTACTTACGCCTCTCCTTTCCTTACTTCTTCTTAGCGCCGGTCTTGCCTTCCTTGCGGCGGACAAACTCGTCAGCGTAGCGAATGCCCTTGCCCTTGTAGGGTTCCGGCGGACGCTTCTCGCGGACTTCCGCTGCAAACTGGCCGACCTTCTGCTTGTCAGGACCGGAGATGACGATCGTGTTCGGATTCGGAACGTCGATCGTGATGCCCTCGACCTCGCTCATGGTAACCTGATGCGAGTAACCGAGGTTCATAACCAGATCCTTGCCCTGCTTTGCTACACGGTAGCCTACGCCCTGTACGCTCAGCTCCTTCTTGAAGCCTTCGGTAACGCCTACGACCATGTTATGGATCAGGCTGCGGGTCAGGCCGTGCAGTGCACGGTTGTGCTTGTCGTCGTTCGGACGAGTGACGAGGATTTCGTTGCCCTCCACCGCGATGTTCATGTTCGGATGGAATTCGCGGGTAAGGGTTGCCTTAGCGCCCTTTACGGTAACAACGTTGCCGTCAATCTTGACTTCAACGCCGGCCGGAATGGCAATCGGCATTCTACCAATTCGAGACATTGTTTATACCTCCCTTACCAAACGAATGCGAGAACTTCGCCGCCGACGTTCAGCTCGCGAGCCTTCTTGTCGGTCATGACGCCTCTCGACGTAGAAACGATGGCAATACCAAGGCCGCGGAGTACCTTCGGGAGCTCCTGTGCGCCGGCGTATACACGCAGGCCCGGCTTCGATACACGCTTGATGCCGGTGATAGCCTTCTGACGGCCGTCAACGTACTTCAGAGCGATACGGATAATGCCCTGGGTGTTGCCCTCTACAACGTCGAAGGACTTGATGTAGCCTTCGTCAAGCAGGATCTGGGCAATAGCCTTCTTCATTTTGGATGCGGGTACATCCACGCTGGCATGACGAGCATTGCCGGCGTTGCGGATACGGGTCAGCATATCCGCGATGGGATCAGTGATCTGCATAAATGCTCTCCTTTACAAGAAGTTTGGGGGTAGTGCAGCAATCGAGCGCCGGTGGGTTAATCCGGTTCTGATTTGTCTGTTTGCCTCCCACTTTTCTTTACACTGCTCGTGGCCCTTCCACGGACAGCGGCTATGGGGATAAAAAATACGCTGGCCTGAACGAACCAGACCAGCGTTTATTATAACACAGCAAAGCATTGACTACAATCGGGAAAAGTACTGATTTTGCGTCTTTTTTCACGTTGTTTGCAGTCAAATCGCTAAGATACAGGTTATAACGGCAGGTCGGCCGTTTTTGGCCGCTCCAGAAACCACGCCGTATGAAACGGTTGATGGCTAATGGGCGTGGCGACGATTTTCGCCGCTCAGTACGCCTGATGCGCACTGTTATTAGTATACACTATCCCAGGCGTATCGCGCAAGTCTTTTTTTGAAAAAAAACCAAAAAATTTTAAGGAAGGCTCGCTTCGTATTTCCCGGCTGTCTTTTGCTTCCGGCAAAACAAGCCGGGACAGGCGAGCCGCAGCGAGCCGCGTAAAATTCCCCAAGAAAGTCAGGGCGTGTACCTGACTTTCTTACCTCTGCCCGCGCCGCGGCGGCGCGGCCTCGTCCGCTGTGCGGACGAGAGGGGGTTATCGCCCCCGGTTTTCCCGGAACCGGGGGCGTATCTAAGGGGGACAGCGTCCCCCTTAGAAGAAAGCGAAAAAAGGCACCCCATACAGGGGTGCCTTTTGAAGCGTCTTTACCAGGATGCCTTGCGAACGCCCGGGATCTGGCCCTTGTAAGCCAGCTCGCGGAAGCAGATACGGCAAACGCCGTAGTCGCGCAGGTAAGCGTGGGGACGGCCGCAGATCTTGCAGCGGTTGTAAGCACGAACGGAGAACTTCGGCTTCGCCTGCTGCTTGAGTACCATAGACTTCTTAGCCATTGATCAATTCTCCTCCTTACTTCTCGAACGGAGCGCCCATCAGAGTAAGCAGCTCCTTCGCTTCTTCGTCAGTGTTTGCGGTGGTGCAGATGACGATGTTCATGCCGCGCAGCTTGTCGATCTGCTCGTAGGAAATCTCCGGGAAGATCAGCTGCTCGGTGAGGCCGAGGGAGTAGTTGCCGCGGCCGTCGAACGCGTCGCCGTTAATGCCGCGGAAGTCGCGGACACGCGGCAGAGCTACGTTGAACAGGCGGTCGAGGAACTCCCACATACGGTCATGGCGCAGGGTAACCTTAACGCCTACCGGCATGCCCTCACGCAGCTTGAAGTTTGCGATGGACTTCTTAGCGTGGGTGATGATCGGCTTCTGGCCGGAAATCGCGGTTACGTCGCGGACGATAGCCTCGATAACCTTGGAGTTACCGTTTGCTTCCTTGCCGCAGCCGACGTTGATGACGACCTTGTCGATCTTCGGGATCTGCATAACGCTCTCATACTCGAACTTCTTCATCAGAGCAGGCGCAACGTCCGCAGTATACTTTGCTTTCATATTCGGAACCATTTATTGCAACCTCCTCTTCTTAAAGTGTCTCGCCGCAGTGCTTGCACACTACGAGCTTCGCGCCGTTCTCAGCAAACTTGTGTGCCGGACGGGTCGGCTTGTTGCACTTCGGGCAGACCTTCATGACCTTGCAGGCACGAACAGCGCCCTCGCGCTCTACGATGCCGCCGGTCTCGCCCTGGCGGCGGGGCTTGGTGTGGCACTTGACCATGTTCACACCTTCGATTACTACCATACCCTTCTTCGGGTCTACGGACAGAACCTTGCCGCGCTTGCCCTTTTCCTTACCGGAAAGAACGACTGCGGTGTCGCCCGTCTTTACATGCAAATTGTTCATTTGTTGGCGACCTCCTTACAGTACTTCCGGAGCAAGCGACAGGATCTTCATGTAGTCCTTGTCACGCAGCTCACGAGCGACAGGCCCAAAAATACGGGTGCCGCGGGGGTTTTTGTCATCACGAATGATAACGCCAGCGTTCTCGTCAAAGCGGATATAGCTGCCGTCTGCACGGCGCAGGCCCTTAACGGTGCGGACGATGACAGCCTTGACTACGTCGCCCTTCTTAACGCCGCCGCCCGGGGTGCACTTGCGCACCGAGCAGACAACTACGTCACCGATGTTGCCGTACTTGCGAGCAGAGCCGCCGAGAACACGGATTACCTTCAGTTCCTTTGCGCCGCTGTTATCAGCTGCACGCAGAAAGCTTTCCTGCTGAACCATGTGCTCTCCTCCTTACTTTGCCTTCTCGATAATCTCGACCAGTCTCCAACGCTTGTCCTTGGACAGCGGACGGGTCTCCATTACCTTTACCTTGTCGCCGATCTTGCACTCGTTGTTCTCGTCGTGCGCCTTCAGCTTATAGGTGTGCGGAATAACCTTCTTGTACAGAGGATGTGCTACACGATCCTCGATTGCTACGACAATGGTCTTGTCCATCTTATCGGAAACGACCTTGCCTACTCGCGTTTTGCGTAATGCTCTTTCGCTCATAATATTCGTTTCCCTCCTTTATGCCTTCTCCGCGAGCTGCTTCTCACGGATTACGGTGTTGACTCGAGCAATGTCGTGCTTGACTTCATTGATCTTGTTGGTGTTGTCGAGCTGATTGGTAGCGAGCTGCAGACGGAGGTTGAAGAGGTCCTTCTTCAGCTCACCGAGCTTTGCAGACAGCTCCTCAGCCGTCAGTTCTCTGATCTCAGATGCCTTCATCATGCTTCACCGCCATTCTTCTGCTCACGGGCAACGAACTTGGTCTTGCAGGGCAGCTTGTGGCTTGCCAGACGCAGCGCCTCACGAGCAACTTCCTCGGAAACGCCTGCGATCTCGAACAGGACACGGCCCGGCTTAACTACTGCAACCCAGTACTCGGGTGCGCCCTTACCGGAACCCATTCGGGTGCCGGCCGGCTGCTGAGTTACCGGCTTGTCGGGGAAAATCTTGATCCATACCTGACCGCCACGCTTGGTGTAACGGGTCATTGCGATACGGGCTGCCTCGATCTGGTTCGAGGTGATCCAGCACGGCTCGGTAGCCTGCAGACCGAACTCACCGTTCGATACGAAGTTACCGCGGGTTGCCTTGCCGGTCATGCGGCCGCGCTGTACGCGACGGTATTTAACTCTCTTAGGGAGCAGCATTAGCGGTTGCCTCCTTCCTGACGGGGTGCGCGACGCTCGCCACGGTTGAAGTCACGACGGCCGCCGCGACGGTCATCACGGCCACCGCGACGCTCGCGGCGCTCGAATGCCGGCTTCGGAGCCTCGATGGAACGGCCCAGACGCGGACCGCCGTGGAGAACCTCACCCTTGTAGATCCAAACCTTAACGCCGATGCGACCATAGGTGGTAGCGGCCTCGGCAAAGCCATAGTCGATGTCCGCACGCAGGGTCTGCAGCGGAATGGTGCCTTCATGGTAGTGCTCGGTGCGAGCGATCTCGGCGCCGCCCAGACGGCCGCCGCAGGATACCTTGATACCCTTTGCGCCCATGCGCATTGCACGACCCATGCACTGCTTCATTGCACGGCGGAAACCGATGCGCTTCTCGAGCTGAGCAGCGATGTTCTCAGCTACCAGGGTAGCGTTGGTGTCCGGGTTCTTGATCTCGATGATCGAGCAGCGAACCTTCTTGCCGTACTTCTTGGTCAGCTCTTCCTCGAGCTTCTTGATGTCCTCGCCGCCGCGGCCGACAACCATGCCCGGACGCGCGCACTGGATCATGATCTTGATCTCGTCGTTCTTACGCTCGATCTCGATCGCCGGAACGCCTGCATCGAACAGACGCTTCTTCAGTTCCTTACGGATGTTGTAGTCTTCCACGAGGAGGTCGCCGAACGCATTGTCCTTTGCGAACCAACGGGAATCCCAATTCTTGATAACGCCGACACGGAGACCGTTCGGATTTACTTTCTGGCCCATTGATTACCCTCCCTTATTCTTTCTCGCCAAGAACCAGCGTGATGTGCGAGGTTCTCTTGAGGATTCGATATGCACGGCCCTGTGCACGCGGCATAACGCGCTTCATAACCGGGCCGGGACCGACGTGAACTTCCTTGACAAACAGCTTGTCAGTGTTCATGCCGTGGTTGTTCTCAGCATTTGCGACGGCGCTCTTGAGGAGCTTCTCCATCGGCTCGCATGCTGCCTTGGGGGTATTCATGATAATGGCCATAGCCTCGCCCGCATCCTTGCCGCGAATCAGATCGCAGATCAGCTTGATCTTTCGCGGAGTCATGCGCACGTTGCGTACGATTGCTCTTGCTTCCATGTTACTTTAACTCCTCCTTACTTGCCGTTATTGGAGGTCTTGCTGCCCGCGTGACCCTTGTAGGTACGGGTGGGAGCAAACTCGCCCAGCTTGTGACCAACCATGTCCTCGGTAACATATACCGGAACATGCTTGCGGCCATCGTGTACTGCGATGGTGTGACCGACGAACTCGGGGAAGATCGTGGAAGCGCGGGACCAGGTCTTGAGGACCTTCTTCTCGCCCTTTTCGTTCATTTCAACGACTCTTTTGATCAGCTCAGGAGCCACAAAAGGGCCTTTCTTAATGCTTCTGCCCATCTTAAGATAACTCCTTTCTTACTTGCCGTTGCGACGACGAGCGATCTGCTTGTCGGTGCGATGGTTCTTCTTGCGGGTCTTGTAACCCATAGCCGGCTTGCCCCACGGGGTAACCGGAGACGGACGACCGATCGGGCTCTTGCCCTCGCCGCCGCCGTGCGGGTGGTCACACGGGTTCATTACAGAACCACGAACGGTCGGGCGGATACCCAGATGACGGGTGCGGCCGGCCTTGCCCAGCTGAACGTTGGAGTGATCGGAGTTACCGACAACACCGATGGTAGCCTTGCAGTCCAGACGGACGTAACGCAGCTCGCCGGAGGGCAGACGAACCATGCCCTTGCCGTTCTCCTTAGCCATCAGCTGAGCGCCGACGCCTGCGGAACGAACCAGCTGCGCGCCCTTGCCCGGGTACAGCTCGATGTTGTGGATCATGGTACCAACCGGGATGTTCTCAACCGGCAGGCAGTTGCCCGGCTTGATGTCGGCATCCTTGGAGGAGATGACCTTGTCGCCGATCTTCAGACCCTCGGGAGCGAGGATGTATGCCTTCTCGCCGTCCTCATACTGGATGAGAGCGATGTTGGCAGAACGGTTCGGGTCGTACTCGATGGTCTTGACTTCTGCGAAAACGTCGAGCTTCTGACGCTTGAAGTCAATGATACGGTACTTCTTCTTGTTGCCGCCGCCGATGTGGCGAACGGTGATGCGGCCGTAGCTGTTGCGGCCGGCGGTCTTCTTGACCTTTTCGAGAAGGCTCTTCTCGGGCTTCACCTTAGACAGACCCTGATAGTTGAGCACAGTCATATTTCTGCGCGAGGGCGTCGTCGGGTTGAAAGTCTTAATAGCCATTTGGAATTTCAACTCCTTGATTCGTTATTATCGGGGTGGCTTCCCCATACAAAAAGCCTTGCGGCTTTTTCGATTGAAACTACAGTTTCAATCGAGCTTCTATCACCCCGCAAGGGTGTTCGTAAAAGTGCGGCTTTGCCGTACTTTTACACCACTGCCCGCGCCTTAGAGGCGCGTTCTCGAATGTATTCATTCGAGAGGGGGTTATCCGAAAAAGTTTCCGAAGGGAACTTTTTTCGGTATCTAAGGGGGAAGGATTCCCCCTTAGAATATTTACATCATGTTCTCGAAGATCTCGATCTTCTTGGAGTCAGCGGTCAGGGTTACGACTGCCTTCTTGATGTCGGGGCGCTTGCCGACGTGGACGCCCATGCGCTTCCACTTGCCCGGCAGCTTGATGGTGTTGACCTTAGCGACCTTGACGCCGAAGATTTCCTCAACGGCCTTCTTGATCTCGATCTTGCCTGCGTCAACAGCAACCTCGAAGGTGTACTTGTTGTCCTGTGCACCCATCATGGAACGCTCGGTGATAACCGGCTTCTTGATAATGTCGTATGCGAACTTCATTATGCGTATACCTCCTGAAGCTTCTCAATTGCTGCCTTGTCGATGATGAACTTGTCAGCATTGAGGATCTCGTATACATTGAGGGTGGACGCGATCGTGGTGCGAACGCCCGGGACGTTAGCCGCAGACTTAACTACGTTTACGCGAACCTCCGGGGTAACGACCAGGCTCTTGCCGGTTGCCTCGATTGCATTGAGGAAGCCAACGAAGTTCTTGGTCTTGATCTCGCCCATGTCCAGACCGTCGATGACGATGATCTCGCCTGCTGCTGCCTTAGCGGACAGAGCGGAGAGCATTGCCAGACGCTTGGTCTTCTTGGTCAGGCTATAGTTGTAGGAACGCGGCTTCGGGCCGAGGGCAATACCGCCGTGGGTCCACTGCGGAGAGCGGATAGAACCCTGACGGGCGCGGCCGGTGCCCTTCTGGCGCCACGGCTTGATGCCGCCGCCGCGAACCTCTGCGCGGGTCAGCGTGGACTGAGTGCCCTGACGCTGGTTAGCCAGGTAATTCTTTACTGCAGCGTGTACGACAGTCATGTTCGGCTCGATACCGAAAACAGCTGCGTTCAGCTCCATTTCGCCGGTCTTCTTACCGGTCATATCAAAAACTGCTACTGTAGGCATGAGTTGCTCCTCCTTCCCTTACTTTCTTGCGGATGCCTTCTGCGGGTTCTTGCTGACGCCAGCCTCGCCCTTGACAAGCTTGTTGTTCTTAACGGTGTTCTTCAGAACGACGATGCCGCCCTTCGGACCCGGAACTGCGCCGCAGACAGCGATGAGGTTGAGCTCAGCGTCTACCTTGACAACGTCCAGGTTCTGAACGGTAACCTGCTCAGCACCCATGTGACCAGGCATCATTTTGCCCTTCATGATCTTGGAAGGATCAGAGCACGCGCCCATGGAACCAGCGTGACGGTGAACCGGGCCGGTACCGTGGGACTCCTTCAGACGGGAAGCGTTGAAACGCTTGATAACGCCTGCGTAGCCCTTGCCCTTGGAAGTGCCGGTGACGTCTACGAAGTCGCCCTCAACGAACATGTCAGCCTTGACAACGTCGCCGAGCTGGAACATCGTGCAGTCCTCGAAACGGAACTCCTTCAGGTACTTCTTCAGGGAGTCGCCAGCCTTCTTCAGGTGACCCTTCTGGGGCTTGTTCAGGCGAGCTTCCTTTACATCCTCAAAACCGAACTGAACTGCATTGTAGCCGTCCTTCTCTTCGGTCTTGAGCTGAGTTACAACGCAAGGACCTGCTTCGATTACGGTGCAGGGGATAACCTTGCCGTCAGCGTTGAAGATCTGGGTCATGCCGACCTTCTTGCCGATGATTGCTTTGTTCAGCATTTTGTTTTTCCTCCTTAAAGGTTATTGGTTGACGGCATTTAACCGCCAACATGACCTCGCCGCGCGTGTCGCGGCAGGGCTTTCAAATCTCCGGCGGGTTAATCCGGCGATTTGTAAACTTGTTTTGTGCAATCACCCTTGCGGCGATTGCGTTCGCGTCCCGCTCTTTCGATTAGAGCTTGACCTCGAACTCAACGCCGGCCGGCAGATCCAGGGTGGTCAGAGCCTCGATGGTAGCCTGGTTCGGGTTGATGATGTCGATCAGACGCTTGTGGGTGCGGCGCTCGAACTGCTCGCGGGAGTCCTTGTACTTGTGAACTGCGCGCAGGATGGTTACGATCTGCTTCTCGGTCGGCAGCGGGATCGGGCCGGAAACCTTCGCGCCGTTGCGCTTAGCGGTCTCGATGATCTTCTCTGCGGACTGGTCGATCAGCTCGTGATCATACGCCTTCAGGCGAATGCGGATTTTCTGTGCGTTTGCCATTGTGGAATATCCTCCTCGTATGTGTGCCATACATTAAAATAATGTTTTGACTCGCTACGGAGAGAAACTGCAACTCCGCCGCGCGTATCGCGAACGGACATGAAAATAACCGGGCACACTTACAGTGTAACGATCCGGTCACAATTAAAAAACGTAAGTGGTTCGTGCCATCGGCTTTGCGGCGCATCTGCCGCGAGTCCCGAATTTACGCAGGAACATTGCGTTTTGCCGAGGCCCTGTGCCTCAGCTGATAGCAGTTATCTCAACCGCCCGATTGTCGGACCTACTCCGCCGAAGTTACCTGCTTCCTGGAGCAGCAATCTCCGGCATCATCGCGTTGTCTGCGGTGTCTCTCGCAGAACCTTAACTATATTACTATATCCTCGGCATTCTGTCAAGGGGATTTCACGAAATTTACGAGAATTTTTTGTGCAGGCTGACAGCCCTTCTCCTGCCGCCCTCCGGCGTGCGGCGGCGCTCTATATATAATAGGTATGGCCTCGCGCGGCGCTTTTCTCTTTCTGCGCTTTATCTTCCGCACTTTTTACGGGATTTTCGACGTTTTTCACGCATTTTCCCAGAAAAATCCGCTCATTTCCGCTCTGTTACCATTCTGCAAGTTGCATTCCCTGTGATGTTATGGTAGAATAAACCGTAAATCAAATCTGGAGGGACACTATGCAGATCGGAACGGTAAAAATTGACGGACGGCTCGTACTCGCGCCGATGGCAGGCGTGACCGACCTCGCCTTCCGCCGCATCTGCCGCGAGCACGGCGCGGCTCTGACCGTGACCGAGATGGTCTCGACCAAGGCGCTGTGCTATCAGGACAGGAAAACGCCGCGTCTGCTCGAGCTTGCGCCGGACGAGCATCCGGCCGCCGCGCAGATCTTCGGCCACGAACCGGAGACCATGGCGGAGGGCGCGCGCATCGCGCTCGAAAAATCCGGCTGCGACATCATCGACATCAACATGGGCTGCCCTGCTCCGAAGATTGCCGGCAACGGCGACGGCTCGGCGCTCATGCGCGACCTGCCGCTCGCCTCGCGCGTCATCGAAGCGGTCGTCAAGGCCGTGAACGTCCCCGTTACCGTCAAATTCCGCAAGGGATGGGACGAGAAAAGCGTCAACTGCGTCGAATTCGCCCGTATGGCGGAGCAGTCCGGCGCAGCCGCCATCGCGGTCCACGGCCGCACCCGTGCGCAGCAGTACAGCGGCTGTGCTGACTGGGACGCGATCCGTGCGGTCAGGCAGGCGGTCTCCATCCCCGTCATCGCCAACGGCGATGTCGCCGTCCCGGAGGACGCAGTACGCATCCTCGAATACACCGGCGCGGACGGCGCGATGATCGGGCGCGGCGCACTCGGTGATCCGTGGATCTTCGAACGTGCGAACGCGCTTCTCGAAACCGGCATCTGCCCTCCCCTGCCGCCGTTTGCCGTGCGCATGGATACTGCCGTGCGGCAGATCGAGCTTGCCGCCACGCAGAAGGGCGAGCACATCGCCATGCTCGAGGCGAGACGGCACGTCAACTGCTATCTCAAGCAGCAGAGCGGCCTTAAGACCTTCAAAAACCGCATCTGCACCCTCGAGCGTCTCGAGCAGCTCTACGAGATCGTCGAGGAGCTCAAACAGACCGTCTCTGAGGAATGACACCCGAAAGGAGGGAGCACGGGTTGGACGACAAGCATATTCTGGCAAGGGCGCGCCGCGGCGAGCTGGACGCCTTCGAGGAGCTCGTGCGCCGCTACGAAAAGCGCGTCTATGTCATTGCACTGCGCTCCTCCGGCAATCCCGAGGACGCCGCCGACATCACGCAGGAGGTTTTTCTGCGTGCGTGGCGTTCGATCGAGAATTTCCGCGGCGACAGCGGCTTTTCGACCTGGCTGTTCCGCATCACCATGAACATCTGCGTCGATCATGCGCGCCACCGGCAGGCGCAGACCACAACGCTGACGACCGAGGATGACGAGGAGCGTCCCATCCACGATACCGCTCCCACGCCCGAGGAGCAGCTCGACAACCGGGAGCTGGGGCGCGAGCTTGCCGCCGCGCTCGCCGAGATCAGCGAGGAGCACCGCCGCATCGTGCTGCTGCGCGATGTTTCCGGCATGAGCTATTCCGAGATCGCAGAAATCCTCGAGATCAGCGAGGGTACGGTAAAATCGCGGCTTGCGCGCGCACGCATTGCCCTGCGCAGGATTTTGCTGCAAAGAGGGAACATTCTGCCGCCCGCTCCGTCTAACCATGAGAAAGGAGGCGAGACGCATGAATGATGAAGAATATTTCGAACAGCTCTGCTCGAACAGCGTGGACGGCACGCTGACCGACAGCGAACGTGAAAAGCTCGAGGCGCATCTTGCAGAGTGCCCTTCGTGCGCCGCGCTGCTGCGTGATCTCCGGGAGATGCGCACACTCTTTGCACAGGAAGCCGAGGCGCCGGACAGCCTCCATGACGGGATCATGGAGCAGCTGCGGCAGGAGACCAAGCTGCACGTCGTTCAGCCGGAAAAGCCGGTGCGCCGCATGCCGGTGTTCACCATGGTCGGCGTTGCCGCGGCGGTCGTGCTCGTTGTGCTCGGCGGCGGTCTGATGCCGTCGTTCAGCACGGTCGGAAGCGGCAGCTCCGGTGCGTCGGCAGACGCCGGTGACGCGGTGGCCGCTGTGACTGCGGACAGCTATTCCGACGATGCAGGCGCGGCGTCCGACGGCGCCGCCGCAGATATCGCAGAGGCGGCTGAAAATGCGGGCGTGAACAGCGCATCACGCAGCGTCCCCGAAACCGCCGTGCAGGGCACGAGTGATATTGCCGCAGGCGGCAGCGCGTCAGGCGAGACCGCGCCGCAGACGGCTGCAGAGGAGGATACGCCCTCTGTCTTCTCCCTCCCCGAGGCTGACAGCAGCACCGCCGCGCAGAGCGGCGGCATATCCGGCCGCGCGATCTCGGACGGCGATTCCGCCGGCATCGTTCCCGCCGAGGATACCGGCGCGCTCACGCTCCCCGAGGCGGTACGCGGACTGCGCATCGCACACTGCTATATCGCAGACGGCGGCGAGCTGCCCGAGCTTGACGGCAAACTGCTGTATTCAGACAGCAGCGCGGCATGGTTCCAGCTCGACAACAACATGTCTACGCTTCAGAACACACTGAACGCGCTCGAAAAGTCCGGCTGCACCGTGACCGCCTATGAGGACATCGGTCTGACGCTCGACAGCAGGGCCGACTCGTGGCTGCTCATCGTTCGAAACTGAAAAACAGGTGTGACGCCGTTTTCTCGGCATCACACCTGTTTTTATTTTGACTGTCTCACATCACCAGCGTGAGTATCCTGTCGCTGAACAGATACCCGGCGGAGATGAGCGCGGTATTCCACGCCGCGATGCCGATGGCCGACCAGCCGACGAACCACTTGACCGGCATGCGGATGAGACCGGCCGGAATGGAAACGATCGTGCGGAGCATCGGGATGATGCGGCAGAGCGCAAGTCCGCGTCCATGCTGCGCGTCGATGAATTCATGGCATTTCTGCACGAACGAGCGGAATTTCCTGCTCTTTCCGAACAGCTTTTCCATGATCGGCTCGCCGCCCCAGTAGCAAAGGCCGTAAATGACCAGACTGCCGAGCAGGCCGGAAGCAACGCTCAGCACGAGCGTCAGCGGCAGCGACAGGCTGCTCTGCGCGATGAGCACGCCGATGCACGGCATGATGACGCCCGCCGGAAAGCCGGGCAGATTCATGTATTCACAGAAGATCACGCCGCAGACCAGGAGCAGTCCGTACTGATGAAAAAGTTCAAAAAATGCAGCAGCTGTCATGGTGCTTCGCCTGCCTTTCCTGCTGTCCGTTTTGTGTGGAATATAGTATACCGCTCTGCGCAGCCTCATGCAAGGCCGGCAGAGCGGTGTTTGCAATAAGTTCACAATTCAGACGCGGTATTTGCCGCGTTCGATCGGGCCGAACAGCCGGACAAGCAGGCGGTGCAGCAGTGCGAACAGACCTTCACGGGTATTTGCTTTCATGATAATTCCTCCCTTTTATCACTGTGCGGCGGTCTCTATCCCTTGTACCTACAGTATACCTCGAAAGCCCCTGTCATTTCCCTCACAAAACCGTGAAATTTTTCTTAATTTTTTATGAAGTCGGCTCGTCGTCCTCCGCCGCGCCGAGCACGCGCTCGGTTTCCGCCTCGGAGAGCTCGGTGACGCTCTTGAGACGGCGGCGGATGGCGCGCGTTCTCGTGCCGACCAGCTTGTCCAGCTCGCGGCTCGCCTGATCGAGACGGTTCTGCGTCTGCGTCAGGCAGGTCTCGAACTTGTCGAATTCGGTCTTGACCGCGCCCAGAACGTTCCACACCTCGCCCGAGCGCTTCTGGATGGCGATCGTGCGGAACGACATCTGAAGACTGTTCAGCAGCGCCGCCATCGTGCTCGGGCCGGCGATATTGACATGATAATCGCGCTGGAGGATCTCGACCATGCCGCGCTGCACCGCCTCCGCGTACAGCCCCTCAAACGGCAGGAACATGATGCCGAATTCCGTGGTGTACGGCGGTGCGAGATACTTGTCGCGGATGTCCTTCGCCTCGCTCCGGAGCGTCAGAATGAGCTGCTTCGCGCAGGCGTCGATCTGCTCGCGCGAGCCGCTCTCATAGGCATCGCGCAGCGCGCCGTAGGTGTCGCCCGGGAACTTGGAGTCGATCGGCAGCCAGACCGCGCCGCCGTCCTCCGCCGGAAGGCGCACGGCGAACTCGACAACGTTGCGGCTGCCGGGCACGGTCGCGACGTTTTCCGCGTACTGCTCGGGCGCGAGGATGTCGGACAGGATCGCGCCGAGCTGGATCTCGCCCACGATACCGCGGTTTTTGACGTTTGTCAGCACCTTTTTGAGGTCGCCCACGCCCTGTGCGAGCGTCTGCATCTCGCCGAGACCGCGGTAGACCTGCTCCAGGCGCTCATTTACCAGACGAAAGGACTCGTTCATGCGGTCGGACAGTGTTTTTTGCAGCTTTTCGTCCACAATGCCGCGCATTTCGTCCAGCTTTTTGTTGTTGTCCTCGCGCAGCTCGCGCAGATTGCCGTCCACGGCGGCGCGGATGCCGTCGAGCTGCTGCGAAGTTTCGACCGAAAAACCGTGCAGGCGTTTTTCAAAGCGGTCGAGCTGGCCGGAGACCGACCGGTCCATCGCCGCAAGGCGGCTGTCCTGCGCTTCGCGGCCCTCGCGCAGATTCTGCGTGACGAGCGCGCCGAGCGCAGAGATCGCGCCGCTGTCGGTCGTTTTCGGCGGCTGCACCGGCTTTCGCGCGAGCAGGATGATGACGAGCACGAGCAGAACGGCCACGAGTGCGAGTGTGATGACGGGAATGAGTTCCATTTGGTTTTCCTTTCGCTGAAACAGGGATTAACGAAGGACGCCGAGATCCTTCGCGATGCGCTGCATGTCCTCGTCGGTCTCGGCGATGACGTCCGCGCAGTGCTTGAGGTCATCCGACAGGTTGGGCGGCACCTCAACGCCGGATTTGTAGCGCAGCTGATGCTCGAGGCTCGCCCAGAAATCCATCGCGATCGTGCGCAGCTGAAGCTCGATGCGCACCGGGACCGTGCGCTCGGACAGAAAGATCGGCACCTCAAGGATCAGATGCAGGCTGCGTTAGCCGTTCGGCTTGGGACTGCTGATATAGTCCTTTTTCTCGATGAGCGTCAGATCGCTCTGCCGCATGAGCATGTCCGCTACGGTATAAATATCCTGAATGAACGGACAGATCACGCGGATGCCGCCGATGTCGTTCAGGTTGTCCATCATGGACTGAAGCGTCACCGGAAAGCCGCGGCGCTTGAGCTTGCCCACAATGCTGCGCGGCGTTTTGATGCGGCTCTTGATCGCGTTGATCGGGCTCGGCTTGCCCGAAATGCGCGACTCGTCCGCCAGAATGTCCAGTTTGGTCTTGATCTCACGAATGCCGGACTCATACAGCATCATAACCTGCTGAAGCTGCATCGCAGACTCGACCAGTGTCTCTTCATCATGTTCGGAAAGTCTGTCGATCGCAAAAAAATCCGCCAGATCCATGTTATCTCCTCCTGTTCTCTTTCTCTGTCTTCAGTATAACATATATCCTGTTATCATTCAATGTCAGCACGGATACAATCTATCAGATATTGTGTTCTTACCGTACACCGCCGCGCAAAACTGCACGGAAACCGCACAGTCGGTAAATCTCTGTCCCCGTCCGGTGATGCCGTCCATGCGGGGCGAGAAAGGGGTTGACAAAGCGTCGGCAACGGGCTATACTAAGTTTTATCGAAGCTGTAGAAAAAGGAGAAAATCACTATGACCGTATCTCGAATGTACATGTGCATGATGCGTGATTTTGCTCGTTTTTCTGCCAGAAGGCTCCGCTGAGAGCACGGCGCAGACGGGCCGCTTGTCATGCGGCGCGGTATAAACAGGAAAACGAGCGGAAAGCAGGAAAAAGGCTTTCCGCTTTTATTTTTTCAGAACACATTTTTCATGTCAGGAGGAATGAACTTGGAACAGGACGCTATCGTTCGCATCCGAAGTCTCAACAAAACATTCATCGGCAGAGCCGGCAGGGTCACGGCGCTCGACGGCATCGACCTCGACATCCGCCGCGGCGAAATTTTCGGCATCATCGGTCTGTCCGGTGCAGGCAAATCCACGCTCGTGCGCTGCATCAACTTTCTCGAAAAGCCAACCGCAGGCACCGTCACCGTGGACGGTCAGGAGCTCGGCAGTCTCTCGAAAAAGCAGCTGCTCGAGGCGCGCCGCTCGATGGGCATGATCTTTCAGCAGTTCAACCTGCTCCAGCAGCGCACCGCGCTCCAGAATATCTGCTTCCCGCTCGAGATCGCGGGAACGAGCAAGGCGGACGCAGAAAAGCGCGCGAAAGAGCTGCTCGAGATCGTCGGCCTCTCCGACCGCGCGGGCAACTATCCGTCTCAGCTCTCCGGCGGTCAGCAGCAGCGCGTCGCCATCGCCCGTGCGCTCGCGACCAGTCCGAAGATCCTGCTTTGCGACGAGGCGACCAGCGCGCTCGACCCGACGACCACTCGCTCGATCCTCGCCCTGCTCAAGGAGATCAACAGGACCCTCGGCATCACCATCATCGTCATCACGCACGAGATGGCGGTCATCGAGGAGATCTGCCAGCGCGTCGCCATCATCGACTCCAGCCGCATCGCTGAGGTCGGCGCGGTAGACGACGTTTTCACCCGTCCGCAGTCCGCCATGGCAAAGCAGCTCATCTATCCGGACGGAAAGCGCCGCGCCCTCGCGACCGGAAAGCGCTACTGCCGCATCGTATTCGACGGCAATTCCTCGTTCGAGCCGGTCGTCTCCAATATGGTGCTCGAGTGCAAGGCGCCGGTCAACATCATGTTCGCGGACACCAAGAACATCGACGGAAAGGCCTACGGCCAGATGATTTTACAGCTGCCCGAGGACGAGCGCGCCGCCAAGCGCGCCCTTGCCTATCTGGAAACGCAGAACGTACACACAGAGGAGGTAGACGCAAATGCTGCCGTTTAATGTCTGGGCGCAGAGCCTTTGGGAGACCCTTTACATGGTCATCCTGTCCACCGCCATCTCTTATCTGATCGGCCTGCCGCTCGGCCTGACGCTCGTCGTGACCGACAAGAACGGCATCCGCCCGATGCCCGTGCTGAACACCGTTCTCGGCATCGTCACCAATATCCTGCGCTCGATCCCGTTCCTTATCCTCGCGGTCATGATCACCCCGGTCACGCGCGCCATCGTCGGCAAGGCCATCGGCACCACCGCGATGGTCGTTCCGCTGACATTCGCCGCCGCGCCCTATGTCGCGCGCATGGTCGAATCCTCCATCAAGGAGGTCCCGTTCGGCGTCATCGAGGCGGCGCAGTCCATGGGTGCGAGCCCGTGGCAGATCGTCTGGAAGGTGCTCGTCCCCGAGGCGAAGCCCTCTCTCATGGTCGGCGGCGCGATCTCCATCGTCACCATCCTCGGCTACTCCGCGATGGCCGGCTTCATCGGCGGCGGCGG
>ENA-ORTV01000895-ORTV01000895.1-human-gut-metagenome-genome-assembly--contig:-NODE-895-length-35015-cov-3.235698_pt1 | contig 35015 bp, 52 predicted proteins | sample MGYA00241915_ERZ509194 | MGnify/ENA primary metagenome ERZ509194 (study PRJEB26280, sample SAMEA2338810) | human gut metagenome | biome: human gut; feature: human-associated habitat; material: faeces... | reverse complement strand
ATAAGGCTGTTGCGACTGACGAGGATACAAAAACAGCCGTAGTAATCTGATAGTTAGTAAATAATATGGCAGGGCGGCAGAAATGCCGTCCCTGTCCTATATAAAGCGAAAAGGACAGGTAATGAATATGAAAACAATTACAGTAAACAGTAACGAATATAAATTAGAGTTCTCTTTTGAAGCGGCAGAGTATAAAGACATCGTGCAGAAAATGTTTAAGGTCATCAGCGGTGCTTACGTTGTCGAAGAATCAAAGGATATGCAGAATCCTACTACTAAGGATATTATCAACGGCACAGCAAATATGATTGGCGATACAGCAGATATTTGCGTTACTGCTTTTTATGCCGGCTTATTAGAAAATAATCCACTTTCACATGAAGAAGCAAAAATAGTCATGAGGGATTATATGAAAGAAAATAAGCTTTCGTACAAAAAACTGTATGACGAATTGAGAAATTGCATGGAAACAGATGGTTTTTTCGACCTGTCGGGGCTGAACGACATGATTCAGCAGATGTACGGGACAGCACCGGAAGCGACAGCACAGACAGCGTAAAAAAATCTGAAATTAACTGGCATAAAATAATTTGGGAAGACTATTTTCCGACAGCCTTTTCAATCGGGATACACATAGATGAGTTTAAGCATATGACACCGGCACAGTTAGGATACTGCATAAAAGGACATGAGTTGAAAAGAAAAGAACAGGATAGCGATATGTGGCACTTCGCCGGTACATATGGAATATCTGCCCTTATTTATGCGATAGACCGTTGCTTAAACGGTAAAAAGGCAAGGTCGGAGTACATCAAAAAACCAGTTTCAATTTTACTTGAAGAAGAAAGTAAACCAAAATCAAAAGAAAGTAATGAGGATGTTGCAATGTTTGAAATGCAACAAAGAATCAAAATGCTGGAAAAAGAGGGCGGCATATTAAGCCCGTCATAGGTGGTAGCACGCGAATTGCTACCACCTTTATTTTTGCGCTAAAGGTGGTGAGGACGTGGCAGATAATGAACTGGACAGCTTAGAACTTAAAATACAAGCAAATGCAACACAGGCAAACAATGCGCTTGATAAACTTGTTGAAAATTTAGAGAATTTATCAAGCTCGTTAGGAGTTATCAACAATGCCAATCTTGCGGGGTTTGCAAGTGGTGTAAAAAATATTACAAATGCAATGCAGGGAATGAAAAGCGTAAGCACGGCAGATTTTACGCGTTTGTCAAAAGGTATTCAGAAGATTTCAACCATTGACACTGCCGCAATAAACAAGGCTTCTACAGCAATGACATACTTAGGTAAGTCCTTTAATTCCATGCAGGCAACCAGTGAAGCGACAAAGCAGATTACAGAACTTGTGACAGGGATTAAGCAGTTAGGATATGCCAGCGCCGCAAAAGCCATTGACAATATACCGAAGCTTTCAAGCGCGATGAAACAGCTTATGCAAGAACTGTCAAAAGCACCACAGGTAAGTCAAAATCTTATTGATATGACTAATGCACTTGCGAATTTAAGCCGCACAGGGGCTTCAAGCGGCAGAGCGGCAACGTCATTAAGCAAAAACTTTTTGAACGTTTCATCTTCTGCAAATTCGGCAACTAAAAGCAGTTGGTCGCTGGCTTCCGCATTTGGTAAATTATATGCTTCTTACTGGCTTGTTTTTAGAGGAATCAGTAAACTGGGAGATTCGATTGATATAGCTTCATCACTCATAGAAGTTGAAAATGTTGTACGTACCACTTTCGGAAATTATGAAAACCTTGTAGACAGCATGGCAAAAACATCTATACGTGATTTTGGTATGTCAGAACTGTCAGTAAAGCAGTATTCAAGCCGTTTTCAAGCCATGGGTGTTGCTATGGGCTTTTCTCAAAAGAAAATGGCGGATATGTCCATTGAACTGACAAAGCTGACGGCAGATATGGCTTCGTTTTACGATGTAGAACAGTCAGACGTTGCGAGAAATCTTCAAGCAATTTTCACAGGTGAAACAGAGCCATTAAGAAAATATGGACTTGATTTGACACAAGCAACGTTAAAAGAGTGGGCTTTAAAAAACGGACTTGACGCTAATATCAGTTCCATGACACAGGCTGAAAAAACCATGTTGCGATACAAATATGTTATGGCAAATACGGTGGCAGCGCAAGGCGACTTTGCAAAAACTGCCGATACATGGCACAATCAAACGGTCATTTTAAAGCAATCATTTCAAGAACTGGCAGGAATTATAGGTACATCGTTGATTAATGCGTTTAAGCCGTTTTTAAGCGGATTAAATTTCGCAATGACACAGGTTATTAATTTTGCTGAAACAGTAACAAATGCATTAGGTGCAATTTTTGGTTGGAAATTTGAAGTTACAAACAAAGGTATTGCCGATGATTGGTCGGACGCTGCGGACAGCGCCGATGATATAGCAGACAGCACCGGAAACGCCGCTAAAAACGTTGAAAAGCTGAATAAGGGTGTAAGACAGTTTGATGAATTAAAACTGATTACAACACCGGATTCAAGCAGTGGAAATGGCAAAAAGGGTAGCGGTACAGGAGCGGCAAGTGCAGACGGAGCAAGCGGTGGCCTTGTGAAAGTCGATACCATTTGGAAAGACTATAAAAGTCAAATTAAAAATTTACGTGAGTTAGGCGAGTATATAGGCAATACGCTTACAGATACGCTGAATAGCATTGACTGGGACAGCGTGTATGCCGGTGCTAGAAATTTTGGTAAAGGCCTTGCTGATTTCCTCAACGGGCTTATCTCACCGGAATTATTCGGTGCTGTCGGCAGAACTATTGCAGGAGCATTAAATACTGCTGTGTATACGGCTTTGTCATTTGAGGAAACGTTTGACTGGGAAAACTTAGGATTTTCTATTGCAACCGGGATAAATCAATTTTTTGAAACGTTTGATTTTGCTTCAACCGCAAAAGCTATCAATAAGTGGGTTCAAAGCATTTATAGAGCGTTTAAAACTGCGATTGGGACAGTAAAATGGTCAGAAGTTATAGCCGGACTTTGGAAGCTTTTTAGCAATATTGAATTAAAAACAGTAGCAATCATAATTGGTACGGTGCTTTTGAAGAAATATTTCAAACTGGAAATTGCTAAAAACATTTTAAAGGGGATTGCGACATCAATTTCACAGTCAATAGCAAAATCACTTGCGGCAAAAATGGGTGTTGAAATTGCACAAAACGCAGGAATTTCAAAGGCACTTACGGCTGGGATTAAAAAAGCTGTAGGCAGCATTGACTATGCCAGTATATCGAAAACACTTTCGGAAGATATGTCAACAAAAGTAAAAGCCACATTCGGAATAGCGGGAATAGCTATAGAATTTTTAACGATTGCAAGCGCTTTTAAGAAAATCGGCGAGGGTGCAGAATTTACGGTCGGTATGCTTGCAAAAGTGGCATTAGGTGCAGGCGCGGCGGCGGCGGCTTTGAAGTTGATTGGCTTATCTACCCCGTGGACAGCGGCTATAGTTGGCATTACAGGTTTAGTTGCGGCTATTGCAGGAATTGGCATAGGATATGCAAAAGCACAAAGTGAAGTAGTAAGCGCCAATACTATAATCAGCGATTCTGTATTAGCAACGGCAGAAAGTTTAAACTCAACAATAGAATCATCTAAAGACCAGTTTAATAGTGTAGGTGATACCTATGCAGGTGTTAAAAGCGTTGCAGATAAATACTTTGAATTGGCAGATAATTTTGACAATTTAACAGATTCGCAAAAAGAAATGCTTATTGCATACGCAAATTACATTGTCGAACAGTGTCCGGAATTGGCAGATTCGATTGATACGGTAACTGGCGAATTTAAAGGACAAAAAGAAGAAGTTTACAATACAATTTCTGCACTTGAAGCTTATGCCAAAGCGGCGGCAATGCAAGATGTATTAAAAGACCTGTACAAGCAAGAGATTGATATTGGCAATCAACTAAAAGAAAATAATGAAAAATACAACAAAGCAGAAAGTATTATTTATGAATACGTAAAAGAGCTTACTGGAATGTCTAAACAGGCATTTGATTCAGCATATGAAATCAGTGGATTGGGTGACGCATTTGATGTGCTTTCGGGACTTTTAGATGACCCAATGAGAAAAACCAGTGATTTTACAAAAACATCATACAATTTACGAAAAGAGTTAGGATTAAATTCGCAGGAAACATGGCAATTAGCAAATGATAATAGAGAATTAAAAGAATCTTATGAAAAATGTGAAAATGCAATAGCGAATGCCGCAACCGAAGCGGCAAATTGCAAAAATGAATACAACAATCTTACCCAACAGCAGAACAACACTGCGGACAGTTCTGATAATTTGCGGGATACAATGCAACAAAACAATGAGCAAATAAGAGAATCCGTGCAACAGTCAATGTATGACATTGAAAAAAATGTAGCGGAAAAGTCAGGCGAATCTACAGAAGATATTTCAAATTTTTACAACAAGGCAAGTGAAACCTTTGGCAGATTGGGTGTTGTAGGAACAGACGGCGGTACAAAGCTGTATAACGGATTTACGACCACAACAAGCGGATTGCCGGGATACAATAGCGCAATATTCGACAATATTCAACAAACGGCTATTTCAAAGGCACTTGATACCGGCTCAAAAGCGGGTGAAAACCTTGTTGATACGTATAAGAAAAATATTGACGGTGTACCGAACACAACGGCAGTTGCTTTCCTGTCAATTATAGACGCAGTGAACGCAGGAGAAATCGGTTCAGATGTTGGTGCTGACCTCATGAACAACTTAGCGGATACGATAAGCAGTAAAGCATGGAAAGTCCATGACGCATTAACCAATGCTATTCAAAATAGTTACAAAATGGAACTGGAAAGCGATGATAATTATAGCGCAGGCGACCCATTGAAAAGTGGATTTGCTAAAATTCGTATTAAAGGGTATGCGGACGGCGGTTATCTTCCACAAAAATATAGCATTGTCATGGCGGGTGAAAACGGAATACCGGAAATTGCCGGAACGGTCGGCGGCAAGTCGGCAGTAGCGGGCGGCGCAGAAATTACGGGTATTAAAGATTCCATTTACGATACGTCACAGCGAGAGATAGCACTGCTTAGACAGCAGAACCAGTTGTTACAAGGAATACTCAACAAGGACTTGAGTATAAGCCAAAACGACATCGGAAGCAGTGCAAGAAAATACGCAAGAGAATATTTTAAAAGAACTGGCAAACCGGCATTTGATTATTAATGCATGTACAATAGATGATAATTAATCTATTATAATACGTGACAACTTGCTTTGCGGCGGAATCTATTTTATGTAGGTTTCGCCTTTTGCCATTTCTTTAGCACATATCGAATGCCGGTATGTGCTTTTTTGTTACCAATTTTTAAAAATGTGAGGTGCAGGCATGGCGTACAACGGCTTTTTAATTAAAATTGGAGATTATACGATACCGGACGGATTAATCAAGGCAGATTCCTACAGCGCATACGCAAATATGCAGGACATTGACGATTACACGGACGCAAACGGATACGAGCATAGAAACGCTGTTGAATTAAAGGCATTAAAGGTTGAATTTGAAACCAAGGCAATGCTTACAAATGAAACATTTGAAGTGCTTATGAGTAATATTCGCAACAATTTTACAAATTCGCAGGAGCGGGGCTGTTATATTACAGCTTATATCCCGGAATATGATGATTATGTTACGCAGTATGGCTATATGGCTGATTTTCAGCCTACAATTTACGGCACGTACGGAAATGTAATTCGATACGATTCAATCAGGCTTGCTTTTATTGGAGGTGTTTACGGTGGTTAATTATCAATACGCAGAATTATTTAAAAAAGATAGTATAGATAAGCAGTTGACGATTGAAACGGACGACAAAACGACAAAAATTACAAATGTTGAGCTACATCAAGAGCAGTTTGAATTGATGGAAAGCATTTGTTCGGAAGCTGAATTGACAATCGGAAGCTGTGAAGCGGCAGTGCTTAAATTTACTGTATCAAACATTTTTCTTCCGATGAAAAATAAAATGATAACAGTTAAAACTGTAATTGATAATAATACTTCAAATCCGTTTCAGATTGGCAGATATAAAGTATACTCCGACACACCAACGGCAGATAGAACAAAGCGTGATATTGTAGCTTATGACAGGCTGTATGACGTGATAAACGCAGATGTGGCGGAATGGTACAATACGTTATTGCCGGAAAAAGACAGCACGACGACAATGAAAGCTTTTCGGGATAGCTTTTTTAAGCATTTTGGGATTGAGCAGGCGGACGCACAGCTTGTAAATGATGATATGAAAGTCGAAAAGACGGTTGAGCCGGAAGAATTAAGCGGTGCAACTGTGCTGAATTGTATTTGTGAAATTAACGGCTGTTTCGGACACATTGGACGTGACGGCAAATTCCATTACATTTACCTTGAACAGGAGATACAGGGGTTGTATCCAAGAAACGACCTGTATCCGGCAGATGATTTGTACCCGCGTGAGCCGAAAAGCACGAGAATAAGCAAAAGTCTGTATATATCGGCGCAATACGAAGATTTCCTCGTGAAAACTATTGATAAACTGCAAATCCGAAAAGAGGAAGACGACATCGGAGTAATTGTCGGAAGCGGCACAAATGCTTATGTGATACAGGATAATTTTCTTGTTTACGGCAAAGGCAGTGAAGAACTGACGGGAATCGCAAATAACATTTACGGAAAAATCCGGGGAATTATTTACAGACCGTTTTCTGCGGACTGCAAAGGAAACCCATGTATTGAAGTAGGTGACGCGGTCCGTCTGCCGACACGATATGAAATCATCGAAAGCTACGTGTTAAAACGTACGCTAAAGGGCATACAGGCGCTTAGGGACGAATATGAAGCAACGGGTGAAGAATACCGTTCTACACAGGTAAATAGCGTGCATAAAAGCATTATACAGCTTAAAGGAAAGACCAACGTGCTGACACGGACAATCGAAGAAACAAACAGTAAGATTACAGACGTTGAAAGTGGATTAAGTTCTGAAATTAAGCAGACGGCAACGGATATAAGGGCAGAAGTTAAAAACACGGCTGACGGCTTGTCAAGCAGTATTGAGCAGACTGCAAACAGTATCCGAAGCGAGGTATCCGATTCAGTAAACAACTTATCCAGTAGTATACAGCAAAACGCAGAATCAATTGCAACGGAAGTAAAGCGGGCAAACGAAGCCGAGGGCAATTTATCGACGAAAATTACACAGACTGCGGAATCAATTACATCAGAAGTAAGCAAAAACTACGAAACAAAAGAAAACGCTACGAACACAAAAACAGAGCTACAAACCTCAATAAGGCAGACGGCAGACGGATTTACGGCAGAGTTGTCTAAACAGGTAACGGAAACTAAACAATATGCTGAATCTGCCGCTGAAACGGCTGAAAGTAATGCAAAACAGGACACGGCAGATAAGTTAAAGGATTACAGCACAACAACGGAAATGAATACCCGAATCAATGCCACAGCAGAGGGAATTTCGGCAGAGGTAACCCGAAAACTGCAAAGCTACAGCACTACTGAACAGATGAATAGTGCAATAAGGCAGACGGCGGATAGCATTAATACAGAAGTATCAAAAAAAGTAAATGGCAATGAAATTATTTCAAAAATTAACCAATCTGCTGAAAACGTTTCGATTGAAGCAAACAAAATCAATCTGAACGGCGCTGTAACGGCAAATCAAAATTTTAAAATCGGTTTGGACGGCAGTATGGAAGCGTTATCCGGACTAATCGGAGAATGGCAGATATTTGACGGATATTTGCGGTATGTTTTAGGAGAAAATGCACAGGCACTTTTAAAACCGGACGAATTGCTTATTAGTAGAAGTGCCGGGGCAAACTTTCACGCATATCCGGGATTGTTGTATATGCAATCTGATGACGGAGAACGAAGCATTTCTATTGATTGCAATGACGGAAGCATTAATTTGGGCGGAAGCTGGACAACTCCGTGGGGCGACATAGAAGGATAGAAAGGAGCAGGCATGAATAAAACGTATGGTCGTATAAATTGGGAAAATTATCCGAGTGATGAAACACCGCTGAATGAAAGTAATCTGAATAAAATAGATGTGGCTACAGATGAAATTGACAATAGAGTTATAACGCTGGATACCACAAAGGCAACAAAAGCCGAAGTGTCAACGTTGGTGCAGGATGTTGCGTTTGAGGAAAAGACAGGCATTATTACTATTACTAAAAAAAATGGCTCAAAAATAATGATTGACACGCAGATGGAAAAAATCGCGGTAAATTTTTCATACAATGCCGAAACACAGCAGATTATTTTAACGCTTATTGACGGCACAAAGCAGTATATAGACCTAGCAGCACTGATTACGCAGTATGAGTTTTTAGACAGTGATACAGTGGCATTTTCGATTGACAGCGCTGGAAAAGTGTCTGCAATCGTAAAAGAAGCGAGTATACAGGAAAAACACTTACGACCCGATTATCTTGCGGATATTAAGGTTGAAGCTGCAAAAGCACAGGCAAGCCAGTTGGCGGCGGCAAAATCTGAAAGTAATGCAAAGGCAAGTGAAACAGCGGCAGCAGCCAGTGAATCCAATGCAGCGGCGAGTGCTACAAAAGCACAGAGTTATGCCGTAGGCGGCACAAATAGCCGTACAGGTGAAGATACGGACAACGCAAAGTATTACAGCCAACAAGCAGAACAAAGCCATTTGGCGGCAAAAAACAGCGCAGACACAGCAAGTATAAAAGCGGGAGAAGCAACAACGAGTGCGAATACTGCACAGCAATATGCTTCAAATTCGGCGGAAAGTGCAAACGTAGCAAACGAAAAGGCAAATAGTGCGGCAAACAGCGCAACTGGTGCCACTTCAAGCGCAAATACCGCACAGCAGTATGCTTCTAATGCGGCAATAAGTGCAAGCACGGCACAAAACTATGCTGTAGCAGATACGGATAGTGCAAAATACTATTACGAGCAGGCAAGACGGATTTCTGAATCGTTTTCCGGTGCATTGCGACCGATGGGAACAGTTGCATTTGCAAATCTTCCGGTATTATCAGAAGTGGCTGGTGGAAGTATGTATAACATTTCAGACCAGTTTACAACGACTGCTGAATTTAAAGAGGGAGCGGGAAATACTATTCCAGCAGGCGCAAACGTATACAAGACAGAGGACGGCAAGTGGGACGTCCTTGCGGGAACACCTGTAACAGGCGTAAAAGGCAGTGCAGAAAGTGAGTATAGGCGGGGCAATGTTAATATAACAGCGGAAAATGTAGGACTTGGAAACGTTGACAATACAGCAGATTCTGTAAAGTCTGTAAATTATGCGGCAAGTGCGGGAAACGCTGCGAAAGTAAATGGGCATACTGTCAATTCAGATGTACCGGCAAATGCAAAATTTACGGATACGGATACATGGCGACCACAACCAGATTGGAACGCAACTTCTGGCGATGCAATGATTAAAAATAAACCATCTCTAGGCACAGCCGCTGAAAAAAACATTAGAACTCTCGCGTCTGTAGGCTCATCGGGTTGGCAAGGTGCTAATGTTGACCAAAACTATGTCCCAGATATGGCTTTTATAGCATATTGGAACGGTGCATATAGTGGTTCATCGTCAAATTTAACATACTGTAACAAAGGAGCATTCGGAACTGCGGCAACGGCAAATAAAACCGATTTTGCAACTGCCAATCATACACATGCGTATTTGCCACTTGCAGGCGGCACGATGACGGGTGCGCTTAATATGAATGGGAAGAGAACGATTCTTTACAAAAACAATTATATGGAGGCAAACGAACAGGATATTAATATTATTGCGGGCGGCAAAGACATGTTTACGGGATATATTAATGCGAGGGTTACAAGCGCACTGCAAGTGAGAGATACAGCAAATACTGCGTGGAAACCAATTAATGCGTTAAGCTTCAATCAGCAGTCTTCTGCACGCTATAAAAAAAACATAGCAAATATGACAGATGAAGAAGCGTTAAAGTTATTAAAATATAGGGTCGTAGATTATGATTACATTAATGAAGCTGACGGCACAGGCTGTCAGGGTTTAATAGCAGAGGAAGTTGCGGAGATTTGCGAGTATCCAGTATATCGCAAGCCGGATGGCACAATAGAGGGGTTGGATTACAGTAAATTTGTGCCGCAACTCATAAAAATGATTCAGATACAGCAGGAGCAGATTGAAAGGCTTGAGCAAAAAATTGAAGAAATAAAGCAAAAACTGTAGGTAGGTGATTGGTATATATAACGACAGCAGTTAAAGACACGAAAGTGTCTACCCTAAAACACAATAAAAATTATATTTAGCCGCAGAACAGCGGCAGAAAGAGGTTCATATGAGCAGATATTCAGTAATTGATGTAAGTAAGCATAACGGAGTTATCGACTGGGATACCGCAAAGGAAAATGTTGACGGTGTAATTATTCGTGTCGGTCACGGCAATGACAGCACAACACAGGACGACCCGCAGGCAATCCGTAACATGGAAGAATGCGAAAGACTGGGCATTCCGTATGGTGTGTATCTGTACTCTTATGCGTTAAATAATGCCGAAGCAGAAAGCGAAGCGGCACACGCACTGCGCATGGTAGAGGGCTACAATCCGGTGTTAGGTGTATGGTTCGACATGGAAGACGCGGACAGCTATAAAGAAAAGCACAACTTCAACCCATACGATAACAGACAGGAAATTACTGATTTTTGTAAGATTTTCTGCGACAGAGTATCCGAAGCAGGATACAAGACTGGTGTTTACGCAAGCAAAAATTACTGGGATTCAGTAATCTATGCAGACCAGTTATCCAACTATGAAGTGTGGCTTGCGCACTGGAGTATTTCAGAGCCGTCAATGGATTGCCTGTTATGGCAGTATACATCAGACGGTGAAGTTGCCGGTGTACCGTCAAGCAGGGTTGATATGAATTACTGGTACGGCGAGTTACCAGAAGTTGACGGCGGAAGTGATTCTGATAGCAATTCGGGCGACTGCGGCGGCGATGAAGAAGACACAGAGGACGGTGGATACAGCTATTCTGTAGGCGATACCGTAAACTACGATACAATCTATGTATCTTCAACATCAGAAGAAGCATTAAAGCCTACCTATACGACCGGCACAATTACACGAGTTGTTGACGGTGCGAGAAACCCATATCTGATTGACGACGGCACAGGCTGGATTAACGATGATTGCATTGCTAGCGGCGGAAGTGATGATTCTGACGATTCAGAAGAAAGTTCGGATTGCGGCGGCATTTCTGTAGGTGATACCGTCCGTTTCAACGGCGATACTGACTACAATGGCACGGCAATTAAGGCATGGCACAATGACAGCGGCTATGAAGTCACACAGCTTGACGGGGATAGAGCAGTCCTTAGCTTCAACGGCTCTGTATTTGCGGCAGTCAATGTCAGCGATTGCGAATTGATTTAAGCACAAAAAAAGCCGGGAGTGTAATACTCCCGGTGATATTTTAATTGTTATCGTGCAAATCAATCATAACAGCTTCAACTTGTGGAATTGTTATCGGTTTATTCAATGTAGATGTGTATGAATACTGACCGACATAACCACCATAAATTGTAATTCTATCATTTTCAAGTAGTTTACCGTCAATTACATCGTTTGCGTAAACAACAAGCAACGCGTGATTGTAGTCATCATCTACAGCCATTCTTATAGCGGTGTAATTGCTATCAACCGCGCCAATCATCTGTATAACTTTTCCGTCAAATTTCACAGGTTTATCAATATTTTTGTCCGGGTATCTAGCAAGAGTATCATATGTAATATCTCCAGTGTATGTCATTCTGTCCCTTGATAACAGTGTTTCTTTTTCTGTAGGGGCTTCTGTTTCGGTTTGCGTTTCCGTTACTGATTCTGTACTGTTTGCGGTGGTAGAATTATTCGCGGTTGAATTTTGGCAAGCCACAAGTCCTAAAAGGCATACAGGCATTAATAAGCATAATAATTTCTTTTTCATAAAAAATTCTCCTTTTTATTTTTTGATAATAATAGCACATAATTTAAGATTTGTCGAACCAATAGTAAATTTGTACTATACGTGTTGTTAATTTGATATTTTTTGACATAATACCCCATAAAATGTAGACAATTTTAGAGTAAATGTCGTTTTTTGCGTTTTAATTTGTTTGTGTAAAACTGGTAATTTATGTAAAATTAAATTGTCCAAAAGATTGGGCGATTCAAGTTCCGGTGGGCGGCTGTGCTATTTGGCATTGCGCCGCCGCCCTATTACATAACCTTAATTTACATCAGTGACCTTTGTTCCAATCTTGACGGAAGCAAACATTTGTTCTATAATGCTTGTATCGCTACTTTATGTTTTGTGTCGGGGAATACGGAGGGCTCTATGAGTAAAAAAAACGAAAATGAATTTTACAGAAAAGAAATATACAATCTAATATTAAAATGTGAAAATACGCATTGGCTAAAAGTTATATATGCGTATATAAAAAGGTTGCTTAAATAAAATAGCCGGGATAGCATTTTGTGTTATCCCGGCGTATTTTTATTTGTCTTGTACCATTGAATCGACAAGCTTTTCTAAACTATCCCAGTCTTTTTCGTCAAGCTTTCTTAACGCCGCAATAAGTCTATACTTAAAGCTTTTTTCACCAGCAGCTTGAATATCAGCAAACATTTCAGCTATTTCTTCATCTTTTGTCTTTTTAACAAAAGGTTCACCGTCACCTGTACGTAGCCAATATTCATTAACAGAAAATTCCTTACAAATCAAAGCTATTGCTGAATCACTCGGAACGCTTCTTCCCATTTCATATGTTGCAACAGTATTCCTTTTTACTTTTATTTTATCGGCAAATTCCTGTTGCGTCAAATTAAAATGACTTCGGATTTCTTTAATTCTATTGTTCAATGTTTTGTCCTCCTTTCCAAAACTAATATATCACACCTTGTTGAAAAAATCAACAAAAAGTTCTTGACAAATGTTTTTTATCGACATATAATTGTTTTACAATCAACAAGCAGAAAGTGAGGTGATAACACTGAAACAATATGTACTTGGTGAGCTTGAAACTACATATGTGGGCAAGGCATATGCAGAATATCAGCGTTGCAACAGTCAGAAAGCTTCAGAATTAGAAAATGAAGTTAAAAAGCTAATATCCGAATACAATCTGACTGCTACAGTTGCTAAAGGCTTCTTGGAATACATGAGATTAGTTATTGATGGTTGCTCATGCATTCCGAAAGAGAAATAACCTCAACGGAATGTTCGTTTGAAAGACAGTTTCCGTCGGGAATTTCACTTGCGAGATTGAGCATTGCGATTAACTTACCTGAATATGGATACTCTTTTCCACAGTTAGGGCAAATAACTTTATCGGAATTAATATCTTCATTTACAGTGTATGTGCAATGGCAAGGGCAAGAAACTTTAATTTTAATGAACATTTGAACCACCTCCTTATAAAAAGATAAGGAGATTATATCACAGAAAGGAAGTGAATGAAATGAGTGAAAAAGAAAAGGCGATTGTTGAAAAATTAAAAGACACAATTCCTAAAATGTCAGAGTATCAAAAAGGGTATCTGCTTGGCATGGTTGAATCAATGGCAGATAGAGAACGGTCAGAACCCAACAAGGAAAAACAGGGAAAGGAGTAGCCGGTGGACGAGAAAAAAAGGCATATTTCAGAAATCCTCTGTCAGCAGATAGAGTTGCTGGCAGAGGAAAGCAAGAAAACAAATGATGTAGATGTCAAAATTCGCATTGCGGGCGAAATTGACAGAATGGCAGATACCATTCTTAACATTTACGACGAGTAAATGTACTGTCAATGCTTGAAATGTTGCGGCTAATATCTTTGAGTTCAACAAAATAACGACTTGATAATGCAAGCTTTTTGATTGAACAACATTTTTGATTAGATAAATACAACGCACATTCAGATTGGCAATTTTCAAAGTTGTTTAAAGGACATTTATTCAACGTGTTCACCTCTTTCTTATTAAAAGATAAGAGGATTATACCACAGAAAGGAGAAGAAATGGCAGAAACGAATTTACAGGTTTTCAGTGGCGAGTTTGGAGAGATTCGAACTTTGATAATTGATGATGAACCTTATTTTGTAGGCATTGATGTAGCCGAAAAGCTGGAGTACCAAAACGGTAGTCGAGATATAAAAGCTCATGTTGATGATTGCGACAAAAAAATCATTCCTTTATTTGACGGCAGACAGAATAGACAGACAATAGTAATAAATGAGAGCGGATTTTATTCATTAGTATTTCAAAGCAAAATGAAAAAAGCCAAGGAATTTAAGCACTGGGTAACGTCAGAAGTTCTTCCGTCAATCAGAAAGACGGGAAACTACAACATGAACATGACGGATGAGGAAAAAATTCGGCTTATTGCAAAAGGCAATGTGAAGCTGAATGAAAGAATCGACAAGGTTGAAGATAAAATATCTTCCCTTGAAAATGATATGCCGCTGTACGGCTGTGAAATAGATGAAGTGCAGAAGCATATTAAAAGGAAAGTAGTTGATGTGCTTGGCGGCAAGAACACCAGCGCATACAAAGACAGTAGCGTGAGGAGTTCGGTATTTGCGGACATATACCGGCAGTTGAAGCGCGAATACGGGTGTGTTTCGACATACAAGAGTATAAAACGCAAATACATTGCAGATGTGCATGATTTTATTGATTGCTATTTGCCGCCGACCGTGCTTTTAGAACAGATTACAAATTCCAATGCGCAGATGTGCATAAGTTTTTAGAAAGGGGTATGAAAATGTATATTAATCCATTTGTGGCAGGAGTAATTTTCACAATTCTCGTTGAGATTGGGCTTGCTTTGGTTTACTCATGGAGTAATGGAAAGGATAAAAAATGAAACAGCCAAAGAAACTTACAAGGCAGCAGAAAGAAACGTGTTCTGCACACCACTTAAATGCGGAGCATTGGCTTTTGGTTGAAGAAACAGAGTTTTATTTAAAACTTATTAATAAGGAAACCGGAAGCCGGAAAACGATTGACAAATTTGCAAAGATTAAAAGGGAGAAAAAGAAATGAACAAAGAAAAGGTAACAGTACAGGATTGCGTAGAAATGCAGGAAATGAAAAATCAGTCAGTCATTTTGAATGACGGCAAGGTTGTAAGATTTGAAGAAAATCCGAAGCCTAAAAAGGTGCTGTGGTTTTCTCGGCACAAAATGACAGAGCCACAGTTAGCCGCACTGGGGAACGTTGAAATTGTGCAGATTGACCGGTCGATTGAATCGGCAAGCGAGTTGCAGGAAGAAATCAACGACTGCGACATTATTGCCATTGTCGCACCTATCGGATTACAGGCACAATTTTTAAAAGCTGCAGGCGACAAGCCAGTAATTGTAGCACTTAATAACAGAGTGCTTGTGCCACAGGAAGACGGAACGGAAGCTAAGGCGGTGTTTAATTTCGTTAAATGGGAAAGACTTGTCAAGATTGATGTCGTAAAAGAAGACTTTAAAAATTAAAAGAAAAGAGGACAAAGAAATGAACAAAATTGAAATCAGCGGAAGAATAACAAAAGAACCGGTTTTCTCACACGAAAACCATGGTGAGAAATTTTATTCAACACAGATTACAAGTGTGAGGACAAGTGGTGTCCCGGACACACTCAACGTTACATTTTCAGAAATCTTCCTTAAAAATATTAAGGAAGATGAACAGGTTGAAATTTTTGGAGAAATCCGAACAATGAACTATGACGGTCACTGTCACATCTTTGTATTCGCAAAAGACGTTACAGAGTATCCGGGAAAAGACGGAAATTTTGCGGAACTGGACGGATATATCTGTCGTGAACCAATTTTCCGTGAAACGCCGCTGAATAGAAAAATTACTGACTTACTGGTAGCAAGTAACCGGAAGTACGGCAAATCAGATTATATCCCGTGCGTTGCATGGGGAAGAAAAGCTGTTAAGGCAGGGCTTATGAATGTGGGCTTTGCAATCTCTTGTACCGGCAGATTGCAAAGCCGTGAATATCTGAAAAGGTATGAAGACGGCACAGAAGAAATCAAGACAGCCTACGAACTGTCAATCAATAATTTACGAGAGGGGGATTCCGAAAATGGCGAAGATTAAGATTTCGAAGAAACGGTATGAAGCACTTTTGGACACAGAAACAAGAGTTCAAGTGCTTTTGAGCAAAACAAAAGCGGATAAGTACATATCACTGGTGGACATGTACAGAATTTTGGGAAATGAGTTTGAAGCCCAAAAAATTGAAAAAGAAAGGGACAAGGTGGAATGGGATGAGGATTAAGCTGTTAAAAATTATCGTAGAAAATTTCATGTGTTATGCGCATGAAGAATTTAACTTCTTTGATTTAACAAAAATTTTCGCAATGAACGGCAAAGGAAAATCCAGTATTGCTGCAGCATATAAGTGGTGCATGTTTAACTGCGATTATGAATTAAAAGATAATCCGGTTGTGCGCCGGGAAGTAGGCGGAAAGTCCGTTGATGATATGGACACAAGCGTTGAACTTACACTTGACGTTGACGGAAAAGAAATAACTATGAAGAAAGTGCAGAAGCGTACCTACAGTAAGGATGGCAGCAGTTATAAAGACGATAACAAGTATTTCATCAATGATGTTCCTAAGACATTAAAGGATTTCAACGCGTATCTTGGCGTTGATATGAACGTGTTTAAGATGTGTAGTAATGTGAACGCATTTCTTAATCAGAAACCGGCAGACATGAGAGAATATTTATTTGATTTAGTAGAGGACGTTTCTGATATTGATGTAGCACGCCAGCAGACCGAATTAGCCGAGTTAGTTCCATTGTTAGGCAAATATGCGGCAGAGGAATTATTGGCTATGAATAAGGCTACCAAGACCAAAATTACAAAGGATTTGCCTATTCTTGACGGACAGATTAAGGAAAAGGAAAGAGATATTCAGATTAAGTCTGATATTGATACATCTGACCTTGAATTGCTCAAAAACAGCCTTAAAGAACAGATTGCTGGTTGCATTGCAAAACAGACTGACAATGACAAGCTGATGGCTGAATATGACAAGGCAAGTGCCGACATTATCAATCTTAAATTTGAATTGAATGACATGAGCCGCAAGGCAAATGAGGAAAACTTCAAACAGAGAAGACGGATTGATGATGAAATTGTTGACGTTAAGCGTAAGATTGATGAAATTTCAAGAAGCATTAAAACAGCTAATGATGAAATTGAAAAAGCCAATGCAGTTATCGGCAGATACACGCTTGAATTGCAGGAAGCTAGGGGAACGTGGACGAAATTACATGAAATGCAGTTTGACGAAAATGAAAAAATTTGTCAGATGTGCGGACAGGAGTTGCCGGCAGACAAAGTTGAATTGCTTATTAAAAACTTTGAATCTAAAAAGGCTTCGGCACTCGAAAGCGAAGCTGAAAGGGGCAACAAGATTAAATTTCTTGTGGATTCAGAAAGAGAATCTGTTGCTAAATTGAATGAAGAAATTGCTACACACGAATCCGAAAAAAAAGAACAGGAAGCGAAGTTAAAAGACCTTGAAAGCCAATTAGCGGCACTTCCAGTTGAAATTGATGTAACAGGTTCAGAGGAATACAAGGCACTTGAAAAGCAGATTGCTGAAAAAGAACAGGCTATGCACAAGGCTAATGACATTTCAGCAGTTAAGGCAGAATTAAAGTCGCAGGAAACGGATTTAAGACAGCAGTTGTCAATCTGTGAGAATCAGATTGCCAAATCCGATACTGCCGCAGATGAACAGCGGCTTGAAGAATTGAAGAAAACAAGGCTTGATTCTGAACAGAACAAGGCGAACGCAGAAAGGATACTTTCCTTGCTTGAAGAATTGGACAAAGCAAAGAATAAAACGCTGTCAGAAGCTATTAACAGCCATTTTGAATTAGTTGAATGGCAGTTGTTTGAACTGGCTAAGAATGGAAATTACAAATCAGTTTGCATTCCGAAAATTGACGGCAAGTCGATTCTTACGACCGTGTCAAACAAGGGCAACCGAATTTTGGGTAGAGTTGATATTTGCAAGTCAATTCAGAAAATTAGCAGTATTAGCTGTCCGATTTTCTTGGACGACAGTGAAAGCCTGTCAACCGACAATCAGAAGCGGGTAGCAGGCATGGTTGATAGTCAGTTGATTATGCTAATTGTTAATGATAGCGAGAAATTAGAGATTGTGGAGGGATAATATGAAACTTTATTTTTACAAATTGAATACAGGTGGAAGATACGAAAAAACAGGAATTACAGTACAGGTTTGTGAAGCAGAAGAGAAGTCAAAGACATACAAGTCTGTTGATAGATTTTTTCCAAACTACTGCTGTACAGAAAAGAAAGATGATGTTGGGCGAATAATTAATTTTAATTACCTGTTTCTTACAGAACCTAATTTTGAATATGCAAAAGAGGTGTTCCGAAACGGGGCGGAAAGAAGAATTGCAAACAAATTGGAAGAAATTGAAAAACTCAAAGCTGAATTAAAAATAATAAATGAAAGTGAGGAAAATTAAATGAGTAGAGAATTGGAACTTGCTAGAGAACTTGTAAGAAAGTTAGAAGAAGCAGAAAAGGATAATAAGGTGCAGTTATCAGAATTACAGCCAGGAGAAACGTTTAAAATCGGAGAACATGATTTTATTGTTCTTGGGCAGAACGTTTGCAATGGCACAACAAATGTAATATCTAAAGGCTTTATGGCAAAGGATATTGTTTTTGACAGCAATACAAGAGATTACAACAAATCTAATCTTAAAAGAGCTATTGAAGAAAACATCCAACCGGTCATTGAATCAGAGATTGGAGCAGGCAACATTATTAAACAGGCGGTTAGCTTAACATCTGTTGATATGCAAGATGAGTTTAAGCCTTGTTATTGCAAGGTAAGACCGATAACGTTTAACGAAGCAAGAAAGTATAACAATTTGCTTTTTAATAAAGGATTGGACGATTGGTGGTGGACATGTACGCCTTGGAGTACGGCTGACAGGGGTTGGGAACGTGCTGTAGCCGTTGTTGCGCCGTCCGGCTTTGTCGACTGCAACTACTGTGGCAGCTACGGCGGTGTTCGCCCGTTTTGTATCTTAAAATCTAATATCTTTGTATCAAAAGGAGAATGATTATGACATTGACAATGAAAAGTCTGCAGGAGCAGATTAATGAATTAAGAAATGAAGTCGCTGTTTTAAAAGCAGTTGAAAATACGAGGAAGATTCCAGCCGGATTAAGCACGGGAGACACGTTTGAACTTGCGGGGCTTACATGGAAAATCCTTGATATTACAGATAAAGGATATATGTGTCTTGCTGACAGATTAGAGGATTCAATGCCATTTGCTAACAAAACAAATAATTGGAGCAACAGCGGCTTGAGAGAGTATCTTGATAATGTGTTTTTAGAAAAAATTGCGGGAGAAATCGGTAAAGAAAATATTATTCCGTTTAATCGAAACTTGTTATCGCTTGATGGTAAGACTGAATACGGTGAGTGTGAGGATATGGTTTCGTTATTGACAGTAGATGAATATCGAAAATACAGAAAGTTGATTCCAAACGCCGGTTACTGGTGGTGGACTTGCACACCTTGGTCGACAGAACCTAACAGCTATGAAGTGGAAACGGCCGTTGTTGCGCCGTCCGGCTTTGTCAACTACTACTTCCTCTGTTACAACTTCGGCGGTGTTCGCCCGGCTTGTATCTTTTCCTCTTCAATCTTTGAATCAGAGGATGAATAAATGGCAGAAACAGATTTAAAAGTTATTTTAAAAGCAAAAGAACTGGCAGAACATACTTTGCGAATAACTTCAAATTGTAACCGATACCCGAAAAAGTATAGGTTTTCATTAGTAGATAAAATGCAGAATAAGGCATTAGAAATCTATGAATACCTGTATGAAGCCAATCGGACAGACTTGAAATTATATCGCAGAGAACGGTCAGAGTTGCAGACCAAAGCAATAACACATTGCGATGAATTGCTATTTTATATTGAGTTATCAATGAAGCTGAATATCATCAATATTAAGAGTATGGAATACTGGTCTAAGATGGTTTCTGACATTAAACATATGGCGATTGCTTGGAGAACCAAAGACAGAGGAAGATAAAATATTATAGGTTACGCACTGTATAAACCGTTGTTGCGCCGTCCGGCTATGTCAACTACAACAACTGTAACAACAACAACGGTGTTCGCCCATTCTGTATCATACAGACAGTAAGAGTAGGCAATAAGCCGAAATCAGAGAAAGATACAAAAAAGTGTGTAACCTTCCCTGAATGGGTAAAAACAAAGGAATTTTTATTATGGATAAAGAGATTGTTTGTAATTATGAAAATCTGTATAAGGCTTATAAAAAAGCTAAAGTAGGCAAAGGCTTCAATGGAAGCAGTGCTAGGTTTCAGGCGATGAGCCTTGAGGGACTACATATGTTAAAAGAACAACTTGAAAATCAAACATATGGAGTGAATCCGTACAATGAATTTAAGGTTTATGAACCAAAGGAAAGAGTGATTAAGTCGTGTTCTTTTAAAGATAAAGTAGTACAGCATTGCTTGTGCGACAATGTGTTGCACCCACAATTATCCGGTGAATTTATTAGAACGAATTATGCCGGTCAGACAGGAAAAGGCACACATTTTGGAATGGACTGTTTGAAAGAGCAAATGCTTGAATTTTACAACCAGCACGGGCTTGACGGTTGGATTTTGAAATGCGATATTACGAAGTTTTTCTATCAAATAAACCACGATATTCTGAAAGACATAGTTGATTACTATTTTAATGATGAGTATACAGTGTGGCTGAATCATCTATACATTGACAGTACTGACGGTTTGGGGCTTCCGCTTGGCAATCAAGTGGCGCAAGTATACGCATTACTTATGCTGAATGGATTAGACCATTTTGTAACAGGTGAGTTAGGAGTGAATCTGTATGGCAGATATATGGACGATTTTTATTTGATAGCGCCGAGCAAAGATTATTTGAAATGGTGTCTTGAATGTATTCGGCGGTTTGTGGAAAGCCTTGGACTATCACTAAACGGTAAAACGCAAATAATTCCGTTTAAAAGTGGGATTTTATTTACAGGCTTTCATCATTATGCTACAAAAGACGGAAAGTGCATAAGAAAATTAACGAGTACTAATAAGCGCAGAATCCGAAAGCGACTGCGTAAGTGGTGTGAGTTGGTTAAAACAGGAAGAATGACAGAGAAGAAGTTTTATGAAAGATATAATGCGTGGAAGAATCATGCGTTGCATGGGAATTGCATAAAGTTGTGCCGTTCAATGGATTTATATGTAAAAGAATTATTAGAAAGAGAGGAATAATTATGGCAGAGAATACAGCAGTTGCAGAAAAGAAAGCGTTTACCACCTCTTTAAGTGAGTGGAGCAATACAATGACAGGACTTATTATCAATGATTATAAGGCTGTTGGAATGGATATGGACGATTACGCAAAAGAGTGCGCTATGGAAGCTATGACAAGCATATTTAATCTTGTTAAGAGTGACCCTAAGATTAACATGGGAAACCTTGATACAAGTAATTTAAGGGGCATTGTTAAGCGTTGCGCAAGCCTTAAATTAAATGCTAGTGCATATCCAAGAGAGTGTTACTTCCAGTTAAGAAATATAAAGGTGGGAACTGACCCGCAGACAGGCAAGGATATATGGCAGAAACAGGTTGAAATGGGAATCGAGGGTACAGGCTATGACTCTTTGCTCGCCAACTATGGAAAAGATGTTAAACAGGTATATCCGTATTGGGTAATTAAAGAGGGAGATAAGTACATACCGCCTAAGCACAAGGGACTTACAATTACAGAACCGGAGTGGGAGGAAAATGGGCAGTCTGATAAAGCAGTAAGAGTTGTTTATCCTGTTAAATTGGCAGACGGAACAGTTACGTATCTTTCTGCTGACAGAGATAGTGTTAAGGTCAATTTGTTAGCACACGTTAAGCAAAATATGATGAATAGTACTTTTGGAGTTTGCGAGGACAGATATAAAGCTACACCAAAGCAGAAAGCAGAAATTAAGGCTAAGAAAGACGAGATACTTAATGCCTTAAGAGCGTGCAAAACAGTAGATGAAATGCTCGAATGTGAGCTTGCAAGACCATTTATCAGCGGTGCTTGGCTCGATACACCGGAGAGTATGATTCAGAGAAAAATGTGTAACAATGCGACAAGGAAATATCCTAAGAACTATGACCCAATGGCGCGGCAGGCACAGGTTGAAATGGACGAAGTATATCAAGCCGCACAGGCTGAAATTGATGAAAATGCTAATAGAATTGCTTTTGAAGAACCGGACATTGTTGACACCACAGCCACAGAAGTAACCGAAGAACAGGCAGAAGATAGTACGCTTCCGCCGTTCATGCAAGAATAGGAGTAATCGAAAAATGGAAGATAGACATTTATTTATATTTAAAGCAAAGAGGAAAGATAATCAAGAGTGGATTCGCGGAAATCTAATTTATACTTTTACTGGCACACCTTATATCGTAGCAGAATACGACCACATAATGAACCTTATAAATATGAATGAGGTAGACCCATCTACAATCTGCCAATGCACAGGCTTGAAAGATAAGAACGGCAAGCTGATTTGGGAGAATGATATTGTTGTTTGTCGTGATTTCACAGAAGAAAAATATGTGATTGCGTGGAAACAGGATGAAGCTTGTTTTGAATATCAGCAATATGGTTGTTCAATAATGAATTTTGAGCAATTAAGTGGTTGTGAAATTGAAGTTATTGGCAACAAATTCGGCAATAAAGATTTATTAGAAAAGGAGTTTTACGGATGAGAGTAATTTCACAAGACGGAACAATAGATGTTCCTTATGAAATGGTAGTTATTCAGAGATTTAGAAATGCTATTTATTTTTTGAACCGTAATTTATCAGGAGTAGAAGACTTGATTAACGACATTGAGTTAGCTGAATATTCCACAGAAGAAAAGGCAATTAAGGCTATGGAAATGTTGAGAGAAAAATATGGGAAATTAGAAGTAATGAAAGTTCTTGCAAGCGGTACTGCTGAATATATGGAAAAGGTATTTGCTACCGATGAAATGATAAAACATTATAACGCCTATTGCGATATGAATGCTTTTCAGTTCCCACAGGATGATGAAATCGAGGTGTGAGTATGAGATTAAAATGCTTAGGCTCATCGTCAGCCGGAAATTGCTATCTGTTAACTTCCGACAGTGGAGAAACACTTATCCTTGATTGTGGAATACCGATTAAGGAAATCAAGAAAGGCTTGGAGTGGAACATAAGAAATGTGGTTGGCTGCATAGTCAGCCACGTTCATTCAGACCACAGCAAGTCAGTAAAGGATTTTAAAGCTATGGGAATACCAGTATTTGCCCCATACATAAGCGAAAAACCTATGAAAATTGGTAATGGAGATTTTAGAGTACAGGCATTTGACCTAACAACAATAGACGGAAGCTGGACGCACACCAATGCAGACGGAACACCTTGTCCGATATACGGCTTTTTAATCACTCACCCGGAAATGGGGAAAATGCTTTACATAACCGATTGCGAACTAATCAAATGGAAATTTAAAGACATAAACCACATTCTCTTAGGTGTGAATTATGACAAGGATTTAATCGACAGGGATAACACAGGCAAAGCTAATCATGTATTCAGAGGTCACTTATCCATTGATACGGCTTGCGATTTTGTTAAAGCAAATTATTCAGACAGCTTGCAGAACGTCATAATGTGCCATTTATCAAGCGAAAATGCTGATAGAGATAGTTTTATCGAGAAGATGAAAAAAGTTGCTTATGGGGCGAATGTAGATGTTGCAGAAGCAGGGAAAAGTTGGGATTTGAAAAATCCTAATGAGTGTCCGTTTTAGAAAGGAGCAGAAATGAATATTGATGAAGTGATAAACGGATGGACTTTTGAGGAAACAATAAAGACTGCTAAAAGTCTCATGGAAGCCGAAACGAATATGTTTAAGTGGGATGTGATAAGACATCTTAGAGATTTCGCGAAGGCTTATAGAGAACTGTTAAAAGAGTATCAGCAGTTAGAGGAGCAGGGCAGGCTTATTAAGCTGCCAATCGAAGATAAAAAAGGTGATTGCAGAGAATGTGTCCATACAAAAACGCAATGTCATCACATGGAATATAAGTGTTCAGAATGTCCTCTTACAGAATTGTTTTGTGATGAATTTTATTTAGCTATAGATAGATGTTATGAGGATGCATATGCAAGTGGATGCCTTGCTGGTATGGACTTAGCAAAATCAGAAGCAGAAGCAAAACTGAAAGAATTGAAAGGTGATATAAATGGAAAGTGAAAACTTCTTTGAAAAATGCAGAACTTGTCAATACTGTTTTACGAAAAATGATGATGATTATGTTTATTGTAGAAAAAGAAATGGAAAGTGCGAATATAAACCATATAAATCAAGAAAAAAATTGAGAGGTAGAGAAAATGAAAGTAGTAATTGACGTCCCTAAAGATTTCACAGGAGATTATATTGCTGACAAATTCAAAGATTTCTTTTCAAGGGTTATTGCGGATATTGATTGCAAAGGTATGTGTGGTAGATACGAGAAAGAAATTGCTGAAATGTTTTTAAAAGCATTTAATGATAGCGAAGAAAAGATTTCTTGCAACTGCCAGCACAACAGCAATTCGAGAGATAATGAGTCTTGTTGCAAATGTGGTAGAAAAAAGACCAATGCCGACAGAATCAGGAATATGTCGGATGAAGAGTTGGCAGAGTTTCTTATAACTTTTAAGAACACATTCGGCGAAGAATACGAGGGAGAAGCTAGTTGTATGGAATGGATTCAATCAGAAGCGGAATAGGAGAGAGTATGGACAGATATTTGTACAAGGCAAAAAGACTTGATAACGGAGAATGGGTTGTTTGGAACATCTTTAGCGGTTTATACGGTGTCGATATTGACCAATCCACCATCTGCCAATGTACCGGCTTAAAGGATAAGAACGGCAAGCTGATTTGGGAGAATGATATTGTCAGAGATGAACATGGTAATTTTTATAAAGCCTTTTGGCAGAATAACTATTATCAGTTCTCTTGGATTTGTGTCAAATCAGATGTATTAATCGGCGCAAAGTTGGATTTGTGGGACTTTAAAAGTTTTGAAATAGAAGTTATCGGAAACATATTTGACAATCCTGAATTATTAGAAAGTGAGGAATAATATGGCAAAGATATTCAGATTCAGCGGCTACTTTGTAGAGAATGATGAGATAGAAGATGTAGACAACTTTGAAGACAGAATTAGTGAACTATGCGTAGAAAGCGATGATATTATTCAGCAGTTACATATTGAAGAAAGTGAGGAATTTGAAGTTGATGGAGAATTAGAAGAAAATTGTGACCTTGCGTTACTCACAAGGCATTTTAAGGCAGATAACATCAGTACAGAATTTGACAGACCTTTACCACAGAAAGGCGAGAAATATAAGCATTTCAAGATTGGCAAGATTGTTACTATTATCGGTATTTCAAGGCATACAGAAACAGAAGAAATATCGGTCGTGTATGAACATGAGGGGCATATCTGGAACAGACCTCTTGAAATGTTTATGAGCGAGGTTGACAAGGAGAAATATCCTAATACAGAACAGAAGTACAGATTTGAATTAGCAGAAAGTGAGGAAAATTAGATGAATCGTGTAATTTTATGCAGGAGACTGACTAGAGAACCAGAGGTCAGATATTCACAGACGGCAAACGGAAGTATGGCGGTAGCAAGGTACACATTAGCTGTTGACAGAGCTTTCAAGAAAGAGGGCGAACAGGCAGCAGACTTTATTAACTGTATTGCGTTTGGCAAGAATGGAGAGTTTGCGGAGAAGTATTTGCACCAAGGAATTAAGATTATCGTTGAGGGTAGATGGCAGACAGGCAACTACACTAACAAAGACGGACAGAAAGTCTACACTAATGATTGCATTGTTGAAAGACACGAATTTTGTGAAAGTCGTGCTAATCAACAGAATAACAGTAATAACGGAATTATGGGCGGTAATGCTAGTTCAGACGGCTTTATGTCAATTCCAGATGGCGTAGCTGATGAGGGATTACCATTTAATTAAAGAGGTGTGAGTATGAAAGAGAATGAAGCAAACACAATCTTGAAAGCAGAGATAGTACATCATCCAGAGTGTTCAATTTTTGCAGAAGCGCTTGGTCTTGCAATACAGGCACTTGAAAAAGTACAACAGTACCGTGCAATCGGCACGCCGGAAGAATTACAGGATATGAAAAGCAATTATTTTGAAGCATTAAGCGATTGGCGTCAATATCGCAAGATTGGGACTTTGGAAGAGTGCCGGATGGCGATAGAAAAGCAGATAGCTAAGAAACCAGATTTTACAGAAGATAAAGAATTTGCTTTATGTCCTTGTTGCAATGGTAAGGGTTTACTTAACAAGCAGAAATATTGTGATAATTGCGGTCAAATGATAGATTGGAGTGATGAAATTTGAATTATCAAAGTATTAGGCAGGCAAAAGCGATTGAACAGAACAATAAAAAACGTTTATTAGAAGTCAATCCAAAGCTTGACGAGGAGAGCGGCATATACTTTTTGACACGAATTGATGAAAACGGATTCAAGTATGCCTATATCGGGCAGGCTGTACATATTTTGACAAGGCTTTCACAGCATCTTGTCGGATACCAACATATTGACCTTTCACTTAAAAAGCACAAATTGTACTCAAAAAGCAATCCTTGTGGCTGGAAGATAGGATTTCTGCATTTTCCAAAATCCGAACTTGATAAGCAGGAGCAGCATTACATTAAGGCTTATGCCGACAAAGGATACCAGCTAAGGAACAAAACAAGCGGTTCACAGGGCGAGGGCAAAGCACAGATTGATGATTACAAGCCGTCTAAAGGCTACCGTGACGGCATACAGCAGGGCAGAAAGAATCTTGCAAAGGAACTGTCACACATTGCAGAAAAACACCTCAAAATCGAAATCAGAGAAGACAAGAGGTGTAATAAGGTGTCGCAGAAGCAGTATGAGAAGTTTATGGATTTATTGAAAGCGGGTGAGAACAATGCTAATTCCGAAAGTTAAAGCCAAAGAATTTGAAAAATTCGGCTTTAAAAAATGTAAGGGCGAATATGGAAAGAACGGTTGTTATTATCTTTGCGTTTCAAGGGGGTGCAAAATGCTTTTTGTGAGCAGTGCAATTTTCGATGTTAATGATTGGATAGATAATGACCCAAGAATACACAAAGACGCAAATTGCCGATACAGAGACCACAGGACATATCTTGATATTATGTATGAGCTAATCAAGGCAGATATGCTTGAAAGCAGGTGATTCAGAACGAGCGGTGGAAGTTGGGACTATTTATATACAAAAGAGATTGATGACCTTATGCAGTACAGTAACATTGAATTATTGGAAGAAATGGCTGATTATCTCAACCAAAACGGATATGAAGATGTGGCAAAAGATACAAGGCGGCTAGTTGAATATATCAAATCAGCTAAAATAAGAGTGGAAACGCTCTTTGAAATGTTAAGCCCTGTTTTCAAATCTGTTGAGTGGTATTGTAGTGCGGATTGGGGTAAAGATAGAGTTGGCAAGGCAATAGAAAAATATAGGAATGGAAAGGGTGATTCAGTTGAAAGATAACCAGTGCAGAGCTTACAAACACACATACAAATGCCCGAAAGACAAGTGCGACGGCTGTCATCGGCGCATGAGCAGATTCTACTTGATACAGGAAATTGTAGAAATTTTGATGAAATCAGACACACCAGTAGGAGCTAAAACATGGACAGACAAATGACTTTATTTGACTTTATGAGAGAGCCAGTTTCCATAACGAAGCCTATTCGATTAATAGAGCTTTTTGCTGGTTATGGAAGTCAAGCTATGGCACTAAAGAGAATAGGTGCTAAATTTGAGCATTACAGAGTTGTGGAGTTTAATAAGTATGCTATAGCAAGCTATAACGCAGTGCACGGCACAGATTTTCCTACAATGGATATAACTAAGGTTCATGCAGAAGATTTGAATATCTGCGACACAAATGCATTCACTTACTTACTTACTCATTTCCTTGTACGGATTTATCAGTTGCTGGGAAACAAGCCGGAATGTCTAAGGGCAGCGGCACAAGAAGCGGTCTGTTGTGGGAAGTTGAGAGAATACTAACAGAAATCAGAGATAGCAACGGAGAATTGCCACAGATTTTATTCATGGAGAATGTGCCACAAGTACATAGTCAGGATAATATGCCTGATTTTAGAAAGTGGATAGATTTCCTTGAAAGCCTTGGCTACACAAATTACTATCAAGATTTAAACGCTAAAAATTATGGGGTAGCACAAAATCGTGAAAGGTGTTTTATGTTTTCATTCCTGGGCGAGTACAATTACCATTTTCCACAGCCTATACCACTCAAAAAGAAGTTGAAAGACTATCTTGAGGATAATGTAGATGAAAAGTATTACATCAACAATGAAAAGGCTGGCAAACTCATAAAACAGCTTATTGACAACGGCACATTACCAAGTACAATCCCTAAGAGCAGAGCAGAGCAGAGCAGAGCAGAGCAGAGCAGAGCAGACTTGCGTTGACGGAACAATCTGTAAACCGCAATCAAGAGAAGTTGCAAACTGTATCAAGGCAAAATACGACTGCGGAATATCAAACTTGCGGTCGGATGGAAACTGTGTTGTTGAAAAGCCAAGGAGCAACATTAGATAAACAAATTGATATTGCAACAACATTGATGGCAAGGGATTACAAAGGGTTTGATAATTACGGAAGTAACGGAGTGATTGAATGGAAGTATTAGGAAGCATATATACAGAAGTTTCAGACAGATTTCAAAAAGGCATTATCGTGGGCATTTCCCGATGTGTAAAGGCTGAAAAACACGATTTAGGAGTAATTATGGCAGATGTAAATGTAATAGGTTCTCTTGAAACAAAATTTGAGAGCACCAACAGAATTTATGATGTGTGGGGGGGGGTGTAATCCAACGTTGAGTACAATGCAAGGCGGTAATCAAGAACCGAAAATACTTGAAACAAAACAGTTGGGATTTATGGATAGTGGCACAGGCAAACACCAATCAAACACAGTATATGACGAAAATGCACTTTGCCCTAATATCACAACAGTTGAGGGTGGCGGTACGCAACAGATTAAAGTGTGCGAAAGTCAGATAGTTGCTATGCGTGGCAGAAATCCCGATAATCCGTCAGATAGAACTGCGGGAAGTCCAACAGAGCAGAGATTAGAAGTAAATATGCAAGGCACAAGTAATTGCTTAACGAGTGTGCAGAAAGACGATTTATTGCTTGAAAAACCTCAATATCGTATCAGAAAGCTAACACCTAGAGAGTGCGGACGGCTGATGGGTGTATCTGATGAAGATATTGACAAAATGGCAGCAGTCAATAGTAATACACAGTTATATAAGCAGTTTGGTAACAGCATTGTTGTTGATATCATGTGTGCTATGTTTGAAAATTTGAATATCAATCAAGGTGGTACAGTATGAAAGACGAAGCAAAACACGAAATACAAATCTTACTCGACCTGTTAAAATCTAGTCTTACGCGAAACGGTGTAAGCATGGCAACTGACAGAGAGGGAAATTTGATGTTTTTTGATACCGCAGAATATAACCGAAGTGGCGGCAAGACATTTGACGGATTTAGAATCAATATTAATGATTTAGTAAAGTAACAAAGCAACGGAATTTGAATAACAGATAAGGGGCGATAATATGGCAATATATCGAAATGTCCAATTGGCATTTTGGACGGATAGCAAAGTTGAAGATGATTTTACACCGGAAGACAAGTATTTTTACATGTACCTTTTAACTAATCCGCAGACGAATATCTGCGGGTGCTACGAAGTGAATTTTTCGCAAATGGCAAGACATACAGGCTATAGCAAAGACACTATCGTAAGGCTTCTTGAGCGGTTCGACAAAGTACACAATGTTATAAAATACGATTCAAATACGAAAGAGATACTGATATTGCGGTGGTACAAATATAATTGGACTAAATCGGAAAAAGTTCTTGCAGGAGTATTGAGTGCGGCAAAACGGATTAAATCTGAAAAATTCAGAAAATACATCAATGATATTATTGATTCAATCAGAAATGACACGCCATTATTAGACCGCAGCATTGAAGAAACATCTGATACCGATTTGCCCGACAATGCAAATGAAAAGGAAAACAATGCGGTGTATATGAATGTTATCGACTACTTGAATAAAAGATGTAATACTAAATACCGATACAATGCGCAGGCAACAAAACGGCATATACACGCAAGGATAGAAGACGGGTATAAAGAATCTGATTTTTACGAGGTAATAGACAAAAAAGCGGGTGAATGGTTGGGTACAGATATGGAAAAATATTTGCGGCCGGAAACCTTGTTCGGAACAAAATTTGAAAATTATTTAAACCAAAATATAGCACCTAATAAAAATTTCAGCAAGGGTGCTATTGATTGGGACAATGTGTAAAGGCAGGTGGCAATGATTGACAAGAGAAGAAACAGTCAAAATCATTCGGATTATGTGCGACAGCTATCCGAATTATAAGCCGAACAATATTTCAGAAACGGTTGACGTGTGGTGCATGATGTTAGAGGATTACAACTACAATCAAATTTCGGTTGCGTTAAAAGCTTACGTAACATCGGATACAAGCGGATTTGCGCCGAGTATAGGAGAGCTGATAGCAAAAATACAAATGATTTCACAGCCGCAGGAATTGAATGAAATGGAAGCATGGAGTTTAGTGAGTAAAGCATTGCGGAATGGTACATATGGTGCAGTTGAGGAGTTTTCAAGGCTTCCGCCGACCGTTCAAGAAGCTGTTGGGAATCCCGACAATCTAAGAAATTGGGCAACGTCCGATTACAAAGCGATTGAAACCGTAATACAGTCCAATTTTATCAAAACTTACAGAAGCGTTACAAGCCGGACAGAAGAAATTAAAAGAGTGCCGGCAGAAATTCAGAAACTTATCGAAAAAGTAAATCAAAATTCACTAAAGGCTCAAATCGAGCAAAAATACCAAAATAATACAAAACTTCTTTCGGACAAGAATAAGCCGTCTATGAGCGATACAGAAGACGTAGAAGCATATTCAGAACCGCCGAAAGAATTTGAAGCTTTAAAGGATAGTTTGAGGAAATAAAAAATGGCATTAACGCAAAAAGAAATTAGTCACAATTGTTACATAAGACGCAAAGAAAATGGATTATGTCCACGTTGCGGAAAGCCGCTTGACAGAACTGGTTACTACTGTTCGGATTGTTTAAAGAAAAATAACGAACGTGAAAAAGAATTTCGTGAGTGGTGCAAAGAATACAAAATTTGTCCGCAATGCAAAAAAAACAAACTTTTTGGCGATGAACATATTTGCCCGGAATGTTTAGCAAGAAAAGCTATATACCGTGCAAACAATCCCATATCCGATGAAAAACAAAAACAATACAATGAGAGATTCAAAAAACAGCAGCGGGCGCTGTACCAACAACGAAAAGAACAAGGCGTTTGTACCCGTTGTGGTAAACGTCCAGCGGCAAAGCCTAAAGCCAAATGCGCAGTATGCTTAAAAAGGGACGCTCAAGTACATAGAAAGCAATATTACGACAAAATAGACATAAAAGAGTATCGCAAAGCTAATAATCTATGCTACCACTGCGGAAATCCTATAGACCGTGAAACAGGGCAGTTGTGCCAATCGTGTTGGGATAAATGCCGTGAAAATGGATTAAAAAGCCCACATGATAATACATACTGGCGGCAGGACAACAACATAGTTTTTAAATGGAATCGAGGTGTTAAAAATGAACATAAATAGCGCAACCGACAAAGACTGTGATAAATGCAAGCATAAGTTTTATTTAGGCACAAATAAGCAAGGTGCGGCAATTTACGGTTGTAAAAACCGTACCGGTAAATGCCCGGAGCGTAAAAACAAATAATTGAAAGGAAACGGCTTATGAATTTTTCGGAATTAACTAAGCCGGAACTTGAAAAAATTATCGAAAATGCCAACTTTACAGAAGAAGAAATGCAAATATTTAAAATGTTAGCTTGTGGCAAGAGCTTGGAACAGATAAGTCAAAAAATATTATTATCAAAAGCCACAGTTTCTCGCCGCATAGTTGACATAAAAAACAAAATAGAAAGGACTGATAACATGAATAAAACAATCCCGATTTGGGAAAAAGCATTGTTGACGGTTGAAGAAACGGCAGAATATAGCAACATTGGACTTAATAAAATTAGAAAATTATTGAATCAACCCGGCTGTACGTTTGCCTTTTTTGTAGGCAAGGGGAAATGCCTTGTTAAGCGTAAGGAATTTGAAAAATTTATTCATAAAACAAGGGAAATATAATCATACGTTGAAATATGAGCCGTGATGTAGTAATATGTGATTGTTATGTCACGGCTTCTTTTTTTGAAAGGAGCAATACATGGGAAAAGATTTAAAAGGCAAAGAATTGGGAGCAGGAATTACTCAGCGTAAAAATGGAGCATATCAAGGTCGGTACAAAGATAGATTCGGAAATTTAAAGACGATTTACAATCGCAAGTTATCTGATTTACGCAAAGAACTTGCTATTGCAATTGCTGACAACGAAAATCTATTCAGTATCCGTAATGAAATTACTCTTGATGAGTGGTTTAAAAAATGGGTAGAATTATATAAAAAGAAAAGTGTACGCCCCAACACGCTTAGGGAATACACTCACATCTACAATAAAAATATATCACCTTTTTTGGGAAATGGCAAGATAAATTCGTTTGTTAAGTCGGATATACAGCAACTTATTGATACTGCTAATGACAACGGATATAAATATGAACGTCAAAACAAAATCAAAGTCATTTTGTCTGATATGTTTGGCAGGGCAATGGAAGATGAGTTGATGATAAGGAATCCGGCGAAGGGCGTTAAATTGAGGTCGGAAAAAGAGTTTAATGCAAAGGCATTAACGCTCGAACAGCAGGACATCTTTTTTGAGGTTTGTAGCGGCACTTTTTACGACAACTTGTACAACGTTGCAGTTAATACCGGATTGCGGCCGGGCGAATTATTTGCGCTCACAAAAAAAGATGTTGATTTAGAAAATGGATATATCAGTGTAAATAAAACGCTGGTTTATCAAAAATATCTTGACGATGAGTGTAAGACATTTCATATCGAACCGCCAAAAACGAAACAGAGTTATAGAAAAGTTCCTATAAACCGCAAATGCCGCAAATATCTTGAAAAACAATTTGTCTTGAAAGATGTTATTAGCAAAAAACGGCCTAAACAGCAGAATGATTTTTTATTTGTTACTAAATTTAATACACCGATAAATTCTCAAATTTATTCTGCTTCAATTAAAAGAATTGTTGAGCAGATTAATCTTACAAGAGAATTTGCAGACGAATTTCCGGTTTTTAGTGGGCATACATTCCGACATACATTTGCCACACGATGTTTTGAAGTTGGAATACAGCCGAAAGTTGTTCAATCATATTTAGGCCATGCAACACTTAAAATGACAATGGATTTATATACGCACGTAACAGAAGAAAAATCTGCGAATGACATTGAACGTATCGTTGAAAATGATAGGAATAATGTAATAGATTTTGGATTGAAAGTATGTTAGTGTGTAAATAGTGTGTAACTTACACACCAATTCCAAAAAGAAATCCAGTAAATAAGCGGTTTCACGGACAATTTTATGTGGGAACTGATAAAACTATTATGTATACCAAAGCACACCGTATGAGTGGCACTAAACCGCATGGTTGAGCCGCAAACCCACATTTTAAGCGGATTTAAAGAAATTACAAAATTTCACAAAATTTCACGAAATTTCACAGCAAAAGTGTGTAAATAGTGTGTACGATATAACTTACACACATACAACCGAATAAATAGCCGTGGCATGACACAAATATGAGAAGAACATGATAACGTTCTTCTCTTTTTTTATGCCAAAATGTAATTGTAAGGAGGAAGCGCTTATGTTTTCAGACGAAGTTTTAGAGAAGATTTTTGCAAGAAAAGAATTACAAAGCTTACCTCTGCAAGTTCAGTCAAGCATAATCCATGCGATTGAAAATGTTTTAGAGGAGGACAGCAAAAATGCAGATAAACAATCCGTATCAGCAACCGGCAATGAATTATAATCCGGGATATGCCGCATATCAGTACAATCCTATGGCAAATATGCAGAGATACCAACAGCCGGATACGCAAATTCAACAGCAGATTCCACAATTTCAGCAACAACATCAGGTAATCGGCATAAATGGCAAGATTGTAGCGGCAGTTGAAAATATTACTGCAAATGATGTGCCTATGGACGGTTCAGTTGCCTTTTTCCCAAAGCAGGATTTGTCGGAAATCTACGTAAAAGGTTGGAACGCAGACGGAACAATCAGAACGATTGTGTATAAGCCTTATACAGAGCCTTCAAACAATACAGCGGTAAATTCTATGGGCGGCACAGAAAAATCAAAATTTGACCTATCAGAGGAAAGCACAGAGGTATTAATGAACAGGTTTGATAGTTTGGAAAATAGATTAAGTGAAATCGAGCAGTTTATGACGACTAAAACATCGGCAAAAAGCACGGCTAAATCAAAAAATAGCCCAAAGCAGGACGGCGGGGGTGAAGATGAATGAATCCAGTTGAGCTTATTCGATTAATAAAAAGTGGCAATCCGCAACAGGTCCTTTCGCAAATGATGAATAGCAATCCTCAAATATCAAACAATCCTATGGCCCAAAATGCTATTAAGATGTACCAAAACGGGGACACGCAGGGGTTGAAGATGTTGGCAGAAAATCTTTGCCGCGAACAGGGAATTACAACCGATGAAGCAAAAC
>ENA-ORTV01000892-ORTV01000892.1-human-gut-metagenome-genome-assembly--contig:-NODE-892-length-35098-cov-3.981423_pt1 | contig 35098 bp, 41 predicted proteins | sample MGYA00241915_ERZ509194 | MGnify/ENA primary metagenome ERZ509194 (study PRJEB26280, sample SAMEA2338810) | human gut metagenome | biome: human gut; feature: human-associated habitat; material: faeces... | reverse complement strand
GGTAGTCATTTACCTTTACTACGGCTTGAACAAGATTTCCGCTATTGGCAGGGGCAGCATTGAACTCTTCGATTGCCTTGGTATTATTATATCCCTGAATATTATTCAAAGGTTCACTACTACCTGTACCGCTCGCGACAGAAAGGTATACACCGCTTTTATTATTATTCAACCAGCTTTGAACTGAAATGTATAGATTCTGCCAAACGGATGTTCCACCTTCCACGTCTTTCAAAGCTACCACCAAACCATGCGTACAATGCTCATAGTCGTTTTTTAATGTCTTGTCTCTCTGCGTTGCGTCGCCTTCCCAAAAGACGATGCCAACGCAAGCATTTTTTTGGTCGTCAGTAAGAGCAACATCACCGGGTATCAGATACCCCTTATTATCACTATTCTTGCAATAGAAATCACCAACCCTCGCATCGGCAAGGGTATACTTTTCACTGATTATCTCCGGTTCAGCCGTATAGCGGGTATTGGCAGCTACCGTAGCTATACTGATTTCATTGCCATAAGTTGTACCACTAAAGGTATAAAAGCAACGAATACCACTGGGAGTGATGTCGGTAGGGACAATACAACGCAAACTGCCGTCGGTCGCTTGATAGGGTACATAAAGATTATCACCTATCGTTAAGTTGGCGTCAGATACCTTTGCATTACATTTTGTGTTGTTCCCGTCATCAAGCGTATATGCTGTGGGCGCCAGCGAAATCGAGGCATAAACGTGTTTCAACTCCGCTGTGAGGCTTTTCAGCGGAGCGAGGGGAGTGGTGGTAGACACCATCAGGTCGGAAGCGTGGTAGGCGTCTTTGGTGCTTTGGTCGGTTTTCGGCTTGAATATTGCCTTCAAATCGTTTTCACCCTTACAGTTGTCCGCGTCTTTATTGTAGGGGTAGTAGACGATATAAGTCCGCGCTTTCGAATCATAATAACAGATTTCTTTGCCTTCACCGTTATTGCTGTCAAACACCCACGTTTGGCTGCTGCTAACGTATTTATAAGGTATATTATTGTAAAGCGGCTTAGCGTCTTTATCCAGGATAATGATGCCTACGCAGTCGTTGTTCTCGAATGTAGTTACCCGGCCGTTGTCCGTGGCACGGGTATCGGGGGCGCCGTCCGTCATGAAGTCGCGGGCACTGACGGTGAGTGCGAGGGCATCGCCGGAAGGAGGCGCCACGGGATGGGGCGTAGGCAGGGCATCGTCGTCGCTGCTGCAGGAGGCAAGGGCAGTGAAGAGAAGAAACAGGGGGTATTTTGATAATTTATTCATATTGGGTTGATGTTTAAAAGTTTGACGGATTGAAAATCCTTATATTCATGACCGGCGGATAATATATCCACCGGGACGGGCAGATAGTATAAGTTAATTATTCACATATACTTAAATAGATAAATTTTTAAATAGATAAATAGGTTAAAAAGCAAGAACACACCTCACCCTGTAAGCGTAGAACTTATCGTTGCTGTCCACGTCGCCATCGCCGAAGGACACGTAGAACGCGCTGTAGCTGCGGCTGCTGGGCTCTGTACTCGACCAGTAGTAGGCAGACGAAATTGTTGTCGCAACGCTGCTTATTGAGCTTAACTTACCATTTATTAAATCCCGATTAGCTGTCCCACCTGAATTATTACTCCAGATGTTATCTACGTCTTCTCCGCACAACAACGTCAATTCTTTCGCCGACGGCAAATACCACTTGCTACTCTTATCGGGGGCAGACGTCGCATTGCGGTAATCAGCCGCCTTTACTACGGCTTGAACGATATTACCGTTATTGGCAACGGCAGCATTGAACTCTTCGATTGCCTTGGTATTGTTGTATCCCTGAATATTATTCAATGGCTCACTACTACCTGTACCGCTCTTGACAGAAAGGTATACACGGCTTTGATGATTATTCAGCCAGCTTTGAACAGAACTTGGTGAACTCTGCCAAGGGGTTCTTTCTTCTGCCGCATCTTGCAATGCCACCACCAAGCCATGCGTACACTCCGGATGGTCACTTTTTAACGTTGCGTCTTTCGTTGTTGCATCGCCTACCCAAAAGACGATGCCGATGCAGGCAGGACCGACGTCTGTATAGACAGACGACCATGTGCCGTCGGCATAGTAATAATAGCCCGCTGCGAGATGATTTATCCATAAGTCCGAGCGGATGTTGGTGCAGGTATAAGTATAGGTGGTGGTGCCATCGCCGTTTGAGATTTCCGTCCGCGTCCCTGTAGCCATGCCCTTCTCTATGGTAAACACCGGGACTTCTGCGCGGTTCGAGGTGGTGTAGCTAATGGAGAAGGAGCTGCCGTCGGTTGTTTCATATACGTTGCCGGTAGCTGTTGTTTTAATTCCTTCGAGGGCAAAATTATTAGGAAGCGGACCGCCCGTAAGCTTGACACGGAATATCGCTTTATCGACTATACCGCTTTCTATAGAGCTATCCGTCCACCCGCCGATCGTGACGGGCGCCACGCTCAGCCCTGTTTTCGTCACGGTGATTTCATACGCATATTGATTGCCGCATTCCAGATTGGCATCGTTATCGGTTTCCGTAGTATAATAATAGTCGCAGGCGACATCGCCTGTGCCGATGGTTACTTTAATGAACCTTGTGCCCGCCGCCACCTTCTGCGGAACGACGATGGCTTGCACGCTCTTCTGGTAGCCCGATTTGGGAGCAGCCAGTACATTGGGAATAATCGCTTCAGCGCCGGGATTAGTGGTTTGTACTACTGTGCCGTTGGCTGCATCAATCGTGCCCGACGTGGTTGCCTGACTGACAATGCGGACAGTGGCGCCCTCCACATCAGCTGCCGTTAGCCCGTCGCCGCTTTTCAAGTGAATGATTACTTTGGCGGGCAGGTGGTTGAAGCTGAGTCGTTTGCTGCCTCTATTGCTAAAGCTGATATCCGTCGGCGTGACATAGAGGAAGTCGCTCTCTGCGTAACCGTTGCTGCTTTGGTCAGTCTTCACCGTCCATGTCTTCGGCAATCGGGTGGCATTTGCCTGCCCGGAAGCAGCGGAGCCGTCGCCGCAATACCAGGCGCTGACGAGTTTCGTTTCTCCGGCATGCTGCCAATAAAAGGTATTGACGGCATTCGTACCGGTCAGCGTAGCCTCCGCGCCGCTTGCTGTCGGGGTATATTCCTTTACCTCGCCGCCTACCTGCACGGCAATCTTTTCGTCGCCCGCCCAGGTGTTATCCGTCGTGGCGCGGGTCTGCGTCAGTCCCTCCATCGCGGTGGCGAAGGTCATGGGGTATTTACCCTCGGGAAGGGCAGTGCCCTCATCTGCACTGCACGAAGCAAACAACATGAGGCAGAGGAGGGCAGATGCCACATTAGTTCTCTGTGAAATTGATTTATTCATCGTATCTTGCTTTTTTTGTTATCGTGTGCCACCGGCAGCGGCGAGGCTGCCAGTTGCTACCTTATAGGATGCATACTCCGGGCTTACGCATAGTGCCCGGCGATGGCTGTTGATATTAGTCCATCACAGCATCACCCGGCACAGGGTCAATTCCTACCGCGTCCCAATCCTCAATAGTGGATGTTACCTCAAGTCCTGTCAGCTTGAGCGTAATCTGGTACTGGTATTTCTTGCCGCTTTCAAAAACGGCAGCCCCCGGTGTAGCATCGAATGCCGGAATGGTATATTTCAGTGTACCGCCATCCTTCAGCGTGAAGGTCAATACTTTACCTATCATCTCTTGCGGAACGAGAATAGCTTCGTTATAGCTCACGTTATCGGTAAAATCCGCACAAGTGGTCTGCCCCAAGGTCATGTCGCCGCTGGATGTTGTGCTGGCAGCCGAAAGCATATCGACACGCTCGGATAGAATACTCATATCGGCAGAGGTCGAGGGCGTGAAATTACCGTTAAGAGTAACGCCTCCCAGCTTCACGGCATCCGTTGCAGCCAGTTCCGGTGCTCCCTCGCCCTTTACTATGGCAAGCTCCAGCTTCGAGAGCATGTGATAGAACGTAAGCTGCACCGGATTGCTGCTCCGGGCTACCTCCTTTTCGTAAGCATACAGCAGATCGGAGTTGGTGTAAGCTTTACCACCTTTACTCTGGTCAGCTTCCACACTATATTCCACAGCAGCACCGGGAAAAGCCTCTCCGCCTGTAAAAGGAGCGGTGAAATTACCGTGGACAGCATAGATATTTACATTGTTTCCGGTTGCCGGGAAAAACATCTCAGTGCCACCGCTGAATCCATTCCCGACAGTGGCTGTCAGTTGGTTGGCTTTATACATCGGTGTCGGGTTAGAGGTTGTTCCTGCATCATCCACCCATACGCTCACCACTTCCCCGCTTGTTATCGAAGTACTTTGTGTCGGTGTGAATGCACGTGTCTGCTGCACCTCCACACCGCTTGTCAGACGAAGTTTCACCGGTCCGTTATCTATTCCGTTTTCATCATTCGCGCAACCTGCCAATATCAGGGCGGTAGCTGCCATTGTTACAAATAAGTTTGTCTTCATTTTCTTGTCTTTTAAAATAAATATCATATCATACGTTTTGGTTTTTTAGCTTTCTCTTCCCGTTTGCCGGGTTATTGGGCACTGCCCGATTCGCCGTCGCCATTCCCCGGCGTCCAGTCCTCAATGGAGGAAGTAACTTCCAGACCGGTGTTGCCGATGGTGATGGTGTATACATATTTGCTGCCGGCATTGAACTGCTGCGATTTTTCAGCCTCATTCACTGCCCATGTATAAGTTGCTCCGCCCTGCAGGTGGAACTCCAGTTCCATTCCTTGGGTGTCGTTGTTGGGCAGCACGATGCCTTCGGCGCTTGTTCCTTTGGAGTTGGTTTCCAGAACAAGGGTAGCAGGTGCGGTTTGCGTGTCAACGGTTACACTGCCGCCCGTCACTACGTCATATGTCGCTTTGGTGCGTTGGTTGCTCAGCTTCACCGTCATGCCTTCCAGTTTATCAGCGGTCAATGATGTGCCGTCCGCCTGAATGGTCAGTGCCAGCTTCACCAGCTTATGGGTGAAGACAAATTCCACTATCGGGTCATTCTTATGTTTTCCCGTCACTTTGGCAGCACCCATCAGGTCGATTCCTTTCTGCGAACTTTGGTCGCTCACATCGACAGTGTACGTGGTATTTTCCTGTCCCAAATCCCGATAGGGATAATAGGCTACGAAATCCCTTGTCGTGCCGTCGATGGGGAAATAAATGGTATTCCCTGCCGCTGCGGCAAAAATGCCGGAGATTGATTCTTCTCCCGTGGTGTACTGCCTGTTGGCAGCTTCCGGGTCGGCTCCGCTGAGCATAAAGATGCCGATAGCGTCATCTTTATCCCAAGTCTTGTCGTATGCCCGGGTCTGCACATCAATTCCACTGCTCACTTCGAGCGGCACCCGTCCGTCGCCCTGCGGCACATCCTTCTCACTGTCGCTGCTGCATCCCCCAGCAAGGAACATGACAATGCAAAACGCTGCACCAAGCAACACACCGGGCGATTTGCCCGTACTAATGAAATCCTTTTTCTTCATGTCTTTCTTTTTGTTTTTTTAGAGTTGTACAATAATCACCCTTGTTCCAACTACGCATTTATTTTAATTCTTAATTCTTAATTGACTTTGATATCCCCGTTGTCCACCACATTCCAGTCCGTGATGGTGGCGCCTGCTTCTGCCTCTGCGGGCAGTTCGAGTGCGGCATCCAGCACCAAAGGCTCCATATCATCACCGGTACGGAAGTCTTTCAGCATTTCCGTCAGGTCGGTGGTAACAGTCTGCACGTCGCCGCCCGTCAGCGTGATTTGCAGTTTCAGCAGTTGCCGTTCTCCGATAACCGCACCCATCAGGTGCAGGGTGGCAGAGAGCACAGGCTGCCCGGCGGCACGGCTTTCCGGTGCGTCAGCATCCGTAGTAAGAGTAAAAGCCGGAACAACTGTTTTCCCTTCGCTGCCCGCAAGCTCACCGGTAACAAGGTTGGTGGCAGAGGCAATGCCCGTCAGTGTGGCGGCAGTGCTTCCGATGCGTTGCTCGTCGCCGGGATTCAGCTTCAGGGTCAGCACCAGCCGACGGATATATTGCTTCATGGGCACGGTTACCCTTAGCGTGTCATCCTTTACAATATCCAGTTCCCGTGCTGCGGAGAACAGATAGCCGGGCATGGGTTCCAGTGTGCCGTCCGGCAAGGTGTTTACCGTAGCGGTAGTGCCGTCGACGGTGGTGCCTTCTGCGGTATTCCAGATTAGTAGGTCTTGCTTACCGGGGAGGAACAAGGCATTGAATGCATTCGTTTCTCCGCTTACCGTCTGTTCCTTGTCACCGATGCGCAGCACATAACTGCCCGGCGGCACGGCGTCCGACGAACGTCCGCTCCAGTCGGTAGTTACTTTCACCGCGCCCTTGTCCGGGTGAGGGGTGTTGTAAAGGTCGTCCTTCACACAACCGACCGGCAGCAGGAGTACGGCAGCAAATATCAGCAATTTGCCGATGGCTGTCCATTTTATTTTTTGGTTGGCACGTTTGTCCGTGCGAATATTCATGTTGTCCATATAAATGGGTTATTTATCATTTTACAAACTTCCATACCAGCGTCACACCCACTTGGTTGAGACCCCAGTAGTCTTTCTTTGCACTACCGCAACGCACCCGCACGCCGTCCGTCACCTTATACTTATCGTATTCGGCACGGGTGTAACCCATGCCTGCATGGAAATCGAGTGAGAAGGAAGGGGTTAATTCAAGTGTATAGCCGCCCGTGATGCCGCCACCCTGATAGTCGCCTTGCTTGCCGGTGTCGCCCAGCTTGTAGTTGAACTCTCCGATGTGGTACATTGCCCCGACGAATCCCCGTTTCTCCTTTATAGTAGCGCACTTCGGGAGAGAGTTTCCACAGGGCATATTTTCTGTCTTTATCGCTCCATGACCACGAAGTCCACGTTCCGTTCACAAGGATACCGATGTTACGGTTCATGCGCCATTCCACTCCCAGGTTGGGAGTGAGTGTAGCCCATCGTAGCAGGTTTGCACGGAGGGAGAAGGAGGATTTATCTTCCCGATATTCCACCGAACCGGCATACTTCTCTGTTGCCGGAGCCTCTTTTATCGCTTCTGACGGTTTGTTCTTTATCGCTTCACCGGCGGCAGTCGCTTCGTTCCCGGCAGCATTCTGCCTGCTTTTCTCTTTCGGTACATTTCTTTCTGTTACAGCCGCTTCCGGCTCTGTATCGGAAGGGGCGGCTATCCGTAACCTCACCGTCACCCAGTCGCCCTTTGCTGGATGATTACGGGTAACAAAACAGTTTTCATTCAGGTTTTCGTGCATGATAAGTTCGGACTTCACCCGGTTGGAACGCAGCCGAGCGGTAGCCAGATTCTCCGCTTCACCGGGTTGGCTGTTGCAATAGCCGTCCACGTAAACCGGCATTCTGCCGCCCGTTATCGCCTCATGGTACTGCCGTACAAGAGCCGAAAGGCGTTCCAGCTCGGCACGGTTATCCCCGTACGGTACAAAAAACATATCATTCCCCGCCACGAAACGGAACTCGTACACACTGTCCGCCTTTTCCTGCGCACCCAGCGGCAGCACAAACAGCATGAGTAGCGGGAGGAACATAATTCTTCTCAGCATATTATCTATAATCTTGGTAAATTCTTCGGGTGTGATTTCGGGAGGATTGAAATGATAAGGACGGTCCGAAGTGGGGACCAGCTTCTTCAACTCCAGATTATCTGATATATACCGTGCCAGATATTCTTGGGTACGGCGTAATTTGCATTTATAACGATAAAGGAAGATAGAAAGAACCAATATCACCAGCAGCGATACGACAAGCAGTAGGGGCAGAACCGGAAAAGTACTGCCAACTTCATTATTCCAATTGGGGCTGATCATCTCCCCGGCACTGACCGGCATCGCGAAGAAGATGAAAACAAACAGGAAAAAAGGATGTAATATAGAAGAAATAAAAAGCCGGAGGGCTTGTTTATTACGAATTAATTTATTATTAGGAACGTCTGCATTGTGTGTGTGTGTGTGTGTGTGTGTGTGTGTGTGTGTGTTTACACAAATCTCACACATATCCAAATAAGACATCACTTTTTTATCAGTGAAATGCAGATTTTCTGCAGAATGCTGATCTATTAGGGGAGACATGGCGCAAGGCATGTCTCCTTTCAATCTGTCCGATATTTTCCGATAGAGTATCTGCATCTCAATAATACATCAATTACTTATCCACCTATTCTTCCGCAGACGACAGCATTTCCCACAACCCCATGCAGCGGAGCATGAACTCGATGGCTGCCGGTGCATGGCCGGGCACGGTGAGGTCTACCAGCGTGGAGCCGGGACAATGGGCGTGCATCCGTTCCGAGTTGGAGTAAGGCACAAAATCGTCAAGGCGGCTGTGATAGAGCGTCACGGCGGTGGCGGAGGCATCCGCATTGACTAAAGAGTTGGTGTGCACGGCTGCCATCAGGCGGAGGATGTCCGCATTGCCGTTAAAGCCCTGCACGAAGAAATCGGGATGCAGGATGCCGGCAATGCTTGAGCCCAGCTCGTCGTGCCACTGCGACAGCGGAAGGGTGGAAAATATCTCCGTTCCTCCGGCGGCAATCAGTTGCGGGGAGTAAATCTTGGCATCGTCCAGCGACAGGCGTTCGCCATAAGCCATCCCTCTTATTATATAAGGTATATAGCCGGAATCGGTGAAAGGAGCGTTTCCGGCAGCCGAAGCGATAAAAGTTTGCAGCGTGCCTTCCAAGTCATACACGCCTGCACCGGCCTGGACGGATGCCACGCGGCGGGCTTCCCCCCTCTTTTCCAGTTCCAGCAGGGTGGCGATGGTGGCGGAGCCTCCCTGCGAGTAGCCCATCAGCGTGAGGCGGTCGTCGGTTTCGGTGATGCCCTTGCCGCGGAGGTATTCGCGGGCGGCTTCAATCATGTCGGCACAGGCGGTGCCGGTACTGGCGGTGTGGAGGAAAGGGTGCTGGCGGTCGGGAGTCTGGCTGGCGCCGTAGCCCAGATAGTCCGCCATCACTACGATGTCACCTTTGATGACGGGCGCTACCTCGTAGTAGAACAGTTGCTTGGAGGGGGCATCTTCCATGTCGAGGGTGCCGTGCTGGACACTCAACAGATGGTCGTACTCCGACGTACCGACGGGCAGGGCGATGATGCCCGAAGCCTCCACAGGATTGCCGTCTACGCCGGTGGTGGTGTAAGTGATGGCGGCTACGTCCACATCTTTCACCAGCAGGGCGACGGGCGATTGCGGCAGCTGTAGCTGGGGCGCGAAAGCGTCAATCTGGTTGATGATTTCCTGCCGGGTGAAACGGCGTTCGGTGGTGACTCCCGTCAGGTATTTGTTTTCGCCGGCAGGCGGGGGATTGTTTTCATCATTGTCACAAGCAGTAAATCCCAGGACGAGCACCAGCAGAAGCAGGGCCGGCCATTTTTCGAAAATTATTATCTTCATCTTTTCTTTTATATTAATATATGTTTTTTAGTTTTGCTTTTTGCGGGTGCAAAGGAAGCTATATTTTATGAGAGCGATGGTCTCTAGCGTAACTTTTTTGTCCTCTATCGTAACTTTTTTAGTCTCTAACGTAAATTTACGACAAGGATTTCTGATTGATTATCAAACGATTGCGTTTATAATCTCTTCTTTTTTAACTTTTCTTTGTGCTTTCCAGATACTTATTCAGTGTAGCCCGGTAAGTTTTCGTCGTAGTGAAACCGCTTTTGATGGCGATGTCCTCGGCAGAGGCATTCGGGTGTTCTTTTGCATAGGCGATGGCGTACTCGATGCGAAGGTTGCTCAATACGCTGTAGAACGAACCGAAGCGTTCGCCCAATACAGCCGATACATAGCGGCGGTTACTGCTTGCCGCCGTTATCAGGTCGTCCATCCGCAGGTTGGGATTGAGGAAAAGTTGTTCTTCTATCAGCGCCTTGCGTATGCTCCTTTCCAGTTCGTCTTTCACCGCCTCGGGGATATTCGCTTTCTTCGCGGGAGCGGCGTATGATGCAAGCACATCCCCGTCCTCGTCTTTCGTTTTCAGGACGGCTTTCTCCATTTCATCGTTTATCTGCTTGCATTCTTTCCGCTGGGGATGCAGGATGACAATGAGAAGCGTCACGTTCGTCACCGTCATCACCCCGTTGAGCCACGCGTTCACCTCCCGGCTTCCGGTGAGGAACACCGCCCAGCCGGCAAGCATCGTCAGCAGGGGCAGGGCGATTACCCCGGATGCAAAGCGCACCGGGAAATCGTCTTTATTGGAATATTCCCCGTGCTGGTAGGCATTGATAAGTGTGTAAAGCCACCACGACGCCCGCAGCAGGCAGATGTTCAACACGACGCCCAGCACGCCGACGGCGGTCAGCACTGCGGTGTGATACCGTTCCAAGATTCCTTCGCCCATGCACGCCATCACAAAGAGTGTGCCCACTGCCACACCCGGCACGACGCCTACCAGCAGGATGCGCCGACTTCGGCGTCTCTTGTCGCCGAAGAAATAACGCTTGAAAGCCAGCGTGCCCATTGCCGGAAGGGATATGACCAGAAAGCTGCGGATAAACAGCCACGTGTCCGCCTCCTGTGGATGGAACAGATAGACTGCCTCCAGGGTGAAAAGCAGGAAGATAAGGGTGATGAGCCGCCGTGCCGGATAGAAATAAGATTCTTCCTTGTCGAACGGGCGGCACATGTGAAACCAACGCACCACGGCGCAGAACAGCGACGAGAGCACGAAGGCAAAGCACGCCGCTGCATAATATATATAAGGTGTAGGAAAATCCATAGATGTATTGTCGTTCTTTTTTTTAATTCGGCTGCAAAAGTATAAAAAATAACGCAACCCCGGTAAGATAACGCAAAGAATATCATATCCTTAGCGTGCTTGTTCCCAAAATACCAAAGAACGTCTCCTAATTTTTTATTTCATCGCCTCCGTGAAACGGATTTCTTTTACACCGTCCGTATCATAGCAGGCAGACCAGTATAGACGGGATAGGAAATGCCCGTCCTGTCGCCGGTGGCTGATTTGAAGGGTCAGACCGGACGAGGTATATTCGCTCATGCAAACCCTGTGGGTGCTGCGGATGCGGCATCATGCCCGCCGTGCCGGCAAGCAGCCGGTTGAGCCTTCTTTCCATGTCCAGCTTGCGGCTATATGCCGTTCTGAACCCTAAGCGGCTTAGCAGGAGGAAGAAGGCTCTCTTTATACCGGTGGGCTTCATGGCTGTTTCGTACCGAAATGCGATGCGTCGTCCAGGTTCTTCTGGGCGTCCATGACCTGGCTCATGGCTGCCATCGCCCGCTGTGAGTGGGCTTTGTCTATCGTAAGCTCCAAGTTGCAGACCGGGCAGAGCAAACGGGCGCTCATCACTTCCACCAAGCAACCGGAAGGCTTTCATCAGAATGATTACATCTCCCGATATGCCAGTATCGTGCATACCACGGCACAAATAGATACCGACCCCTACGGACACCCCGCAATGGTCTACACGCACGAAGGCGGACTGCCCGGCATCGTCACCGGCATTCGGGAAATACTTTCCAGTGATTTTTCTCGTCACTTGGACGTCTCCCTCTATCAACGATTCCTCCCGGAGCAAGAGCACCATCCTTTCACTGGAACACTACAAGGACGGTCAGGCAATCAAAGCCGACATCCTCGACCATCCCGTAGCCTTCAACAAAAATGAATTAAAGCACGTCGATACCTCCGAAGAAGCCCTTGCCGCATCACTAAACAAACACGGCAACGTCAACCTCGAATACATGGCAAGTCTTGCCGACAAGTCCCAAGACACCTTGCTGGACGACCTCAAAAGACGGGTATTCTTCAATCCCTTAATCAGAAACTATGAGATAACCGACAAATTCATATCCGGCAACGTCATTTCCAAAGCGGAAATGATTGAGGAATACATAACGAAGCACCCCGACAACGAGTGTGCCAAGGAATCGCTCGAAGCCCTGCGTGCCGCCTTTCCCGTACCCATCCCGTTCGAAGAACTCGATTTCAATTTCGGCGAACGCTGGATACCCACCGGCATTTATGAGAAAGACGCATCCCATCTGTTCGATACCGACGTAAAAATTAACTATGCTGCCAGCCGTGACGAGTTCAGCATCCATGCAATCTTCCCTTTCCGGTTCCACATTATCATTTTCACCTTCACGATCTATTGTATCACCATCTATCGTATCACCACATACCGCCGTATCCAAACATTCCTTCACATCCGCTTCTACATTTGTTTCCGTTTCCAAATACTCTTCCGTTTCTGCATTTATAGTTGTTCCCGTTGTATCTGCTTCCCTTTGTGCCGTTTCTGCCTTTACAACCCTATCTGCCGTTACTGCCTTATCAACCATTACAGCCATTTCTACCGTTACATCCTTGTCTACCGTTGCAACCCTATCAACCATTGCCCTATCGACCGTTTCAGTAGTAATTTCATTAACTTTTACTTCTACATCACCCCGGAGCAGTTCTTCTTGTTTCGCTTGCAAAGTTTCCAAAGCGTCATTTAATTGTATCACTTGTTGCTTCAACGCAAGGTTGGCATCTTTTGCCTAATAGATTTCATCCTTATAGTGCAGCAGTTCATTTATATTCTTCACCAAGGCATTGTTCTTGAACTGTATCTTCCTGTAATAACGTATGCCAAGGCACAGGAGAATGCCCAGTAGAACAGTTGCGCACACTGCCAGCACCAGCCAGAAGGTACGAATCTGCACATCCGATTTCTGCTGTTGGATAATCAGATCCTTCTCGTGCGTCTCATACAGTGCAGCCAGTTCCAGTGCCGTGCTTTCCTGCTCCCGGTTCTTGATGCTGTCGCGCAGCACCGCAAGCTCTTTGTAGTAGCGGGTAGCGGCACGATAATTCCCTTTTTCTTCGTATGCCCTGCCGAGGAATTTCTTGACGGTAGTCATGTGATACGTCACCGTATCACCATGTGCGGCGAGTTGTTTCTCTCGGGCAGTATTCAAACTGATTAACTCGTCATACATTCCCCGGTCGAGCAGATAGGTCATGATAAGATAGTTATCATAGTCATTCTCTTTGGCAAGGGCGAGAAATCGACGGTAGTAGTCGTCAGCCTCCTGCGTTCGTCCCAATTGCAATAGTACAGTGGCATATTGCGCATACATCGTCTTCTTTTCTTTGTCAGCCAGCCCCTCTATCTGAGTTTCTTCTCCCGTTTCGCTGGTTACTACCTTCTTTAGGGCTTCCAGACTGGCAAGGGCTTCCTCATACCGCTGATCCTTTAGCTGGAACATGAACAGCGTGTTGTAGTGATAGCGTAGATTATCATATTTCAGCCGGTAGTCCGTCTGTTCCATTTGTGCGGCACCCTCTTTCATCAGTTCATAGCCTCTGTTCTTATTTCCCTGAAAATAGAGCATCCTTCCCATATTGAATAGTGCTACGGCTTTCATGGGAGCATTGCCGCACTGCTCAGCTTTTTTGAGCAGCATATCTACATACTGAGCTTTCGCCACATCATTGTGCAGATAGTCATAAAGGGAGATTATGCGGTGAATCTGATCCATGTAGCGTTCGTCGTTCAGCCGGACAGAATCATTATCCAGCGCACGTTTATAGTATTTCAGGGCTTTGTTGAAGAATCCTCGGTTGTAGTACAGGTCGCCTTCCGTTACGTCCAGCCGATATTCCGGCAGGCTCTTCCGCTTCCGCAGTTCCTTCATGATGCGCTGCGCTTTGTCGAAATCCGAAAAGGTATATTCATATACACAATCATCCGTTATCAGGCTGTCGGGAAGAGATTGGTTCTCCGCCAAAGATTCGTTCTCTGAAAGAGATTTATTCTCTGCAAAAGCATTCGTCCCCGCCATGCAGACTATTATAATCATCCGGATATAAAAACGTATGTGATAAAGGTTTTTCATGATTCAATCGTTTTGCGTTCATTGACAATCGTTTGCAAAAGTAGTGTAAAATATTACTTTTTGAAATCAAATCGATGAAAAACTTTATGTTTCTTATACTATTGCATCTCCTTGAAATACACATGTCGGCATAAAACGGATTGAAAAGAATATTCAATACCAGTCGGCACAGCCTTTCGAATCTTGTTGTATTTCAGTTCTCTTTTCCCCATTATAGCCATTTCCCCTTTTTTATAACCTTGTCATGACTTCACCTTGCCGTAGTTCAGGGTGCGAAGCTACGGTCGGGTCCCCTAAAAATCTGCAAGCCCGCTTCGCGCCCTCCGGGTTTTGGCGAAAAATTTTCAATCCGTCCAGTGGGGCGGTTGAAAATTTTTCACCAAAAGCCTTGCATATTTTCTCCCCGTCCGTATCTGCCCCCTGAAACGAGCAAGGTGAAGCCACCGACAAGGCATAAAAAAAAAAGTCAATGTTATGAAAAAGAGAACTGAAATACAACAAGATTTGAAACGAGGCTTCGGCTCCGCTCCAACTGGCATTAAAAAAATGGCGAAGTGGTTGGCGGTCGGCTTCGTGGTGTATGTGGCGATGCGTTTCGTGTGTGCCTTTGTCGGTGGTGTGGCGGTCGGTTTGGGCGGTTTGCTGCCCTTGTTGGCCGTTTTGGCGGTGGTGGTCTTCCTCATCCGTGCCGTGTGGCGCATCCTTTCCGCTATCCTTTCCCTTTGCGTGTTTGCGCTTTTGCTCATTCTCATTTGCGTGATACTCTAACAGAATATTTATCAATTTAAAATTAAATCGTTATGACTAAAGTACATTTATTAGGAGCTGACAGAAGCTACGACAGAAACGTTCAGAGCGTTTCAGTCAATCAGATTGTCGTGTTGGAAGGTTATGCAGGCGGCAGTTACGTTGTCTATGACATCACCCGTGACCGATACGGATTTACTTATCATCTCGTACATACAAGCACGTACGACTTCAACACTTCCAATCTCATACGCCCGTTATCCGACAAATTCGGAATAGGCATCTATTACGACAGCGAGACCCCGACATTTTTAGATCCGCTGGAAACGGCCGCTCTGCTCACCAAAGCCAAGGAGAAGAAAACGGAGCAGGAACAGAAAGACAAGGAAGCACGGGAAGAATACGAACGTATCTCAAAAATCGGTGCGGAACGGTTGCGCCCCCTTATTCCATCGGACGCAAAAGCCGTCATTGTCGGTGAACTACGGGTAAGTGAATGCGACAGTTATACCGATTACTACGACTATCGGATAGAACGGACGGTCATTTTAGGCTTTTCCAAACATACACGCAACCTCTTTTCTGAGATGCGCAAGTGCGCAGCCAATTTTGAGGGAACGGCACATTTAGCGGAATATGACGCTGATTATGAACACCGTGAAAACTACAGTATGGGAGACGGCATGTATTTGGGCAGGCACAAGTATAACGGTTGGACAATTAGCAAAGAGCCAATTTACAGCCTTGAAAAGTTCTTTGAACGGTTTGCACACACCGCAGGTGATGAATCGAATATTTGCCTGAAAGTACCACAGACCCCGACCGATGCGGCAGAACAGCCGTCAGTATCCGCAGGCCTATCAACCCTCAATCTTGAAATTGTGGAGTACAGCGAAAAGGCGATAGCCGTATTCGGTGACACCAAGCCGATAAAAGACGTTTTGAAAGGCTTAAACGGTCTTTTCCGTGCAAACCTTACTTATAACGGTGAAAGGCGTGCAGGGTGGATATACAGCAAGAAGCAGGAGACGAAAGTAAGGGAAGCACTATCAAAACTCTAAACATTCAATGATATGAGAACAGAAACGGTAACATACATCCTCTATCAGATAACCGAGTTATCCGAGGAAGCCAGAGAAAAGGCGCATAAAGAATGGTTAAGCAACGGGTATTTTTACGGCTGGACGGACGAGAACCGCCCTAGCCTTGATACCTTTTGCCGACTGTTCGGCATTGTCTGCAACAAGTGGAGTTATGACGCATATAGTTATAACTATACCCACCACAGCAGGCAGGAGGATTATATAGACGGGTTGAAAGGCTGGCGGCTGGCAACCTATCTGATAAACAACCATTGGAACGACCTCTATACCCCCAAAAACTTTTGGAAAGGGATGAAAGGAAGAAAGAGCAGAATCTTTATAGATACTTGTTGCCCCCTTACGGGCTATTACATAGACAACTATATTCTTGCCCCGATTTATGACTTCTTGAAATCCCCGTCAGAGAACGTCACGTTTGAAGACCTTATGAACGATTGTCTCGACAGCTTTTTCCGTGCTTGTCGGGACGATATGGAAAGCACCCAAACAATGGAATACTTTGTAGAAGAATGTAACGCCAACGATTGGGAATATCTTTCAGACGGAAAACTATTCAACTAATTATCAAAATTTTAAAATTTATCATTATGAAAACGAGTAAGAAAGTACAGAAGACGAACAACGTACAGAAATCAGAGAAAGAGACAGCAGAAGTAAAAGTAACCGCTTTGGCAGTCATCCACAAGCCGATGATGTTGATCGGTGGGCAGAATGTGCCCACCGCCACCGAAGAAGCACCGCAGCAGGCCGAGCTTAAAGCACCGCTTGCAACGGCCACAGCCGAAACAGACCTCGACATAACCACCGTACAGCCGAGCGCAGACAACCACCGCAAGACGTTCAATGACGCATCTTTGCAGGAACTTGCCGACAGCATCCGTGAAGTAGGCGTTTTGCAGGCTATCGCAGTACGCCCACGCACGGCAGGAGGTTACGAAATCATCTACGGTGAACGCCGTTACCGTGCCTCACTGCTTGCAGGAGCAAAGACGATAAAGGCGACCGTATACAACAACATCACGGACGATGAAGCGGAAGATATGTCACTGAGTGAAAATTTGCAGCGTGAGCAGGTACGCCCCACCGAAGAAGCGAAAGCATTCAAACGCCTGCTTGAAAAGGGCAGATACGATATGTATTCACTTGTAAGCCGTTTCGGGCGGAGTGAAAAGTACATCTACACCCGTCTCAAACTGAATGAACTGTATGCGCCAATCGGTGAACTGCTGGATAATGACACGATAACAATCAGCGTAGCCGAGGAGATAAGCACCTACGAAGCGCACATCCAAAAAGATGTTTATGAGAAGCACCTCAAAGAGGGCAGCGGAGACAATTGGACGGGATATACATTGAACCTCTTTAAAAGGCATTTTGAGAAATGCTACACTACCGACCTTGAGCAATACAAGTTCGACAAGACGGAATGCAAGGCGTGCGTACACAATGCGGCCAATTACAACCTATTTGCCGAACACAACGGATGCGGACATTGCACCAACCGCAAATGCCTGGAAGCCAAGAATGCCGCATTCGTGGCCAAGGAAACGGAGAAACTGTTGAAATCCGATCCGAAACTGACCGTTGCCCGACCTTATTACGGCAACCGCAATGACATGGCACTCCAAAAATTGGACAAGAAAGGGCATGAAATCAAAGAATTTGATTATAACATGTCGGCACGGGAATTTCCCAAAGCACCCGAAGCACCGAAGCAGGAACAGTTTGCCGAACCGAAAGAGTACGAACAAGCCGTACGGACTTTTGCACAGAAGAACGAGGAATATACCCGAATGGTGGACGAACTGAACCGAAAGAAGGAAGAAGGCAGGATAAAGACCTACGTCAAGGTAGGGCAGACAGAACCCGAACTTTGCTACGTGGAGATAAACAAGAAAGAAACCGCCCCCGTCACCATTGAGACATTGCAGGAAAGGGACAAGCGTTTTAAACAGTTGTCAGTCGAGAAGATTGTGGCCGATACAAAGAAAGTAGTCCGTGAAAACGACTACCCCGATAGTCCTTTCACGCAGTACGAGGACGGGATGATGTATTTTATCATGCTGACCAGACTGCAAAGAAAGCATTATCCGCTTTGCGGCATCAAAGACCAGCCTGTTCCGCTGGATGAGAAACAGCGCATGAAAATTGTAGCCAAGTTGACGGACGCACAAAGAACGGTCATCAAACGGGACTTCATCAATCATTTTCTTTGTGAGAACGCTTACGGAGACAACAGCGCATCCAAGCTGTTAAGGGACTTCGCAAACATGCACTTCCCCGACCAGTACGGACTTGCAAAAGCCACCCACGAGGAAGAGTATCAGAAACGACACGAACGTTTGGACGAGAGAATCAAGGAGATGAAGAAAGCGGAAAAGGCGGCAGCCAAAGAAGAGGGACAGCAGCCGACAACGGCAGCCGAAAAGACGGAAAAGAAAGTCACCGCCCCCAAAGCGAAGAAACCGGATAGCGGAAAAGCCGCCTGAAACAGCAGGTGTGCCGGAAACAGTTCCGGCACACTTTTCCCACCCATGTGGCAGGGCAGGGCCGGATGACCCCACCCACACCGCCACCGTAACCACCATTCACACCATTACCGTATGAAATACATCAGAATATCCCCGAACGTAGAATATTCCACCGATATGGAATATTTCCTTGAAAATCAAATTATTTGCATGGTAAGTAAAGAAGGCACGAAGTTTTGCAGCCTGATAGAGAACCGATTGTTCATGCGCTCCGACAGCCGCCATATCAGCAGGAGGATGCAACTGAACATCATGCGCGAAATCCATGAAGACATTTGCCGCCTACGATATGGCGGCGAACCCGTGGACTGCCCTGCCACACCCCACACCTGCAAAAGACATCTGAAAAAAGTCGTGCAATCATAATGCGGTTGCACGGCTTTTTTCTATTTTTGTGCAGTTGAATTTTAAAAAGATAGTTATAAGACAAAAAAAGTTGAATAATAACATAGTATAATAGCTTTTAGCTGTTTATTCTACTCTCGAAACGACCAATTTTAATGCAGGAGAATAAACGGGCGAAGTCCTTGTCATACGCTTATGGCACGGTCTTAACTCGTTTCCTGCATGGGTGCTTGGTCGTACCTGAGAGTAAAACTTGTTAAGTACCGTGCTTTTTCGATACATAACAAGATGTTACGGACAAGGTATTAATCAATAAATCATAGCAAGATGTACAATAAGAACGTTGCCATTACCGGCTGTACCATTGAAAAGACAACAAAATACGACCAATTCAGAGAAGACAAAATCCGCATGGCACTCTACCAGCGTATTCTTTCACTATATGGTGAGGGATATCGCACATTCTCCTGCCACCTGAATACATATATCGGACTGTTAGCAGCCGATACGATAGTCATGCTGCGCGAAGCGGACAAATGCCCGGACATCATTCTCTCGGCAGTCATACCCGAAACGCCTTATCCGGCAGGAGCCGACAAACTATATGGCGCTTTATATGAGGACTTGATGAAGCAGGCCGACAGCAAAGAAATACTTCCTGAAAATGGCTGTATTCAAAATGCACTTGCCGGTAATCACATCATTTGTTATTATGAAGATTCATCCGAAGAAATCGGCTACGTGCGTACATCCGGCATTTCCTTTACCAATATCCGGAAAATGATATAACGAGCATCCGCTTCCGGTTATTGAAGCAGCTTTTCCAGCCGTGCGATCCGTTTCTCCGTTGACGGATGCGTACTCATGATATATTCGGTAAACGAAGTCCGTTCCCCGCCCGTCTCCGCCACCGCCAGCCGCCGCAGGAACGAGAGCAGGCCTTCCCCGCAACCATAACGTACAGCATACGTGTCGCAACGGTATTCGGCGTATTTGTTGATATTCACATCGGCTATCCGGCTGATACCGTAAATTGTGTGGTGCAACAGCTTGTAGGCACTCCACCACAGCTTCGCTATCCCCACCACGGCAAAGCGGACGGCAGGAACCACGGCAATCATAAAATTTCCTATCACACCGAAGACCAGAGCCGGGATAAGGAACAGCCCGTACAAACAGCGGTAGCCCAGCGACTGCATCGAAAAGAGAAGTACCTGATAGACGAAATCGTAATGCGATATATGTCCCACTTCGTGGCAGATAATCCCTTTGAGTTCCTCATCCGAGGCTGCACTGAGTATGCCGCCCGTCAGACCGATTGTATTGAAACCGAAAGTCACGGCATTCGTGCGTGCATCCCGGTTACGGTAAATGTTCAGCTTCCTTTCCATTCCCATTTCCAAGAGCAGGCGCTCCAGCCGTGCCCGTTCATCGGCATCCAGTGGTTTGTACCCCTCTTTCATCCGCATCACCCACACGTTCAGCGGTGAAAGGCTGTAGAGGATGTAAAGCAGTACGATATAGAAAGGCATCGAATAGACCAGATGATGCGCGAAGGAGTATTGGGCAAACAATCCCGGCAGGAAGGAAGGGGCCACCCAGCCGACAATTGCCAGCAGCAAAATATAAAAGGCCGAGATAAGGATAATGTTTATCACTGTCACATAAGCAAGCAGAAGCAGCTTGAATAGAATGCGTAATATTCTGAGTGTTGTTTTCATGTGCTTATAAATTTAAAACGGTCGGTAAATATAAAAAGTTAATTTGAATCACCGGGTGGGTAAATCAATCAAATTACTGTCATCCGGTCAAATTCATGTAACGAAAAACGGCGGGATGCCCCGCCGTCCTTACTCAATAGGTATCGGTAACGGCTATTCTTCTGCCGTACCGCTTTCCGTATCAAACGTTACCGTCATTTCCCTTTCCTGGCCGAAATTATCACGGACAAAGAATTTCAGTTCCGAGCGTTTGGCGCTTGTCGAACGGTAAAAGAGCGTGAACACCTGTTTCACCGGATTTTCGGTATCCAGCCCCGGCACTTCTGCCAGCGGCTTCACTTCCCGGTTGACGAGTTTCACGCCTTCACTGTCGGAGACTTCGCCCTTACCTTCCACTTGAATATATCCTATTTCATACTCCGCCTTTTCATAGTCCCCTTCACGGTCAAGATAAAAGCGTATCTCCACCGTTTCACCCGTTGCGATCTGTTTTTGCAGATACCAGGAAGAGAGCCTGAAATCATAATCCTGCCGGATCTCTATCCCGTCATCGCATGAACCGAGTGCCAGCACCGCAACCAGTGCGGCCAAACATTTATATAATACATTCTTCATTCTTATTTCTCCTTTCTTTTTTCGTTAGTTGATTATAAAGCGGACGCCCAATCCTATCTGCGTATGGAAGTTCCCCGCATCCGTTCCGAAGAGCACCCTTTCCTTCACCTGCATCAGCAGGATAATCCGGTCTGTCAGATAGACGTCGAAAGCCGCCGTAAGACCGCCGCCATAGATAAAACTGTCATCGTTCGTCACTGCCGCCCCGTCAGGAAGCAGGGAAGTACCCCAGTTGATTGTCTCGAAGCCGCCCAGTGCGGAAAGTCCGATACGCAAGCATACGTTCCGCCCCTTGTCCGACATTATGGGAATGAAGTAGCCGAGTTCCCCCGTGAACTGCGCTTTCGGTATCGCCTTATTCTCATAGGTGTACTCCTTTATCTGATAATCCAGACCGTACAGCCAGTAGGTTCTGTTACGGTTGGTATGTGTAAAGGCCAGCGAGGTGAAGTAATGACGCTCGCCACCGCTTTTCCATGAAAGGAAATGATTCACTCCACCCGTTGTAAACTGTATGCCGGTCTGTCCCGGCAGGTCACGCTGTGCGTATGCCTTGTCCGCTCCGAAGAGCAACGTTACGGCTACCGAAAATATGAATAATATTCTTTGCATATACATATATTATATATAGGGGTTATTATTTCAGATGCAGTTCACTGATCGGTTTTGCCGCCACAAGGTCGGTGTTCTCTATACGGAACGTCTGGTGACGGGCGCCGCCTTTCTCGTAAATCTCCACTACCAGCAACTTGTCATCCGGCAGGGTGAGCTTGGGCAGTACGAATATATTGCGCACCGTGGCTTTTCCGTCCACCGTTGTCAGACGGTTGTATGTCCTTACCGGTTCGATGAAGTTCTCCTGCATAGCCGTACGCTTGGCCATCTTTTTGTCGATGATTTTAAAGCGGATATAGTCAATGTCAAACGATATATCCGAACTGTTGCGCACGGAAGTATGCAGGTACAGCAGGTCATTGTTGATATAAAGCCCCTTGAGCAACGTCTGAATCCCGTACTTCTTGCAGCCGATATGTTTGATGTCCCTTTTGTTTTTCTTATACAGCGTGTACATGATGCGGTTCACCACCAGCGGTGTCTCTCCGCCCAGTTCTTTCAGCTTCACGAACATGCGGTCACCGGCAACTCCACCTTCAGGATTGTCCCGCAGCCAGTCCTCCATCTCAATGGAAAGCTGTGCAGGCTCGTCCTTATAGACCACATTAAATGAGTAGAAACAACCGTCGGCAGTGATGACGGAGAAGTTCGTTTCCCCCTCAAAGCCTTTTACCGCCGCCTTGATGCGCACCACGTTTTCCGCTCCCGTCGCCTTGTCGGCAATGATGTCGAACGACCCCAAATCCACATATTTCACTTCCGAAGGGAAAAGGATATGCACGGTCTTCTGGAAAGCCACCTCAATCTTATGCGGTGCGATAATCTGATTGGTAGGGAAAATCTTTGTTTCCACCGGTTCCTGCGCTTTTACTCCCAGCAGAGAGAAAAGCATGACTATTGATAAAACAATTCTTGTCTTCATAATCTGATTACTGTTTTTTGGATATTAATAAAAGTTGATAATTCGCTTTGACGGACACTTTCACCTCCCGCATCTTTGTGGCCAGGTATTGTGAGCCGCCGCTAAGCACGCCCCTTGTCACGTCCATGACGAGTTGTTGCGAGGCACTGCGGGCAAACGAGATGCTTGTCCCGAACCCGCTTCCGATATTGGCGGCGGCTTCCTTCATGGCGGTACGCTCTGCGGTATTCGGGACGAAAAGTCCGGCCTGCCCGTCCATGTCGTAGGCCGCCAGTTCCACCGGCAAGATATTGCCGCCGCTTTCGATGGAGTTCACGCTGACCGCCATCCGCTGCCCCTCGATACGTACCGTACCGAATAGCGGAGTGTTTGCAGGGACGAGTACGCCACCCACTTGCAGCGGTTCCAACAGCCGGAACTTGATACGTGATCCGGTAGTCACCGTCTGGTCTTCCGCCACGCAGGCACGTATCGTATTGGCTCCGGCAAGCTGCCCACCACCTACGGCCGTGGCAAAACCGTAATTGCGGGGTATTGAATCCGGCAGTGGTGGCGCAGCCAGTGACGATACCACGTTTTCCGTGACACGTCCGGCGGCTATTGCAGTAGGATTGCCCGCACCCGTTCCACCGGCAGTCTCTATGCTTTTCACCTGTCCGCCCGTCTGCCCGGGGAAATAGCGTGCCGCCATTTCATACGATTTCTCCATCAGTTCCAGCGGGTCTTGCGACTTGCGTTCACGTTCCAGCTTTTCGCTAAGTTCTTTCACCTGCCGTTCCAGTTCGCTCACCCTGGGACTTTCCTTCGGCTCCTGATAAAAGGAGGTAATCTGCCGTGAAATCTGTCGCTGCTTCTCCCTGGACTCGCGGATTGCATCCACCCTCGGCACTCTTTCTTCCGGCTTCAGCCCGTGGAGCGTGTCCGGTGTCAGATAGTCCCCCGCCATGTCCTGCAAGGTTCTTACCTTTTCCTGCCGGCGTTTCTTCATCTCTTCCAGTTCGTAGGCCTTCTGTTTGTCGGCCATCGTTTCGGGTGCGATGGCGTCGGGTATCGTCGTATTGATACCCGCCATCCCTTCCACCGTTTCGGGCGCGTCCGGTTTGAAGATAAACCAGATGAACCCGGCACAAAGCAGGGAGAGGAATGCCACCACGCCATAGAATTTGAGCTTTTCGACGGCCTTGCTGCCCGGTTTCTGTTCCTTTTCTAAAGCGGATTTCGCTTTCTGCGATTCCCGTTCTTTCTCTTTTTCTTCTTTCTTATCTGATTGTGTCATTGGATACATTGTTTTTGAATGATTGGATACTGTCCGCTTGGGGAAGCACAATCCTTTGGATATGCTGTACCTCAATCGGAAATTTGTCTTTCCCGCAAAATCCGCCCACGATGTAGGCAAGGTCGATGGCGGCGAAAAGGCCGAGCAGGTAAAGGATGATTATCCTTTGCTGCCGGTAGCTCAATCGCTGCCAGCGTCTGCGTAGTTTTACCATACAGCGGTCTTTCTTCGTTCTGAACGAGCGGAAGACCTTTTTCATCCCGTTATCTTTCATACTGTCCGATGTCCCTGTTTTCGATGATGGTAAAACTCTCTATCAGGAAGCCCTGCGGATTGTTGTCGCTCCGGGTTACATTTCTCAGACGGCAGGTAGTGACAAGCGACCTTTCGGTAACGCTGCTCGAACGGATGATGTGCTGCCGGCAATAGGTCTTCATCTCGTAGGGATAACTGTTGAAGTTGCCCCGTATGCTGTCCACCGTCAAGGTCTGCGAGATGTTTCCCGCTATCATCCGGTTGAAGTAGCCTTTCTCCTGCAAGTTCCGGTAGTAACCGATGGCGCTTTCATCCGAAAGGTAAAGGGCACGGTGGATGTTGCTTTCAATGGCGCTCTTGTCGGGCGAGAGTGTGAAGAAGAGTTCGTGGAACCGCTTGATGTGTTCCCTTGCTTCCACGGGACGGTTCTGCTGCACATCCTGCGAGAGAGCCAGCATCAGCGACTTGCCGCTGTCCAGCACATAGATTTTCTGCCGTTGCGCCTCCGCAAACTCATAAGCCTTTCAAGTAGCGAAGACCGTTACCAGTGCGCATACTCCCAGAAATATCATCCCGAACAGCCGAAGCTGCCGGAACGATGTCTCGATGTTTTTTAATGATTTAAATTCCATGTCTTTTTCTGTTTTTTTAATGTGATACTTTTAGAATATTTTCTTGATACGTCCGGCTATTGCACCGCCTGCCGCTCCACCGACTGCCGCCGCACCGTTACCTACCATCTTTCCGGCACTGTTCGCTTTCTGGCCGTAAGCTCCGGCACCGCCTGCCTGGATAATCCACGAGGAAACCGTGGGCACGCAGAAATAACCGATGATACCTATAATCATGAATATACAATACACGCTGTTCGAAGCGTCCGGTATGAATGTCGGGTCCTGCATCTGCTTGATGTCCTGCTGCAACATCAGAATCTGTATGCGTGAGAGGATAGCCCCGAACAGGTCGCCGACGGGCAGCCATAGATAAATACAGATATAGCGTGACAGCCATGTGGTGAGCGTACTCTGGAATCCGTCATAGACGGCCAGCGCAAAGGAGATAGGCCCCAGTATCGACAGCACAATCAGAAAGAAAGTCCTCAGCGTGTCAATCAGCAGCGAGGCCGCCTGAAAGAACAGTTCCAGCAGTTCGCGGAACCATTGCCGCACCTTTTCTCCCATGTCATACACCGCCTTCTGCCCGTACATGTTTATCATCGTGTCCATGTCTCCCAAAGACCAGCCCAGTTCGTCTATCCTCTTGTCAAATTCCTCATCGCTCACCAGAAAGGCCTTTGCCGGATCACGCAGCATCGCTTCCCGTTCCAGTTCGCCCTTCTCTTCCTGATACTTCTTCATGTCAAAGGTCTGCTGCTTGACCAGCGAGGAAGTAGCGCTGCACACGGGAGAAAGTATTCCGTTGATTGTTCCCAGCACCATAGTGGGGAAGAACATGATGCAAAGCCCCAGTACGAACGGCCTGAAAAGCGGGAACACGTCTATCTCTTCCGCCCTCGCAAGGGACTGCCAAACCCGGTAGGCCACGTAGAACAAGGCGCCGATACCGGCTACTCCCTTCGCCACGCTTGCCATATCCTCGCACAGCGGCATCATTTCATCGTAAAGCGAACGCAGCAACTCGTGCAGGTTCGTCCAGTCTATTGATAGTAATACCATAATCTTTCCGTTTCTTTATGGATGAATGATTACCAGTAACGCTGGTCGTGTGTCCCGTACAAGGCGAGTACCCTTTGGGAGTCTCCCTTCTTCTTGCTTCTCAGGTACGATATACCGATATTCTTGCGGGTATAGTACCATGTCAGGTTCTTGTATTCCAGCACTTCGCCGTATATCCGGTTGATGATGTCCAGCCGTTCCTTGTCGGTCATCGAAAGCCCGGTAGCCGTTGTCACTTCTTTCAAGTCCAGCAGCAGGTTGCTGCTTTCTTCGAGCAACCGGTTATACCCGAAAGCGATAGCAGAGAGTTCATCCACGGTGAAGTTAGGGTCGCCCATCATTGTATTGAAATGGGTCACGTAAATATCACTGATGTCGCCTACCAAGAGGATAGTCTGTTGAACTTTCCGGGCACCTTTCACGAGGTCATGCACTGATTTGAGTGCGTCGTAGTAGGCCTTTCCCTGCTGGTAAATCTTTACAGTCTCCTGAAAATTATTCAGCATATTCTGTGCTGTCGAGGATGTCTGTACAATTTCCTTAGCGGAGTTAACAATGCTTTGGGCGAGGTTTGACGGGTCAAAGACCGTCCACTGTGCTTTGCTTGTCACAGAAATTGACAATAGAGCCATAAACAGAATTATCATTCTCTTCTTCATGTGTCTATCTCCTTTCTTTGGTTAGTAAATACCGGCTGTCGTCATCACGGGCAAACAGTCCGTAATTACCGAACAGCAAAACTTCGCTGCCGCTGAAATACCCGATACATCCCGCATCCTTGTTCCCGTGAAGGAACAGATCGTCACCCCTACGGAGAGGAATATTGATTTCCGTATAGCTCTTTTCTCCGGCGAACAGCGTGGCCTTGTATCCCTTGAAGCCGTCCGTCACACGGTTGGATTTGCGGATAGTCAGCGTTGAGCCGCCTTCCTTGTTCATTCAGTGGCCGCAGATGCGGTCGTGTTCCAATTCTTTTTTCATCTCTCCAATCAGGTTTAATAAATCCAGATTGGTCAGGGTAGCGTCTCCGAGCGCTTCCCTGCATTGGCTTAATAAATCTTTCTTACTCATTGTCTTATTAGGAATTAAAATGGTTATTTTTTCTCCTGCCGTTTACTTTCGGCAAGTTGTTTGATAGCCAGCTCGATGTTTCCACCCAGCTTTTCAGTAAGGCGGGTAAGCTCCAGTTTTTCAGTCTCTTCAGTCGTGTAGCACAAATATTCTTCAGCCGAAACTTCTGTCGCATATACCGCGCTTTGCGTGCCGCCAAGCCCTATCCAGACCTCTTTATAAAGTCGGTTCGCCGCATTGGCAAGGTTGATTGAAAGTATTTGGCTGCGTTCCTTGTCCGTCAGCCCCAGCAGGTTCTGTATCTGGTCGAACTTGTTCTGATACTTCCGCTGGTCGAGCAATATCTTGCAGTCACTATTGTTGATAATCGTCTCTTTCACAACGGGGGAAGAGATAATATCATCCACTTCCTGCGTCACTACAACCGCCTCTCCGTAAAACTTTCTAACCGTCTTAAACAAATATTTTATATAGGATGCCATGCCTTCCTTGGCGATTGCCTTCCAAGCTTCCTCGATCAATATCATCTTGCGGATACCCTGCAAACGGCGCATCTTGTTGATGAACGTTTCCATGATAATAATCGTGACGACGGGAAATAGGATCGGATTATCTTTCACGACATCCAGCTCGAATACAATAAACCGTTTGTTAAGCAAATCCAGTTCCTTGTCCGAGTTCAGCAGATAGCCGTATTCACCGTTTTTGTAATAAGGTTCTAGCACGTTCAGGAAACCGTCCACGTCAAAGTCTTTCTCTCTCACATTCTTGTCCGCCAGCACCTTGCGGTAGTCCTTCTTTACAAAGTCATAGAACGAGTTGAAGTTCGGTTTTATCTTCCGGTTCTTCCTTATCTTCTCGATATACAGACTGACAGCGTTCGAGAGCGCCACCTCTTCCGAGCGTCGGGGCAGCTCGTCCTCCCTTTTCCACAGAGTGAGTATCAGTGTCTTGATACTGTCCCGCTTCTCGATGTCATACTGGTAGTCCTCGGTGAAAAACGGATTGAAGGAAATCGGGTCATCTTCCTTGTAGGTGAAATAAATCCCGTCGTCCCCTCCGGTCTTTTGGTGTATCAGGTCACAGAGTCCCTTGTACGAATTTCCGGTATCCACCAGCAGGATATGCGTCCCTTGTTCCCAGTACTGGCGCACGAGATGGTTGGTAAAGAAACTCTTTCCGCTGCCGCTGGGGCCGAGTATGAACTTATTTCTATTGGTCACTATCCCTTTTTTCATGGGCAAGTCTGATATGTCAAGGAAGACGGGCTTTCCCGTCAGCCTGTCCACCATGCGGATGCCAAAGGGAGAGAGCGAGTTCCGGTAACACGTCTCAGCCGTGAAGAAGCAGAGTGCTTGCGGGGTGAACGTGTAGAACGTCTCTTCGGCCGGAAAGTCCGCCTCATTTCCCGGTATGCCCGCCCAAAAGACGGCAGGCAGGTCGGTCGTGTTGTGATGCGGCGTGCATTCCATCAATGCCAGTGCGCTTCCCACATCGTTCTTCACCCTTCGGAGTTCCTCCCCGTTTTCCGCCCATGCGATGATGTTGCAATGGCAGCGCACAGATTGCAGCCCGTTGCTATGTGCTTCATTCAGGTATTCATCGAGCCACTCCTTGTTTATCTGGTTGCTGCGGCTGTACCGTGAAAGCGACTGCATGTTTTTGGCCATCTTCTCAAAACGGGAAAGGTTCTCGTTGCTGTCATCTATGAATATCCACTGGTTGTAGATATGGTCGCAGGGCAGCATCACGCCCACAGGGGCGGCATAGCTCAGGCGGCAGTCCGCCCGGTCTGTCGAGAGGCGTTCGTACCGCCCGTCCGTCCTTACTTTGCCCGGAAGGTCGTCAAGGTCGGAGAGCGTATGCAGGCAGAGCCGCTTGTCACCGATACGCATCTCGTCCGGATTCAGTTGCATGTCCTGCAGCATGGTGGTTCCGTCAGCCGAGAGCGTAAGGTATCTTTCGATGATGCCCGGTTCGCTTTCCGTTCCCGTAATCTCTTCCGTGGTCAGCCGTTCCAGCCTGACAAGGCCGCTGTCATTGACGATACTTTCAAACTGTCCCACCGCTTCCATGAAGCGCTCCACCGTTTCCTTGTCCCTGATTTCCTTCGGCACCAGAAAACCACGGCAGAGCGTATTCCAGTTGCTTTGCTGCCGGGAGCGTTCCTTGGTGGTCTTGGTAAGGAAAAGGTAGCAGGTGTGATGCAGGTAGGGACGCTCATTGAAGTGACGTTCAAAACTGCGGGAGAGAAAGCTGAGTTCGTCCCGGCGGATGTCCGGTTCGTATTTTTCGGTGATGAAAATATCCTGCTTGTGCAGGATCGAATAGTTCGGCAACACCTTGATTGCCTTCGCTCATGTGGCGTGCATCGCCTCATACTCTGCGGAGGATACCGAAAATACTTCCGGCAGTGTGACACGGAAAGCAACCGTGATGTCGGCGTCCTTGCTGACGATGCAGCCGTGTTCCACCGCCATGATAGGGAACTTGCTTTCCAGTGTGGATGCTTTTAATATACTTCTCATAATTTACGATTGTTGTTTGTTAATCAGACGTGTGATACGTTTTCGTGAGAGGATTCTCCGGGGATGCCTCCGGGCCGCGAACAACTTCATCAGCCCGTGACTTCCGTATTTACGGTTCAGCGTGAAGGTCAGCCATACCAGCACCGTAGCCGACGATAACCCGAAACCGATGCAGATCCACTGTCCGACGCCTGCCATATACATGATGACGAACATCACGAACACGGCAAGCAGGCCGGCAGCGAAAATAAACAGGTATTGCGCCCGAAGCCCCTTAAATTCAACCTCACGGCCCACACCTTTATTTATCTCAAAATCAGCCATAAGTTACTCTCTTCAGTATGAATCTTAGAGGAAGAACGACCTTAGGATGGTGGCGGCGACTATCAGGAAGATGCAGGCGCCGAACCAGCTACTGGCTGTTTTTGAAGTATCGGGGTCGCCCGAACTGAATTTCTGGTAGACCTTGATCCCGCCGACGAGGCCGATTACGGCACCGATTGCATAAATCAGTTTTGTGCCGGGGTCGAAATATCCGGTCACGAGTTGGGTCGCTTCGGTGATACCGGCTTGCCCGTTTCCTTGCGCCATTGCCGCACTTACTGCCGCAACAGCGGCAAGCATCATAATCAATCTTTTCTTTTTCATTTATTTCCGTGATTTTTTTAGGTGATTAAAAAAGCCACGGACTGCCCCCTTTCACTATCCCCATAAGGCAGCCGTGGCCGCTTATGGTTTACTGATTCAGGGGGTAAGTTCCGGCGGGAAATCAGCCGGAGTCATAATATGTTATTCGCATCGTTACTTGATTTTGTGGTGAAACACTCTTGTTAATTCTCTCCTGGAAGCGGGATGCGAATCATCCCGAATCGTAGTAGCCTTTTGTTCTCATTGTCTTTACTGTCCTTATCGGTTTATTTCAGGTATTCCCCGCACTTGAAACCCTTGCGGGGTGTATAGTCTTCAAAGGAGGTGGACTTGAACAGCCACATCCGGTTCGCCCATCGGGCAAGGTCACGCTCGTACTGCGTAGGTGTCCGCTTGTTTGCATAATCCCGGAAAGGGATAACAAAGGGAGTAATCCCCAGTTCCCTCAGTACGTTCAACCGGAACAAGTCCTGCTCAACGGTCGAATTGAATCCTATCAGCACGTAGCAGGTTATCTTGTAAGGTTTCACATGCCTGACCATCTCTTTCAGGCGGTCGGTCAGATCCAGTCGGGGCAAATCCCAGGCGATATGGATGTTCTGTTTCATCTTCAGCCTATTCAGATGCCAGGCCTGTTCCTCGTCCATAATCCTCACGTCCACACCGTGCAGTTTAACGGGTTGCCCCGCTTTCATCAGATAATCCACCGCCGACCTTCACTGCGGATTGGCAAAGAAATTATTGTCCAGCACTTCAATCCATTTCCCTTTCGGGTTTAGTTCCACCGGTTCCACGGCTTGAATGTATCCCTCTTTCTCACGGACGAGACAGAAAGGGCATTTACGGATGCAGCCCCTTGAAAAGAACTGGAGCGAAAAAGGATATTGGGGGTAAATGGTGTAGTCCATCATCCGGCTGTTTTCCACAGCTTCGGGAAGCCTTCCCGTAATGTCATATCCGGTTCCGCCCTTAATGACTTCCTTCGCATCCAGCAGACTGTAATCATAATCGGAACTGAAGGTGAATACCTTGCTTGCCAGCACCCTGTCATACCGCTGTGCCTGTAACGCCCATTCCACCTGATGTCCTTTTGCCTTGTAATAAGCCGAAAGGCGCATCAGCGCAAAATTTGGGAAGTTATGCCCGTCCACATCTACCAGTCCTATATTCATACGGATAAAATTTAATGGTGAATAGTTCTTGTTGCCCTACCGGGTGAATGCCGCAGGCGGTCTGTCATCCCGAATCGTAATAGTCTTTTGTCATAGCCATTCTGTTTTATAAGTAAGTTACCAAAGGTATTGTCTCTTCTTGATTGGAGTGTTCCCTTATCAGGCGGGAACATCCATTTATCAACCCGAATCGAAATAAGTCATATACATGGTTTTGTTGGTTTATCATTACTACCATAGCGAATCTCTCTCTTTACAGTGATACGGGCCATCAACCCGTATCAAAATAACCTCTTGTCATTGTTACCTCCTTTTTTAATCGGTTAGTCACTGTCCGGAGCAGCCCCGCCCATTTGCTCGGCTTCATCCAGAAATTTGCTGATACGACTGTCGCTACCATTGATACTTTCCAGTATCGAGCGTTCAATCTGCGTATCCTTGATATGGTGGATCGCCCTTAAAAGGGACAATCGTTTGTCTGTCGGAATATCCTTGCCGTTGCAGAGGTCGATAATCAGGTCAATCTCTTCCGGCCCTATGCCGGTTGCTTCGCCCGAATAATCTTCGCGGATACAGTTCAAATCATCCAGTTCCTCGTTCAACTCGTCCGTATCCACTTCGTCACCGTTTCCTCCCTGTCCGCTATCGCCACCCCGCTTGCCGGAACTCTCATCCGAAGAAGCCCGCCACTCTTCCACGCGCTTGTCCCGGAACAGTTCCGGGATGCGTTCCGGCGGCACTTGTGCTGCCTTTTGCGACGCTGTTTCTTCGTTTCTGCCAGCAAAAGTAGAGGCATTTTCTTTACCTGCAATAGCCCCGGAACCGGTGGCGTTTATTGGCGGCCGTTGGCGTGTCCCATAGCTTTTCGTAACGACAAGGCTGTCCGTTTCAGACGGTTTTTGGGGTGTTTTTTCCATACTCTTTTCTTCTGCCTTTTCCTTAACTTCAGCCTTCTTTTTAGCTTCAGCCTTTTCTTTATCCTTCACTTCCGTTTTCTCGGTCGGGACATTCCTCTTTTCAGCTTCCGGTATCGCCGAAACCTCTTTCTTCTCCGGTTTCCCTTTCGTGCGCTTGCGCCCCTTCTTCTGTTCCTCCTTTACCGGATCAAACCATCCGGCAACGCCCCGCAGCGTTTTTGCCATGCGGCGGCGTGCCTTCCCGAAACATATTTCGCCAAGCTGTCCCCTAAACACGAACTTGTCCATGAACAGATAGGCGAACAGCAGCCAGAACAGAACGATTCCGGCTTCATAGTAACCTGATTGTATATCCATAACCTAAAATATTTTGTTATAACTCTTTTGTAGATAGGTCTTCACCTCATCCGAATGTTTCTCGAAATGCTCCTTCAATACATTGTCTATATAGTTGCCCACCGTCAACTGCCGCTTTCCGGCAATCCCGACAATGACCGATATTTTCTGGTGCAGTTCCTTGTCTATATACACCCCTTGTCTGCCTTCGCATTTATAAGGGGTGAGGTATTTGCGTATAAAGTCCGCCAGTGCCGTGCGCATCGTTTTCGGTGACGGTTTTTCCGTAACCGTTTCCGGACAGCCGGTATCATCTGTATCATCCGCACTGGAAACATCCCTGACTGTTTCATTTGCATTCTCATCCGCTTTTCCTTTTTCATCGGATAAAACGGTTTCTCTCTTTTCGCCATTACCTCCGCCGGTTGAAGGTGCGGACGATAAAGGAGTCTCCGAAGGAACCCCTGCCATCAGGCTGCGCAGGTACGCTTCATCCACCGGATTTTGTCCGCTTGCTTTCTTTGCCATAACTATTCGGTTTTAAGTATAGATATGATTTCATCCATAAAGGTATCGAAGCCGCACTCTTTTGTGAAGGCTGCATCGGGAGCGAAGAGCGTACTCCGATAAACGGGACCGCCCGTAGCGGACAAGTCTTTAGTAAAATTGCTGCGCACGGGAATGCGTGTTTTGAGACAATCCAGCCCTAACAAAGAAAAACCTTGCTGATACACATCATACAATGTAGTTCGTTCCCTGCGGTCAACCATGTTCCAGAACAGATGAAGACTTTTCAGAGAGGACACGTCAGTCTTTATCAGCCGGTCATTAATGGTGGTGGCAAAGTTCAGCGTGCTTTCCAGCACCAATCGGTCAGCCTTTATCGGCACGAACAGATAATCGAGCGCACTGATTGCGGCGATAACTCCATCGCTTCCCATTGTTCCGGGCAGGTCGAACAGTACAATGTCATAATGCGTGTCCGATTTCCCTTCAAATCCCCTTCAGTCAGTCATGCAATCCGCCGGGGTACTTCCAATGACCGGATAAGCCTTTTTCTTCAACCGCCCGGCCTGTTCCACCAAGAGGTTCTGATAAACGGGTGTGGTCTTCACCACTTCCATATCCCTTTTTTTCTGTTTCATAATAGAATGTTGCGGATAGTCGCAATCCACTACCGCTACGCTGAGACCTTTCACATAATGCAGTCATGATGCCGCATAAATCGTAAATGTTGATTTACCTACGCCCCCTTTCTGGGAAGCGAACGAAATGAATACCGTTTCCTTTCTTTTTTCCATCGTTACCTAATTTAAGTGAATAATTTTATTTATTGATAGTTAAGCGGATAGATACCTGTCCACTTATCCGTTTAGCTTTATAATTATATAGCTACTTAGCTATAAAACTATCTGTCTACATACTTACATAGCTATATAATTGAATAGCTATCCGGCTCTCTGTCTAAATATTTAGCTAATAATCCTTTTACATACATATTCATTTATCCGAATATCCACCTGCCCGTCTATATATCTTTATATATAGCTGTACAAATAAATAGCCTTATGAATGCTTGTCTGAAAACATACTTAATCAAACGGATATTCAGACAGAAAGCTATTCAGATAGGAAACCGTCCGGATAGCTATCCTGATAACTACCTTTTTATCTATCCAAATAAGTAGCTGAATAGCTATCCGGCTGCAAATAAACCTCAAAAAGAGCATCCGTGAGGCACCTGTGGTTTCAAAGTCATTTATTGGCGGCTGTTGGCGGGATACCGGGTAATAGCCATACCGAAAAAACTATCTACCTTTGTCGCCGGGAGAGCGCAGCCCGTTCTCGATAAGAGAACGTCAAACAAATCCTTTAGACCTTTAATCCGGCCCAGCCGGATTTTAATATGCGTCAGCATATAGCGAGGTGTACTTTCAGCGGTTGAAAATATTTCTACCCGCTGAAAGTCTCGCCCGAAAGGTGTTTCGGGGGCAAAGGTTCTCCCAAGTCGAACCTTTTAAAATTTTCATGTTATGAAAGATGAAACAAGAATCCGTGGCGCCGCAGGGCGCAAGGTGCTGGCCGATCCACGCACGCACCGCTATTACCTCTGTCTCAATGACAGTGAGAACAAAAAGTTTCTCACGATGTTTGAGCAATCCGGCATGAAGAACAAAGCCGAATTTATCTTTGCCCGCATCTTCGGTTGAGAGTTCAAGGTAGTGAAGATTGATAAGGAAGCGCAGGAATATTACGCCCAGCTAACCGCTTTCTATCAGCAGTTCCGCCGTATAGGAAACAACTACAACCAATGTGTAAAAACCATCCATACCATTTATGGAGAGAAGAAATCGCTTGCGTTTCTCTACAAACTTGCGGAAGAAACCCGTAAACTGGAAGAAGTATGCAAGCAGGTTATCGAACTGACAAAGCGGTACGAAAAGGAGTATCTCACTAAAAAGAAATAACATCATGGTGCCGAAGATTACATCAGGCAGTTCATTCTACGGAGTGATTGCCTATAATAAGATAAAGGTGGACGACGGTACGGCAAAGGTATTGTGACATCCGAGAATTGCGGCAGATACTTCAGGCATTGTTCCGATTGAAAACTGCGTGCAGGCTTTTGAACCTTACATCGCACTCAATTCGCACGTCAGGAAGCCGGTTATCCATATCTCATTGAATCCTTCCCCGAAAGACATTCTTTCGGAAGAG